>Ga0136622_10000385_pt1 | contig 18045 bp, 19 predicted proteins | sample AntDrymUQ4482106_2_FD_104803 | JGI IMG/M metagenome (GOLD analysis project Ga0136622, IMG submission 104803) | Polar desert sand microbial communities from Dry Valleys, Antarctica - metaG UQ448 (21.06) | ecosystem: Environmental > Terrestrial > Soil > Desert | place: Antarctica: Dry Valley...
TCGGCCTGCCTGGACCTGTGAGCACGCCACGTGCCGCCGGTCCGGTCGGCCAGGACGTCCACGACCATGGCGCCGACGTTGTGCCGGGTCGAGGTGTAGTCCGGGCCCGGGTTGCCGAGGCCGACGACCAGCCATGCTCGCGAGGCGTCCTCTGTTGCGACCATTCAAGTCCTCCGCGACAGGCGGGGCGTCACTCCGAGTCGGGCGCTGCCTCGTCCGCCTCGTCGGTGTCGTCGGTCTGCTCGGGCTCGGTGGTCTCGCTCTCGGGCGCGTCGTGCTCGATGCCGGCCTCGGCCTCGGCCACGGCGAGCTCGGCTTCGAGCTGCTCGGCGGTCGGCGCGGCCACGACGTTGACGACCAGGGTCTCTGAATCGAGCTGCAGGGCGACACCGTCGGGCAGGGCGAGGTCGGAGGCGTGGATCTGAGCACCCGCGTCAAGTCCTTCGACTGACAGCTCGATCGCCTCGGGCAGGTGGGTCGCCTCGGCCTCGATGCTGATGGTGTTGTACTCGGTGACGACCAGCGATCCGCTGATGACCTCACCGCTGACCACGAGCGGGACCTCGACGGTGACCTTCTCTCCACGGCGCACCAGGATCAGGTCGGCGTGCTCGATGTACCCCCTGATCGGGTCGCGCTGCACCTGCTTGGGCAGAGCCAGGTGCTTGTCGCCGCTGACCTCGATCGAAAGAAGGGCGTTGGAGTTCTTGAGAGCGAGCATCAGCTCGTGGCCGGGGATGGTCACGTGCACGGGGTCGGTGCCGTGGCCGTACAGCACGGCAGGCACCTTGTTGTCGCGGCGGATGCGGCGGGCCGCGCCCTTGCCGAACTCGGTGCGGCTCTCGGCTTTGATCCTGGTCTCGGTCACTGAACAAACTCCATGCTCGTCTGGTCTCTGCTTCGTCGGCGCTGCTCCGGCTACTGAGTTGGGCGCACGCAGGTGCGAGCACCGCGTCGATCACGGTCACGCCGGTCCGGGACCGGGCGACCCTCGCCGAGGCAACCGCAGAAGTCTAGCCGACGGTTTCTGGGTGTGTCGAAACCGCTCGAGCTCAGTGGAGCAGCACCGACGGGCAGCCGATGCGTTCGTACGTGACCTGGGCCCGCTCGTCGAGCGTCACGAGCAGACCCCTCGCCCGTCGAACGGTTTCCGCGATCAGGGCGTCGTACGTGGCTCCGCCGACCACTCCTCGCTGTGCAAGGACTGCGATGAGCTCGCGCTGTTGTCCGGCCGACAGGCTCAACGGATCCGCGGGGAACGCTGCGACCAAGAAGTCCGCCACGATCGAGCCTGATGCCCGATGCGGCAGCGGAAGTCTCGTCAGGACACTGAAGGTCTCGAGCATCGCGTGCGCGGCGATCTGTGGTCGGTCCGCCAGCTCTGCGTGTGCTTGTGAGTGTGCTTCGTGCCAGGAGGCGAACGCCGCGATCGCCACTCCTGAGTCGACGGCCCTCACCGGCGCAGCTGCTCGACCGCCGCCCGCACCTGGGTGGTAGTCAGCGCCGGCACCTCGTCGTCGATTACCGCGACCGGCACGCCGTCCCGGTTCTCCAGGTGCATCCCCACACCGGTGACGTCGATGCTGATCCGGCCATCCAGGGCGGCGACGTCCACTGTTTGGCCAGGAGTGAGGCCGAGCAGGTCGCGAATGTCCTTGGGAATCACGACCCGACCGCCGGCATCAATGGTTGTCCTCATGGTTGCAGAATACCATCGTTCACGCCCGGGAGCCGGGCAGCACCGACGGGCGGCCGGGCCGGTCAGGCCTTGCCCTTGAACAAGCTGGTGACCGATCCGTCCTCGAACACCTCACGTACCGCACGCGCCAGCAGCGGCGCGATGGAAAGCTCGGTCAGCTTGTCGAAGCGCATGTCGTCGGCGATCGGGAGGGTATTTGTGACGATGACCTCACGCGCCCGGCACCCCTTGAGCCGGTCGATCGCCGGACCGGAGAAGACCGCGTGCGTCGCGGCGATGACGACGTCGGCGGCGCCCCCGGCCATCAACGCCTCAGCCGCCTGCACGATCGTGCCGCCGGTGTCGATCAGGTCGTCGACGAGCACGCAGGTACGACCGGCGACCTCTCCGACCACCCGGTTGGCTCTGCTCTCGTTGGGTCGCTCGATGTCCCGCGTCTTGTGGATGAACGCCAGCGGCGCACCGAGCGCCTCGGACCAGCTCTCGGCGACCTTGATCCGCCCGGCGTCCGGCGACACCACTGTCAGCGACTCGCCGCCGTAGTTCTCAAGGACGTAGTCGGAGAGGATCGGCTCGGCCATCAGGTGGTCGACCGGGCCGTCGAAGTAACCCTGGATCTGTGCAGTGTGCAGGTCCACCGCCATCAACCGGTCCGCACCGGCCACCTGGAACAGGTCAGCCATCAACCGCGCCGAGATCGGCTCCCGCCCGCGGTGCTTCTTGTCCTGGCGCGCGTAGCCGTAGAACGGCTGGATCACCGTGATGCGCTTGGCCGAGGCGCGCTTGAGCGCGTCGACCATGATCAGCTGCTCCATGATCGCCTCGTTGATCGGCGCGGTGTGGCTCTGGATCACGAAGGCGTCGCACCCGCGTATCGACTCGTCGAACCGCACGTAGATCTCACCGTTGGCGAAGTCGTAGGCCGTCGTCGGCACCAGGTTGGTGCCGAGCAGCTGCACCACCTCGTTGGCGAGCGTGGGGTGTGCGCGCCCGGAGAAGATCATCAGGTTCTTCTCGGTGGTGCGCTTCAGACCTGTCACGAAGAACCCTCTTCTGGTGTCGACTCGGCCGACTCTGCTGCAGCTGCCGCAGCAGCCGCCGAGCCGGGCCATCGGTCGGCGACCCAGCCCTCGATGATGCGTTGCGATCCGGCTGAGACCGCCAGGGCGCCGGGCGGGACGTCGTCGCGAATGGTGGCACCTGCTCCGGTAACCGCACCGTCTCCGATCCGCACCGGTGCGACGAACACGTTGTCCGATCCTGTCTTGCAGTGGGCACCGACGGTCGTGGTGTGCTTGTCGACGCCGTCGTAGTTGGCGAAGATCGTGCCGGCCCCGATGTTGGTGGACGCCCCGATCGTCGCGTCCCCGACGTACGACAGGTGCGGCACCTTGGCGCCCGGACCGATCGTGGCGTTCTTGGTCTCGACGAAGGTGCCGATCTTGCCGCCCTCACCGAGCACGGTGCCCGGGCGCAGGTATGCGAACGGACCGACGGTCGCGCCGGCGGCGACCACCGACCCCGAGCCATGGGTACGCATCACCTGCGCACCCGCGCCTACCGCGACATCGGTGAGCGTCGTGTCGGGGCCGATCAAGGCGCCTTGGGCGACGGTGGTGCGGCCGTGCAGCTGCACTCCCGGCGCGAGCGTGACGTCGCACTCCAGGGTCACGGACACATCGACCCAGGTGCTCGCGGGGTCGACGACGGTCACGCCGTCGCGCATCCACCGGTGGAGTGTCCGGCGGTTGAGCTCGGCGCCGAGCCGCGCGAGCTGGAGGCGGTCGTTGACGCCCTCGCACTGCCACACGTCCGGCAGCGCGACTGCGTCGAGACCGAGCCCATCCGCGCGGGCGATCGCTATCACGTCGGTCAGATAGATCTCGCCTTGGGCGTTGGCGGCGCCGACCTGCTGGAGTGCACCGCCCAGCCACGCCACGTCGAATGCGTAGATGCCGGCGTTCACCTCCTTGCCGGCGAGCTCGGCAGGGCTGGCGTCCTTGTGCTCGACGATGCGCTCGAGGCTGCCCGCGCCGTCGCGGACGATCCGGCCGTACCCGCTCGGGTCGGCCACCTCAGCGGTCAGCACGCTCACCGCGCGCCCGGCGCCGTCGTGGTCGGCGACCAGAGCGCGCACGGTCTCGACGGTGAGCAGTGGGACGTCGCCCATGGTGACCACGACGGTGCCCGCCAGTCCCGGGGCTCCGGCCGCGCCGGCGGGCGCGAGCTCGGCGAGGGCGGACAGGGCGAGCTGAACAGCGTGCCCGGTGCCGCTCTGCTCGGGCTGGAGCGCCAGCCGTACCGTCGGAGCAGCGCGGGTGGCGTGCTCCCCCACCTGGTCGGCGTCGTGGCCGACCACCACCACCACCTCGTCGGCGCCGACGGTTCGAACGGCCTCCAGAGCGTGCGCGAGAAGGGTCCTCCCGCCGATCTCGTGCAGGACCTTGGGAGTGCTCGACCTCATGCGGGTCCCGGCACCGGCGGCGAGGACGACCGCGTACAGCGGCCGGGACGCCGGAGCGGTGGTCGTCAGTGCGGGTTCGGCCACTCCAGCTCCTGTCCGGGCACGTGGATCGGGGTGCGTGCGTGAGTCGGGTCGAGCTCCCCGGGTAGGAGTCGAACCTACGTCGCTAGTCCGCATTCAAAGTGCGGCGGGCCCTGCCGGCAGACCAACCGGGGATCACTTGCCCGACCCAGCCTACGGAACTTCGGCGGCTTCCTGCACACCGGATGCAGCGGCCAACTTGTCAGGTAGGCCGATCCCACGCACACTTGAACCTACGATCCCGTAACCTACGCTTCCGTTTTTGAGGACCGCATGACCGTTACCATCGAGTCACCCCGGACCGTCACCCCCGTCGCCCCCGGCACGCACGGCTCTGACGGCTCACCACCGAGCCGCGGTGAGCAGATCGCGCTCGCCGTCTTCATCTTCGTCCCGTTCCTGGCCGTCCTGGCCGCGGTACCGGTGGCGTGGGGCGGCTGGCTGGGGTGGAGCGACGTGATCATCACGGCCGCCTTCTACCTGGTGACCTCGCTGGGGGTCACCGTCGGGTTGCACCGGTTGTTCACGCACAAGTCCTTCAAGCCCAACCGGGCGGTCAAGATTGCCCTTGCGATCGCCGGGAACATGGCGATCGAGGGTCCGGTGATCCGCTGGGTCGCCGACCACCGCAAGCACCACAAGTTCTCTGACCGCGAGGGTGACCCGCACTCCCCGTGGCGGTACGGCGAGGACATCCGCGCCTTGACGAAGGGGTTCATCTACGCCCATGTCGGGTGGATGTTCAACGCCGAGCAGACTCCGCAGCGTCAGTACGCCCCGGACCTGCTCAAGGACCCGGACCTCGTCCGTATCTCGCGCGGGTTCCTGTGGGCCGTGGCGTTCTCCCTGTTGGCGCCGCCGGTGATCGGCGGCCTGCTGACCTGGTCCTGGCAGGGCGCGCTGACGGCGTTCTTCTGGGGCTCGCTGGTACGGGTCTTCCTCCTGCACCACGTGACCTGGGCCATCAACTCCATCTGCCACACGGTCGGAACGGCGCCGTTCAAGACCCGCGACCGCTCGGGCAACGTCTGGTGGCTCGCGATCCCTTCGATGGGTGAGTCCTGGCACAACCTGCACCACGCCGACCCGACCTGCGCCCGCCACGGCGTACTGCGCGGTCAGATCGACATCTCCGCACGCACGATCTGGCTGCTGGAGAAGCTCGGCTGGGTGTCCGACGTTCGCTGGCCAGTCCAGTCCCGGCTCGACGCCAAGCGCGTCCACCCCACCCCCTGACCCAGACCCTCCCCCGTCATCCGCAGGTCTTGGCCCCTCCATCCGCAGGTTCTGGCCCTGGGCCGAGGTTTCTAGTGCTCGAAACTGCGAAGCAGCTCGCTATACGCCCGGGCGATCTGCCCGTCCACCGTTTCGATGATCCTCGCGCGCGGCCTCGAGTCGATGACGAGCAGCAGCCTGTCGTACATCTGCTCGAGGCCGGGGAGACCTCCGTTGCGGTCGACCAGGTCCTGCGCCTCGACGTGAGCGGGTATCGCGGCCCCCTCGCTTCGCCGGACGCGGCGTAGCGAGGCGTCCCTGTTGCCGAGGAGCACGATCTCGTGGAACTCAGCGTTGCACTCGACCGCGAGCTCCTCCACCTGTTCGATGAAATGCAGGCGGGCAACGTACTGCGGGATCACCACATCGTGCCCGGCCCGCAGGTGTTCCCGCGCCATGGCGAGCGCCATCTCGCGAGCAAGGAGACCGGAGGCTTCCTGGTGCTCCTGCCATTACCCTAGGAGGCGACGGACGAGGTCGATGTCGAGGTTCAGGCCAGTGGGTGGTCGTCGACGTACGCCTGAGCAAGGGTGGACTTGCCAGACCCAGGCGGGCCGTTCAGGAGGATCAGCCGAACCACCAGGCAAGTGTAGGAGCGGTGAGGGTACGCGGCGGTCGTCCAGCTCGTCAGGGGTTGCTGTTCGTCAGGGAGTACGAGTACGTCGAAATGTCTGGGTTCGAGCTGCGGGTTCGAAGCCGATGCTCCGGTAGAGCATCGCGGGCACGGGGTAGTCGCCGTCGCCTCTCGGGCCGACCACGGCGGTCGTTGCTCCCGCATCGCGAAGCGATCTCAGGACGGCGCGGTTTGACTGCCTTGGCGAGTCCGCGGCGACGAAACGCCGGGCTGCAGCCCACGGGTTCGAGTAGACCGACACCGTTCACGTCGTCGATCCACCCCAGCGCGTTCGCGACCATCTCGCCGTCTGGTGCCTGAACGACCCAGTCGAGCCCGGGTCGGTACGGCCACGTGTTCATGACCTGCCCATAGCTCCGTGCCGAGACCCGTGAACCGAAGTCGGACCACGCCGTCCGATGACATGCCGCACGTTCGCCGGCCTCGCGCGGCTCGACATGTCGGAGCGTGAACCCCTCTTCGAGGACGGGATCGTCGAGCTCCGTCAGGCTCATCGTGTGATGGGTGAAGAACGGACCGCCGTCGACCGGCTCGAAACCCGCGCCCGTCAACGCCTCGATGAGGTGGCCTTCGGTCTCCAGGACAGAGCAGCAGAGCTCTTGCCCGGTCGCCACCTCGACTGCCCACGCCAGAACCTCGTCCACCAGGCCGACCTGCTCCGGGTCGACCACGAGGCTCAGCTCGTCGGGCGTCTCGAGCCACGCCCAAGCCATGACCCGGCTGGCTTCGGTCCACAAGGCGGTCATCCAGCCGCTCGCCGCGTCAGGGATCGCCGTACGCCCCCAGGCGAGGTCGCGCCGACGTGCCATCTGGCCAACGGCGACCACAGTCTCTGCAAGAGATCCTGCATCCCACGCAGATCGGCGGCCGATTGATAGTCGTGGCGATGCATCGTGCCAGCCTCAGGCGGGCAGGACCGCAGGGCAACCTAATTACGAGCCGCCGATGCGCGGATCGAGGCCGAACTTGCGGATCGAGGGGCCAAAACCTGCGGATCGAGGGGCCAAAACCTGCGGATCGAGGGGCCAGAACCTGCGGATCGCGGGTCAGGGGATGTGTTTGACCGCTTTCGCCGCTGCCCGCACGGCACTACGAGCGAGTGCCTCAGCATCCAACCGCGCCGCCACTACCGGCTCGGGTGCCGTTCCACCCAAGATCGCCGGCAGCCACCACCGGTCGCCGTCGTCGCGAGGATGCTGCGGGTACGTCTCCTGCGCCTCGCCCAGTGCGACGGCCATCCGGGCGCGCAGCTCCCTGGAGACCACCCGCACGCCCGCGCCGGCTGGCGGGACGAATGGCTCGCCGACCGCGATCGTGACGGCGGTGCCGCGGCGCAGCGTTCGCCGCAGGTCGACCGTCAGGACGCGATGTCCACCCCAGGTCACCACGGGAACGATCGGTACGCCGCGCTCGATGGCCAGCGCCGCCGCTCCCGGCAGGAAGTCCTTGAGCATCCACGACCGACTGATCGTCCCCTCGGGGAAGACGCACACGAGCTCGCCCCCGCGCAGCAGCCGCAAGGCGCGGCGGTACGCTCCCGCCCCCTGCTCGCGGGCGACCGGGATGTGTCGCATGGCGCGCATCGCCGGCCCGGAGACCGGGTTGTCGAACGTGCCCTCCTTGGCCATGAAACGCACCAGACGCCGGCGACGGGTGGCGGCGAGACCGACGAACGCGAAGTCGAGGTAACCGTTGTGGTTGGCAGCGATCACGGCCGCGCCGCGCACCGGGATGTGCTCCTTTCCGCGCACGTCGATCCGCGGGCCGAGCACCGCGAAGGCGACACGGAGAGCCGCGATCACGAGGCGGTAGGTCAGCTCGTGCATGAAGGGTGAGGCTAGCCCAGATGCCCTGTGACGCGTACTGACACAATGCCCGGGTGTCCTCCTCCCCAGCCGAACCGCTCAAGCGGTCCTCCCGGCACCGGATGACGTCGGCCGAACGACGCGAGCAGCTCCTCGAGACCGCACGGTCGGTCTTCGCCGAGCGCGGGTTCGACGGCACCTCGGTCGAGGAGATCGCGGCCCGCGCCAAGGTGTCCAAGCCGGTGGTGTACGAGCACTTCGGCGGCAAAGAGGGCGTCTACGCCGTCGTGGTCGACCGTGAGGTCCAGCAGCTGCTCGCCATGATGCGGTCCGCGCTCACCGGCGGCCATCCGCGGGCGCTGCTGCAGCAGGCAGCGTTCTCGCTGCTCGACTACATCGAGTCGTCCTCAGAGGGCTTTCGCATCCTGGTACGCGACTCGCCGATCGGCTCTCCGACCGGGTCCTACGTCAGCATCATCGGCGACGTCGCCAGCCGGGTCGAGGACATCCTGAGTGCTGAGTTCAAGGCGCGCGGGTTCCAGACCAAGTTCGCCCCCATGTACGCCCAGATGCTGGTCGGAATGGTGGGGACGACCGGCCAATGGTGGCTGGAGGCGCGCAAGCCGGCCAAGGACGTCGTCGCCGCCCACCTGGTCAACCTTGCCTGGAACGGGTTGTCCAGTCTGGACTCCAAGCCTGAGCTGCTCCCCCGCGACGGCTGAGTCAGTCCTGCTGGACTTCTACCCGGTTGCCGCTACCGTCCACGCAGTGGAACCTGCGCACATCGGGGATCGCCTCGTCCCAACGGGTCTCGAAGCCCGCGGTACGCACGGCGAGCTCGACCGCGTCGACGTCGTGGACGGCGAATGCCGGGTGAGCCTTGCGCGCCGGCTGGAACGGCTCCTCCACCCCGACGTGCAGCTCGAAGCCGTCTCCGGCGAACCACACGCCGCCACGGGCGGCGAGCAGCGGCGGCTTGGGGATCTCGCGCAGGCCGAGCGCGCCGGCGTAGAAACGGCGCGCCGCGTCCTCCCCACCGGCAGGACACGACACCTGGACGTGGTGCAGCCTCATGGCCGGTCCACCGAGCCCGGCTCGCGGGTCGCGACCACGAAGACGCGCTCGAACGGCAGCACCGTACCGTGCTCGCTGCGCGGGTAAGTCTCGCAAAGCGCGGCGCGGTAGTCGGCCTCGAACACCGGACGCAGATCGTCGGGCAGTGCCTGCAGGTACGGCCGCGCGCCCGTGCCGCTGATCCAGCGGAACACCGCATCCTCCCCCGCGAGCACGTGCAGGTAGGTCGTCGTCCATACGTCGAGTGTCCAGTCGGGATCGGCAAGCAGGTCGAGGTAGGTACGGGCGCCGACTCCACGCGCCGAGGCGACGCCCTCGGTGTGGTGCCGGAAGCGGGGGTCCGAGGCGAGCTCGGCGAGCAGGGTGTGGCTCGGTGCGTCGGAGTTGTTCGGCGCCTGGAACGCGAGAGTCCCACCGGAGGCGACGTGCTGCCGGAGCCGAGGGATGACGTCGAGCTGGTCCGGGACCCACTGGAACGCGGCGTTCGAGACCAGAAGGTCGACGGCAGCATCCGGTACCCACGAGGCGATGTCACCCTGGACGTAGGTCACGAGCGGGTCGTTGTTCTCGCGATCGGCGCGGTCGACCATCTCCGACGATGAGTCGACGCCGCAGATGCGCGCCCCCGCCCAGCGGGCGCGCAGGACCGGCATCAGGTGTCCCGGTCCGCACCCGAGGTCGACGATCGTGGCTGGGTCGCCCGGCACCCGGGCGATTAGATCGAGGAACGGGCGGCTGCGTTCGCCGGAGAACGCGAGGTACGCCGTGGGGTCCCATTGCGGCATGGGGTGCCTTCCTATGAATGTGTCTTGATGTCAAGATACATCACCTGGCGGGAACCGCGTCGAGATTCTCGATGTCAAGAATCTCGACGCCTATGATCGGCTTCATGAGTGATGAGGTGGATCGCCTTCTCGAGGCGTGGCATCGCGAGCGTCCGGACCTGGACGTGTCGCCGATGGGTGTACTCAGCCGCGTCTCTCGTCTGGCGCGCCACCTCGACCGGGCCCGCAGCCAAGCCTTCGGAGCCCATGAGCTCGAATCCTGGGAGTTCGACGTGCTGTCCGCGCTGCGCCGCTCCGGCGAGCCGTACCAGCTCTCACCTGGCCAGCTGATCCGCGAGACGATGGTGACGAGCGGGACGATGACGAACCGCGTCGACCGCCTCGCCGCGCGTGGACTCGTCGAACGCCTGCCTGATCCGCGTGACCGCCGCGGAGTGCAGGTACGCCTGACCGCCGCCGGGCGACGTACCGTCGATGGCGCCCTCGAGGCGTTGCTTCAACGCGAGCACCTGCTGCTGTCGCAGCTCTCGGGCCCGGAGTCCGACCGCCTCGCGGACCTGCTGCGCACGCTCGTGACACCCTTCGACTCCGCCTGAGGTGGATCCGGCGACGTCAGCCAGAGTCGTCGGCCGCATCAGCGATCTGGAGCCACTGCTCCTCGAGTTCTTCGCGCTCGGTTCGCAGACCCCCCAGCGACTCCTGCAGCGCCGCGAGCTGTTGGTAGTCCGCGCCGGCATCGGCCATCTGCTGCTCGAGCGCACCTTCGGTCAGGGCGAGTCTGCTTAGCCGGCGTTCGACGCGGGCGAGGTCCTTGCGGGCCGTCCGGCGCTCGGCCGCACCGGGGGCGGCGCTCGAACCGCTTGCGCGTGGTCCGTCGTACGACGTCGCGCCGGCCGGTGTGGGCGGCGACGGCCGGTAGTCCTCGACGCCTCCGGGCAGCATCACGAGCGTGCCGTTACCGGGCATCGCGTGGACGACGTCGGTGACCCGCTCGAGGAAGTACCGGTCATGTGAGACGACGACCAGGGTCCCCGGCCATCGGTCGAGGTAGTCCTCCAACACTGTCAAGGTCTGGATGTCGAGGTCGTTGGTCGGCTCGTCGAGCAGCAGCACGTTGGGCTCCTCGAGCAGCAACCGCAGGATCTGCAGGCGCCGACGTTCACCGCCGGAGAGGTCACAGATGCGCGAGGTGAGCAGGTCACCGGTGAAGCCGAAACCCTCGAGCAACGATGACGCGGTGATCTCGTTGCCCTTGACGGAGTCCAGGACACGCTCGGTGGTGTCCATCTCCTCCAGCGTCTGGGACAGGACGGCCAGCTGCACCGTACGCCCACGCTTGACCCGCCCGGCGTCGGGCGCGAGGTCGCCGTCGAGCAGCCCCAGGACGCTGCTCTTGCCGGTCCCGTTGGCGCCGACGAGACCGACTCGGTCGCCGGGGCCCAGCCGCCAGGTGACGCCGTCGAGCAGCAGCCGGGGGCCGCGAGCCAGCGACACTCCTTCGATGTCGAGCACGTCCTTGCCGAGTCGCGCGGTGGCGAACCGCTCGAGCTCGAGCCGGTCACGTGGCGGCGGCTCGTCGGCGATGAGCGCGCTCGCCGCGTCGACCCTGAACTTGGGCTTGGAGGTACGGGCCGGAGCACCGCGGCGGAGCCAGGCGAGCTCCTTGCGCATGAGGTTGTGGCGGCGCAGCGACGTGGCCGCGGCTTGCCGGTCCCGTTCGGCTCGGGCAAGGACGTAGGCGGCGTACCCGCCGTCGTAGGCGTCGATGACCCCGTCGTGGATCTCCCACGTCGTGCTGCAGACGGCGTCGAGGAACCACCGGTCGTGGGTCACGACGACGAGTGCGGCCTTGAGCGCGGTGAGGTACGTCGCGAGCCAGGCGATGGCATCGATGTCGAGGTGGTTGGTCGGTTCGTCGAGCACGAGCAGGTCGGCGTCCTCGAGCAGTAGCCGCGCGAGGGATGATCGGCGTTGCTCGCCGCCGGACAGCCCGGCGACCTCGCGATCGAGACCGATGTCGGCGAGCAGCACCTGGACCACCTCGCGGGTGCGCGGATCGGCGGCCCACTCGTGGTCGGCGCGACCGCGCAGCACGGCTTCGCGCAACGAGTGGGTGTCGTCGAGGACGTCGCGCTGGTGCAGGTGACCGACCCGCAGCCCTCTGTTGTGCGTGACCCGGCCGCGGTCGGGCGCCTCGACCCTGGCCAGGATGCGCAGCAGCGTCGACTTGCCGCCGCCGTTGCGGCCGACGACACCGATCCTGTCCCCGGCTGCCACGCCCAGGCTGACTCCCTCGAGCAGGGGCCGGATGCCGTACGCCTTGTGCACCTGCTCGAGATTGACCAGGTTAGACAAGCCGTGCCCCCGCCACCGGGCCGTGCGCCTGGACGACGTCGGCGCAGACCTGGGAGCTGGCGAGGGCGACGGCGACATCCATGGCGTGCTGGTCGTCCGCGGCCAAGAACATGACGGTCGGCCCCGACCCAGAGACGAGCGACCCGAGCGCGTCACACTCCCGGCCGATCGCCAGGACCTCGCAGAGCTCGGGGCGGAGGCCGAGCGCGGCGTCCTGCAGGTCGTTGGACAACGCCTTTCCGAGCGCGGGCGCGTCGCCTGCGCGCAGGGCCGTCATCAGGTCCTCGCTGACCGAGGGCGGGGGTACGTCCCGCTCGGCGTTGAGACGGTCGAACTCCGCGAACACCTGCGACGTCGACAGCCCGGTGGCGGCGATCGCGAACACCCACTGGTACGAGCCGCGCGCCAGGACCGTGCTCACCTGTTCACCATGCCCGTCGCCCATGGCGATGCCGCCGTGCAGGCAGAACGGGACGTCGCTGCCGAGCACGGCACCGATCTCCTCCAGCTGCCCCCGGGAGGCGTTGGTGCCCCAGAGGGCGTCGCACGCGACCAGGGCAGCGGCGGCGTCGGCGGAGCCACCGGCCATCCCGCCTGCCACGGGGATGGACTTGCGAATCGTCAGGGCGGCACCGTCAGTCACCTCGAAGGCATCGCGTAGCAGCGACGCCGCGCGGACGGCGAGGTTGTGGTGGTCGAGGGGTACCTCACCCTCGCCGGGCCGGTCGCCGTCGAACCTGACGCGTACGGTCAGAGCGTCGTCGCGGGCGGCGGCGGCACGGACCTCATCACACAGGTCGACGGCTTGGTAGACCGTCGCGAGCGGGTGGAGGCCGTCGGGTCGGGCCGGCCCGACCCCGAGGGCGAGGTTGATCTTGGCCGGAACCCGTGCGGTCGCGCTGGTCACCCGCTCAACCTAACCGGTGACCTCACGCAGTGCCTCGGCAACGGAGACGAACGCAGGCAGCCCCAGCGACTCGCCTCGGGCCTGCGGGGAGATTCCCGCGGCGACGAGCACCGCTTCTGCCGCCGGGGCGGAACCGGCGATGCCGGAAAGGGCGGCGCGCATCGTCTTGCGCCGTTGGGCGAAGGCGGCGTCGATGACGGCGAAGACAGCGTCGCGACTCACCGTCGCGACCGGTGGGTCGCGTCGCGTCCAGGACACCAGCGCGGAGTCGACGTTGGGTGCCGGCCAGAACACCGAGCGGCTCACCTTGCCGGCCAGTCGCAGGTCGGCGTACCAGGCGGACTTCAGGCTCGGGACGCCGTACACCCGCGAGCCGGGTGGGGCGGCAAGTCGAGCGGCCACCTCGCTCTGCACCAGCACCAGTCCGTGCCGCACCGACGGCACCAGCTCCATCAGGTGGAGCAGCACCGGGACGGAGATGTTGTACGGCAGGTTGGCCACCAACGCTGTCGGCGGCACGCCAGGGATCGAGTGGATACGCAGGGCGTCGGCGTGGACGACGTCGAGACGGTCGGCGTGCTCGGGGGCGAACTCGTGGACAGTGTCGGGCAGGGCAGCGGCGAGGGTGGCGTCCACCTCGACGGCCACGACGCGACCTACCCGCTCCAGCAGCGCCAACGTGAGTGAGCCGAGGCCCGGCCCCACTTCGAGGACGATGTCGTCCGGTCCGACGCCGGAGGACCGAACGATGCGCCGCACGGTGTTGGCGTCGATGACGAAGTTCTGTCCGCGCTTCTTGGTCGGAGTCACTGACAGCCGAGCAGCCAGCTCACGGACGTCGGCGGCCCCGAGCAGCCGTGGTGTCAGGTGGGCAGCCCCAGCGACGCGGCACATGCCGGCCAGGCGCCGTAGCCGCCGTTGGCGTCGCGGAGCTTGGTGGCGACGGCGATCTGCGTCTCGCGGCTGTTGTCGCTCGGCAGGCCGGTGCCGCCGTAGGCGCGCCAGGTGTCGAGGTTGAACTGCAGCCCACCGTAGTAGCCGTTGCCGGTGTTGATCGCCCAGTTGCCGCCGGACTCGCACTCGGCCAGCTGGTCCCAGACGGTGTTGCCCGAGGAGTAGTCGGACCCGCCACCAGAAGGCGAAGGGGACGGCGAGGAGGGCGAAGGCGAGGGCGAGGGCGAGTGCGAGTGCGAGGGCGAGGGCGAGGGCGAAGGCGTCGGCGGCGGCGGCGGTGTCTTGGTACCGAGCGCCTCGATCTGGGTGACCGGTGCGACGAGGACCTTGCGGGACAGGACGGTGCGCTTGCGCACCTTGCCATCGGCACGGACGACCCTGACCTGCAGCTTCCTGGTGCCTTCCTTGCCGGTGCGTACGACCTCGACGTCGCCCTTGTCCATCGAGGAGTCCTCACGCACCGTGGTGCTGAAGTCGATCGGGACGGTCGTGGCCTTCTCGATCACCTTGATCCGGGTGACGACGATGCGGTCCCCGTCCTCGACCCGGTGGCCGAGCTTGGGGGTGATCTCGTCGTCCTTGTCCAAGGTGATGGCGGAGTCCTCGAGCGCCTCGCGCACCGTGGTCACGGCGATCTGGGACTTGTCCGTCTTGCCATCGGCCTTGATCGTCAACCTCTTGGGGCTGACGATGGACAGGCCCAGGCCCTCGCGGGGGATCGCCGCGCTGCGGCTCGTGGACAGGTCGGCACCTTCGGCGCGTAGCCCCAGCTGGCTCAGGGCGTCCTCGACGCTGAGGGCCGTGACCCAATACTTCTCCTGCTCGCCGTCGAGGGTCACCGTGAGCTGGCGACCGTAGCGGACCGCGACCTGCGTACCCTCGTCGATCGAGGCGTCCGGGTCGGGAGCAACCACATCATGCTCGCCCACCTCGATGCCCTCGGAGTCCAGGACGTCAGAGACCGTCGATCCGAAGGTTCGTACGGTGCTCGTCTTGCCGTCGACGCTCAGCGTCACCGTTTTGTTGAGGCTGACGAAGGCGATAGTGCCACCGACGAGCGCGAGCACGAGGACGACGTTGAGGGCGATGATGATGAGACGCTTGGGCACGCGGTTCCCACTCAGAGACGAAGACACGGACCCCACGACCATAACGAAAAGGTCACGACCGTCCAAACGCAGGCGCTACCAGGACCCGCCGTACGCCTCATCGGTGTTGGTCTCGATGGCCGAGCACAGCTCTAAGAGAGCGTTGTCCAGGACCTGCGCCATTGCGCGCACGGTCAGCGGAAGCAGGTACGAGGCGTTGGGCCGCCCGCGGTGCGGCGTTGGCGAGAGGAACGGCGCGTCGGTCTCGGCGAGCACCCGGTCCAGCGGCGTGATCGCGAGCGCCGAGCGGACGCTGGACGCGTTCTTGAACGTCACCGTCCCGGAGAAGGACAGCCAGAACCCCCGGTCTAGACACGCCTGCGCGAAGCCGGCGTCTCCGGAGAAGCAGTGCATGACGGTACGCGCCGGTGGCCCGCACTCGTCCAGCACCGCCAGCACGTCCGCATGCGAGTCACGGTCGTGCACGACGAGGGTCTTGTCATGGCGCTTGGCCATCTCGATGTGGGCCCGGAACGACTCGTGCTGTGCGGCGCGGCCCTGCTCGCCGGTGCGGAAGTAGTCCAGCCCGGTCTCGCCGACGGCGCGTACCCGATCGGTGGAGGTGACCATGCGTTCGATCTCTGTGAGTGCGTCGTCCAGCTTGCCAGCGCCATGGAGACGCGGTGCCTCGTTGGGGTGGATGGCGACTCCGGCGACCAACGCGGGGTGGTCGAGCGCGGCGTGCGCCGCCCACCGCGCGCCGGGCAGGTCACAGCCGATCTGCACGATACGGGGTACGCCGACCACGCGTGCCCGCTCGATCGCCGCCGCGGTGTCCAGCTGGTCCGCTGCGTCGTCGAGGTCGAGGTGGCAGTGGTTGTCGACGACGGGGTGCGGCAGCGGTTCGGGGTCGGCGGGACGGTCACCGGTACGGCTCATGCCGGTGTGGCCTCGATCGGCGCCCACGCGGGGCCGGTCTCACCAAGTGCGACGTCGAGCTTGGCGAACAGCGGCGCCGGCTTGGCGAGCGGGGTGCCCGGGACGACCGGGGTGCGGCCCCAGTGGGCCTGCTCGGCGGCGTAGTCACCCATCAGGACCGGGTACGGATGGAATGCCTCTGGGACGCCTACGCCCTCGACGTCGGCCGGCAGGTCGTCGACGACCTCGCGGATCTCGGGTTGGGCGGCCCAGGTGCCCTGCCCGCCAAGGGCAGTGTGCACGGCTTGGGCCGCGTGCGGCAGGAACGGCGTGAGCATCGCGTTGGCGTCGCTGACCGCCTGCAGTGCTGTGTGGAGCACGGTCGCTTGGCGCTCGGGGTCGTCGCCGAGCTTCCACGGCTCGGTCTCGGAGAGGTAGCGGTTGGCGGCGGTCACGACCCGCATCGCTTCGGTGGCGCCTGCCTTGAACCGGCTGCGGTCCAGATGGGCGCCGACGGTCTCATAACCTGCGTCCGCGGCACGCAGGAGCGCGATGTCCGCGTCGGTGCGGGTGCCCGGCGTGGGCACCTGCCCGAAGTTCTTGTGCGCCATGGAGATCGCCCGGTTCACCAGGTTGCCCCACTCGTTGGCGAGCTCGAAGTTGGTACGCCGGACGAACTCCTCCCACGTGAAGTCGGTGTCGTTGGTTTCGGGTCCGGCGACTGCGATGAAGTAGCGCAAGGCGTCGGGCCCGAACTCAGCGAGAAAGTCACGGACGTAGATCACGGTTCCGCGACTGGTGGAGAACTTCGACCCGCTCATCGTGAGGAACTCGCTCGAGACGACCTCGGTCGGCAGGTTGAGCGCGCCGTACCGCCCTGGGCTGCCACCGGCCGTCCCGGCCCCGCGGTAGCCGAGCAGCTCGGCGGGCCAGATCTGGGCATGGAAGGTGATGTTGTCCTTGCCCATGAAGTAGTAGCCGAGTGCTTCGGGGTCGCTCCACCAGGCCCGCCAGGCCTCGGGGTCCCCGCTGCGGTGCGCCCACTCGATGCTGGCCGAGAGGTAGCCGATGACCGCGTCGAACCACACGTACAGCTTCTTGTCTGGCCGGTCGGACCATCCCTCGATCGGGATCGGTACTCCCCAGTCGATGTCACGGCTCATCGCCCGCGGACGGAGGTCGTCGATCAGGTTGAGACTGAACTTCAGCACGTTGGGGCGCCAGTCGGTGCGCGACTTCAGCCAGTCGCCGAGGGAGTCGGCAAGCGCGGGCAGGTCGAGGAAGAAGTGCTCGGTCTCGACGAACACCGGTGTCTCGCCGTTGATCCGGCTGCGCGGATCGATGAGGTCGGCCGGGTCCAGCTGGTTGCCGCAGTTGTCGCACTGATCCCCGCGCGCGCTGTCGTACCCGCAGATCGGGCAGGTGCCCTCGATGTAGCGGTCGGGCAGGGTCCGTCCGGTCGACGCGCTGATGGCACCGGTCGTCACCTTGGGGACCACGTAGCCGTTCTTGTGCAAGGTGCGGAACAGCTCCTGCACCACGGCGTAGTGGTTGCGCGTGCTGGTGCGGGTGAAGAGGTCGTAGGCGAGACCGAGGCCCTGGAGGTCCTCGACGATGACACGGTTGTAACGGTCGGCAAGAGCACCGGGTTTGGACCCCTCTGCGTCAGCCTGGACGAGGATAGGGGTGCCGTGCTCGTCGGTGCCCGAGACCATCAGCACCCGGTTGCCCGCCATCCGATGGTAGCGCGAGAAGACGTCCGACGGGACGCCGAAACCGGAGACGTGGCCGATGTGGCGCGGACCGTTGGCGTACGGCCACGCGACCGCGGTGAGGACCGATGAGGGCATGCGCACGATCCTAGGTGGTCCGCGGTGGCGACCCGGCCGTCGGTCCATGGGCGCCTCCGCGGCCTCCGTCTTCCCATGGTTCGGGACGAGTTTGCGGGTGCGAAGGCCCCGACACCCTCAGCTTCGTCCCAAGTCGCGAATGGCAGGCTGGTCCCA
>Ga0136622_10000386_pt1 | contig 17996 bp, 17 predicted proteins | sample AntDrymUQ4482106_2_FD_104803 | JGI IMG/M metagenome (GOLD analysis project Ga0136622, IMG submission 104803) | Polar desert sand microbial communities from Dry Valleys, Antarctica - metaG UQ448 (21.06) | ecosystem: Environmental > Terrestrial > Soil > Desert | place: Antarctica: Dry Valley...
ACAGCCGGCGCAGGACGCCGCCGCGGTCCTTCGCGGTCCTCGCACGCCACGCGGGCAGCGCGCGCCGGGCCGCCTCGATCGCGCGCCGGGTCTCGGCCGCCCCGAGCCGCGGAACCTCCGCCAGCGTCTCGCCGGTCGCAGGATCGAAGACGGGGAAGGTCTCGCCCTCGTCGCCCTCGACCCACGCCCCGTCGACGTATGCCCGGCGCTGGAGCAGCTCGCTCTCGACGCTCGTCACGCCGAAGAGGATAATCGCCGGATGGAGCCGCTGTTCACGCACTTCGACTCGATCCGCGAGTTCGAGCTCGCAGCCGGGGTCACGGGCCGTCCGCTCTTCGGCGAGGGAGCGATGGTCAACCTGATCGAGTTCGAGCCGGGCGCCGTCGTCCCGCTCCACTCGCACCCGCACGAGCAGCTCGGCTTCGTCCTGCGCGGCACGCAGGTGCTGGTCGTCGAGGGTGAAGAGCATCCGATGGGGCCGATGAGCTGCTACGTGCTGCCCGGCGGCGTCGAGCACGCCGCCCACTGCGGCCCGGAGGGCGCCACGGTCGTCGATGTCTTCCGCCCCGTGCGCGAGGACTACCGCGAGCGCTGGACGGCTCTCTCAGAACCCTGATCGTCGACGCTCACAACGACCTGCTGCTCGAGCTCGCCTTCCGGGCGCGGCGCGGCGAGCGGAACAACCTCTTCGCCCGGCACTGGCTCCCCCACCTGGAGCAGGGCGGCGTCGGCCTGCAGGTCTGCCCCGTCTCGGCGCCGCTCGAGCGCTTCTCCGAATCCGCGCTGAGGGAGGTGCTCGACCAGGTCGGAGCCTTCCACCGGACGCTCCGCGAGAACGGAGAGCGGGTGCGACCGGTGTTGACGCGAGCCGACGTCGACGACGACGGGCGCATCGGGCTCATGCTCGCGCTCGAGGGTGTCGAGGCGCTCGGCCACGATCCGGGCGGTATGGAGGCGCTCTGGGAGCTCGGCGTACGGATGGTCTCGCTGACCTGGAATCGCCGCAACGCCTTCGCCGACGGCGCCGGCGAGCCGGCCGGCGGCGGCCTCAGCCGGCTCGGTGAGGAGCTCATCGACCGCCTCGGCGAGCTCGGTGCGATCGTCGACCTCGTGCATGCCTCGGAGCGGACGTTCTGGGACGTGCTCGAGCGGGCGGACGGTGCCGCGCTCCTCGTCAGCCACGCCGCCTGCCGGGCGGTGCTCGACCATCCCCGGAATCTGCGCGACGAGCAGTTGCGCGCGCTCGCCGAGCGTGGGGGCGTGCTCGGGCTGATGCAGCTTCCGATCGTGATCGACCACGAGCGGCTGACGATCGAGCGGATCGTCGATCACCTCGACCACGCCGTCGCAGTCATGGGCGCAGATCACGTCGGGCTGGGCGGCGACTTCATCAGTCAGGTCGACAGCGTCGTCGGTGTCGAGCTGCCGCCGGGAGCCGCCCTCCTGCCGGCCGGGATGGCGCTCGACGCGGCGATCGAGGGGCTGACCGGCCCCGAGGACTACCCGAATCTGGTTGGCGCCCTGGAGGCTCGAGGGTACGGCGGGGAGCGCCTCGAGGGGATCCTGAGCGGCAATCTGCTGCGGCTGTTCCGAGGGGCGCTGCCACAATGACGCCGTGAGCACCGCCGCGCCGGCCGTCGCGCCCACCGAGCTCGACCTCCCGGACGACGAGGACGTCGTCGACCCCGATCGACCGTGGGTCGTGGTCGTCTGGAACGATCCGATCAACCTGATGTCGTACGTCGCCTACGTCTTCCAGAGCCTCTTCGGCTACAGCGTCGCAAAGGCGACGAAGCTCATGCTGCAGGTGCACCAGGAGGGCAAGGCCGCCGTGTCGACCGGGACGCGCGAGAAGGCTGAGTTCGACGTCTCACGGCTGCATGCCCACGGGCTGTGGGCGACGATGCAGCAGGATTGAACGGTGTGGCTGCGACCCCGCATCGAGGCGACGAGGCGCGGTGACTTCCGCCTCCGGCTGACGCGCGGCGAGCGCGACGCGCTGCGCTCACTGCCCGGGCAGCTGCGGGAGCTCCTCGCAACGGACGACCCGAGCCTCGTCCGGCTCTTCCCGCCGGCGTACCCCGACGACCAGGAATGGAACGACGAGTTCGAGCGGCTCACGCGCGGGGAGCTGCGCGGCACGAAGGCCGACGCGTTGCGGGTGATGGAGGAGACGGTCGACGCCGAGCGCCTGACCGAGGAGCAGCTGCGCGCCTGGCTCGGCGCGCTCAACGACCTGCGGCTCGTGCTCGGCACGCGGCTCGAGGTGACGGAGGAGACCTACGCCGAGGACGTTCTCCCAGGCGACCCGCGAGCGCCCGAGCTCGCGCTCTTCGCCTACCTCAGCTGGCTGCAGGAGCAGGTGGTGGCCGCACTTGCGACCGGGCCCCGTGGCTGAGAACACGGCGGGGATTCATCAGCCCAGGAACTCGACCTCCGCACCGCAGCGTTCGTACGTCGCCAGGGCTCGACGGTCGCACGTAGCCAACACAGACCCGGCGGAGGAGGCCACGGCCGCGATCAGCGCATCGTATGTCGCTCCACCGCTGATCCCACGCGCCCCGAGTCCGTCGAGAAAGGTGCGATAGCGCTTCGGCGACAACGAGAGCAGAGGCTGTGGAAACCTGTCGGCCAGAAACTCGAGCACGAGCGGAGGGGGCACACGCTGCGGAGGCGGCAGCCTCGTCAGCACGGCGTACGACTCGAGCGCAGAATGCGCTGGCAGCCTGGCGTTCCGCTCGAGGACGCCGCGCGCTCGCTCGTGGAGCTCATGCCAGGAGGCGAATCCGGCGATGACGACACTCGAGTCAACGGCGATCAACGTCGAACGCGCTCGAGCGTCGCTCGTACGTCGTCGGCCGTCAATGGCGGAAGCGGCGCCTCGGGCACGGCGACGAGACCCTCGCCGCGCCGCTCGAGCCGCATCGGCGTCGCGGGCACCTCGATCTCGAGCCGGCCGTCGCGCACGGCTATCTCCAGCGCTTGACCCTCGCGGAGACCGAGTTCCTCGCGCAGTGGCTTCGGAACGACAATCCTTCCGGCTCTATCGATGGAAACTTTCATGCCATCAATCTACCATCGGCATTGCCAGAAGCAGGAGCCTTATCCGAGCTCCCCGACGACGAGCGTGACGGTCGAGCCGGGCCGCACCCGCCGCCCGGCGGCCGGGCGCTGGTCGATCACGATCCCGACCTGGAACTGATCGGTGGTCGGCTGGGTCTCGACCGCCACCTGGAGTCCCTCGCGCGCGAGATCCGAGGCCGCCACCTCACCACTGAACCCGACCACGGTGGGCACGGTCACGGTGCCCCCGCCGGCCGCCCCCGTCGTTCCCGCCTCGGTCTCGGTGGGGGCAGTCGTGGTGCCCTCATCGGCGCCGGTGGTGGCCGTCGTAGTCCCGGTGGTGGTGGTGCCGGGGGCCGCGCCGGCCGAGACGTTGATTCGGACCGTCGTCCCCCTCCTTGCCTCCGACCCGGCGGACGGGTTCTGGGAGAGCACCGTTCCCTCGGACTCGTCGGAGGGCGTCTCCACGGCGCGCGCCTCGAGGCCCGCCTTGCGGATGTTGGCACCCGCGTCGTCCGAGGTCTGGCCGACCACGTCCGGTACGTCGACGGTTCCGGTGCCCCGCGAGACGTTGATGCGAACGGCGGATCCGCGCGCGACCCGCTCTCCGCCTGCAGGCGCCTGAGCGACGACGACGTCGGGCGGCTCCTCCGAGAAGATGCGGCGTTGCCTCGCGCCGAGACCGGCGCCGTCGAGCTGTTCGAGCGCCCGGGCGAGCGGAAGCCCGACCACACTCGGGACGGCTGTCCGCGCCGGGCCGCTCGAGACGACGAGCGTCACGGTGGAGCCCTCGTCCGCCTCGCTTCCGGCCGGGGGGCGCTGCCGGAAGACGGTTTCACGCGGGGCCTGGTTCGCGGCCCGCCTGAGGTCGCTCTCGAAGCCCTCGTCCGTCACGCGCTCGACCGCGTCCTCGAGCGGGAGTCCGACCACGGACGGCACCTCCCGCTCGTCCTCGCGCGTGAAGTACACGAGCGCGCCGAGCCCACCGAGCACAAGCAACAGCAGGAGCAGGAGTGCAGGCCAGAGGAGCGGGGGCCTCGGCCGCCGAGCCGCCACCTCGTCGACCCGTCGCTCGCGAACGGCGGCGGGAGGGGGCAACGACTCGGTCTCGTCGAGCTCGGGGCGCTCCTCCCGGTCGGGATCCGGCGGAGGCTGTCGCGGAGGGGCCATGACGATAGTGAAGCTGCTCGGACGGACGAGAAGAGATCAGGTCGGCCGAAGATCCTCCGTGTCCCACGTCGGGTCGGCGAGCAGGATCTCCGGATCGCCGGTCGCGAGCGTTGCGCCATGAGCCCGCGACGTGGCTACGGCGAACGCGTCCGCAGAGCTCAGCCGGTGGCGCGCCTTGCTTGCAGCTGCTTCGAGGACTCGCTGTGGCGTGGCAAGGTCGAGCGTCAGGCCGCTTCGAAGCTCTCCACCGACAACGCCGGCGCGCCGCCAGCCAGATCGTCGCCGAAGGGTGGAGTCCACTTCGCCGACATCGATCCAGCTCATGATGGCGCGCTCACTCTCGAGGATCCCCGTCACTCGTGTTCGGGCCGGCTCGTAACCGTACAACCATCCAGCACCGCCCGCGCGTCCGAGCAGTGTGTCGGGAGCCCAGCTCGCGCTCGCGTCGCGATTCCCTGTCGAGCTCGGCGCGGCCGGTCTCTACGGGGTCACCAGCACCCGCCCGGCCGCCCCGGCGAGGCTCGCCGCCATGGCCTCGTTGATCTCATCGAGCCCGTAGCTCGGCCCGACGAGCAACCCGAGCTCGAGGCGGCCGGCCCGGACGTGCTCGACGAGCAGCGGAAGCGCCACGGCCGGATCCTCGGAGCCGTACATGCTCCCCGTCAAGAACTTCTCGCGCCGGTTGAACTCGGCCGGATCGAGCTCGAGCTTCGCCCCGGCGGCCGGGAGGCCGACGATTACGGCCGTGCCACCGTTCCGCGTCCAGCGCAGGGCGAGCTTCGTCGTCTCGGGTGCGCCGACGGCGTCGAGGGCGATGTCCACGCCGTCCGGCGTGAGCGAGCGCAGCGCCTCGCCGAGCTCGTCGGGCGCGACCGCCTGCGTGGCGCCGAGCGTGAGGGCCTGCTCGCGGCGGGCCTCGAGCGGGTCGACGGCGACGATCGTCTTTGCGCCGGCGATCCGCGCCCCCTGGACGACGAACTGCCCCACCCCGCCCGCGCCGACGACCAGCACGCTCGCCCCCGGCCGCGGACGAGCGGCATGCAGCACCGCGCCCACACCCGTGAGGGCGGCGCAGCCGAGCAGCGCCGCCTGCTCGAGCGGGATGTCGGAATCCAGCGGCAGGGCCTGCTCGGCGAGCAGGACGACGCGCTCGCTCAGCGCTCCCGTCGCCGTTCCCCGGTACACGATCTCGCCGTCGAGCGACATGCCCGTCCGTCCGCCGAGGAGCGTCCCTGCACCGATCGCGCGCTGCAGCGTCAGGCAGGCCGCCGGGCGACCGCGGCGACAGTCCGAGCACGCGTGGCAGGAGGGCGCCCAGGAGAGGACGACTCGATCTCCCGTCGCGAGCCCTTCGACCCCATCTCCCACCGTCTCGACGATTCCCGCGCCTTCGTGGCCCAGCACCATCGGGGTCGGCCGCTGCCACTCGCCCTTGACCATGTGGAGGTCGGTGCCGCAGATGCCGACCGCCGCCATCCGGACGAGCACTTCCCCGGCGCCGGGCTCCTCGAGCTCGATCTCGCGCACCTCGAGCGGCTCGCCGGGCGCACGGAAGAGGGCCGCCCGCGTCTTCACGGCGCCGTCACCTGCGCGACGACCCCGAGGGCCTCCGCGACCGCCTGCCCGAGCTGGAGCCCGCGCCCATCCTCCTGCATCCTCGCAAACGGCTCCTCACCGAGGCGGAGCTTCAGCTGCGCGACCGCGCGCTCGTACCCGCCCCTTTCCTCGGGCCCGATCGAGATGCCCAGCCCCTCCAACATCGCGATCCCTGCCCCCAGCAGGCGCGCTGCACTGCGCTCGTCTCCTACGACGGCGGCGAGCTCGCCAACTCCTTCCAGGCAGTAGCCGATCACCTCTTTGTAGCCGAGCCTGACTCCCAGCTCGAGGCTCTCCCCGAGGCGCCGGCCGGCTTCGTCGCGGAGTCCCTCGTTCAGCGCCGCTCGCCCGAGGTTGTGGAGCGAGATCGACGTCTGATCCTGGTCACCCTCACTCCGCGCCACCGCCAACGCCTCCTCGCCGAGCGTTCGCGCCCGGCCGTGGTCGCCGCCGAGGTTCGCGATCGCGGCGAGGTTGGCGAGAGTGACCATCAGCGCACGGCCATCCTCCATCCTCCGGAAGCTGGGCAGCGTCTGCTCGAAGAGCGCCTCGGCACGCTCGAGGTCACCCTCGGCGACGGCGACGCCGCCGAGGTTGGAGAGCATCCGGGCAACCGACCGCTCGTCTCCCAGGTCGCGATGGATGACGAGCGCCTCCTCGAGGAAGCGCCTCGCGAGCTCCGGGTCTCCCTGCCGATCGACGAAGATCGACGCAGCGTTGAGTGCCTTCGCCCGTACCGCGGGCGGTGCCTCGCCGCCCCTGGAGAGCGCGCCCTCGAGCCATCTGCGTCCCTCGCTCAGATGGCCGCGCAAGCGCAGGAAGTACTCGAGCGCGCTCGCGAGCCGCAACTCGAGCTCGGCCGCTCCCGCCGATCCGGCCCAGCCGAGCGCCGCCCGCAGGTTGTCGTGCTCCTCGTCGAGCCGGGCGAGCCAGGCTGCGGCTCCCTCGCCCTTCAGCTCGGGCTCGGCCCGCTCGGCGAGCGCGAGCAGGTGCTCGGCGTGGCGGCGGCGGCTACGGTCGGCCTCGCCCCTCGCATCGAGCTGTTCCGAGGCGTACTCACGCACCGTTGCGAGCATGGTCAGGCGCGGCCCATCCGCCGAGCCGCGCTCCCGGACGAGGCTCTTGTCCACGAGCGAGGCGATCGTGTCGAGCCCCGCTTCGCACACGGCCTCGGCGGCCTCGAGCCCGCAGCCGCCCGCGAAGACGGCGAGCCGTGCAAAGAGCGTCCGTTCGTCCTCGTCCAGCAGGTCGTGGCTCCAGTCGATCGCCGCCCGCAACGTCCGCTGGCGCCCCGGGACGTCCCTCGGTCCGCCGACGAGGAGCGGCAGCCGCTGCTCCAGGCGGGCGCGGAGCGACTCCGGCGAGAGCACGCTCGTTCGCGCCGCCGCGAGCTCCAGCGCGAGCGGCAACCCGTCGAGCGCGACGCAGACCTCCGCGACGGCGCGCTCGTGCCCCTCGAGGCGGAAGTCCGGCCGGGCGGCCCGGGCGCGCGCGACGAAGAGCGCCACCGCCTCGTTCTGCGCGAGCGCCTCGGCGTCGTCCCACTCCACCGGCTCGGGCAGGGCGAGCGGCGAAACCGGATAGACGTGCTCGCCCGACAGCCGCAGGAGCGAGCGGCTGGTCACGAGCGCCTTCAGACCGGGAGCCGACGCGAGCAGCTCCGTGACGAGCGGGGCGGCCTCGACGAGGTGCTCGAAGTTGTCGAGGAGGAGCAGCGCGCGCCTGGCGGCCAGATGCGCCCGGAGGTCATCGGCGAGCGTGGCGCTGCCGCTCTCGACCACGCCGAGGACCCCCGCGACCGTCGAGGAGACGAGATCGGGGTCGTGCACCGACGCGAGCGTCACCAGCCAGGTGCCGTCCGCGAACTCCGCGCGCAGCTCTTCGGCGGCCGCGAGCGCGAGCCGCGTCTTGCCGGTGCCTCCGGCTCCGGTCAGAGTCAGCAGCCGTACGTCGTCCCGCCGCAGGAGCGACGAGACGGCGGCAAGCTCGAGTCCCCGCCCGATCAGCGGCGTCGCGGGCGCGGGCAGGTTGGAGGAAGGAGCCGAGGGCGGGGATGGCGCCTCCAGTGCGGGGTCCTGGCGCAGGATCGCCCGCTCGAGCTCCTGCAGAGCCGGCCCCGGCTCGACCCCGAGCTCGTCCACCAGGGTGCGGCGCGCCGAAGCGTACGCCTCGAGCGACTCGGCCTGACGTCCAGAGCGGTAGAGCGCGAGCATCTGCTGCAGGCGCAACCGCTCGCGAAAGGGGTGCTCGGGGACGAGTCGCTCGAGCTCCGGGATCAGCTCGGCGTGGCGTCCGAGCGCAAGCTCGGCCTCGACGCAGGCTTCGACGGCGGCGAGACGCTCCTCCTCGAGCCGGCCGGCCTCCGTGCGGGTGAAGGGGGCGTCGGGAAGGTCTGCGAGCGGAGGGCCGCGCCAGAGCGCGAGTGCTTCGCGCAGCGCCTCGGCGGCCTCCGCAGGGCGGGCGGGGCGGGCACGGAGCACGAGCTGCCGAAACCGCTCGAGGTCGAGCTCGCCCAGCTCGGTCCGCAACGTGTAACCGGTGCCGCGCGTCTCCAGGCGCTCGGCGCCCAGCACGCGGCGCAGGCCGTGCACGGCGACCTGGATCGCGTTGGCGGCGGACTCGGGCGGCCGCTCGCCCCAGAGGCAGTCGACGATTCGCTCGCGCCCGACGAGCTCGTTGGCGTGGAGCAGGAGGAAGGCGAGCAGCGCGCGCTGGCGCGGGCCGCCGAGCGCCAGCTCGGCCCCCCCTTTCGAGACCTCGAGCGGCCCGAGCACCCTGAATTCCACAGTCTCCTCCGCCATAAGCGTGCCGTAAGGGGATCGTAAGCGCGACCTCCGATCCTCCTCAACGTCAATCCCGACGAAAGGAGCAGGAGATGATCAAGGCAGGAGACACCATCGAGAACCCCGTCACCGGCGAGCGGATCGTGTTCCACAAGACCTCCCGCGAGACGAACGGCGAGCTCGTCGTGCTCGAGTGCTTCGTGCAGCCCGGCGGCTCCGTCGCCGCGGCGCACGTGCATCCGCACCAGAGCGAGCGCTTCGAGATCCTGAAGGGCACGCTCGGATTCCGGCTCGACGGGCAGGAGACCTTCGCGAGTCCCGGTCAGCGGATCCTCGTACCGGCGCGCATGCGCCACCAGTTCTGGAACGCGGGCGATGACGAGGCGCACTTCGTCTGCGAGGTGCGGCCGGCCATGCAGTTCGAGGCGCTCCTCGAGACCATGTTCGCGCTCGCCGCCGACGGCAAGACCAACCGCAAGGGCATGCCGAACCCGCTCCGCCTCGCGGTGATCGCCCGGCACCACTTCGACGACGTGCGGTTGCCCTTCCCACCCGTGTGGATGCAGCGGACGGGGCTCGCGCTCGGCGCGCCGCTCGGACGACTGCTCGGGTTCCGGCCGGACTACGTCCCGACGGAGGCCGGCGACCTCGTGCCGGCGGCGGCCTGAGCGTCATGCGCAAGCGACCGCTTCGGCATCAGCTCTTCTGGCTGGCCGTCGCCCTCGGCGTCGTGCTCCTGGCCCTCGGCGGCTGGATCGTCCGGGGGCTGGGCACGGCCGCCGCACGCATCACTCCCACCAACTCGAGAAGGAGAACCCACATGCGCAGCAAGACCATCCTCATCGCCGCCTGCACCGCCGCCCTCGCCACGGTCGCGGGCGGCGTCTCCCTCGCCTCCGCCTCGTCCGAGGGTACCGGCGGCAAGACCCTGACGCTCATCTCCGAGTCGACGGACATCGAGCAGTACGTCGACAACGGCAAGCCGGGAGAGAGCATCGGCGACGTCGTCTTCTTCCAGGAGCGCCTGTACGACCGCGCTCGCGGGAGCAAGCCGATCGGGCACTCCGAGATCATGTGCCTCTTCATCGGGGACGACGGCGCCCGCTGCTCCGGCACGTTCTTCCTGCCGGAGGGAAAGATCGAGGCCGGCGGCGCGATCCACTTCCGGCGGGTCAGCCGGATCCCGGTTCTCGGCGGCACCGGCGCCTACAGGGGCGCCCGCGGCGAGGTGGCGCTCACGACGATCAACGAGCAGCGCGACCGGAACGTCATCCGCCTCCTGCCCTAGCAGCCAGCGGGAACGAACGAAGCGCCCTGCCGCACGCGCGGCAGGGCGCTTCCCGTGCGTCTAGGCTCGCGCTGTCACTCCCAGCGCCTCGGTGATCTGCCCGCAGGTCGCGACCCGCGCCACGTTCGTCAGCGCGTAGTTGAGCGCCGCGTGCTGCCACTCGTCGTTGACGGTGGACGTGCCGTCGCTCGCGACGACGACGCGGTAGCCGGCATCGGCGGCGTGCCGTGCGGTGTGCTCGATGGACATGTTCGTCCACGCGCCCGTGATCACGAGCGTCTCGACGTCGAGGCCGCGCAGCAGGATGTCGAGCCGGGTGTTGTAGAAGGCGTTCATCCGCATCTTCTCGACGATGTGATCGCCCTTCTGCGGCTCGAGGCCCTCCGCCGGCGCCGCGCCCCAGCTGCCGCGCACGAGCCCGTTCGCACCCTTCACGCCCTCGAAGAGGGGAGCGTTCTGCCGCAATCCCTGCGCGCCGGGCTCGACGATGTACCAGACGTGGATCACCGGCATGCCCATCCGGCGCGCCGCCTCTGCGAGGCCCCGAACGTTCTCGACCACGCCCTGGCTGATGGCGTGTGCGGGGGCCCCCGACTCGGCGAAGGCGCCGCCCTCGATGATCACGTCGTTCTGGAGATCCTGGATCACCATCGCCGATCGCTTCGGATCGAGCTCCAGGGGCGTCTCGTTCTCGCTCACTCGCCTCTTCCTCCTTTCAGGGACATGTAGGGAAGACGCGCGGAGGCGACCTTCGTCGGGATGCGGTAGAGCGACGTCGAGCTCGGCATGTAGAGCGTCTTCCAATCAGGTCCGCCCCACGCGATGTTGCCGACCCCCTCGGGCACCGGGATGACGCCCAGGTGCTCGCCCTCGGTGCTGATCACCCACACGCCGCCCGGGCCGGTCACCCAGATGTTGCCGCGCTCGTCGCACTTCATCCCGTCGGCAATGCCTTCCTCGACCACGCCGCTGCCAATGCCCTCGAAGAACATGCGGCCGTTCGAGAGCGTGCCGTCGGCCTTCGCGTCGTAGACCTTGATGTGCGCGCGGGGCGAGTCGTTGATGTAGAGCAGCGACTCATCCGGCGAGAAGCAGAGGCCGTTCGGCTGATCGTACTCCTCGCGGGGGACGATGAGCTCCGGCTCGCCGCCCGCCCTGATCCGGTAGACGCCCTGGAAGCCGAGCTCGCGCTCGCGCTCGATGCCGAAGCCCGGCATGCGCCCGTACCAGGGGTCGGAGAAGAGGATCGTGCCATCCGAGCTCGTGATGACGTCGTTCGGGCTGTTCAGCTCCTTGCCCTCGAAGTGCGAGGCGAGCGTCTCGCGCGTGCCGTCGGGCCGCTCGCGCACGAGCGAGCTGGTCACGTGCTCGCAGACGAGCAGGTTGCCCTCGGCGTCGTACACGAGGCCGTTGCATTTGTTGCTCGGCCGCATGACCTCCGTGACGCCGCCGCTCTCGCTCCAGCGCCGGCGGACATCGCCGGGCATGTCGCTGAAGTACAGGCATTCCTCGGACGCGTTCCAGACGGGACCCTCCGTGAAGGTGAAGCCGGTCCCGACCTTCTCGACCTGAGCGTTCTCGTCGACGAGCTCGCGCAGCTTCTCGGACTTGACGTCTACTGCCACTCTCCCCGCTCCTTTCTCACTGTCGCTCCCGCGCCTTTGCAAGGGCGCGCTCGGCGAGGACGCCCGCCAGGTGCCGCTTGTACTCGGCCGACCCTGACAGATCGCCGGAGGGTTGGAGTCGCCGGGCCGCCTCGCGCGGGTCGCCCTCGGCTAGGACGGGAGTCGCCCCGACGCCCGTCCAGACCACGGTCCCCTCGTCGCCGCGGACGATCGCCGCGCACCCGACGATGGCCCAGTCCTGCGCGCGCCGGTTGAACTTCAGGTACGCCGAGCCGGCTCCGTCCAGCTTCGGCACCCGGATCTCGGTGATCAGCTCGCCCGGCTCGAGCGCCGTCGTGAAGACGTCCGTGAAGAACCTCCGACCACCGATGGTCCGGCCGCCCGTCGTCACGATCTCCGCGTCGAGCGCGACGATCGCTGCGGGGAGATCGGCGCTCGGGTCGGCGTGGGCGATCGAGCCGCCGAGCGTGCCCCGGTTTCGCACCTGGATGTCACCCACCTCGCCGGCCGTCTCGGTCAGGAGCGGGCAGCTTGCGCGAAGGAGCTCCGAGAGCTCGAGCTCGGAGTGGCGGGTCAGCGCGCCGATCGCGATCCGGTCGCCCTCGTCGCGGATGTAGGAGGTTCCTTCGATGCCGCTCAGGTCGACGAGCGTTTCGGGAGCAACGAGGCGCAGCTTCATCAGCGGGATCAGGCTGTGGCCTCCCGCGAGCGCGCGGGCCTCACCGTCCCCCGCGGCGAGCAGGCGGGAGGCCTCCTCCCAGCTCGCGACCCGCTCCAGTGCGAACGCGGTCGGGATCACGAAGCCCCACCTCCCTTCGTCTCGGCGAGGCCCGCCTCGATCGGCTTCTCGCCCAGCCCTTGCAGGATGCGCCAGACACGCTCCGGCTGCAGGGGCATGTCCATGTGGTCGACGCCCAGCGCGTCGCAGACGGAGTTGACGACCGCTGCGCTCGCCGCGATCGTGCCCGCCTCGCCGACGCCCTTCACGCCGAGCGGGTTCGTCGGCGTCGGCGTCTCGGTGCGCGCGGTCTCGATGCGAGGGATCTCGACCGCGGTCGGAACCATGTAGTCGACGAGGTTCGCGGTCAGGCACTGACCATCCTCGTCGTAGACGGTCTCCTCGTAGAGCGCCTGTCCGATCGACTGCGCCACGCCGCCGTGCACCTGGCCGTCGACGATCATGGGATTGATAACCCGCCCGCAGTCGTCGACCGCGAGGTAACGCCGGATCGCGACCTTGCCCGTCTCGGTGTCGACCTCCGTCACGCACACGTGGCAGCCGAAGGGGAAGACGAAGTTGGGGGGGTCGAAGAAGGTCGTGGCCTCGAGACCCGGCTCCACCCCCTCGGGGAGGTCGGCCGCCGTCCAGGCCGCGCCGACCACGTCCTGAATCGTCATGCCCCGGTCGGGCGAGCCCTTCACGCGGAAGCGCCCCTCGACGTACTCGAGGTCGTCCTCCGCCGCCTCGAGCCCGTGCGCCGCGATCTTGCGCGCCTTCTCCTTCACCTTCTCGATCGACCGGAAGATGGCCGAGCCGCCGACCGCGAGCGAGCGGGAGCCGTACGTCCCGAGACCGTAGGGGGCGAACGCCGTGTCGCCGTGGAGGACCTCGACCTGGTCGAAGGGGATGCCGAGCTCCGACTCGACGATCTGCGACCACGAGGTCGCGTGCCCCTGACCGTGCGGCGAGGTGCCCGTGATCAGCGTCACCTTGCCGGTCGGATGGAAGCGGATCGTGCCGCTCTCCCAGCCCGGTGCACCGATGCCGAGCGCCTTCGTGACCGAGCTCGGCGCGAGCCCGCAGACCTCGACGTAGGTCGAGAGCCCGATGCCGAGCCTCTTGCCGTTCGTGCCTCGCGCCGCCTGCTCCCGGCGCAGCTCCGCGTAGTCGACGAGCTCGAGCGCACGGTCGAGCGTCCCGTCGTAGTCGCCGGAGTCGTACGAGAGACCCGTCGCCGTCGTGTAGGGAAACTCGCGGACGAAGTTCCGCCGCCGCAGCTCGGCCGGATCGAGCTCGAGCCGCCGGGCGAGCATGTCCATCATGCGCTCGATCATGTGCGCCGCTTCGGGTCGCCCGGCCCCTCGGTAGGCGTCCGTGGGCGTCGTGTTCGTGAAGGCGCAGTCCACCTGGCAGGCGTAGTTCTGGATGTCGTAGGCGCCCGGCGCCATGAAGAGGGTCAGGTGCGGGATCGACGGGCTGAGCAGCTGCAGGTAGGCGCCCATGTTGGAGACGATGCGAAGCCGGAGCCCCCGCACGCGACCCTCGCGGTCGGCGTAGAGCGTCGCGTACTGGACCTGGTCGCGGCCGTGCGTGGTGGCGAGCATGTTCTCGGATCGGCCCTCGATCCACTTGACCGGCGTGCCGCCCAGCTTCTTCGACACCGCGATCGCGGCGAACTCCTCCGCATAGGTGTTCAGCTTGGAGCCGAAGCCTCCGCCGACATCGGGCGTGATCACGCGGATCTTCTCCTCGCTGATCCCGTTGACGACCGAGGCGAACGTCCGTACGAAATGAGGCACCTGCGTCGAGGTGTAGAGGGTGACCTCGTCGCTCGCGGGCGTCACCTGGGCGACGACGCCCCGGCCCTCGATCGCGACGGGCGTCAGGCGCTGGTTCACGATCCGCTGCTCGACCACCACCTCGGCTCCGGCCACGGCCTCGTCGAAGCCGTCGGTCGCGTAGACGATCGAGCAGCAGAGGTTGCCCGGAGCGTCGTCGTGCACCTGCGGAGCACCGTCTCTCAGCGCGTCCTCGACGGCCACGACGGGATCGAGCGGCACGAGGTCGACGAAGACCGCGGCAGCGCCGTCGGCGGCGGCGTAGCGGCTGTCGGCGACGACGACGGCGATCGGCTCGCCGACCATGCGCACCTTGTTCCGGGCGAGGACCGGCCGCTCCGGCTGGATAGCGTCGCCGGTGGGATTGGAGCCCGTGGGGACACCGGCGTGGAAGTCGAGATCCCCGTAGGTGTACACGGCCCGCACGCCGGGAACCGCGAGCGCCGCACTCGTATCGATCGACCGGATCTCGGCGTGGGCGAGCGGGCTGCGGGAAAAAGCGAGGTGGAGCATCCCCGTGAGCCGGATGTCGTCGACGAAGCGCCCCTGGCCCGTGATCAGCTCCGCGTCCTCCTTGCGCAGAACGGAGACACCGATGCCTTTGCCGGTGTCGGCCGGCGCTTGCTCCGGCTCCGGCAGCTCGACCGCGCGGCCCGCCGCCTCGGCGAGCTGGGAGTCGATTGCGGGCTCGGTGATCTGGTCAGGCATGTGTTGCCACCTCCCCCGCTGCGGCCTTCACGGCCTCCACGATGTTGTGATAGCCCGTACAGCGGCAAAGGTTGCCTTCGAGCCCCGTGCGGATCTCCTCGTCGCTCGGGTTGGGCGAGCGCTCCAGGATGGCCGTTGCGGCCATGATCATCCCAGGCGTGCAGTACCCGCACTGGAGTCCGTGCTCCTCGTGAAAAGCCCGCTGCAGCGGATGCAGCTCGCCGTTCGTGGCGAGCCCCTCGATCGTCTGGACGTCGCAACCCTCGGCGCTGAAGGCGAAGACGGTGCAGGACTTCACGGTGTCGCCGTCGAGCCGGACGGTGCAGGCGCCGCACGTCGAGGTGTCGCAGCCGATGTGGGTGCCGGTCAGGCCGAGCTCGTCGCGAAGCAGGTGCACGAGCAGCAGCCGCGGCTCCACATCCCGCTCGTACGTCCGTCCGTTGACGGTGAGGGAGACGCGGACAGGGTCGGGCATCAAGCCTCCTCCGGAGGGGTGGGGCGGGCGGCGTCTTCCTACCCCTTGCGGCCCCTTCGGCAAACTCACGGGGCGAGGCGCCCCCGGTCCCGCGGAAAGAGCGTGGCCTTGCGAAACGTTGTGAGCGCCGGTGAGCTGAGCGACCCAGCGCTCGAGCCCGATCGCGAAGCCACCGTGCGGCGGCATCCCGTACCGGAAGGCCTGCAGATACCCCTCGAAGGGCTCGGGGCTCTGCCCGCGAGCCGCGAGGGCGGCGAGGTACTCGTCGTAGCGATGCAGGCGCTGCCCGCCGGTCATCAGCTCGAGGCCTCGAAAGAGGAGGTCGAAGCTGTTCGAGTACTCGGGTCGCCCGGGCTCGGGATGGGTGTAGAACGGCCTCTTCGCCATCGGGTAGCCCTCGACGAAGAGGAAGTCGGCCCCGTGCTCACGGCGCGCCCACTCGCCGAGCCAGCGCTCGTGTGCGGGCGCGAGGTCCGGCTCGCCGACGGCCCGCTCGCTCGTCGCCTGCTCGATTCTCTCCTGCGCCTCGGCGAAGTGCAGGGTCGGAATCGCGGCCGGAACGTCAGGCAGCCTCACGCCGAGCAGCTCGAGTGAACGGCCCGCTCGTTGCCGAGCGCCCTCCACCATGCCGGCTACGGCCTCGCGGGCCACGCCCATCACCGTCCGGTGATCCTCGATGAAGCCGAGCTCGGCGTCGAGCGAGACGTACTCGGCGAGATGGCGGGAGGCGTCGTGGGGCTCGGCGCGGAAGACCGGGCCGACCTCGTAGACGCGCTCGAAGACGCCGACGAGCATCTGCTTGAAGAACTGGGGGCTCTGCGCGAGATAGGCCCGCCGGCCGAAGTAGTCGACCGGGAAGACGTCCGCGCCGCCCTCGGTCGCCGAGGCGACCAGCTTCGGCGTCTGGATCTCGGTGAATCCCAGCCCGTCGAACGCAGCTCGGAAACCCGCGAGCGAGGCAGCGGCCAGCTCGAACGTCGCCCGCCGGTGCGGATGGCGGAGCGCAACCGGCGCGTGATCCAGGATTGTCGGCAACGACTCCTTGAGGATCGGCCGGCGCAGCTCGATCGGCGGCGCTGCGGCGGGCTCCGCGAGCACGGTGAAGACCGGCTCGTGCAGCTCGACTCCGCCCGGAGCCTGCTCGCTCGCGCGTGCGACTGCATCGACCTGGAGCACGGTCTCGGGGAGAAGCCGTCCGAGCTCGAGGACGGCGCTCGGGTCGTCCACGACGATCTGGGCAAGCCCACCGCGGTCGCGCAGGAGCGCGAAGGTCAGCCGACTGAGCCGGCGCTGCCCGTGCAGCCAGCCGGCGAGGCGAACGAGCTCGCCGACGTGCGAACGGAGCTCGCTCGAAGAGCAGCCTTTCCATCGGGTGGCACCTCCTGGTGGTCCAAACTCGCCCCTGCCGAGCGGACGAGGAGGCGTCCTCGCGGTGCCACCGCTCTTCGTCGCCGGAGCGACCTCGTTGGGCCCGATGACGGGGGCCGGCCGGCGGGTTCTACTGGGCTGGAGGCTGTTCTTCCCGCGGCTCGGGAGCGTCTATCTCCGTCGGCGCCGCCCCGAACAGGATCCCCGTGCGAGCTCGCAGCTCATCCCGGGCTTGCTCCTGCTTGTCGAGCGTTCGCAGTGACGCCTCGTAGGCGAGCTGCGCAAGCGTGTTGTCCACCTTGACATCAGCTTACCAGTGTGAGCGGTCAGAGCGGCTACGACTCAGCTCGGCACAGATTCCTGCGCCTCGACGTGGATGCGATGCTTCGCCTTCCGCAGCTGCCCGCCCTCCCTTCCGGCACGGGTCGCGAGGATCTCGCCGATGATCGAGATCGCGGTCTCCCCCTGCATGTCGGCGCCGATGTCCAGGCCGCAAGGCCCCGATATCCGCTCGAGCTGCGCCTCCTCGACCCCGGCGGCGAGCAAACGCTCCCGCCTGCGCTCCTGGTTTCGCCGCGAGCCCAGAGCCCCGATGTAGAAAGCCTCGGACCTCAGGGCGGCAAGGAGGGCCGGCTCGTCGAACTTGTCGTCGTGGGTGAGGACCACGACGGCCGTCTGGTGATCGGGCTCCACCTGCGCGAAGGTCTCCTCCGGCCAGGCGACGATCAGCTCGTCGGCGGTCGGGATGCGTTCTCGGGTGGCGAACTTCGCCCGCGCATCGGCGACGATCGTCGTCCAGCCGACCAGCCTCGCCACCCGGCAGAGCGCCTCGGCGGTGTCGACCGCGCCGTAGACGAGCAGCCGCGGCGGCGGCCCGTACACCTCGGCGAAAGCGAGCAACCCGTCGAGCTCGAGCAGCCGGTTGCGTCCCCGGCGCTGAATCTCGTCCGCGTGCAGCGCCAGCTCGGCCGGCCCTTCGCCTACCGTCTCGCCTCCCTCGACGACGAGCAGCTTCGCGCCGCGCGGCTCGCCCTCGATGACGGTGAAGAGGACGGCGCGTTCGCCGCGCTCGCCGATCTCCACGAGACGCCGGATGAGAGTCACTCGACGCGCTCGACCCAGACGTCGATCTCGCCGCCGCAGGGCAGCCCGACGCTCCACGCCTCGTCGTCCGAGATGCCGTAGGAGAGCAGCTTCGGCTCACCCGAGGCGAGCACCTCCTGCGCGTGTTCGAAGACGTCGCTCTCGACGCAGCCGCCCGACACCGACCCACAGAGCGCGCCGCTCTCCGAGACCGCGAGGCTCGCCCCGACGGGCCGCGGCGCCGAGCGGCGGGTCGCGATGACGGTCGCGACGGCGAC
>Ga0136622_10000387_pt1 | contig 17968 bp, 21 predicted proteins | sample AntDrymUQ4482106_2_FD_104803 | JGI IMG/M metagenome (GOLD analysis project Ga0136622, IMG submission 104803) | Polar desert sand microbial communities from Dry Valleys, Antarctica - metaG UQ448 (21.06) | ecosystem: Environmental > Terrestrial > Soil > Desert | place: Antarctica: Dry Valley...
CCAGACCCGGCCCAGGTCAGGGAGCGGACCGGTGAACGTGGCATAGACACCCGGGTGCACTCGGCGCCAACGGCGGCGACGGACGTGTGAGCGCACGACCGTACGATCGATCGCCAGAGCTAGCAGTTGACGCTGGCAGACGAGGCCAGCCTGCCGGTTCGCGAGTGCCACGAGCGCCCGGTCCTGCATGAGGGTGTTGCCCCACAGTGAGCGCAGCGGCCCCGGCGCAGCGCCGGCGCGGTGAAGCTGTGGAAATTGCCAGGGCTTTCCGCGGGACCGGATGCGGATCTGGTCAGCTGGTGACCGTATAGACATCCGATCCGGCGGTGACGGTCAGGGTGTTGCCGCCACCTGCGCAACGGGACCGGCGCGGAACGAGCGGCGGTAGGCCCGCGGCGGTACGCCGCGGCGGCGTACGAACTGCTCACGCAGACCGGCGGCGGTCGTGAACCCGACCCGGCGGGCCACCTCCTCGACCGGCAGGTCGCCGGTCTCCAGCAGTTCCTCGGCTGCCTGCACGCGCTGGGCAAGCAACCAGGCCCGGGGCGTCGAGCCGGTCGCTGCATGAAAGTGCCGGGCGAAGGAGCGCGGGCTCATCAGCGCGCGGGCCGCCAACGTCTGCACCGTCAGGTCGGTGTGCAGGTTCGCCTGCATCCACGCCAGTACGCCGCCGAGCCGGTCGGAGGAGCCGATCTCCGGCAGCGGCGAGTCGATGAACTGGGCCTGACCACCGTCGCGGTGGGGCGGCACGACCATCGAGCGGGCGACGGCGTTTGCCGCGTGCGCGCCGAACTCCCGCCGCAGCAGGTACAGGCACAGGTCCACGCCCGCAGCGGTCCCCGCGCCGGTGAGGATCCGTCCCTCGTCCACGTAGAGCACATCGGGATCGACGGTGACTGCCGGAAACCGGGAGGCCAGCGCGTCGGCCGTGCTCCAGTGGGTGGTTGCCCGGCGGCCGTCGAGCAGCCCGGCGGCGGCGAGGACGAACGCGCCCGTGCAGTGGCTCGCTATGGTCGCCCCCCGGTCGTAGGCGGCCCGCAGGGCGGCGAGCAGTGGCTCGCCCGGCAACACGTCGAAGTCCTCCCACGCCAGGATGTGGATCAGATCGGCCGATTCCAGCCGCTCCAGGCCGTGCTCCACTGCGATGACAACGCCGCTGTCGAGTCGCACCAGGCCGGGCTGTGGAGCAGCAACGGCGAAATCGAAGCGTGGCAGACCCACTGCTGAGCGGTCGTAGCCGAAGACCTCGCCGACCACACCGAGACCGAATCCTCCGGAATTCTGCAGCAGCACCGCGACAACATCCCGCACAGGAGTCAGTGTGGCAGATTTGTTGCGAACATGGTCAGTCCTGCCACTCGTTCTGGCCAGTTGGCGGGTGCAAACTCAGCCCATGATGCTCATTCACTGCCCCAGCTTGGGGGACGAGCTGATCCCTCCGCGGCGCATCCACTCCCTGACGAACACCGATCACGGCATCCTCATGCGCATCAACTGCTACTGCGGCCGGCGCCACGTCGTACGCACCGGCCGTCGGGCTCAGGCGCTGTGATTCAGGCTTCGAACTTGTAGCCGAGACCGCGCACCGTCACCAGGTGTTTCGGGCGCGCCGGGTCCGGTTCCAGCTTCGCCCGTAGCCGCTTCACGTGGACGTCGAGCGTTTTTGTGTCGCCCACGTAGTCCGCGCCCCACACCCGGTCGATCAGCTGGCCGCGGGTGAGGACCCGCCCGGCATTGCGCAGGAGCAGCTCGAGCAGGTCGAACTCCTTGAGCGGCAGAGCCCGCACCTCGCCGTTGACCGTGACGACATGCCGCTCCGGATCCATCCGCACCGGCCCAACCTCCAGGGTCGGTACGCCGATGTCCTCGGCCTCGTTCTGTCGGCGCAGCACCGCCCGTATCCGCGCCACGAGCTCCCGCGCGGAGTACGGCTTCGTGACGTAGTCGTCGGCGCCGAGCTCCAGCCCGACAACCTTGTCGATCTCGGTGTCCTTGGCAGTCAACATGATGATCGGAACCGGTGACCGCTGCCGGAGCGACCGGCAGACCTCCGTGCCCGGCAGTCCGGGAAGCATCAGGTCGAGCAGCACGATGTCGGCCCCCGCACGATCGAACTCAGCGAGCGCGTCCGGACCGGTGGCGGCTATCGCTACCTCGAAGCCCTCTCGGCGCAGCATGTAGGACAGTGCGTCGGAGAAGGACTCCTCGTCCTCGACGACGAGGACTTTGGTCATGAGCGGGCCTCCTGGGTTTGGCGGGGCGACAGGGCCAGGTCGGGGGCGAGCGGGACACGCAACGTGAACGTCGAGCCGGCGCCGAGCTGGCTGCTCACCCGGACTCCCCCGCCGTGGTTGGTGGCGATGTGCTTGACGATGGCCAGGCCCAGTCCGTTGCCTCCGGTGGCGGTGGCGCGGGCCGGGTCGACCCGGTAGAAGCGCTCGAAGATGCGGGCCTGGTCGCCGGGCGGGATGCCCTCGCCCTGGTCGATCACCGCGATCTCGGCGAAGCCGGACTGGCTCCGCGCGGCCACGGTCACGGTCGTGCCGGGGCTGCTGTACGCAACCGCGTTCGCCAGTAGGTTCGTCAACGCTGTCACCAACTGACCCTCGGCCCCCAGCACGACCTCCTCCGCGGCTCCGCTGACGGAAAGTCTGATCGCCCTGGCGTCGGCCGCCAGTCGGGTTCGGTCCATCGCCTCAGCAATAACGACCCGCACCGAGACCGGGTTGCGTTCGGGCAGCGGTTCGCCGCCCTGCAGCCGGGACAAGTCGATCAGCTCCCGGACCAGCCGGTTCAGGCGCTGCGCCTCGTGCACAGCTCGAGCGGAGAATCGGCGGATCGCCTCCGGGTCGTTGGACGCGTCCTGCATCGCCTCGGCCAGCAGGGACAGCGCACCCACCGGGGTCTTCAGCTCGTGGCTGACGTTGGCCATGAAGTCCCGGCGTACGTCTTCGATCCTCCTCGATTCGGTGACGTCAAGCAGAAGCAACGCGACCGTCCCCCGATTGTCCAGGCGCATGGCCTGTACGCCGACGGTGCGCGGGCCGGCACCCAGCAACTCCGCCGTCAACCGCACGTCCTCCTGCCGTTGGCCGGTACGCCGAACCGTGGCGGCGAGCCGGAGCAGGTGCGGCACCGCCAGCTCGCGGCCCCTGACCACGCCGAGCCCCCGGGCCGCGGCATTCGCCAGCATGACCGCGTCGTCGGCGTCCACGACCACGGCGCCAGGTTCCATGAGTTCCACCACGCGACGTGCGACGTCGAAGCCCACCGTGGGCTGCGTCGGTTCAGTCGCCGATCGGCGGCGCATCGCGACCAGGGCGAGCGCCAAGGAGATGCCCGCCACGAGTCCCGCCAGCGCGATCAGGGCCTCCACGCGATGATCGTAGATCTGCCGCCCGACACTGTTGACCAGTGGCGACGGGCGGCGCGGAGTTGGTCGGCCAGAGTTCACCCGCCGGAAGCTCCGCGTTTGCCTATCGGCCTTGGTTCTTCACCGCTTCGATCGCCGCAGCCGCCGCCTCCGGATCGAGGTACTGGCCGCCGGGGGTCCGTGGCCGCAACTGCTCGTCCAGGTCGTAGCGCACCGGCACTCCAGTCGGGATGTTCAGCGCCACGACTGCCTTGTCGCTCAGGCCGTCCAGATGCTTCACGAGCGCCCGGAGGCTGTTGCCGTGCGCGACGACCAGGACCGTACGACCCGTCGTCAGGTCGGGCACGATGGCGTCGTACCAGTACGGCAGCATTCGAACGACGACATCCTTGAGGCATTCGGTGTCCGGTCGCAGTTCCGGCGGAAGTGCGGCGTACCGCGGGTCGTCGTACTGACTCCATTCGCCGTCGCGGGGCAGCGGCGGCGGCGGCGTGTCGTACGAGCGGCGCCAGAGCAGGAACTGCTCCTCGCCGTACTCCTTGAGCGTCGCGGCCTTGTCCTTGCCCTGTAGCGCGCCGTAGTGGCGCTCGTTCAGCCGCCAGCTCCGGCGTACCGGGATCCACGACCGCTCGGCGGTGGACAGGGTGGCCGTCGCAGTCTCGATCGCACGGCGCAGCACAGATGTGTGGAGTACGTCGGGGAGCAGATCGTGCTCCATCAGGAGTTCACCGCCGCGCCGGGCTTCCTGGAACCCGAGGTCGGTCAGGCCCACGTCCACCCAGCCGGTGAACAGGTTCTTCTCGTTCCAGTCGCTCTGCCCGTGCCGGAGCAGGATCAGGGTGCCGATCACCGACCCATCCTGGCATCGGGGTCGGCGAACGCGGCGAACGCCCGCAGGTTGGCGAGTGACTCCCCGCGTTTCGCCCGCCACTCCCATTCCCGCCTGATCGACGACCCGAAGCCGATCTCCAGCATCGTGTTGAAATGCTCGTCCGCGTAGCTCAGGACCGCGCCGAGCAGCCGATCGAGTTCATCTGCGTCCACAGTGGACAGTGGCAACCGCCCGGTGAGGTAGATGTCGCCGACCTTGTCGATGCTGAACGCGACGCCGAACAGCTTGGCGTTCAGCTGGAGCAGGTACTCCCACAGCTGCTCACGGTTCTCGTCCGGCTGCCGGCAGACGAATGCCGATACCCGCAACGAGTGCTCGCCGACGACGAGCCAGCAGTTCGTCTGCAGCTTCTTCTCTCCCGGCAACGTCACGAGATACCGCCCCGGCCCCGGCGACTGGTAGTCCAGCCCCCGCTCGTCGAGGGCGGCGCGGATGACGTCGTCGGGGACAGTCATCCGACCACCGGCACGGCGTACGACGGAGCATGCCTCGCCTCGGCGTACACCGCGAGCAGCTCGCCGGCGGTGCGGTCCCACGAGAAGCCGGTCGCATATTGGACGGCACCGGCGGCGAGCGATGCGGCGAGCGGCTTGTCCACGATCAACCGGCGTACCGCGGCGGCGTAATCGGCCGGGTCGTGCCCGGCCACGAGCAGGCCCGACCGCCCGTGGGAGACGGCCGTGGTCAGCCCGCCCACCGCCGCCGCGACGACAGGTGTGCCGCAGGCCTGTGACTCGAGGGCGACCAGGCCGAAGGACTCGTTGTAGCTCGGCACCACCGTCACGTCGGCGGCCCGGTAGAAGTCGGCGAGCCGGTCCGGCGAGACCGGCCGTTCGAAGCGCACCTGCTCGGCGATTCCCAGGTGTGCGGCCAGATTCTGCAGCGCGTGCGGCTCGTCCAGGCCGGTGCCGCTCGGCGCACCGACGACAATGACCCGCAGCCGGCGAGCCAGGTCGGGATCGTCCTCGACCAGCCGTGCGGCGGCGCGCAGCAGAATGTCGGGTGCCTTGAGCGGCTGGATCCGTCCCACGAAGAGCAGGACGAGGGCGTCGGTCGGTACCCCCACGGCGGCGCGGGCAATTGCCTGGTCACCGGACTGGTACCGGTCGAGGTCGACACCAGGAGCGATCGTGTGCACCCGGTCCGGGTCCGCGGCGTACAGAGTGACGAGGTCGCGGGCCTCCTGGCCGGTGGAGGCGATCAGCCGGTCGGCCTCCGCCACCACCTGCTCCTCGCCGATCACCCGCGCGCGCGGCTCGGGCATGTCGCCATCGGCCAGCAGGGAGTTCTTCACCTTGGCCAGAGTGTGGGCGCTGTGGATCAGCGGCACCCCCCACCGGTCACGGGCCAGCCAGCCGACCTGGCCCGACAGCCAGTAGTGCGAGTGGATCAAGTCGAAGTAGCCCGGCTCGTGCATCGCCTCGGCGCGCAGGACACCGCTGGTGAACGCGCACAGCTGAGCCGGCAGATCGTTCTTGCCAAGGCCTTCGTACGGTCCGGCGATCACATGGTGGACGGTGACGCCGGGAGCCATCTCGACAACCGGTGGGAGGTCGCTGGACGTCGCGCGGGTGAAGATCTCCACGTCGATGCCCCACGCGGCGAGCCGGCGAGACACCTCGACGATGTAGACGTTCATGCCGCCGGCGTCCCCCGCGCCCGGTTGGTCCAGCGGGCTGGTGTGCACCGACAGCGTTGCGACCCGCCGCGGCAGCCGGGCAGGCGTGGGGGTCCCATTGACCGCGTCCATGCCCCACCCCTCCTCAGCCGTACCGTTCGGGCAAGATCGCCCTCATGAGCGCCAACCCCATCGGAGTTGTTCCTGATTCCCCAACCCGGGTGGCGGTCGTCACCGGAGCGAGCAGCGGGATCGGCGCGGCGACGGCGCGGCGGCTGGCCGCGGACGGCTTCCACGTCGTACTAGGTGCCCGGCGTGCCGACCGGATCGAACAACTGGCCGCGGAGCTGAGCGGCGAGGCGTACCCGCTGGACGTCACCGACCAGGCGTCGGTGGACGCGTTCTGCTCCGCCGTACCGGTGGCTCATGTCCTGGTCAACAACGCCGGCGGCGCGGTCGGGATGGACCCGGTCGCGACCGCCGATGTCGAGGACTGGGCGCGGATGTACGACGTCAACGTGCTCGGGGTGGTTCGGATGACGCAGGCGCTGCTGCCCGCGCTGATCGCCAGCGGCCGCGGCGACGTCGTGTTCGTGGGGTCGACGGCGGGAATGATCAACTATGAGGGCGGTGCGGGCTACACCGCCGCGAAGCACGGGACCCATGCGGTCGCGGAGACGCTGCGGCTGGAGCTGTGCGGTCAGCCGGTCCGGGTGATGGTCGTCGCGCCAGGGATGGTCAGGACCGAGGAGTTTTCCCTGCACCGCTTCGGCGGGGACAGCGAGCGGGCCGAAGCGGTGTACGCCGGCGTACGGGAACCGCTCGTCGCCGAGGACATCGCCGACTGCATCGGCTGGATGGTCACCCGGCCGCACCACGTCAACGTGGACCTGCTCGTGGTCCGGCCGATCGCCCAGGCCGCCCAGCACAAGGTCCACCGCGAAAGTTAGGTGAACGCGGCGAGGCCGGTGATGGCCTGGCCGAGTACCAGCGTGTGCACCTCGGAGGTGCCCTCGTACGTGAGCACCGACTCGAGATTGTTCATGTGCCGGATCACGGGATACTCCAGCGTCACCCCACTCGCGCCGAGCACGGTGCGCGCCTCGCGGCAGATCTTGAGCGCCTCCCGGCAGTTGTTGAGCTTGCCGATGCTCACCTGTTCCGGCGTCAGCCCGACCGCATCCTTGCGCCGCCCCAGATGCATGGCCAGCAGCAGACCCTTGTGCAGCTCCAGCGCCATGTTCACGAGCTTTGCCTGGGTCAGCTGGAAGCCGCCGATCGGCCGGTCGAACTGCACCCGCGTCTTGGCGTACTCCACGGCGCACTCGTACGACGACCGCGCCGCGCCCATCGAGCCGAAGATGATCCCGAACCGCGCCTCGGTGAGGCAGCCCAGCGGCCCGGCGATGCCCCTCGCCTCGGGCAGCATCGCGTCGGCGGGCAGCCGCACGTCGTCGAGCAGCAGTTCGCTGGTGACCGACGCCCGCAGCGACATCTTGCGGGTGATGTTCCGTGTGCTGAAGCCCTCCGTGCCGGCTGGGACGAGGAAGCCGCGCACCCCTTCTTCGGCCCGCGCCCATACGATCGCGACGTCGGCGATCGAGCCGTTCGTGATCCACATCTTGGTGCCGTTGAGGATCCAGTCGTCCCCCTCTTTTCGGGCGGTGGCGCGCATCCCGGCCGGGTTCGAGCCGAAGTCCGGCTCGGTCAAACCGAAGCAGCCGATTGCCCTACCGGCAGCCATCTCGGGCAGCCAACGCTGCTTCTGCTCCTCGCTGCCGTACTTCCAGATCGCGAACATCGCCAGCGATCCCTGCACGGAGACCATGCTGCGCAGTCCCGAGTCGATCGCCTCTAGTTCCAGGCAGGCCAGCCCGTACGCAGTCGCGCTGGTCCCGGCACAGCCGTAGCCCTCGAGATGCATGCCGAGCAGACCGAGTTCGCCGAGTTCCGGTGCGAGTTCGCGCGGGATGTGTCCTTCCTCGAACCACTCCGCAATGTGTGGCGCCACCCGCTTCTCCCCGAAGCTCCTGACTGTCTCGCGGATCGCCCGTTCCTCCGCGGTGAGCATCTCGTCGATACCGAGCAGGTCAGTGGGGTCTGCGGCAGCGGGCATGCGCGGTCTCCTAGAGAGTGCAGTTGACGAACTTGGGCTCTGGACGCAGTTCTACACCGAACCGGGTTCTGGTGCCGTCGCGCACCTGGCGCGCCAGGGTCAAGAGGTCCGCCGTGCGGGCGGCGCCCCGGTTCGTCAGCGCGAGCGTGTGCTTCGTGGACAGCCGCACGGGTCCGTCGCCGTACCCCTTCGTGAACCCGGACTGCTCGATCAGCCAGCCGGCGGACAGCTTCGTTCCCGACTCGGCCGGCCAGGACGGGTACGCCGTTCCGGGCTCCAGGCGCCGCTCGAACGCCGCCAGCTCCGCCTCGTCGAGGATCGGGTTGGTGAAGAAGGACCCGGCGCTCCAGGTGTCGTTGTCGTCGGGGTCCAGCACCATGCCCTTTCCGCGGCGCAGTTCCAGTACGGCGTCCCGTACCTCGGCGAGCGGCACCTGGGCACCGGGTTGTACGCCGAGTGCACGGGCAAGTTCGGCGTACGCGATGGGTCGGCTCAGTACCGAGATAGGCAGCCGGAGTCCCACGTCCAGGACGACGTACCGATCGGTGTGCTTCAAGCGGCTTGTCCGGTAGCCGAACGCACAGTCCACAGTGGACAGTACGGCGACCATGTCTGCATCACGGTCCCAAACGGTGACGTCGGTGAGCGTCTGTGCGACGTCCTGGCCGTAGGCGCCGACGTTCTGCACGGGCGTAGCGCCGGTCCGGCCCGGGATCCCGGACAGGCACTCGATTCCCGCCCACCCCGCCGTCACGGCGCGGGCCACCAGGCCGTCCCAGTCGGCGCCGGCGGCGACGCGGAGCAGCACCTCGTCGCCGTCCCGGCGTACGTCGATGCCGTCGGTCCGGATCAGCACGGTGACGCCTGGCCAGCCCTCGTCGGCGACGACGAGATTGCTGCCGCCGCCGACCAGGAGCACCGGCTCACCAGCCGCATCAGCCGTCCGGACGGCGGCGACCAGTTCCGGGGCCGTGCCGGTGCAGACGAGCCGCCCAACCGGGCCGCCGAGCCGCAACGTCGTCAGCTCGGCGAGCGTCAGGACGGCGACCTCGGACACGCGCCCACCGTAATTGCCGCGGCGCGCTCCTGCAGCAGAGCGCGCACCCGCATGTTCTGCGTCATCGACGCCGCGCGCAGGAACTCCGCATGCGCCTCCTCGAGGCGTCCCAGCTTGGCGAGCAGGTCTCCTCGCACGCTGGCAAGCAGGTGGTACCCGTCGAGCGCCGACGTCTCGGCGATGGCATCGACGAGCTCGAGGCCCGCGGCGGGGCCGTACGCCATACCGAGCGCGACCGCCCGGTTCAGGTCGACCACCGGCGAGGGCATGAGCTGGGACAGCGCGTCGTACAACGCCGTGATGCGCAACCAGTCGGTGAGCTCCGGCCGGACAGCGCGGGCGTGACAGGCGGCGATCGCGGCCTGCAGCGCGTAGGGGCCGGCCGCCCCGCCAAGCCCCCGGGCGCGGTCGAGCGCCCGGAGACCGCGACCGATGAGGAGATGATCCCAGCGCGCACGGTCCTGATCGAGCAATCGGACCGGCCGGCCATCCGGGCCGACCCGGGCATGCAGGCGAGACGCCTGGAGCTCCATGAGCGCCACCAGACCGTGGACCTCCGGCTCACGCGGCGCGAGTTCGGCCAGGATGCGGCCGAGGCGCAGCGCGTCCTCGCAGAGGGACGGTCGCATCCAATCGCCCCCTGCGGTTGCCGCATACCCCTCGTTGAAGATCAGGTAGACGACCTCCAGGACCGCCGGCAGCCGAGCGGCGAGCTCGTCCCCGCTAGGTACCTCGAACGGCACCCGGGCCGCGGCGAGGGTCTTCTTCGCCCGGACGATCCGCCGGGCAATCGTCGATGTCGACACGAGGAACGCCCTGGCGATCTCCTCCGTACGCAGCCCGCCGAGCAAGCGAAGGGTGAGGGCGACCCGCCCTTCGGTAGCCAACACTGGGTGGCAGCACGTGAAGATGAGGCTCAGCAGGTCGTCGCCGATCTCGTCGTCCCGCGAGGCGTCGATCTGCACAGTCGTCATGAGGTCACGAGCGACCTGGCCCTGCTTCTGCTCGAGCCGCCTGCTGCGCCGGATCTGGTCGATCGCCTGGTTCTTCGCCGTGGCCATGAGCCAGGCCCCCGGGTTGTCGGGCACGCCCGACTCCGGCCACTTCTCCAGTGCCGAGAGGAGTGCGTCTTGCGCGAAGTCCTCGGCCAGACCGACGTCGCGAACCATCCTGACCAGGCCAGCGATCAACCTCGCGGACTCGATGCGCCAGACCGCCTCGATGCTGCGATGCACCGAGGGGGTCGTCACAGCCCGCTATTCCAGCACCTCCGGCTGAAGCGCTGCGGAGCTACCCCTATTCGGAGGCTTGCGTGCGGCGGCGGAGGCGCTCCTCTTGATCACGCAGCTCGGGAGTGAGCGAATCCCCGAAGTCATCCGCCTCGAACACCTGCCGGATCTCGACCTCGAAGTCCTCGTCATCGGTGTTGGGGATGCGCTTGACCCATTCGATGGCTTCTTCCTTGGACTTCACCTGGATCAGCCAGAAGCCGGCGATCAGCTCCTTGGTCTCGGTGAAGGGGCCGTCGACCACGGTGGACTTGCCACCGGTCGAGAACCTGACGCGGGCGCCCTTCGAGCTCGGGTGCAACCCCTCCCCGGCCAGCATGACGCCTGCCTGGACCAGCTCCTCGTTGTACCGGCCCATGTCGGCGAGCACCTGCTCGCTCGGCATGACGCCCGCTTCGCTGTCGTCGGTGGCCTTGATCATGACCATGAACCGCATGATGGCACCTCTCTCTCGGTGGGTTTACCCGTGCGACGAACGCCGACCCACCGATTTCGACACGACTCACGACTTCTTCCGCTTGGTCTTGGCTGGAACGACGTCCGGGATCGTGCGCTGGCTGTCCTTGGGTGGTCGCACGTAACCGTCGTCGCGGTTGGCCGGGCGAGGCGGCAACGTGGGCGGCTCGGGTGTCAGGTCCTCGTACGGCACAACGGCGAGCAGGTGGTGCATGACATTGAGCCGAGCCCGCTTCTTCACGTCCGCTTCGACGACGTACCACGGCGACTCGTCGATGTCGGTGGCGGCGAACATCGCGTCCTTGGCCTTGGAGTAGTCCTGCCAGCGGTTGCGGGACTCGATGTCCATCGGCGACAGCTTCCACCGCTTGGTCGGGTCGCCGAGGCGGCCCTGAAAACGCCGTTCCTGCTCGGCGTCACTGACCGAGAACCAGTACTTGACGACCTGAACCCCGCTTCGCACCAGCATCCTTTCGAACTCTGGAGCCGAGCGCAGAAACTCCTGGTACTCCTCCTCGGTGCAGAAACCCATCACGTGCTCCACGCCGGCGCGGTTGTACCAGGACCGGTCCAGGAGCACCATCTCGCCCGCTGCTGGCAGGTGAGCTGCGTAACGCTGGAAGTACCACTGCGTCTGTTCCCGCTCGGTGGGCGTGCCCAACGCGACCACCCGAGCGTGCCGCGGATTGAGGCTCTCGGTGATGCGCTGGATCGCGCCGCCCTTGCCGGCTGCGTCTCGGCCTTCGAAGATGACGACGATCCGCAGCCCCTTGGCGCGGATCCACTCCTGCTGCTTGACGAGCTCGACCCCTAGCCGAGCGAGTTCCGCCTCGTAGTACTCGTTGTCCACCTTGGCGGTCGCGTTGGGCGCCTCCTCGACCGACCGGTCCGTGGTTTGGGTCGTCGTGGCCATTGTTGCCTCCGCTGTTCGGTTGGGTCTCGTTCTACCGGCTGCGGCCGCCAGCCGCACCCCGGCTCGTACGCTGTGGCCCGTGGCGAGGCAGGCACCACGGCTGGCGACTGGCCGAGCGCGGGCACTCGGACTGCCGACACGGGGTACCACCAACCCCAACCGGCTACGTCGCGTCGACCGCTGGATCGTGGGCACGCAGTCCGCCCGGCTGCGCGACGCCGTACGCCCGCTCGTGGTCGACCTCGGTTACGGCCAGCGCCCGGTCACCACGGTGGAACTCGCGCAGCGGCTGGCCGACGTACGGTCCGACGTCGAGGTGCTCGGACTGGAGATCGACCCCGACCGGGTCGCAGCCGCCCAGTCGTACGCCGATCCGCCGCGGCTGCGCTTCGGCGCCGGCGGGTTCGAGCTGGCCGGCCACCGACCGGTGCTGATCCGCGCCCTCAACGTCCTGCGCCAGTACGACGAGACGGCCGCCGCCGAGGCCTGGGTGACGATGACGGCGGGGCTTGCCCCTGGCGGGCTGCTGATCGAGGGCACCAGCGACGAACTCGGCCGCAAGGCATGCTGGGTCGCCGTCGACGCCACCGGGCCGCTCACCCTCACCCTCGCCGCGCGAGCCGGCTCGCTGCACCGGCCGAGCGAACTCGCCGGACGGCTGCCCAAGTCCCTGATCCACCGGAACGTTCCCGGCGAGCGGATACACCGCTTCCTCGCTGCCTTCGACGCCGCGTGGGCCGCCAAGGCGGCGTACAGCGCGTTCGGACCCCGGCAGCGCTGGGCCGCGTCGGTAGAGGGCCTGCTCGACCAGGGCTGGCCCATCGTCGGACGCAGCGCCCGGTGGCGACTCGGCGAGGTCAGCGTGCGCTGGGCGGCTGTTTCATGACGCGAGGTGCGGCTGGCCGGCTAGTGGGCTGCCGCCCGCTGAAACGCGTCGAACGCCTGCTGACCGAACAGCACGAACCGAACCTCCGACACCGTCCCCCGGGGCGCATCCCGAACGGAGTCGAGCGCGATCCGCGCGGCGTCGTCCAGCGGCCAGCCGTACACGCCGGCAGAGATGGCCGGAAAGGCGACCGTCTCGGCACCCAGATCCGCTGCCACCCGGAGCGACTCGCGATAGCAACTGGCCAGCACGTCCGAGCGATCCTCCTCCGGCGACCAGATCGGTCCGGCGGTGTGCACCACCCAGCGCGCGGGCAGCCGGCCGCCCGTTGTGGCCACCGCCTGCCCGCGCGGCAGCTGCCCGCCGGGAAGCTCGCGCTTGCGCTCCTGGCACTCGGCCAGGATCTCCGGCCCGCCCGCCGCGTGGATCGCGCCGTCGACGCCGCCGCCGCCGAGCAGTCCGGGGTTCGCCGCGTTGACGATGACGTCGACCACTTCGGTGGTGATGTCGCCGAGCTTCAGCTTCAGTCCGAACGCGTTGGTCACTGCAGCCGCACCCGCAGCCGCCGGTTCGCCTTGCCCTTGTTCTCCACCTTCACCACGTCTATGTCACCGATCTGGCTCGTCGAGGCGACGTGCGTTCCCCCGTCGGCTTGTACGTCGAGCCCGACGATGTCCACGATGCGCACCACCTCGAGGTTGGGCGGGAGCAGGTCGGTGGCTGTCCTGATGATGTCCGGGATCGCGAACGCATCGGCCCGGGAAAGGTTGTCCACCCGAATCGCCCGGTCGGCGGCGACCTCGACCGCGCACGCGGCGGCGATCCGGTCCTTGAAGTCGGTTGGGATCTCGGGCAGGTCGAAGTCCATCCGGGCGGTCAACGGCTCCATGTTGCCGCCAGTCACCAGAGCGCCGAAGTCACGAAACACGACTCCGGCCAGCAGGTGCAGCCCCGAGTGCGTACGCATCAAAGCCGTCCGCCGGTCGTCCTCGATCGCCCCACGTACCGCTGTCCCCGCCGGGGGCAGCGGGTCGCCATCGGCCGGGATCAGCCCGGGATCCTCGCCTCGGCGTACACCGACGATCCGCGTCTGTACGCCGCCCCAGAGCAGTACGCCGTGGTCCGGCGGCTGCCCGCCGCCGCCGGGATAGAACGCCGACCGGTCCAGCACGATGCCCTCGTCCGTGTCAGCGGAGAGCACTGTGGCGTCCCACTCGCGCAGCGTCGCATCGGCCAGATCCAGCCGCTCGGTGCGCCCATGCTGATGCATCCGCGAAGCCTAACCAGCGTCCTGGAAGGACTGTCATGCGAACATGTCGGCCAGCCGCGCCGACCACGCGGCGCTGCGGTGGCGGGTCCGATGCTTGGGATCTCGGCCGCCGGGCAAAGGACCAAACAGTGCCACCGCGGCGAACACACTGAGAACGGGCTCGCCGGGCTTCGGCCGAAAAGTGCCACAGACGACGCCCTCGACTGCGCCGTCGCCGAGGACGGCGTGCTCGAGGGTCTCGGCTGAAGTGTCGAACAGCCGGGTCGGCAGCGGTGCTACCAGGGGTTGCCCCGCTGGACCTGCTTCAACGCCGGTCGCACGTCGACCAGATAGACGATCGAGGCGACGAGGGCGACCAGGCCGAACAGGCCCAGCGTGTCGGTCAGCAGGGACACCGCGAGCGCGCCGCCGGTGATACCGAGCCATGCGGGCTTGGTGAGCTTGTCCGCGGCGGTGTACAGCGGCGTCGGCCGCATGGCGGCGTCGACGAAGGCCCAGATTGCCAGCGCAAGCGATCCCAGCTCGATCCCGTTCAACAGCATGCCGAGGAGGATGTCCACGAGGCGAGCGTACGCCGAGGGCAGCCCAATTCGTCGTGATGATCATGGGATTCAGCCGGTGCCAGCCGGCCAAAGCCCATGATCATCAGGTGCGGACTGCTCAGGCCTTGCTGGTCGTCGCCTTGTTGGTCGCCGCCTTGCTGGTCGCCGCCTTGCTGGTCGCCGCCTTGCTGGTCGCCGCCTTGCCGGTCGTCGCCTTGCGCGCCGGTGGCTTGCGGATGGAGGACTTGCGGGCGCTGGTGTTGCGGGCCGCGGTCTTGCGGATCGTCGCCCGGGTCTTGTCCGCGCCGTCGGCCACGGCGTCCTTCGCGTCCGAAACCCCGGAATCGGCACCGGAGGCCACCTCGACGAGCAGATCCTCGACGGTGTCGACCGCCCGCTCGGCGCGGAAGATCACCCGCTGCAACCGCGGGTCCTTCCGGAACTCGTGCACTACCTCCTCGCCGCGCTTGCTGAGTTGGACGTAGAAGTTCACCGCCTGCTCCCCGGCGGTCTGCAGGTAGCCCCCAACCACCTTGCGCACGTCGGTCGGTGCTACCCGGCCGGTGGCGATGTCCTGGGTGCGGGTGGCCAGCTGCTTGCCCTGCGCGGCCGCACGGGTGACGACGACGTCACTTGCGCCCACTGCCGCCAGGACGGTTTGGCGGACGCCAGCCAGGGCGAGCTTGCCCTGCTCCGCCGCGATCTCGCCGTACTGCTTGAACTCGGTGCTGATGCTCATGACTCCTCTTTCTGGTGGGCATTCTCGTTGCAGAAGGACTGGTAGATGTCCAGCAGCACCTGCTTCTGCCGTTCGTGCAGGTGCGGGTCGGTCAAGATGGCGTTCCGGACATCCGGGTCACCCTCGCGCTCGGTGAGGATGCCGGCGTGCATGTACAGCGTCTCCGCGGAGACCCGCAGCCCTTTGGCGATCTGCTGCAGGATCTCCGCGCTCGGCTTGCGCAGCCCCCGCTCGATCTGACTGAGATACGGGTTGCTCACTCCGGTGGCCTGCGCCAACTGCCGCAGTGAGACCTGCGCCGCGGTGCGTTGCTCGCGGATGTACTGCCCGATGCCGGACAGGGCCTGCATGCACTCACCTCCGGTCACGCTCGTCTCCCACGGTAGGCTCGGGTGCTAGCTGTTGCAAGCGGCTCTGCTAGCGACGTGGGTGAGGTATGTCACGGCGGGGCCTTTACATTCGCACCGCCATGGCCATCCATCCGATCCGGATCGTCGGAGACCCCGTCCTGCATCACCCGGCCGCGGCTGTCACGGCGTACGACGAATCGCTGGGCACGCTGATCGCGGACATGCTGGAGACCAACATGGCCGCAAACGGCGCCGGGCTGGCCGCCCCACAGATCGGCGTACCGCTGCGGGTCTTCGTGTACAGCTGCGCCGACGGAACCGGCCGGCTGCAGCGTGGGCACGTGGTCAATCCGGTGCTTCAGGCCGGTCCCATCCCGGGCGGTCTGCCGGACAGCGAGAACGACATCGAAGGTTGCCTGTCCGTGCCAGGCGAGCACTTTCCCACCAGCCGGGCCGCGGCTGCGACGGTCACCGGCTTCGACCAGTTCGGCGAGCCAGTCACCGTCGTCGGCACCGGGATCCTCGCTGTGGCGCTGCAACACGAGGTCGACCATCTCGACGGCCTGCTGTACCTCGACCGCCTCGTCGGGCGGTACAAGCGGGAGGCCCGGCGGGTGGTCCGGGATCGCGGCTGGCGCGACGGCGAGCTGCACTCATGGCTGCCCGGCACAGTCCCTGACCCGTTCGGTCATTGACTGCCGGCCCCCTGACGCAACGTCCGTACAGCTGGCCGGTATGGCGCGCAGACCTACGGACGCAACGGCGGGGGAAACGCGCCTGGCCGCAGCCGCACGACACCGACGGCGCTCTCGCCGCCGAGCACCGCCGAGCTGGCCTGCCGGTCGAGCTCGGATGCGTCGCAACCGAGGAGACGCAACGCCGCGACCATCACCGGCATCCTCGCCCGGATGCCTCCGTCGTCGATCTTGAGCGTGATCGCCGACCCGTCGGCGAGCGCAGCCGCATGCACGCCCTCGGCGCCACCCTTCATCAGCAAGCCAGGTACCGACTGCATGAGCAGGGTGTCCTCACGACGGCTGCCGGCGACCATCACCGGATGCGCGCGCATGGCGTCGGCGACCCGGCGCTCCGGCGTACCGGTTTCCGCCGCGACGAGACGGGCGAAACAGCGGGCCAGGCCGGCGAGGGTGATGGCGAACAGCGGCGCGCCGCAGCCGTCAACGCCGGTCACCGTGACCGGCTCGTCGGCCAGCTCCGCGACGACCCGCCGCACCTCCTGTTGCAGCGGGTGCGTCGGCGCCAAGTAGTCCGCGATCGGCCAGTCGGCGGCGCGGCAGGTCAGCAGCATGGCGGCATGCTTGCCTGAGCAGTTCATCAGGACTCGCGACGGGCCGCCCCCACCGGCCAGTACGGCGTTGGCCGCCACCTCGTCGATCGGCAACTGCGGCGGGCACTGCAGGTCCTCCTCGACGTACCCGCCGGCCGCGAGCATCTTGCCCACCCGCTCCACGTGAACCGGTTCGCCGGAGTGGGACCCGGTGGCGAGGGCCAGGTCGATGTCGGCCAGCTCGGCATCGGACCCGAGGCCGCAGCGCAGCATCGCCAACGCCTGCATCGGCTTGTTCGCGGACCTGGGAAACACCAGATCGGTCGGCGTACCGGCGGACAGCACCGGCGTACCGGCGGAGTCGGCCACGAAGACCGAGCCGCGGTGGACGGACTCCACCCGATCGTTGCGGACCACCTCGACCAGGATCGGGTTCATGCAGTCGCCGTACGCCGCTCGCGAACGCCCAGCATCGACCGGGCGTCCTCGATCGGCATCGGGGGGCGCTGGGCGATCTTGGCCAGACCCGCTGCTCGCGCCACGAGTTGGGCGTTGCCTGTCACGGCGTTGCCCGGTGCGTACGTGAGGGTGTCCTCCATGCCGACCCGGAGGTGACCGCCGGCCGACAGCGCGGCAAGCATGACCGGCAGTGTCGTCCGGCCCACCCCGGTGGCCGCGAACGTGGCACCGGCCGGCAGCATCCCGGCGGCGGCAACCAGGGCCGCGGCCGTTCCCGGCATCCCGCCGGGCACGCCCATCACGAGATCGGCATGCACATGTTCGCCGTACGGCGGGCCGTGCTTGTCCAGCAGCCGCTGCAGGGTCGAGAGTTGACCCAGATCGAAGATCTCGTACTCGGGGACGATCTCCAGATCGCGCATCGCGGTGTGCAATTCGACGATGAAGTCCCAGCGGTTGAAAAAGACGTCGCGGCCGAAGTTGACGGTGCCCATCGAGCAGCTGGCCGCGTCCGGCTCCGCGTCCAGGACGGCGAGGCGGTCGGCTTCGGAATCGGTGACCGCGCCACCGGTGGACAGCTGCACGATCAGATCGGTCTCGGCCCGCAGCGCCTGGACGGTCTCCCGCAGCCTGCCCTGGTCCAGCGTTGCCCGCGCGTGCTGGTCGCGGATATGTACGTGGATGACTCCGACACCGAGCGCCTGGCACTCCCTGGCCGTC
>Ga0136622_10000388_pt1 | contig 17950 bp, 16 predicted proteins | sample AntDrymUQ4482106_2_FD_104803 | JGI IMG/M metagenome (GOLD analysis project Ga0136622, IMG submission 104803) | Polar desert sand microbial communities from Dry Valleys, Antarctica - metaG UQ448 (21.06) | ecosystem: Environmental > Terrestrial > Soil > Desert | place: Antarctica: Dry Valley...
CCCTTGAGACCCCGCCTCGAGTGGTCGAGGTCGCACCCGACGCCCGCGGAGCGCAGCGACGACGCCAGCATCAGCGCCTCACGGCGGGCCTCGTCTGAAAGAGCGACGATATAGACGCCGACCAGGGAGGGAGCGCTCGGCCCCGTGCGCGCCAGCAACAGCCGCTCGACGCCGCAGGCGAACCCGATGCCCCCCAGCTCGGGCCCCCCCAGCGCTTGACTGAGCCCGTCGTAACGGCCCCCTCCGCACAGCGCTCTCTGGGAGCCGAGGTTCGAGGAAACCCATTCGAACGCGGTGCGGGTGTAGAAGTCGAGGCCCCTGACCAGACGGGGCTCGAGCTCGAAGTCGAGCTCGAGGTCGGTGAGCAGGTCCTGAACTCGCTGGAAATGTTCGCGGCAAGCGTCGCAGAGGTGGCTGGTTATCAGCGGAGCGTCCTCCAGAGCGGCGATGGTGGAGGGCTCCTTGGAGTCGAACGAGCGCAGCGGGTTGGTCTCTGCGCGCTGCCGGTCCGGCTCGGCGAGATCAGAGGAGTGCGCTCGAAGGAACGATCGCAGCTTGTCGAGATAGCCGCCTCGGCACGATTCGGACGGGTGTCCTATCGAGTTCAGCAGCAGGCGCGGCTCGGTCTCGGCGTTCAATAGGAAGCGATGGCCCAGGTCGATGACCTCGGCGTCGATCGAGGGCTCGAGGCTGCCGATGGCCTCGATACCCACCTGGAAGAAGGCCCGGTAGCGGCCCTTCTGGGGGCGCTCCTGGCGGAACATCGCGCTCGAGTAGCACAGCTTGAGCGGCAGGGGGCCGCGCTGCAGCGAGTGTTCGAGCACCATCCGCATGACTGCAGCGGTTCCCTCGGGCCGCAGGGTGAGTGAGCGGCCTCCCTGATCCGAGAACGTGTACATCTGCTTGTGGACGACCTCCGAGCCCTCGCCCACGCCTCGGGCAAACACCTCTGTGTGCTCGAACGCGGGGGTCTCCACTGGGGCATATCCGGCGCGCTCGAAGGAATCGATAGCGAGCCGGGATAGCGCCTGCCACTCCCACGACTCCGGGGGCAGGAGGTCGCGTGTCCCCGGCGGCGCGCGAAAACTTATCCGGCGATCGGGCATGACGGCATCCTAAGGGGGGCCTGCATCCCTCCCGGCCTGTGGTTGGATGGAGAACAACCTTCGAAGGAAAGTTGGGAGGCACATGCTCGAGCCACGCACCGAACCGCGGGCTCAACTCGAAGCCGCGGCCCGCCGAATTCGACGCGACATCGTCACCTCGACCACCCGTGCGGGCTCGGGACACCCGTCGACCTCGCTGTCCATGGTCGAGATCTTGACCGTCCTCTACTTCGGCGGCGTCCTGCGTTACGACCCCTCCGAGCCCCACCACCCCGAACGAGACCGTTTCATTCTCTCCAAGGGACACGGCGCTCCGGGCCTGTATGCAGTGCTGGCCGAGGCCGGCTACTTCCCGACCGAAGACCTATCCACGCTTCGACAATTGGGCTCGGCCCTCGAGGGCCATCCCAACATGTGCAGGCTCCCGGGAGTCGAGGCCTCGACGGGATCGCTGGGGCAGGGGCTCTCGATGGGCATCGGGCATGCACTCGCCGCTCGTCTCGACGGCCATTCCTATCGGGTCTACGTGATGGTCGGCGACGGTGAGAGCGAGCAGGGGCAGGTGTGGGAGGCGCTGATGTACGCAGGTAACCGCGGGCTCGGAAACCTCACCCTCATTCTTGACCGCAACGGCTACCAGCAGACTGCCGCAGTCGCCGAGGTCCAGCCGCTCGACCCGCTGCAGGACAAGATCGAGGCCTTCGGTTGGTCTGCGCGCACCATAGACGGCCACTCCCTCGATGAGGTCGAGGCGGCCTTCTCATGGGCTCAATCGGTGCAGGAAGCGCCGCAAGCCATTATCGCCAACACCGTCAAGGGCAAGGGCGTGAGCCTTCTCGAAGCCACGCCGGGCAAGTGGCACGGCAAGCCGATTCCTCCCGATGAGGAGGAGAAGGCACTGGAGGAGATCGGGGCATGACCCTAGGTCTGAGCCACATCGAGCTCGAAGACGGCCAGCCCACTCGCCTGGCGTTCGGCGAGGCGCTGGCCGATGCGGGGGTGAACGAGGCAATCGTCGTGCTCGACGGCGACGTCCACAACTCGACCTACACGGGGCTGTTCAAAGAGCGCTATCCGGAGCGGTTCTTCAACGTCGGCATTGCCGAGTCCAACCTTGTCGGCATTGCCGCAGGCCTGGCCGCCAGCGGCAAGGTGCCGGTGGTTGCCAGCTTCTCGATATTCCTGCTGGCCAACGCCTTCGACCAGATCCGCATGAGCATCGCCTTTCCCAACCAGAACGTGAAACTGGTGGGAACCCACGCGGGCATCTCGATAGGGGAGGACGGGCCCTCGCAGATGGGCATCGAAGACGTCGCCCTGGCTTGCGCGCTCCCCGGGTTCACGGTCATCGTGCCGGCCGACGGCGCCAGCACGCGGGCTGCCACCGCGGCCATGCTCGAGCGCGAGGGGCCGACCTTCCTGCGCTGTGGCCGTCCTGCCGTTCCGGTCATTTACGAGGACGTCACCGACTTCCACGTCGGAAAGGCCAACCAGCTGCGAGAGGGTTCGGACATCACTATCATCGCCAACGGCGTCATGGTGGCGATGGCGCTGGATGCCGCCGCGGCGCTGGCGTCCGAGGGGGTAGAGGCAAGAGTGCTCGATATGCACACGGTCAAGCCGATCGATACCGAGGCCATAGAGCGGGCCGCTAACGAGACCGGCGGCATCGTCGTGGCCGAGGAGCACATCGCCTACGGGGGCCTGGGTGCCACGGTGGCGCTGGCGGCGGCCGAGCGAGCGCCCACCAGGATGGCGTTTGTGGACATCGGCGACACCTATGCCACCTCGGGAAAGCCCCAGGAGCTGTTGCGCCAGTACGGACTCACGCCAGAGGCGATAGCCGACCAGGCGCGCCACGTGCTAAAGGCCTGAGCTACAACCCGGCTCAATAATGGTTCAGTAATCCGGGCTGCCTGGATTACTCATTTACCATAATGCTGTCGCGAGGAACAATTGGGGCATACAGACGCTCCCGGCCCCCTGACGAGGAAGTTGACAATGCCCTCTGCGCACGAAGCTATGCCCCGCCCCGAAGTCAATGCCATACGGCTCGAGGAAGTTGTCGACAGAATCCTGGTTCGCTGGCGCGGCGCGGTCACGCGCCGCTGGGAGGGCAGCGTGGTGGGCACGGCTTGCTTCGGGCCCGAGGGCAGACAGCTGGAACGCGCCCTCGACGAGCTCGTCGCCAACGCAGTGGCGGCGACCGGCCCTCAGGACGGGATCACCGTCACGGGCCGCGCTCGAGATCGCTGGGTCGAGCTCGCCGTCACCGAGTGGTCGCCCACCACTCCGGCCGGCCACATCGGCTACGCGGGCGAGGAGGTCCCCGAGGTGGTGGCCGCCTGCGCTCCCGGAATGAGGATCGTGGAGGGCATCGTTGCCTCGCAATCGGGCTCGCTTGAGATCACCACGCGGCCCGGCGTCTCGACGACGTTCCTGATCCGCCTTCCCCACCCCTAACCACCCCACCCGCGTTTTGAGCGCCTCTCGGTGCGGTTTTCTGCACTCTGGCGCCCCTAAAACATTCCGAGCCGCATCCGAAGCGCCGTCCGGAGCTCTTCTGCCACCAGCGCGGCGCGCAGAGTGACGTCATCCTTGGTGTAACGAAGCAGCAACCATTCGCCGAGAGATAGCTTGTTGGATCGAGTGCGGTCCGTCTGAAAAGCGCCTCGGTCGGAGTGGTATTCATAGCCGTCGAGCTCTATGGCGATGCGAGCAGCGGGGTAGGCGAAGTCCACCCGCCCGACCCCCTCGATTCGGTACTGCCGCTCGGGCTTGGGCAGAGAGTAGGCCGCGACGAGCTTGACGAAATCGTCTTCCAGAGGACTGTCCGTGGCGCGGTAGTCGAGCGGCCGCTCCTCCAATACACGACGGAGGTTGGTGGTCCCGTTACGGCCCTGGACGGCGTGCGTTTCGAGCCGCGCATGGAGCGCCGGAAGCCACACCAGTCGCCGCCTCAGCGCCTCGTCTACGGCGCATTCGAGGGTGGGGAAACTCACCAAACCGGCGAACTCGTAGAGAGCTCGGTCCAAGACCGTCACCGGTATGCCCGTCTTGCGGGTGACGTCCTCCGGGGGCAGAGAAACGGGGCGGTGCAGCAGCAGGGTCTTGCTGGGGGAGTGAATTTTGCGAGGAACGCAGAGGTCGATCAGGTCTGAGGGCAACGAGTAGGCGCCCCACAGCCCCACGCTGGTTCGTCCGCTGCAGACAGAGTCGGAGCCGGCCCACAAGTGGGCGGCCATGAGGTCCTGCTGGCGGCTGTGTGAAACCCCGACTAAGCCGAAGACGTTGTAGAGGACACTGGTCCAGCGACCCGACTCGAGTCGGACCCGGATGGAGTGGGTGTTGTGACCCGCCGCCATCGCCTGAGCCCGGCTGAAGACCCCGTACTGGGCCTCGGCAAGCAGCGCCACACGTTCGTCTCTTTGGACCTTGCCACCTCTATTTTCGCGGTCCTCCAGCGGATTGCTTATTAAGGCCAGAAAGGTTCGGCCCGGTCTGTGGCGTGCGCCACAGCTCGAGCAACTTTTAGGGGCCTCAGTGTGCGGAAAACCGCACCGAGAGGCGCTCAAAACGCGGTTGGGGCGGTGGGGTTGACGGGGGCGGACCTTGTCCACTACTATCGAACATACGTTCGATAGTCCGGAGCGGGCGAGAGGTTCCCCGGCCCCCGCTCGCTCCGGGCGGACGTCCATCGCGCGGACGTTCCATCGAGATGACCAGGGCGGGCCGTGCCGTCGTCTCGGCGAGGAGAAGGGGATGGGCGGAGGGGATGGGCGGAGGGGATGGGAGGGTGACCAAGCGCTATGACGAGGACATCGACGTGACGCCGGACCCGGCCAGCCCCGGGACCCCTCTCTCGTTCGTGTGGCGAGGTCGGCGCTACGACATCGACCAGCCCCTGATGTCGTGGCGCGAGGGCTCGGAGTGGTGGCTCAGGGGCGATCACAACGGCGCCGGCAGACAGGACCGAGAGTTCCACCGGGTGCTGGCCCGGCCGACGCAGAGCCTCGCCACCGGCGAGGTCGACGCCGAAGGCTTCCTGGTTTCTTACGGTGCGGTCTACGACGTCTTCCGGAACCGGATATCGGGCGGCTGGCGCATGGCGCGAGTCTGGGACTGAGACAAAAGGGTGAGCGCGTTCACGCATCTGCACTGTCACTCGACCTGGTCTCTGCTGGACGGCGCCATCCCGGCGGAAGTCCTTCCGCACCTCGCCCGCAGCCGTGGCTTCGAGGCAGTTGCGCTCACTGACCACGATGCCCTGACCGGCGCGGTGCGCTTCTCCAAAGCGTGCCGCGAGGCTTCGGTCAAGCCCATCTTCGGCGCCGAGCTGACGCTTGCAGAAGGCGAGCACATCACGCTCATCGTCAAGAACGAGACCGGTTACGGGAACCTGTGCGGGCTCATCAGCCGCGCTCATCTGGACAACGAGCGCGGCGCGCCTCATTCGAGCTTCGCCGAGGTCGTTGTCGCAAGCGAAGGGCTGTTCGTGCTGTCGGGATGCAGCAGGGGAGAGGTCGCCCGGCTCGCCGCACGAGGCGCTCTGCCCCAGGCCGTCGCGGCCGCCGGCCGCTGGCGCAAAGCCATCGGGGAGAGTTATCGGATCGAGGTCTTCGACCTGCGCGGCTACGGCCATCGGACGCTCCGGGACCGGCTTCTGCGCGTGGCTCACCACGCTCGAGTCCCGGCCGTCGCCACCAACGACGTCCACTACGCCGATCCCTCGGGAGCGGCCACCCACGAGGTGCTGCACGCGATCAAGGACATCGTTCCGTTGTCGCGTGCGCACGCCTTGCGGACAACCTCCGAGCTCTATCTGAAGAGCGCGCCGGAGATGGCAGCATTGTTCTCGGACGTCCCAGAGGTACTGTCTGAGAGCGCGGCGATCGCCGAGGCCTGCGACTTCGATCTCGACTTCGGCGTCTACCACTTCCCCGAAGTCCCGCTGTCGCCGTCGCAGACGCCCACTCAGCTTCTCGCTCGAAGGTGCTACGAGGGTGTGCGCAGGCGCTTCGGCGCAACCAACAGAGAGATCGAGGACCGCCTCCAGCACGAGCTACACATGATCTTCAAGCTCGGCTTCGCCGCCTACTTCGTGATGGTCGCAGACATTGTCGCCCACGTCCGCTCACAGCTCGGCATCCATTGCTCCTGCAGGGGCAGCGCGGCGGGCTCGCTGGTGTGCTACGTGCTCGGCATCTCAGATGTCGATCCGGTGCGCTATGACCTGCTGTTCGAGCGCTTCATCAACGAGCGCAGGGAAGAGCTCCCCGATATCGACATCGATGTCGAATCCCATCGGCGCGAAGAGGTGCTCGACTACATCCTGAAGACCTACGGAGCGGAGCAGACCGCAGTGTGCTGCATGGTCGACACCTTCAGGGCGCGCATGGCGATCCGGGACGTCGGCAAGGCCCTCGGGCTTCCTCCGGAGGAGATCGATCTCGTCGCCAAGGCCTTCCCCCGCATCGCCGCCCGCAACATTCCCAAGTCGATCGAGCGACTGCCGGAGCTGGCCGGCTCCAATCTCGAGCGCGGTCAGCTGGCTCAGCTCTTCGAGCTGTGCCTAGAGATCGACGGCTTCCCCCGCCACCTCGCTCTCCATCCCTCGGGCGTGATCCTGTCCTCCTCAGATCTCGTCCGGCGCGTGCCAATGCAGGAGTCCTTCGAGGGCTTCTGCATGCTGCAGGCCGACAAGGACGATGTCTTGGACCTCGGCTTGGTCAAGCTCGACGTGCTGGGTGTCAGGATGCTGTCGGCCATTTCTCTTGCCCGCGCCGAGATCGAACGTGTCTCGGGCGAGCGGATAGACCTCGAGAAAGTCCCTCACGATGATCCCGCGACCTTCGAGCTGGTCAAGTCCTCCAACACCTTGGGTTGCTTTCAGATCGAGTCTCCGGGCCAACGTGAGTTGCTCGCCCGCCTGCAGCCGAACCGTTTCGAGGACCTCATCGTAGAGATCTCGTTGTTTCGACCCGGCCCCGTAAAGTCCGACATGGTGACGCCGTTTTTGGAGCGTCGCCACGGCTTCGAGGAGACTCCCGACATATTCGAGGCGCTGAGAGAAATCCTGGCCGAGACTCACGGCGTGATCGTCTATCACGAGCAGCTCATACGCGGGATCGCTGCGGCCACAGGCTGCTCTCTGGCCGACGCCGACTACGTCCGCCGGCACCTCGAGGGTGATTCTCCGGGCCTTCCCGATGGTCTCGACAACGACACCCGAGCTTCATCGATGGAAGACTGGTTCAAGGAAAGGGTCATGAAACGCGGGCTCGGCGACACTCAGGCCGGAGCATTGTGGAAAGAGGTCTTCGCTTTCGCCTCGTTCGGCTTCTGCAAGTCGCACGCGGCCGCCTTTGCGCTTCCCACCTACCTTTCGGCGTGGCTCAAGGCTCGTTATCCGGCGGAGTTCCTGGCCGGGGTGCTCACTCACGACCCCGGGATGTATCCGCGCCGCGCCATCGTCGCCGACGCCCGCAGCAACGGCATCCCCATCCTTTCACTGGACGTCAACCGCTCCGACGGCGTCTACCGTTCGGAGCAAGCTGGGTCGCGCCGCGGCATCCGGTTGTCGTTGTCCGAGGTGCGCGGCATCTCTGAGGCAGAGATCGATGCGATTGTGGCCCTCAGGCCGTTCGCCTCAGTGGAGGACCTGTGGCGCCGCACCAGGATCTCGCGGCCCGTGTTGGAGGCGCTGGCTCATGTGGGGGCGCTTGATTCGATCGAGCCCCACCGCTCCCGGCGAGAGCTTGTGTGGCGGGCGGGCGAGCTCTCTTCCGAGCCCCTCGTGGTCCCTGGGGGCCAGCTGACGCTTTCGCTCGACGACCCCGAAAAAAATTGCTCGTCGCTTCCCGGACTGCGCCCCTACGCTCCTCTAGAAGAGGTAGAAGCCGAGCTCGAGGTCACGGGGATCGACGCCCGGCGCCACATCATGGAGCTCTACGCGGCGCTTCTGGAAGAGCTCGGTTGCGTGCCGGCACGCAACCTTGAGACCCTGCGCAACAATTCCGAGACGTGGGTGGCGGGCGTCAAGGTATCGACTCAGACACCGGCCATCCGCTCCGGGCAGAGGATCATCTTCGCCACCCTGGACGACGTCACCGGCCCTCTGGACGTGACCGTTTTCGAGCGCGCGCAGGCGCGCTGTGCCCGGACGGTGTTCCACTCGTGGCTGCTGGCGGTCAAGGGGGTGGTGCGCAAGCGAGGCGGCGCCTCCTACATCCACGAGATGGTCCGAAACGTCGGCATCACGGTGGTCGCCCACGAGGTCTTCGACCTCGCAGAGCTCGCCTCGGACCGCACCCGGGGACACTCGTTGGCAACCGCCCTCGGCCGTCAGCGTCGGCGGCAGGGAGCGGCCTGTATGCCGAGTGGTCGTCAAACGTCGCTATAGAGCATCTGACGACGACCACTCGAGCCCATAAAGCGTGAGAATGGCTCCGTGACAGAGCCCGCAACGATCCTGCACGTCGACATGGATGCTTTCTATGCCTCCGTCGAGATCGTGAAGGACCACTCGCTGAGGGGAAAGCCGGTCATCGTCGGGGGACACGGAGCGGGAGCGACTGGAGCAGGTGGGGGCCGCGGCGTGGTGACCTCGGCTTCCTATGAGGCGCGCTTCTTCGGAGTGAGCGCGGCGATGCCCTTGATCACCGCCCGCCGCCTGTGTCCTCACGGCGTCTTTCTGCCCAACGACCCTCACGCCTACAGCGACTATTCCGAGCGCATCCGGACGGTGTTCTCGAGCATCACGCCACTGGTGGAGCCGTTGTCCCTGGACGAGGCCTTTCTCGACGTGGCGGGCGCGGTCAAACTGTTCGGGCCCCCCGCGCAGATAGGACGCCTGATCAAGGAGCGGATCGCGGGATTGGGGTTGAGTTGCTCGGTGGGGATCGCAACGAACAAGTTTCTGGCCAAGTTGGCCTCCACCCAATGCAAGCCCGCCGGGCTGCTCCAGGTGCCCTCCGAGGGAGTCGCCGAGTGGCTCCATCCCCTGCCGGTCACTGCACTGTGGGGCGTGGGAGGGCGCACTGCGGAGACCCTCCACCGCCTCGGGCTCAGAACCGTGGGGGATGTCGCCTCGATCTCACGGCGCACGCTCGAGAGGGCCGTGGGCGATGCGCTCGGCGCCCATCTCCACGCCCTCGCCCTCGGCCGCGACGACCGGGCAGTGGTTCCCTCCGAACCGGCCAAGTCGGTCGGCGCCGAAGAGACCTTTGAAGCAGATCTCGATTGCACCGAGCATGTCCTGCGCGAACTGCTGCGGCTCTCGGACAGGACCGCTTCTCGCCTGCGGGACAAGGGCTTGTGCGGCCGCACTGTGACTCTCAAGCTGAGGTGGTCCAACTTTCAGACGGTCACCCGCTCTCGCACGCTTCCCGAAGAGGTCGACACCGCGGCAGAGATATACGAGGTCGTCCGGGCTCTGTTCGAGAAGCTCGTCCCCGAGCGCTTCCGCATCCGGCTCCTGGGAGTCTCGCTGACGACACTGTCGGTCGGGGCTCCGACGCGCCAGACCTCTCTCTTCGGCGATCCCTCCAACCGGTTACGACTTGCCTCCGGGGCGGTGGACGAGCTGCGGGGTCGCTTCGGGCCCGAAGCCGTGCGCCCGGCCACCCTGCTCGACTAGCCCCGCCGAGTGGCCGTCGGCCGCCGCCCACTTTCGAATCCACCCACCCGCCCTGTCGAATCCACCCACCCGCCCCTGTCGAATCCACCCACCCGCCCTCCAATCTGGTCGAACCGAGGACACAGAACTCGGAGGCTTCCTATAATTGACCTATCGTGCCTCTGTCTGAAGACGAGCAGCGCATCCTCGAGCAGATCGAGAAGGGCCTCTACGAGGAGGATCCGCGCTTTGGGCGCGCCCCGAATCGCAGGGCCGCTCACTTCCTCGACCGATTCGGACGGTTGCGCGCGGGCCTGCTGAGCCTCGTTGCGGGGTTGGCGGCACTGGTCCCGTTCTTCCTTGCGCGCTGGGTGATCGCCGGCGTCGTCGCGTTCTCTCTCATGGTGGCGGGAATCGTGCTACTGGCGGGTTCTGCGACCGATGCGCTGCGCGGGGCCGGTGGGGAGGACTCAAGACGGGGGGGCCGGGAGCGCATGCAGGGCGTGGTCGACCGCTTCCAGGAGCGGTTGCGCGACCGCTACAAGAACTCTTAAAACAAAAAACTTCGCGTCCCTCGCCCTTTTCCTTGCTCGCGCGTCGAGCGACGCGCTATGTTCCAGTGTCTGCTGCTGGAAACGGGGGCAAACAAGGGATGGATACGTAGGGGCCGTTTCACTTTCTTAGGGGTCTTGTCTTTAAAGGTCTGTGTTCGGGGTCGACTCAAGACCGGAGGAGCGCGCGCACAAATGGAGGGTTTTTCTGCTGAACAGGCATCTCGCTTTACAGGCTGCACGGCTCACCAGCTGAGGTATTGGGATCGCATCGATCTCGTCACCCCCAGTGTTCAGGCCACCGGAGGAAGGCCCGGGGTAAGAAGGCTTTACGGCTTTCGTGATCTCGTCGTCCTGCGGGTAATCCGCTCTCTGCTCCAAGGAGGCATGAGCCTTCAGCGCGTGCGCCGGGCGATCACCTATCTGCGCAAGAGGGCCGGGCTCGACCAGCACCTCTCGGAGGTCAAGCTCGTGACCGATGGGCAGAGCATCTTCAAGATCTGCCGCACCGAGAACGAGATCATCGATGCGCTAAAGGAAGGGCAGATGACGTTCTTCTTGGCCATCGACGACATCGCCCGCAGCGTCGATCACAGCGTGTCGTTGTTCCTCTACGATCGCGAGGAGTTCGTAACCGCTCTGAAACAGGTGGAAACGGACCTCGGCCAGGAGCTCGCAGGCCAACGGTGACGCTAGCTTTCGAGCCGACTAACCTCTAACTCGTCGCAGGTGGGCCGAGTCGCATGACGGGGTGCAGTTGGTCATCAGATGACCCTCGGCGAGTTTTGAGCGGTCAAGTCCGGAGAGGGGGTGGCGCGAACAGGCGCCGGGCTCGCTCTTTCCAGCTTGCCTGACTCCATAAGCGCGCCCTCAGGCTCCCGGCCAGCCGCCTGCTCTGCAGCGCCTCTTCCTTGGAGGCGCCGGTGGGGCTGTAACGCGCTTGTTCGTAGAGACCGGCCAGGGTCGCGACCTCGGCGGGCGCACGGCGGGCCTTCAGCAGCCGGCGTGCATATGACATCGCCGACTCCGACGGGGGCCGCGACAGCGTAAGGAGCTCGGCGGCCTCATCGGCAAGGTGTTCGAACGCCGCCACGACCTCAGCGCTGGGGGAATGCGCTCGGGCGTAGCGGCGCCTGACTCGAACCTCTTTCAGCAGGGGAACTACAAGCAGAAAGGCGACCACGCCCACGAGCAAGGCCCGTGACACGCGCCCGAAGGCGGCGCGCCACACCGGCGGTCGCCTCTGCTGCGGCGGGAGCACACCCGGGAGGCCCCTGCCGAGCTGGTCGGCCCTGTCCGCCTGCTTGGGTGCACCCCCGACCGGTTGTTGCTGGATACCGCCGGGAAGGCCCAGGCTCGAGACGTTGCCGCCTCCGAGTGACGGGGCGGTGTAGGAGGGAGTGGGGGCCGCGCTCCTCGGAGTGGGCTCGAACGCAACCCAGCCGTAGCCCTCGAACAGGACCTCCGGCCACGCATGGGCGTCGGTGCCGCGCACGACGTAGTTCCCTGTGTTGCTGTTGTCGCTGCCGGGCAGGAATCCGACCGATACGCGGGTGGGATATCCGAGCGAGCGGGACAGCAGGGCGAAGGCGGTTGCGAACTGCTGGCAGTACCCGGTCCTGCTGCGGGTCAGAAAACGGGTGAGGTAGTCGGTTGAAGCGATCGCGGCTACATCGGTTGAGTACTCGAAGGCAGGTCCTCGCAGGCTGTCCTGCAGTGCCACCAACTTCTCGAAGTCGGTTTCTGCGTCGCTTATCCAGGTATCACGGAGCTCCTCGACCTCGGTGGACAGCTCGGGAACAGAGGTGTTGCCGGCGAGGGGAGAGGCGACTTGCTCCCGGTTCAGCCTTTGATAGGAGACGCGCGGTACGGCCGACTGCACGTCGTAGGTGAGATCGGATGAGATCCCGCGCACGAACCTGAGGTCGTACATCATGGGATCGACGAGGACCGAGTCCTCGGCCCCTTGGGCCTCCTGGGTGAACGTTACGCTGGTGGGCGTGACCGCGGCCGGAAGGTACTCGCCCTCGAGCCCCGTGAGCCGGTAGCTCTGCTGCAGGGGTCTCGTAGCGGAGCTACCGACGGCTGCGGGCCCACCACCTCCGTCGAGGCCGAACATGGGTACACGCGTCCTCTCCGAGGGGTGCCAGCGCCGGCCGTCGAACTCCGACAGCGATACCAGCCGCCAGTAAGAGGGCCTGTTCGCCTCGACCTCGAACAACTCGAGGTCGGATTGTTTAAGCGCCTGCGGGACCAGATCCACCAGCAGGTCGACCCGGCCCCCGCTGATCGCGCCGCCCCGAGCAGGACCGCCCGGGGTCCCGCTGCGCCACGACAGCAGACCGTCCTGGAGCGCGGGCAACGCGACGGGGGCGAGCAACGCTGCGGCGATGGAGGACGCGGCCATGCGGCGGCCGAGTTGGCCGCTGAAGGGCTCGCCCTCTGACTCCTTGCCCTGCCACGGAGCGAGGAAGCGGCCCCACGATGCGAGGCGGTGGGACGATTCGAGGCCCAGAAAAGTGAGCAGAGCCGACATCCATAGGATCATCATCAGCGTCGTGCCCGCCCCTTCTCCCACGATGAGGGCATAGGCGAAGAGGGCAAGGCTCGGGAGTACCGCCAGCAGCGGACGCCGCCAGCGGAAGCTCGCCACCTCGCCCAGGAGCGCCGCTACCCACATGCCAGCCACAACTAGCATCACGTAGCCGGGGCGGCTCGGGATGGGGGCATAGTCGACCGGGGACAACTCCCCGGCACGCACCACCGAGCGCGCCAGGCCGGCGGCAGCCGCGGGCGTGGGCAGGAGGTAAAAGGTGTGCTGCGACTCGAACACGAGGGAGAGGTACCAGAACAGGGCGGCGGCTCCGATCCACATCGTCGCTGCCGTCCCGGCCCCCACACGCCGGCCGATGATCGCGACCGCTCCGCCGAGCAGCGCCGCCAGCAGCCCAGGCCCCATGTAGTCGGACTCCATGAACAGCTGCTCGAAGGCGAACAGGGTGGCGAGCAGGACTGCCCCGAAGGCTAGACGAGCTCGGTTCTCGCTCCCCATGCCACCTCCTTGCGGGCCGTGGTTCGGGGACTCCCCCACGCCGCTCCCAGCAAATCGTCCGGGCCCAGCACCACCGAACGCACTCGCGCCCGTCCCATCAGCCGCGCCGCCTCGAGCGTCCTCTGCTCACCTTCCCAGCGTGCCCGTGTGCTCAGGTGTCCGAAACGGTGGGCGGGGAAGCTCACTACGCTTACCTGCTTGAAGCGTGCTGCGCAGCGAGACACCGCCAGGGCTTCGGCTGCCCCCACCGCCCCGGTGATCACCACCAGAGCCGCCTCGTGGGCGGCCGCGCCCTCGAGCTCTCTCACACGTTGCAGGAAGGAGTCGTCGCCGGAGCTGCTTCCTCGCAGCTCCAGAGTGGCGAGTAGGTCAAGGCCGCGATTCAGATGATCTGTCCCGCGGCCGCTCGCGAGCCCCGCGCCATGAGCGGTGACCAGTGAGAAGCCGTATCCGGAGCGGCAGTAGAGGTCGAGCAGAGAGGCCGCCGCACTCGCTGCGCGCTCGAACGAGGAGCTGGTCGCACTGCCCTCGTAGGGAGCGGCGCGGTCGTCGACCACCACAGTGGCCCGGGTGTGCCATGGGGTTTCCTCCTGCCGGATCATGAAGCGGCCCCGTTTGGCCGTCGAAGCCCAGTGAACCTTGCGCAGGTCGTCGCCCTCCACGTACTCCCTCATCGTGTAGAAGTCTTCGCCCCGACCGCCGGAGAGCCTTCTAAGGGATGCCTGGGACATGCTTCGCCGTTCCCCCTGCTCGCGCGGGAGGCCCAGGGGCTCGATCGCCGGATGCACGAGCAGGGGAGTGGGGGGGGCCGCCTCCGAGGTCGTGCGAGCCAGCCCGAAGGGATCGATCACCGAGATCTGCAGGGGGCCGATGGCGTAACGACCACGGCGTTCCGGCGTCACCCGCAGGCCTGCGTCCCGGTGGCCCCCGGGCTCGATTCCGTGAAGTCCGAAGCGAGTATGCCCCGAAAGGCCCGGGGGCAGGCGTTCCTCGAGCAGCAGCATAGGAGCGGCGCCGCGGCCCTTGTTCGTCAGCACGAGCTCGATCGAGACCTGTTGCTGTGGGCGTGTCCGAGCCGGTGAGATCGTTCGCGCCGCGGTCAACGAGAAGCGGCCTCGCCGCACCACCAAGAGCGCAAGCCCCACCAAGGCGATGAGCCCGAAGCCGAGTTGCTGCAGAGGTTGGTTGCCGAAGATGGCTCCGAGCACGAGGATGCCCAAGCCGGTCGACGCCACCACCCAGCCCCTCCCGGTGGGCACTAGTGCTCCTGAGCGGAAGTATCGGGACTTGCGCAGAGGTGCATCTAGGCTTGCTCGCGTGCCGGGATCGGGACCCGGCCGAGAAGGCCCTCCAGGATGTCCTCGATCGTGTCTCCGCGCATCTGGGCCTCTGGCGCCAACACGAGCCGGTGCGCCAGGACCGACACGGCGAGGTCCTTGACGTCGTCGGGCACGACGTAGTCGCGTCCGCGGCTGGCCGCAGCCGCCCGAGCGGCCCTCAGCAGGTAGAGGGAGGCGCGCGGGCTGGCCCCCAGATAGATTTCCGGATGGGCTCTCGTCGCTTCCGAGAGATCGACTATGTAGCGCTTGAGGCTCGGGGCTACATGGATGCGTCTTGCGGTCTCGATGAGCGCGACTATCGTCTCGGCCCCGGCCACCGACTCGAGCTTCTCGAACGCCGAGCTACCCCCGTGCGTATCGAGAATCTCGAGCTCCGAGGAGCGGCTCGGATAGCCCATCGAGAGCCTCATCATGAAGCGGTCGAGTTGAGACTCGGGTAGGGGATAGGTCCCCTCGTGCTCCAGAGGGTTCTGCGTTGCGATCACCATGAACGGTGCCTGCAGCTCGTGAGTTGTGCCGTCCACAGTCACCTGTCGTTCTTCCATGCACTCCAGCAGAGCCGACTGCGTCTTGGGGGAGGCCCGGTTGATCTCGTCGCTGAGGCAGATGTTGGCGAACACGGCCCCCGGCTTGAACTCGAACTCATCCGTCCCGGCCTTCCACACATTCACGCCGGTCACGTCCGATGGAAGTAGGTCGGGAGTGAATTGGACCCGGGCCCACGTACAGCCGACCGATCGCGCCAGTGATTTGGCGAGCATGGTTTTGCCCACGCCGGGCACGTCCTCCAGAACGACGTGACCTTCGGCCACGAGCGCGATCAGGGTCAATCTAATGACTTCTGCCTTACCCTGGATGGTCTCTTCGATATTGGCGACGATGCTCTCGAAGGACGCTTGGAAGGCTTCGAGGCCCCCTGAGATGATGCTGCTGCTGGCGGTGTTCAAGTCCCTCCCTCGAACGGGCTCAATGCGTCCGAGGTTACCCTGTAGCGGCGGCTTAGTGGGTCGGGGCGACATTCCCGGAGCCGTCGGCACAGCGATATCCAGCTACAAGGGAGGGGCGATGGCCGGCTGGGGCGACGACCCCGAGCTCGAACGGCTTCGGGCTCTGGTCGATGAGGGCTGGGATGTGGTCGAGATCACCGAGGACCCGAGCGCGCAAGGAGGTCCCAGCGACACGGTGCGCCTGCGTCGCGGCGATGAGGCCGCGGAGTGCACCTCGGACCATCTCGCGTTTCATCGCTATGTCGAGTACCTCAGAGAGGAAGGGACCTAGGCCTCTAGGGACGCTCCGTAAGGAGCCCGGGCTCTCTATATACTGGACGGACCTTGGGAAGAGCGCTCGTTCTCAACGCTTCCTACCAACCGCTGTGCGTGGTTCCGGACCGGCGGGCGTTGGTTCTTGCCCTCAAAGGAAAGGCCGAGGTCTTGCACACCAACGGTCACGTCTTTCGCTCCGAGACTCTGGCCTTCCAGGCTCCCAGCGTCGTGCGCCTGCACTACTTCGTGAAGGTTCCCCACAGGGGCCGGACGACCCTCTCGCGACGGGCGGTGCTCGTCCGCGACGCGTTCGAGTGCCAGTACTGCGGGCGCCAGGCTGAGAACGTGGACCACATCGTCCCCAAGAGCCGCGGCGGCGGCCACACCTGGGACAACGTGGTCGCAGCGTGCCGGCCGTGCAACTCGCGCAAGGAGAACCGCAACCCGGCGGAGGTCGGCATGCGCCTCCGCCACCCGCCCGGCCGGCCTCACGATAGCGTTTGGATCATGGTTGCAGTCGAGCGGGTCGACCCGCAATGGATTCAGTATCTGAGCCTTCCCACCTCCCGCCGCCACTCGCTTCAAGCCTGACACACCTCGGCGAGGGCTGTCCTCGATCGTCCATTACGCGCGGTTGACGACCGGACAGGCACTCGATCGTCCATAACGCGCGGTTTGAGGTCCTCCATGAAAGCGTGTCCAGGCCTGAATAACGCCCTTGTAATTGTTGACTTAGTGGTCGGGTAGCCCTAGTTTTGACCTTCCAGTGGAGGAAAGTGGAGGAATGTGGGCCATAAGGGAGGAGAGGGCCTGGAGGAGAGAGGCCTGGAGTGAAGGGCCTGGAAGTGATGGATCCGCCCGGCCGTGACGTAGCCCTCCACCGGCCGAGGCACGGCGCTCGAGGAGAATCTGATTGTCGTTCACGGGGACCTTTCGTCACACGATCGACGCCAAGGCGCGTCTCATTGTCCCGTCCCGGCTGCGGGACGAGATCACGGACGACAGGGTCGTGCTCACGAAGTGGGCCGAGGGTTGTATCGCACTGTGGTCTCATGAGCACTGGGACAAACTCGTGGCTGCGCTGCTGGAGCAGCCGCACGGGGACGCCGGCGCCCGCCGCATCAAGCGCCAGCTCGGCGCGTGGGCCCACAGCGAGAGCGTCGATCGTCAGGGGCGCATCGGGATCCCCGCAGAGCTTGCCTCCTACGCCGGCCTTCATCGCGAGACCGTGATCATCGGGGCCATCGATCACGCCGAGATATGGGATCCCGAGGCGTACATGCGCTTGGAGCAACAGGCGCCGGGGAGCTTCGACGAGGTCCTCGAGGGCCTTCCGATCTGAGAGGGGCATGCAATTCATGCACGGGTTCAAGGATAGAAGGGCAGACAATCGAGTGGGCGAGACGTTTTCGAGCCGCGCGCCGCGCGCACGCGAGTTGGGACGTGCTTTGATCCTGCTCGGCCTCGGCGGGTCCTCCATCGGCGGCTTCGTCGCGGCGGTAGCGCTGGCGAGCAGAGCGTGGGGCCGCTAGTGGTGGCCGGGGGCGAACACACCAATTTCGAGGGCCGGCGCAACCCGCTCGGCTCGTCTCTTAAGTACCTTGACGGCCGAAAGTTGCGGGGACGCTCGAACGTGCCGCTTGATCTTGCGGTGGGGCACTAGATGGCCGTCGAAAAGTGGAGTGGGGGCACAGAATGGAGCACGAGCCGGTTCTGGCAGGCAGAGTCGCCGAGCTCCTCGCTCCGGCCCTCTCACGAGGAGGAGTCGTCGTCGACGCAACCCTGGGACGAGGCGGTCATGCCGCCAGGATCCTCGCGGAGGCGCCTCGGGCTCGGCTCGTCGGAATCGACAAGGATGGCGACGCGCTGGAGGCGAGTGGGGCCAACCTCGCCCCGTTCGAGGAGCGGATCGATCTCGTTCGTGACGACTTCAAAAATGTCGCGGCCGTACTGGAACGACTCGGGCTTGCGTCGATTGCCGCATTCCTACTCGACCTTGGAGTTTCTTCCCCCCAGCTCGAC
>Ga0136622_10000389_pt1 | contig 17937 bp, 16 predicted proteins | sample AntDrymUQ4482106_2_FD_104803 | JGI IMG/M metagenome (GOLD analysis project Ga0136622, IMG submission 104803) | Polar desert sand microbial communities from Dry Valleys, Antarctica - metaG UQ448 (21.06) | ecosystem: Environmental > Terrestrial > Soil > Desert | place: Antarctica: Dry Valley...
CGATGCGTTGCGACAGGCAGGCGCCCGGTTCGGGTTCGTGTTCGGCAGCCGTGCCGAGGGCGGGGCCCGCTCCGACTCCGACCTCGACGTCGCCGCCTGGTGGGGTGCGGCGGCCCCGGACGGTTGGGATGTACCGCTGTCGCCGGAGGTCGACCTGGTGGTGCTCGACACCGCCCCGCTGTGGCTGGCGGGCCGGGTGGCGCTGCACGGTCGGCTGCTGTTCGACGACGACCCCCCGGCCCGGGTGGCTTGGCAGGCCGACACCCGGTTCGTCTACCTCGACGAGCTTCCCGGGATCCTGGCCCGCCAGCGCGAGTGGCTGCGGGTGGTGACCGATGGTTGACCGGGAGCGGCTGATCCGGCTCCTCGACCGGGTACGGCGCGACCGCCAACGGTTGGCCGCCCTGGGCGCGGACCTGTCCGAGGCCGACCTCGATGCGGTGAAATACCGGTTCATCACGCTCATCGAGGGGGCGGCCCGGATCGCCCACCACCTCGCCGTCTCCGAGGGCTGGGGCGCACCCGACACCAATGCGACGGCGTTCACCGAGCTCGCTCAGCGACGTGTCCTCGATGGGGAGCTGGCATCGAGGCTCGCCGCCGCCTCGGGGTTCCGCAACGTGCTGGTCCACCAGTACACCGAGGTCGACGACGATCGGGTGGTCGCCAACCTCCACCGGCTCGGAGACTTCGATGCCTTCGTCGACCAGGTCGGTCGGTGGCTGGTGGCACAGGACGAGTGACCGGGGGTACCGGGGTGCGGCTGCAGGGCGGGGCCGCGGTCGGTCCGGCTCCGGAGGGCTGTATCCGGCTTCGGGGAGGTTTCTGTCACACCCGCCCGGTATGATCGAACACATGTTCGAGATGATCGAAGCCGAGGACCGGCCGGAAGCGGTGGTCGCCGCCGGGCTGGAATCCTTGTCGGCCGAGAGCCCGGGCGAGCTGCGCTCGGTGGTCTTGGCCGATCAGGTGGTGGAGTTGGCCGGGCTGATCGACCGGCTCCACATCGAGTGGCTACGCCGGGTCGGGGAGCTCGACAAGCGGAACCTGTACCGGGTGGATGGCGCGGTGTCGGCGGCGGCGTGGATACGGTGGCGATGCCGACGTGAGGGTGGTGAGGCGCGGCGGGCGGTGGCCACCGCCCGGGACCTGGCCGAGATGCCGTTGACCGAAGCGGCGGCGGTGGCGAGGAAGATCACCCCGGCCCAGATCGAGGTGCTGGCCGGGGCGCATCGCCGTCATCCCGAGGCCTTCGTCATCAGCGAGGAGATCCTGGTGGAGGCCGCCCGCCGCTGCACCACCCCGGATGTCCGCCGCCTGGTCGGGTACTGGTCGCAGAACCTCGATCCTGACCGGACGGTGCGCGACGCCGAGACGGTGAGGGAGCAGCGGAGGCTGCATCTGTCGATGAGCACCGACGGCGGTTTCCTGGACGGCTTCTTCGATCCCGAAGGCGCCGTCACGGTCGATGCCGCGCTGGTGGCCCACACCCAGGCCGGAGACCGGGACGCCGAAGACACCCGTACCCCGGCACAACGCCGGGCCGATGCTCTGGTGGACATCTGCCGGCGGGTCCTCGACACCGGGACGTTGCCCACGGTCAATGGGGAGAAGCCGCACCTGTCCGTCATCGTCGACCTCGAGACCCTTCAAGGCCGACCCTCCTCATGGTCGCAACTCGCCGCCACCGGACACCTGCTGTCCCCAGATGTGGTGGGCAGGATCTCCTGTGACGCCCAGGTCACCCGCATCGTCCTCGACCCGGCGGGCCAACCCATCGACGTGGGACGGGCTACCCGAACCGTCACCACCGCGCAGCGCAAGGCCCTCATGGTCCGGGACCAGACGTGCCGGTTCCCCGGCTGTGACCGACCGCAAGCCTGGTGCGACGCCCACCATGTCCGCCAATGGGCCAAGGGCGGCACCGGCGACATGGACAACCTGCTCCTCCTTTGCCGGCACCACCACACCCTGATCCATCAGCACGGCTACACGATCAGCGGCGATGCCATCCGGCCCCGCTTCCATCGACCCGACCGCACCCCACTCGACTTCGACCCGCCGTAGGCATCGGCCGAGCGCCTGGGTCAACGAGCCATGGCCGGGGCGTGGCCGGGTCGGGCAGCGCCGAACAACTCACATCCGTGTAGTTCCACTGCGGTGACGCCCGGTAGGATTGGCGCCTCACATGCCCGACTCGCCCCTGTTCGCCGATCTGAACCCGTCCCAGCGGGAGGCGGTCGCCGCCACCGAGGGGCCGGTCCTGGTCGTGGCCGGGGCCGGTTCGGGTAAGACCCGGGTGCTCACCCGCCGGATCGCCCACCTGATCCAGGACCTCGAGGTGCCGCCCCACGCCATCCTGGCGATCACGTTCACCAACAAGGCGGCGGGAGAGATGCAGGACCGGGTCGCCCGGCTGGTCGGTCCTGTCGCCCGCAGCATGTGGGTGCAGACCTTCCACTCGGCGTGCGCCAGGATCCTGCGGCGTGAGGCGCACCGCCTCGGCTACCGGTCGGCGTTCTCCATCTACGACGCCGCCGACTCGCTGCGGCTGATCACCCAGTGTGTCTCGGACCTCGATCTCGACTCCAAGCGGTTCCCTCCCCGCTCGATCCGCGCCGCCATATCGAACGCCAAGAACGAGCTGGTGGACTACGAGACGTTCTCCGGCAACGGCCGGGGATACTTCCAGGAGCGGATCGCAGAGGTCTACCGGCTGTACCAGCAGCGGCTGGTCGAGGCGTCCGCCATGGACTTCGACGACCTGCTCATGGTGACCGTCGAGCTGCTCCAGGCGTTCCCGGACGTGCTCGCCGGGTACCAGGAGCGCTTCCGCTACGTGCTGGTCGACGAGTACCAGGACACCAACCGAGCCCAGTACGTGCTGGTGCGCCTCCTCACCGAGAAGAGCCGCAACCTGTGCGTGGTCGGCGACGAGATGCAGTGCCTGCCCCCCGGCACCCTGATCGAGACGCCGGGCGGAGCGACCCCGATCGAGGAGCTGACCCCAGGGTCGCAGGTGGTAGGCACCGGCGGGAGAACCGACACGGTCGACGCGGTGGTCGTCACCGCCAGCGAAGGGATGTACGCCGGCCCGATCTACCGCGTCACCGTGGGGGACACCGTCCTCGAGGGGACGCCGCACCACATCCTCCCGGCCAGGTTGGGGGCGCTCCCGGGCACGCCGCAGAACGGGCGGAACCGGCGGACCATCAACATCACGATGTTCTCCGATACCCGCGGGCCAGCCCAGACCGTCGGATACCATCGGGTCCAGTGGTCGTCGAACCGCGCCGACATCGCCGAGAAGCTGGCCGCCGCCGGTCATCCGGTCCGGCCGGGGAGGCTGCCGGGCAGCTACCGGCTGGAGACGAGCCGCCGGAGCTACCTCGGTGCCCTCGACCTGGCGCGGCACGCCGCCGCCGACGGCGGGCTCGACCTCCAACGCCGGGTTTCCGTCGCCGGGGTCATCTATCAGGAGACCCCGCTCTCCCACCTCCGCCGGGGGATGATCGTCCTGGTCCATCGTGACGGCAGCCTGGTCGAGGCGACCGTCGACGACGTCGACCGCGACGAGTACTCCGGCCCGGTCTACGACCTCGAGGTGAGCCCGACCCACCATTACATCGCCAACGGGATCCTGGTGCACAACTCGATCTACCGGTTCCGTGGTGCCGACATCCGCAACATCACCGAGTTCTCGGAGGACTTCCCAGACGCCAGGGTCATCCTGCTCGAGCAGAACTACCGGTCGACCGAGATCATCCTCGATGCGGCCAACGGGGTGATCCGCCACAACCCGACCCGCAACCCGAAGCGGCTGTGGACCGACCTCGGTCGGGGCGACGTGATCCTCACCTACGAGGGGCAGGACGAGCACGACGAGGCGGCGTTCGTCGCCGAGAAGGTGGGTGAGCTGGCCCACGACGGGATCAAGCCGAGCGGCGTGGCCGTCTTCTACCGCACCAATGCCCAGTCCCGGGTGATCGAGGAGGTGCTGGTCAGGTTCGGGGTGCCCTACCAGGTGATCGGAGGGCTGAAGTACTACGACCGGCGCGAGGTCAAGGACGCCCTCGCCTATCTCAGGGCCCTGGTCAACACCGACGATGTCGTCGCCATGAAGCGGATCCTCAACACCCCGAAGCGGGCGATCGGCGACACCACCGTCGCCCACATCGACCGCCATGCCGAGAGCGAGCGGATCGGCTTGTGGGAGGCGCTGCGCCGGGTCGACCGGAACCCTCGGCTGTCGGCCCGGCCCCAGAAGGCGGTGGCTGAGTTCGTGGCGTTGATGGAGCACCTCGGCGAGGCGGTGCGGCAGGGGCCGAAGACGGCGCTGGAGGCGATCCTCACCGAGACCGGCTACCTCGACTGGGTCCGCTCCGAAGGGACCATCGAGGCGATGGGCCGCGAGGAGAACCTGCGCGAGCTGGTGTCCGCCGCCGAGGACTTCGAGCACGAGGGTCCGATGTCGATGGGAACGGACGAGTGGGTGGGCACCGACGGCGCCCGCCGCTGCGAGCTGTTCCTCGAGTCGATCAGCCTGGTCACCGACGTCGACAACCTCGAGGACACCGATGTGGTGACCTTGATGACGCTGCACAACGCCAAGGGCCTCGAGTTCCCCGTCGTTTTCATGACCGGCATGGAGGACGGCGTCTTCCCGCACATGCGCTCGCTGGGCGACCCGGCCGAGCTCGAGGAGGAGCGGCGGCTCTGCTACGTGGGGATCACCAGGGCGATGCGCCAGCTCTACCTGACCAGGGCGTGGAGCCGCAACCTGTGGGGCGGCAACAACTACAACCCGCCCAGCCGGTTCCTCAACGAGATCCCGGTCGAGCTCAAGGTCGAGGCGAAACGGGCCAGACGCCTTCCCGACAAGGAGATGCCGAGGGCCCGGCCCGCGCCGCATCTCGACCGGGTCGCCTCCGGTGACCGGGTGCGCCACAGCCACTGGGGGGAGGGCACGGTGCGCCAGGTCAACGGTGAGGGCGACAAGGCCGAGGCCGTGGTCAACTTCGACCAGCAGGGGGTCAAGCGGCTGTTGCTCGCATGGGCGCCGCTGGAGAAGGTCTGACCCGAAGACGTCAACCGGGACCCGTCCTGCCCCTGCCTCGTCCCGGCGACGGCCACCGGTGAGCCGGGGGTGCGCCCCGCCACTAACCTCCCGTGACGAGATGCCGCCACGGATCCTCATCGCCAAGCCAGGGCTCGACGGCCATGATCGAGGCGCCAAGGTCGTCGCCAGGGCGTTGCGGGACGCCGGATGCGAGGTCATCTACTCGGGCCTCCACCAGACCCCGGCCCAGATCGTCGAGACCGCCATCCAGGAGGACGTGGACGCCGTCGGGCTGTCGGTTCTCTCCGGAGCCCACATGACGCTTTTCCCCAAGGTGGTGGAGCTGCTCGCCGAGCGGGGAGCCGAGGACATCGCCGTGTTCGGTGGCGGGATTATCCCCAACGAGGACATCCCCAAGCTCGAGGCGCAGGGGCTGGTGCGCATCTTCACCCCCGGCGTCCCGCTGACAGAGATCGCCGACTGGGTCAACGGGTACTTCGGCGAACGGACCGATGACTGACACCGGCGAAGTGCGCCGGTAGCCCACGGTGACCACCACCACCCGTTCACCCCGCCAGATCCACAGGAGGAGCCGGTGAAGATCCACGAGTACCAGGCCAAGCAACTGCTGGGTGCCCGGGGGATACCGGTGCCGCTGGGTCGGGTGGCGACCACCGTCGACGAGGCGGTGGCCGCGGTGCGGCCACTGATCGAGGAGAGCGGCACCCCGGTGGTCGTGGTGAAGTCGCAGATCCACGCCGGGGGCAGGGGCATGGGCCGCTTCGTCGAGCATCCCGACCTGGGCGGGGTGACCGTGGTGACCGACGGGATCGAGGGCGGGATCGAGGCCGCCGAGGAGCGGGTGCGGAACCTTGCCGACAAGATGCTGGGCTCGACGCTGGTGACGATCCAGACCGGTCCTGAGGGCAAGCAGGTCAACCGGCTCTACCTGGAGCAGGGTATCGACATCGACCGCGAGCTCTACCTGTCGATCGTCCTCGACCGGGGGCAGGGTCGCAACACCGTGATGGCATCGACCGAAGGCGGCACCGAGGTCGAGGAGGTCGCCGCCAACACCCCCGAGAAGATCGTCAGACAGGCCATCGACCCCGCCTTCGGGCTGCTCGGCTTCGAGGCGTCCCGGGTGGCGGATGCGCTCGGGCTCACCGGCGCCGCCCACCGCAACGGCGTGGCTTTCCTCCAGACGCTGGCCGACGCCGCCGTCGAGCTCGACGCCGATCTGGTGGAGATCAACCCGCTGGTGGTGACCAGGGACGGGTCGGTGATGGCGCTCGACGGCAAGTTGAGCTTCGAGAGCAACGCCCTCTACCGCCATCCCGATGTCGAGGCGATGCGGGATGAGAGCGAGGAGGACCCGGCGGAGCTGCTCGCCTTCGAGCACGGTCTCAGCTTCATCAAGCTGGACGGGTCGATCGGCTGCATGGTCAACGGTGCCGGGCTGGCCATGGCCACCATGGACATCATCAAGTACGTGGGGGGAGAGCCCGCCAACTTCCTCGACGTCGGGGGCGGCGCCGACCAGGACCAGGTGGCGGCCGCCTTCAAGATCATCACCCGCGACCCCAACGTGAAGGGGATCTTCGTCAACATCTTCGGGGGGATCATGCGGTGCGACACCATCGCCACCGGTGTGGTCGAGGCGGTGAAGGAGGTTGGGCTCGAGGTGCCGCTGGTGGTGCGGCTCGAGGGGACCAACGTCGATCTGGGCAAGCGGATCATCGACGAATCGGGGCTCAACGTGGTGTCGGCCGACGATATGAAGGACGGGGCGCAGAAGATCGTGGCGTTGACCTCATGAGCGTCCTGGTCGGATCGGACACCAAGGTCATCATCCAGGGCATGGGCAAGACCGGGCGGTTCCACACCGACAAGGCGATCGCCTACGGCACCCGCATGGTGGGAGCGGTTCACCCAAGCCGGGCGGGGGAGACCGAGCGCTTCGAAGGGGACACCGACCACTCCGGGGTCAAGGGCCGGGAGGACCGCTACCAGCAGGATCTGCCCATCTTCCGCACCGTGGCCGAGGCGGTCGCCGAGACCGGGGCCAACGCCTCGGTGATCTACGTCCCACCCCACTTCGCTGCCGACGCCATCATGGAGGCGGCGGACGCCGGGGTCCCGCTCATCATCGCCATCACCGAGGGAATCCCGGTCTCCGACATGGTGAGGACGAAGCGGTTCCTCCAGGATCGTCCGGTCCGGCTGGTGGGCCCCAACTGCCCCGGGGTGATCACCCCGCAGCGGTGCAAGATCGGGATCATGCCCGGGTACATCCACACCCCGGGCCGGATCGGGGTGGTGAGCCGCTCGGGCACCCTCACCTACGAGGCGGTGTTCCAGCTCACCAACAACGGTCTGGGTCAGACCACGGCGATCGGGATTGGCGGCGACCCGGTCAACGGGACCAACTTCGTCGACTGTCTCGCCCTGTTCGAGGGCGACCCCGCCACCGAGGGCGTGATCATGATCGGCGAGATCGGCGGGTCGGCCGAGGAGGAGGCCGCCGATTTTGTCAAGTCGTCGATGACCAAGCCGGTGGCAGGGTTCATCGCCGGCACCACGGCCCCTCCCGGAAAGCGGATGGGCCACGCCGGGGCGATCATCTCCGGGGGCCGGGGGACGGCGGCCGACAAGATCGCCGCCCTCGAGGGGGCGGGGGTGGTGGTGGCCCCGACCCCTTCCGACATGGGCGCCGCCATGCTCCAGGCTCTGGGCGGCTAACTCGCCGCTAGCCGTTCCCGGGTTGCGCCGGGGGAGCGGTAGCGTCCCTCGGGTTGCGGTCTCCCGATCTCCCGAGGTGCCGGGTGTCCGGTCGTCCCAGCAGCCTGCGATGGGGTCTGGCCGCCGTTGTGGCGGCGGCGGCGGCGTGCGCCCCGGAGCCGGCGGCCCAACCCACGGAGTCGCCGGCCACCACCGTCGTGATCGCGACCACGGCGCCGCTGACGCCCTCGTCGTCCACGGCGGCGCCCTCCACCGCCTACCCGGCGGTCGCCGGCGACGCGGTCGGCTCGTGGGTCCCGGTGGTGTTGGCCAGGATCCCCCACGACCCCGAGGCGTTCACCGAGGGGCTGCTGGTCGACGGCGACGTGGTGTGGGAGAGCACCGGGCTCTACGGCTCGTCCACGGTGCGGCGCACCGACCGCCACACCGGCGAGGTGCTGGCGTCGGAACCGCTCGACCGCGGGCTGTTCGGTGAGGGGCTGGAGCTGATCGGCGGCAACCTCATCCAGCTCACCTGGCAGGAGGAGACGGCGCTGGTGTGGGACGCCGCATCGCTGGTGCAGACCGGCGCCTTCGCCTACGAGGGCGAGGGTTGGGGTCTGTGCCTGCTCGACGACGAGCGTCTGGTCATGTCGGACGGGTCATCGACGCTGTGGGTCCGCCACCCGGCCACCTTCGAGGTCACCGGCCAGATCGAGGTGGCCCGGGAGGGTCATCCGGTTGCCGACCTCAACGAGCTGGAGTGCGTCGACGGGCTGGTGTTCGCCAACGTGTGGCGAACCAACGAGATCGTGGTGATCGGGGACGACGGTGCGGTGGTCGCCGTCATCGACGCCTCCGCCCTCGAAGAGGAGCTGTTCGCCTCTCCCAACCGCGACGTGCTCAACGGGATCGCATACGACCCGGCCACCGACACCTTCCTGCTCACCGGGAAATGGTGGCCGACCAGCTTCGAGGTCCGCTTTGTGGAGCGGTGACCGGTGTTGGATCGGTCTCGTCGCCGCCGCTCTCCTGCTCGGCGGCTGCGCCGACGTCTTGGTGGCCGCCCCGCCGTCGTCAACGATGACCTCGACGGCGCCGCCGCCGACCACCACCACCGTGGCACCGGCGGCCACCCTCACCGTGCCCGCCCCGCTCCCGCCAGACGTCGCCGAGGTGGCGCTCGACGTGGCAGGCGTTACCAGGAGCTACCTCCTCTTTGTCCCCGAGTCGCTCCACCCGGACGACCCGGTGCCGTTGGTCATCGATCTGCATGGCTTCACCGTGGATGCCGTGCGGCACGGCTCGGTGAGCCGCTGGAACGCCCTCGCCGGCATCGAGGGCTTCGCCGTCGCCACCCCGTCGGCTCTGGGCGACCCGTTGTCGTGGGCGATCGCCTCCGGGACCGCCTCCACCGCCGACATCGCCTTCCTGCTGGCGGTGATCGACGACGTGGCGGCGCAGGTGACGGTCGACCCGGGCCGGGTGTACCTCTCCGGGTTCTCCAACGGGGGAGGGATGGCCCACCGCCTCGCCTGCGAGCACGCCGAGCGGGTCGCCGCCATCGGAACAGTCGCCGGTGCCTACATCGACGCCGACGACTGCGCCCCGTCGCGGCCGGTTTCGGTGATCACGTTCCACGGCACCTCGGACCTGGTGGTGCCGTACGACGGTCTCTCCGACGTGTTCCCCGCGATCCTGGATTGGGCCCATGCCTGGGCGGGACGAGACCGGTGCGACCCGTTGGCCGCCAGGAGCGAGGTGAGCGAAGACACCGTTGCCGACACCTGGACCGGGTGCGCCGGCGGGACCGGGGTCGTCGTCTACACCATCGAATCGGGGAGCCATGCCTGGCCCGGCGCCGACCGCACCGGGCTGTTCGTCCCCACCGACACCATCGACGCCACCGCCCTGATGTGGGCCTTCTTCCAGGATCACGGCCGCTGAATCGCCGCCTGCTGAAAGGAGAATCAACCGTGAGTGGTCTGGGGGTCTGGTGGGGCGGTCTTCTTGAGGGTGACGTGGTAGCCGAGGTTGAGGAGTTGCTGGATGGCTCGGTCGCGCTGGTTGTCGGGGTGGGCGCGTCGGGTGAAGTAGTCGCCGCCGAGGTCGTCGTGGTCGCAGTCGTTGGTGAGTAGGTGCCAGCAGATCACGAGGATCGAGTGGCCGACCGCGATGGCGGCCTTCTTCTTCCCGATCCTTCGGGCGAGACGCCAGAACTGAGCCGACAGGTAGGTGTCGCGTGTGCGCGCCGCTGCCCACGCGCATTGGGTGAGGATGTCGCGGAGCCACACGTCGCCCTTGGTGGTCTTGCCCGAACCTCGTTTGCCGCCGGTGATGTTGTTGCCCGGTGCCATCCCGGCCCACGACGCCAGGTGCCCCGCGGTCGGGAACCGGGACATGTCGACACCGATCTCGGCGATGATCGTCTCCGCTGCCCGTTTACCGACCCCGGTGATGGTGTCGAGGTGGTCACGGGCCCGTTCGAAAGGGATGCGGGCCTCGCTGGTGTTCGACGCGAACAGGGTGTCGATCCGTTCGTCGAGCTCGGCGGTCGCGGCTTCGAGGTGGGCGGTGTGTTCCAGGCACAGCCTGATCACCAGGGCGTGGTGGTCCCGGAACCGGCCCCGCAACGCTTGGCGCAGCTCGGGGATCTTCTTGCACAACCGACCCTTGGCCAGCTCGGCGAGCACCTCCGGGTCCCGTTCACCAGCGACGAGCGCATGCAACATGGCTCGGCCCGACACGCCCAACACGTCGGATGCGACCGAGTCCAGCTTGATGCCGGCGTCTTCGAGGGTCTTTTGGATCCGCTGGCACTCCGATCCGAAGTGTGGGCTTGGATCAGTCGTTTGCGGTAGCGGGTCAGGTCCCTCAGCTCACGGATCGAAGCCGGGGGCACGAAGCTGCCGCGCAGCAGCCCGTGTTCGAGCAGTTCAGCGAGCCACTCGGCGTCGAGCACATCGCTCTTACGGCCCGGGAGGATCTTGACGTGCTGGGCGTTGACAAGCTTCAGCTCGAAGGACCGTCCCTCCAGCACGTACCAGACGGGCTTCCAATATGAGCCGGTGGCTTCCATCACCACCTCGGTCACACCCTCCGCGGCGAACCAGTCGGCCATCGCCTCAAGCTCTCCAGTGAACGACGGGAACGTCCGGGTCTCCTTGCGGCGGCCCCGACCCCCCGGGCCCGGTGTTCGCACACAAGCGACCACCTCGTCCTTGCCGATGTCCACACCGGCGCACCGTTCAAGCAGCAGGTCCATGGGGCTCCTCCTCCACCATCTCGGGTTGTGAAGGGACCGGCGGGGCCAACCGATCAACGACGCTGAAAGGCGTGTACGTGACAACAGTTCGTGGTGCCGGGAAGGCCCCTGGCGTCAGTCTCAGTCGCGGGTTCGAGCGCACCAAGCAGGAACGAGCTCAGCCGGGTCCCGGCACCATTCTCATACGTCGTGGCGGCCGAAGGCCATGGGATCTCAGTCGCCTACTACCCGGAGGACGATCTTGCCTGGCCCGTGGGCGCCGAGGCTGCGCTCGAACGCCTCCCTCGCCCTCTCCAGCGGGTACACCTTGTCGATCGTAGGGGCCAGGACGCCCGAGTCGACCAGCCTGGCCAGCTCGAGCAGCTGATGGCGATCGGGTTCGACCACGAAGTACAGGGCGGTGACGGCACGCCTGGCCGCCCGCTCTTTTGGCGGCTCCTCGGCGACGGACACCACCCTGCCGCCGGGGCGCACCACGTCGACCGAGCGCTCGAGCCGGTCTCCACCGACGGTATCGAACACCAGGTCGACCGGGGCGACGACATCCTCGAAACGCACCCTGGTGTGATCGACGACCTCGTCGGCCCCCAGCTCCCTGACCGCCTCGACGCGGCCGGTCGACGCGGTCCCGATGACGTGGGCGCCACGGGCGTCTGCCAGTTGGACGGCAAAGCTGCCCACCCCGCCGGCGGCGCCGTGGATCAGCACCCGTTGACCACCGGTCAGGTTGCCGTGGTCGAAGAGCCCCTGCCAGGCGCTGAGACCGGCGAGCGGTATGGCGGCAGCCTTCACGTGACCAATCGTGCGCGGCTTGGGAGCGAGGAAATCGGCGCGGACGATCGCATAGTCGGCGGCGGCGCCGTCCCGATCGAAGCCGGTGAGAGCGTAGACGGGCTCGCCGACGGTGAGCCCGGTCACATCGTCCGCCACCGCGGCGACGACGCCGGACAGCTCGTACGAGGGTGTTGCCGGAAGCCGATCGACCGGCCATTCGAGCTCTCCGCGGGTGATGGCGGCGGCGTGCACCCATACCAGCGCCTCCCCGGATCCCGGCCGCGGGGTGTCGAGCCGCTCATGGCGGATACCGGCCGGGCCCCCCGGCGCATGAAGTCGCACCGCTCGCATGGAAGTGGTGATCCGGGGAGCGCCTGTGCCGTCGATGGTCATGGCGTCACGTTAGATGGACGGCGTCTCCGGACCGGGGTGGGTGGCGAACCCGTCCGACGGCCTATTTGCCCGGGTCACGTCCGGTCCCGTACGGTACGGGCCGGTTTCCGGGAGGTCGTCGGTGCAGGTTGTCGGAGCGTTGGGGTGGGTAGCCCTCGCCGTCGGTGTCGTCGGGCTGGTGCGGGGGATGCCCTGGCTGGGCCCCAGGCCCCGACTCACCGCCGGGATCCTGGTGCTGGTGGGTCTCCTCGGCATCGGGATCGCCCAGGGGGGGTGACGACAGCCCGACCGACGCAGCCGGGACCGCCATCCAGGCGGATGCCGGCACCCGGGCTATCGGCCGATAACCTGCCGCCGGTCATGACCGAGCGCCTCCCCATCGCCGTGCTCGTCTCAGGGAGCGGCACCAACCTGCAGGCGCTGCTCGACGCCACCGCCGATCCGGGGTACCACGCCGAGATCGTGGTGGTGGTCTCCGACCGGCCGGGGGTGCGGGCGTTGGAGCGGGCCGCCGCCGCCGGGGTGACCACCGGGGTGGTGGACTGGGATGACCACCCCGACCGTCACGCCTTCACCACCGCGGTGTGCAACGCCGCCGCCGTCCACGGGGCGGCCGCCCTGGTGCTGGCCGGGTTCATGCGGATCCTCGCCCCCGAGGCGATCCGGCGGTTCCCCAACCGCATCCTCAACACCCACCCGGCGCTGCTCCCCGCCTTCCCCGGTGCCCACGCCGTCGCCCAGGCGCTCGCCCACGGGGTGACCCTGACCGGGGTGACCATCCACCTGGTGGATGAGGAGGTCGACCACGGCCCGATCATCTACCAGGAGGCGGTGCCGGTCCTGCCCGGCGACAGCGAGGGTGAGCTGCGTGCTCGGATCCAGCAGGTCGAGCACCTCCGCTACCCACAGGTCGTCGACGCCTTCGCCGCCGGGCGGCTCATGGTCGAGGGCCGTAAGGTCACCTGGGACCCGGCATGACCCAGGTCAGGCGGGCGCTGGTGTCGGTCGCCGACAGGACGGGGCTGATCCCGTTCGTGTCCCGGCTGGTCACCGCCGGGGTCGAGGTGGTCTCGTCCGGTGGCACCGCCGCCGCCCTCACCGCCGCCGGCATCCCGGTCATCGCCGTGTCCGACGTCACCGGGTCGCCCGAGATGCTGAGCGGCAGGGTCAAGACCCTCCATCCGGCCATCCACGGCGGGATCCTGGCCGACGTCGCCGACCCGACCCATGTCGAGGACCTGGCCGCCCACGGTATCGAACCGTTCCAGCTGGTGGTGGTGGACCTGTACCCCTTCGAGGTGACCGTTGCCGATCCCGATGTCACCGAGACCGGGGCGATCGAGCAGATCGACATCGGCGGCGTGGCGTTGATCCGGGCGGCGGCCAAGAACCACAGCCACGTCGCCGTGGTGACCTCGCCCGACGACTACGACCCGGTGGCGGAGGCGGTGGAGGGTGGCGGCATCGACGCCGACACCAGACGCCGCCTCGCCGTCGCCGCCTTCGCCAGGACCTCCGCATACGACGCCGCCATCCTGCGGTGGCTGCAGCGTCACGATCCGCTCCCGCCGTCTCTGGTGTTCGCCCTCGACCGGGTCGACGCCCTCCGCTACGGGGAGAACCCGCACCAGGACGCCGCCGTCTACCGGGAGCGGGGCCGCACCGGCTGGTGGGACGCCGCCCACCTGGTGCAGGGCAGGCGGCTGTCCTTCAACAACCTGGTCGACGCCGAAGCGGCATGGCGGCTGGTGAACCGGCTCGAAGGGACCGCCGCCGTCGTGGTCAAGCACACCAACCCGTGCGGAGTCGCCCTCCGCCCGGACCGGGCCGATGCCTTCGCCGCCGCCTGGGACTGCGACCCGCTCTCCGCATTCGGCGGGGTGGTGGCGCTGAACACACCCCTCGACGTGCCGACCGCGACCCTGCTCGCCGAACGCTTCATCGCGGTGGTGGTCGCCCCGGCCGTCGACGATGCGGCGGTCGCCGTCCTCGCCGCCAAGCCGAACGTCAGGGTCTTGGCAGCCCCCCCGCCGCACGACCTCGACCTCGACCTGCGCCGTCTCGAGGACGGCTTTGCGGCTCAGCGCCGCGACCCCGCCGCCGGTCGGGACGACTGGGAGGTGCGCTCGGCGGCCCGCCCCGACGACGGCCAGATGGCAGACCTGGGACTCGCCTGGAAGGTCGTCGCCGCCGCCGCCTCGAACGCGGTCGTGATCGCCGCCGACGGCTGCGCCGTCGGGATCGGCGCCGGTGACCAGAGCCGGGTGGGCGCCGCCACCAGGGCGGTGGCCAAGGCGGGGGAGCGGGCCCGTGGAGCGGTCGCAGCCGGCGACGCATTCTTCCCGTTCGGTGACGGGGTCGAGGCCCTGGCAGACGCAGGCGTGGCCGCGGTGGTGGCGCCCGGCGGCTCACGCCGCGACGACGAGGTCATCGCCGCCGCCGATCGGCGCGGGATCGTGCTGATCCTCGCCGGGACCAGGCACTTCCGGCATTGACCGCCCTCATCCTCTCCGGGGTCGAGGTGGCGGCGGCGCTGCGCGCCCAGATCGCCGTCGACGTCGCCGCCCACCCCGCCACCATCGGGCTGGGAAGCGTGCTGGTCGGCGACGACCCGGCTTCGCACATCTACGTCACCGCCAAGCACGCCGCCGCCGTCGAGGCGGGGATGGTGTCGATGGACCGGCGGCTCCCGGCGTCGGCGTCCCCGGCCGAGGTCGAGGCGGTGGTGCGGGAGCTGAACGTCGACCCCCTGGTCGACGGCATCATCGTCCAGCTCCCGCTCCCCGCAGGGCTCGACACCGACCGCATGGTCGAGTTGGTGGCCCCGGACAAGGACGCCGACGGGCTCCACCCGCTCAACCTGGGTCGGCTGGTGCTGGGCCGCCCAACGGTGACCCCGGCCACCGCTGCCGGGATCCTCCGCATCCTCGAGCACTACGACATCCCGACGTTGGGCGCCCTCGCCGTCGTGGTGGGCCGATCGTTCCTGGTGGGGAGACCGCTGGCGCTGATGCTGGGGGCGAGGGGGGTGGACGCCACCGTCGTCCAGGCGCACTCCCGCACCGCAGGGTTGGGCGATCTGACCAGGGGGGCCGACCTGCTGGTGGTCGCCGCCGGGACCCCCCGGCTGATCGGTGGGGCGGACGTGAAGCCGGGCGCTACGGTGATCGACGTGGGAACCACGCGCACCGCATCCGGGCTGGTGGGCGATGTCGCCTTCGACCAGGTGGTCGAGGTCGCCGGGGCCATCACCCCCGTCCCCGGTGGAGTGGGGCCGATGACGATCGCTTCGCTGCTGGCCAACACCGTGCTGCTCGCCCGGCGCCGGCGGAGAACGGGGTGACCGACGAGCGCCGCAGCCCCCCGGCCGATGTGCGCTGGGTGATCCACGACGGCGCCGTGGGCGCCCTCGCCGGGTTCACGGTGGGATACGCCGTGGGGATCTTCGCCCTGCGGCTGATCGACCACCCCGTGGTACCGTTCGTGGTGGCCGCCATCGGCGCCGTCATCGGGGTGCGCTGGCTGCTCTCCGTCACCGATGAAACCACGGGGATCACCATGCGCCGGGTGATCGCCTGGGTGCTGTTGGTCCTGGCCACGACGTTCCTCGTCCTGCTGTTCGTGGCCATCGCCAACTTCGAGTAGCCGGACGGCCGGGCGGGGGCGGCACTACCCTCTGCGGCGAACCGACGCCGGCGGAGGATGCGACATGGCCGACAGGATCACGATGGGACGAGACGGTCTGGTCGTGCCCGCTCACCCGATCCTCCCGTTCATCGAGGGTGACGGGATCGGCCCCGACATCTGGGCCGCAGCCGTGCGGGTGTTCGACGCCGCCGTCGACAGGGCGTACGCAGGGGGGCGCAGGATCGACTGGCACGAGGTCCTGGCGGGGCAGAAGGCGTTCGACCAGACCGGGCAATGGCTGCCGGAGGAGACCATCGAGGCGTTTCGTTCGCACCTCGTCGGGATCAAGGGCCCGCTCACCACCCCGGTCGGGGGCGGGATCCGCAGCCTCAACGTTGCCCTCCGCCAGATCCTCGACCTGTACGTCTGCCTGCGCCCGGTGCGGTGGTACCAGGGGGTGCCTTCGCCGGTGAAGCAGCCCGAGCTGGTCGACATGGTGATCTTCAGGGAGAACACGGAGGACGTATACGCAGGCAAGGAGCTCGAGGCAGGCACCGAGGGTGCCCGGGAGCTGCTCCGGTTCCTTGACGAGACCTACGGGTGGGACCTGCGCCCGGACAGCGGGCTGGGCATCAAGCCCGTTTCCGAGACGGGGTCGAAGCGGCTGGTGCGGGCGGCGATCCAGTACGCCCTCGCCAACGGCCGCTCGTCGGTGACGCTGGTCCACAAGGGCAACATCATGAAGTACACCGAGGGCGCCTTCCGCACCTGGGGGTACCAGGTAGTGGATGAGGAGTTCTCGGACGTCGCCGTGTCCTGGGAGGCGTGCGGTGGCGACCCCGGCGACAGGCTGCTGGTGAAGGACGTCATCGCAGACGCCTTCCTCCAGCAGATCCTCACCAGGCCGGCAGAGTACGACGTCATCGCCACCCTCAACCTCAACGGCGACTACATCTCGGACGCCCTCGCCGCCCAGGTCGGGGGGATCGGCATCGCCCCGGGGGGCAACATCAACTACACCACCGGTCATGCGGTGTTCGAGGCCACCCACGGCACCGCACCGAAGTATGCGGGGCAGGACAAGGTCAACCCCGGATCGATCATCCTCTCCGGGGCCAACATGTTCCGGTACATGGGATGGGTGGAGGCCGCCGACCTCATCGAGGACGGGCTGGAGAAGGCCATCGCCGACCGCATCGTGACCTATGACTTCGCTCGGCTGATGGACGACGCCCACGAGGTGAAGACCAGCGAGTTCGGGTCGGCGATCATCGACAGGATGTGAGCCTGCCCGAACTCAGGATCCGGGGTACCCACTATCGAGCCTGGACCCGGACAACGCCATCGACGTGGTGGTCGAGTTCGCCTGATCTGACGGAATCTGGGCGGACCTTCGCCGAACAAAGATGGACCGTCCGACCCATGACACGACGGGTCCGGTCGGCTAACGTACCGTCCAAACGGCAGCTGGGGGCATTCCGGGGGGGAAGGTGCCGGGACAACGGTCCGAGGAGCGCGCCGGCCGCTAGGCGGCAGGCGTGCAGGTAGGAAAGGATGACGGAGCATGATGCGGAACCGCACCAAAGCCGTATTGGCGGCCACGGCCATGGGATTGGCCGGGTTGTTGTTCGTCGTTCCTGCCCTGGCAGCCACGACCCAGTACTTCATGTCGTACGACGCCTCCACGGGTGCCCGCGTGACGCCGGGCACGATCACGACGATGGACACGATCATGCTCGACGAGCCCGCCGGAGCCGTGTGCACCGTGGTGATCGAGCATCAGAACCAGTTGTCGGTCCACCCCGGCAACAATCTGGTCCTGCTCCACAACGGGGACACCGTGGCCGAGATCGAAGGGATCGAGGAAGTGCCGTTCGAATCGACCAGTTCCACCGGTACCTTCATCGCCACCGGGAACGACACCTTGGTGCTCGGTGTCGAGTCGACACTGGCGCACCGCACCTCCGGGGTGGGGAGTGCGGTGATCACCTGCGAGTCGGAGCCGCCTGGTACCACGACGACCACCGAGCCGCCTGGTACTACGACGACCACCGGGCCGCCTGGTACTACGACGACCACCGAGCCGCCTGGTACTACG
>Ga0136622_10000391_pt1 | contig 17923 bp, 22 predicted proteins | sample AntDrymUQ4482106_2_FD_104803 | JGI IMG/M metagenome (GOLD analysis project Ga0136622, IMG submission 104803) | Polar desert sand microbial communities from Dry Valleys, Antarctica - metaG UQ448 (21.06) | ecosystem: Environmental > Terrestrial > Soil > Desert | place: Antarctica: Dry Valley...
GCCTCCAGCAACTCCCTGATGCCGACTTCCTGAGCCACGGGTGATTCTCCCTTGCGGTCGTGTGATGCGATTCCCGGGCGAGAGAGAGAGCTGCGAACCCGGCGCCATCAGCGCCGGGCAGGGGCCGCAGCCTCAAGTTGGGTTGGGCCGCCCGGGGTAGGGGTTCATGCCTCGGATGAGGCGGGAAGCGTCCAGTCTAGCCGCAAGTGGGACCGCCGCTGCGTTGGCGTCGCTGCGGGCCGGCCCTCCCATCCCCCCTACGTTCGGCTGGGTCGGCCCGCACCCACGTCGATGGTTTCTGAACATCGACTGCGGGCATTGAAGCGGGAGGGTCCGGAGCGGGGCGGCGCTTCCGCGGGCGACGCCGGGAGGGCTGGGGAAGGCCATGGAAACGAACGTCGCTGAGTACGCCCCGTAGGGTGCACTGAGCGACGTTCGGCAGGAGCGGGCGCCCTCGTTCCCCTTACGCGGCGCGTTCCAACGCCGCTGCCAGCTCAGCCGGCAGCGGCGACCGCACGTCGACCGGCACGCCCGTCACGGGGTGTGGGAACGCTAGTCGGGCGGCGTGCAGGAACTGGCGTCGCAACCCATGGCGCCCCGGCTCGCCGTACTCGCGGTCACCCGCGACCGGATACCCGATCGCGAGCATGTGCGCGCGGATCTGATGCGTGCGGCCCGTGTCGAGGCGCACCCGCAGCAGCGTGTCGTCCGGCAGCGCGCGCTCCACCTCGAAGTGCGTGATCGCGTCGCGCGGCTCATCTGTGTCCGTCGAGACCCGCGTGCGCACGCGGCGGTCGCGGCCGAGCGGCGCCTCGATCGTCCCGCGCCGCGCCGGCGGCCGGCCGACGACCAGCGCTAGGTACTCGCGCACCAGCCGCCGCGCTGCGAGCAGCTCCTTGAGCGCCGCGTGCACGGCTTCGGAACGGGCGAGCACGAGCAGCCCGGAGGTGTCGCGGTCGAGGCGGTGGACGATGCCTGCGCGCTCGGGATCCTGCCCGCCACTCACCGAGCCGGCCAGCGCTTGGGCGAGCGTGCCTGCGCGGTTCCCGCGGCCCGGATGCACGACCACCCCGGCCGGCTTCTCGACCACGATCAGGTGCTCGTCCTCCCACGCGACGGCGAATTGCGCGTCGGGGACCGGAACGGCCGGCGGGGCCGCCTCTGACTCCCGCACCGACACGAGCTCTCCGCCCGAGAGCACGCGCCGCTTGGCCACGAGCGCGCCGTCGACGGTCACCAGCCCGCCTTCGATGAGCCGCTGCGCGGCCGCGCGCGAACCGGCCTGGGCAGCGAGGAACACGTCCAGGCGCTGGCCCGCCGCCTGCGCCGGGACGGTCAGCTCACGCGGCATCGAGCCCGCCGCGCCGGCTCGGCGGGCCCTCGAGCACGTAGATCAGCGCCACGACGCCGACGGTGATCGCCATGTCGGCGACGTTGAACGCGGGAAAATGCGGGAACTTGACGAAGTCGGTCACGGAGCCCTCCCGCGCGCGGTCGATCAGGTTGCCGATCGCGCCGCCGATCATCAGTCCCGTCGGGAGCCAGACGAGCGGCCGGCCGGTGTGGGTGACGAAGAAGAACACGAGTGCCAGCAGCGCGATCGCCGTGCCGGCCACCAGCAGCGCGCCGCCACCTGAGAGGAAGCCGAACGCGATCCCCGAGTTGCGCACGTTGACCAGCCGCACGCCGGCCACCAGCTCATGGCGCTCGCCGAGCTCCAGCGCGTCGCGCACGAGCCCCTTGGAGACCTGGTCGAGCGCAACGACCACGACCGCCGCGCCGGCGGCGGCCAGCGACGTCCGGCTGGGGCTCACGCCGGGTCGATCGCGGCGACGAGGATCGAGCCCAGCAGCTGCAGGGCGATGATCGCGACGATCGGGGTGAGGTCGAGCGGCCCGATCCGCAACGGGAGGCGCCGGAACAGGTTCAGCCAGGGCGAGGCCGTGTCACGCAGGAAGTCCATGACCGCGTTCGACCAGCGTGTGTAGGGAACGCGCAACCCCATGCTGAAGATGAACGACAGCACGACCCACGCGATGATCACGATCACGTAGACGGTGACGAACGCGCCGACGAAGTCCGCGATCTCGCTGCGGACGGAGGCGAACACCGTCACGCGAAGTCCACGACGTCGTCCATCGCCTGTGCCAGTGCTGCGCGCACACCGCCGCGCTCGAGCGCGGCCAGCCCGCGCGCGGTCGTCCCGCCCGGCGAGGCGACTGCGCGCCGCAGTGCGAGCGTGTCGTACCCGCGCAACCGCAGCAGCTCGGCAGAGCCCGCCATCGTCTCGGCGACCAGCCTCGATGCCATCCCAGGTGGCATCCCGCGGCGGATGGCGGAGTCGACCTGGGCCTCGACGAGCAGAGCCCAGTAAGCAGGCCCGACGCCGCCCGTGGCGCCGGCGATGCGCATCAGCGACTCGGGCACGTCGAGGATCGTTCCGAGGCGGCCGAAGAGCTCGCGCACATGCGCGCTCGTCCGCTCGTCGGTCGGGGCGTCCGGAACGGCGAAGGCGAGCACGCCGCGGCGGACCTCGACCGGCGTGTTGGGCTCGATCCGGAAGACCGGCGTCTCGGGGTAGGCAGCGCGGACCTCCGCCTGGGTCGTGCGGGCGAGGATCGACACGACCACCTTGGCGGCGCCGGCGATCTCACGCGACACTGCGTCGAGCTGCGCCGGCTTGTGCGCGAGGACGACCAGATCGGCGCGCTCGGCCAGCTCGCGGTTGGAGCCGACCGCTTCGCCGCCGACGAGCGCCGCGAGCTCCTTCGCTCGGCCGGAACCGGAGTCCGTGCACAGCACGGGCTCGCCCCAGCCGAGGGCGAGCGCGCGCGACATGTTGCCGGATCCGACGAGGCCGATCATGAAGCAGGGAGCTTACGAGGCCCGGCGCCGGTGACCGAGATGCTGAGCACCGGGAAAGCCCTCCGGGCCGCCGCGGCTAGCTCTGGTTGAAGAAGCCCTTCTCGACCAGCCGCGCGCGCTCCTCGGAGCTCAGCTCGACGTTGCGCGGCGTGAGCAGGAACACCTTGTCGGCGATCCGCTGCATGCCGCCGTCGAGGGCGTATGTGAGTCCCGAGGCGAAGTCGATCAGTCGCTTGGCGAGGTCCGTCTCAGACCCCTGCAGGTTGATGATCACCGGGATCGAGTCCTTGAACTTGTCCGCCACGTCCTGGGCGTCGTTGAAGGACTTCGGGATCACGAGGTGCACGCGGACCTCCCCGCCGTTGCCGTTGGCGGGACGGCCGCCGACCTGGCGCAGCACGCCAGTGCGACGCTCTGAGGGCGAGTCGTCGGCGAAGATGTCGTCGATCTCGTCGCGGCGGCGGCGCGTGCTCAACCGCCTGACGTTGGGACGCTCGCGATAGCGGTCCTCGAGCTCGGCCTCCGGGGCGCGGATCGCAGCGGGCTGCCCTTCCTCGTCGTCGTACGCGTCACGATCCTCGGCGAGGCCGAAGTAGACGAGGGTGCGGTGCCAGGAGTCTGAGAAGCCCATCGCGGTGCGATCTTCGTTGCCAGCAGGACATTCCCTTCTCCCACCAGCCTCATTCGAAGAGTACCGAGCCGATCCTGACGATCGTCGCGCCCTCCTCGACCGCCACCGCGAAGTCCTGTGACGTGCCCATCGAGAGCTGGCTCAGGCCGTGCTCGGAGGCCAACTCGCGCAAGGCGGCGAAGTGCGGCCGGCTTGCCTCCGGATCCTCGGTGAACGGGGGCATCGCCATCAGCCCGACCACGCGCACCGAAGCGCGTGCGAGGAACTCTCCGAGCGCGGCGGGCGCGATCCCGGCCTTGCCCTCCTCCTCCGCGACGTCGACCTCGACGAGGATCTCGGTGTTCGCCGTTCCATGGCGCTCGAGCTGTGCGAGCGACGAATCGGATGCGACGGAGTGCGTGAGCTCGACCAGCGGCAGGATCTGGCGGACCTTGCGGCTCTGCAGCTGGCCGATGAAGTGCCAGCGCAGGGCGGGATCGGGCCACGCCGCCACCTTGGCCGCGAGCGCCTGCGCGCGGTTCTCTCCGAGCAGGGTCAGCCCGGCCTCGGCCAGCACCCCGACGTCCTCTACGTCCACGTACTTGACCGCCGTGAGCAGCTCGACCGCGGCGGGATCGCGACCCGCCCTGCGCGCCGCAGCCGCGATCTCCTCGCGCACGCGGGCCGCGTTCTCGCTCACACGTGCGGCGTCGAGGTGTGTCATGAGCGCCACACGATCCCGGCCTGGCGGCCCGTCACGCCCTTGTCGCGGCGATGCGAGAAGAAGAGCTCGGCGCCCGCACAGATCGTGCACAAGCCGGTGTCGTGGACTGTCTCGACTCCGGCATCGGCCAGCCGTCGGCGCGCGATCGCGGGCAGGTCGAGGTTGCGCTCGCCCACGCGTGCACCCCGCACACCGGCGAACTGCGCCTGAACCTCCTCGCCGACCTCGTAACAGCAGCTGCGCGCGCTCGGGCCGAGCGCCGCGGCCAGCGTGCCGGTCGCCCCGAGCTCGCGCAGGGCGGCGACGCCCTCGTCCACGATCCCGGCCGCGAGCCCGCGCCAACCGCCGTGCAGCGCGGCCACGGCACCTTCGCCGGCGAGCATCACGGGCAGGCAGTCGGCGACGAACACGAGCGCCGCGGCGTTCTCCAGCGCGGTCGCCTGCCCGTCCTCGGCGACGGCGGGCCGCGTCGCGCCCGGCGGCTCGGTCGCGCGGCGCACCGTGGCGCCGTGGACCTGGCGGCCGTAGATGAAGCGCTCGCGCCGGAAGCCGGTGGCCGCGGCGAGCCGGACGCGGTTCTCGTCGACGTTCGTTCCCTCGTCGTCGGTGAGCCGACCGAGGTTGAGCGATGCGAACGGGCCCGCGGAGACGCCGCCACGCCGCGTCGAGAACAGCACGCTGCCGCCGGGCAGGTCCGCGGCGACGTGCTCGTCGTGCCACCGGAACGGGTCGGGCAGGGCGGGATCGGCCACGACGAGCAGGCTACGCGACCGCCGCGCCGCGTCCAGGGACGGGCGAGGACTGGACGATCGACGTGGTCGTCTGGCCGTAGAGCACGAAGCGGTCGATCAGCTCCTCGAGGTGCAGCACGTCGCGAACGTGCAGGCGCATGACGAAGCAGTCCTCGCCGGTGACGCGATGGCATTCGGTGACCTCGGGCGTGGCACAGGCCAGCTCGGCGACCTTGGCGATCATGCGCGCCGCGGGCCGGATGCGCAGCACGACGCTCAGCTCGAGGCCCAGCGCGCGCGGATCGACATCGGCGTGATAGCCGCGGATCACCCCGGCCTCCTCCAGCCGCGCGAGCCGCTCGGCCACCGCCGGCGCTGTGAGCCCGACGCGCCGGCCGAGCTCGGCAAGGCTCAAACGGGCATCGAGCTGCAGCGCGGCGATCAGCTGGCGGTTAACCGAGTCTAGGGGTTGATCCGAAAGTCTTGAAGGCATCTTGGCTTCGATCAGCACTGTAACAGCGCCTCAAAGTGCAACAGACTCAGCGGGTGCCAATCAGCGACCGGCTGCCGCCGCAGGCTTACTTCGCCGGCAGCGCGGTCTTCCACTACCTCGGCCCGGCCTTCGCCGTGTTGCTCTTCGCCCGTGTCGGACCCCTCGGGACGGGCTGGCTGCGGATCGCCGCTGCCGCGCTGGTGCTGTGCGCCTGGCGGCGGCCGTGGCGGCTGCTGCGCGAGCCGACGCTGATCGCGCTCGGAGCGGTCCTGGCGCTGATGAACTGCTGCTTCTACCTGGCGATCGATCGCCTTGCGCTGGGCACGGTTGCGGCGATCGAGTTCCTGCCGGTGATCGCGCTTGCCGCGATCGGCGCGCGTACGCCGCGCAACGCCGCCGCTCTGGCGCTCGCCGTCGGCGGCGTCTACCTGCTGACCGGAGTGCGACTGGCGGGCGAGCCGCTCGGCTTCGCGCTCGCGTTCGCCAATGCGGGCTTGTTCGCGCTCTACATCGTGCTCGGCCACCGCGTCGCAGGGGCCAGTGGCATCGACGGGCTGGCCGCGTCGATGCTCGCCGCGCTGGTCGTCGCGACGCCGCTCGCGGGCTGGGATGCGCTGCCGGCGCTCGACGACCCGGTCGCCGTGGCGGCCGGCATCGGCGTGGGCGTCGCGTCCTCGGTGATCCCGTATGTCTGCGACCAGCTCGCGATGGCGCCGCTGCCGCGCTCGACCTACGCCCTGCTCGTCTCGCTGCTGCCCGCGACCGCCACCGTGATCGGCGTGGTCGTGCTGGCCCAGGTTCCATCGCCGGGCGAGCTGGCCGGTGTCGCGCTCGTCGTCGGCGGCGTGGCCGTCCACCGCGACCGAATCGGGACAGTGCCCGTCTAGGTGAACGGGGACTGTCCCGGTTCAGGTCGGGGCGGCCAGGGCCGCCGCCAGCTGGGCCTCGCGATCCGGGGCCGCGCCGTCGAGCAGTGCCGCGCGCGCGAGCCTGAGACCGCGGCCGATCGCGGGACCGCGAAGACCGGTCGCGAGCAGGTCGTCGCCCCCGATCGACAACCGCAGATGGCGCGCTCGCTCGACCCAGGCGCGCGCGGCGTCCGATCCCGCCGCCGCGGCCAGCACCGCCGCCTCCAACGGCCCGTGAGATAGCAAGGCATCGGCGGCCGACGGGCGGGCGCCACGCAGCTCGTTGACCAGCGTGTCGACCGTCGCGCAGGCGACGAGCGCGTCCGCCTCGCCGGTCGTCAGCGCCAGCGCCCGGAGCCGGGCCGTCAGCTCGGGCACCGGAGCGCGCCGCAGCGCCGAGCCGAGCGCGACCATGTCCGCACGCCCGTCGGGCGGGCACGATGCGAGCGCACGCTGGAGCAGCTCCCGATCGACGCGGAAGCCCGGGAGCAGTGCTCTACCCAGGCCGCGGGCAGCGAGCGCGGCGAGCGCTGCCGGTTGCGGCTCGCGGGCGAGCTGACGCAGCTCGGCCCCGAGGCGCTCGCCGCTGACCGTCGCCGGCGCGCCGGTCGCTACCGCCGCCTCCGCGAGCGCCGCCGTGTCCGGTTCGACCGCGAACCCGAGTCGTGCGGCGTAGCGGGCGAGTCGCACGAGCCGCGTCGGATCGTCGCGGAACGAGCCGTCGTGGAGCACCCGCAGCACGCGCGCTTCGAGGTCCCCCCGCGCCGCCGGGACGCCCCGCAGCTCACCGTCCGCCAGCCGCAGCGCGAGCGTGTTGACCGTGAAGTCGCGGCGCGCGAGGTCGTCCGCCAGCGCCGCGCCTAGCTCCACGACGGGCAGCGCGCCAGGCCGCGGATAGCTCTCGCGACGCGCCCCGGCGAGATCGAACACCGCCGCCGCGCCGCGCACCGTGGCTGTGCCGAAACGCTCGTGGACGAGCACTTCACCGCCGAGCCGCGCCGCCGCGCGGCGCGCAACGGCGACCGCATCACCTTCGACGACGAGGTCGAGATCGCTCGGCACGCCGCCGAGCAGCAGGTCGCGCACCGCTCCGCCGACCGCCCAGACGTGCCGCTCGCCGTCGAGCGCCGCGAGCACTGGGCCTGCCGAGGGCAGGTCCCGGAGGCGCTCGAGGAGCGGGGCGGCCACGCCGGTAACCTAGACGGGGATGCCACCGCAGGAGCGCAAGCGGCGCTTGCGGCGGGTCGTGCTCGGCCTCGGAATCGCGCTGATCGCGCTCGTGGGCGCGGCGGCGGCGCTCGTGGTCACCCGCGAGGAAGGCGACGTCTCCAATCCCGACGTCGAGTTCCGCGACGACGAGCCGGCCGCCGAGCCCGAGACCGAGACCGAGCAGGAGCCCGCGGAGCCGGGCGGCAAGCGGGCAAGCCGCTTCGACCGCTTCATCTGGGCCCACTACGGCTACACGCGCGACCGCCGCCGCTACCTGCCGCTCAAGAACCCGCCGCGACCGCCGTTCAAGGAGATCTGGCAGTTCGACGGGGACGTCCTGCTCGAGTTTCCGCCGGTGATCGGGGGCAAGCGCCTGTACCTGCTCAACGACAGCGGCAAGCTCTTCGCGATCGACAAGCGCACCGGCAAGCGGATCTGGAAGCGCAAGCTCGGTGCGCTGGCGGCCGCTTCGCCGGCCTATGCCGACGGCGTCGTCTACGTCGTGCTTCTCCAGCGCACGCAGCAGGGCCGCGGCGCGCGCGCCGGACGCGTCGTCGCGCTCGACGGGAAGACGGGCAAGGAACTCTGGACCCGTGACCTGGCCAGTCGCAGCGAGTCCTCGCCGCTGATCGTCGACGACACGCTCTACTTCGGCTCGGAGAACGGCACGGTCTACGCGATGGCAGCCCGCGACGGCGACGTGCGCTGGCGCTTCCGTGCGGCGGGCGCGGTCAAGGGCGGGCTGGCGCTCGCCAACGGCAGACTCTTCTTCGGCGACTACGGCGGCCGCGTCTACGCGATCGCACGCGACAACGGCCGGCTGGCATGGCGCTCGAGCACGCGCGGCGGGCGCTTCGGCTTGAGCGCGGGCAACTTCTACTCGACGCCCGCGGTCGCCTACGGGCGCGTCTACATCGGCAACACCGACGGCCGCATCTACTCCTTCTCGGCGGCGGGCGGGAAGCTCGCCTGGAGCAGGAGCACCGGCGGTTACGTCTACGCCTCGCCGGCCGTCGCGCAGGTGCCCGGCGGACGTCCGCTGGTCTACGCGGGCTCCTACAGCGGCCGCTTCTATGCCCTCGACGCGCGCAGCGGCGCAGTGCGCTGGTCGCGCGGAGGCAACGGCAGGATCTCCGGCGGTGCGACCGTGATCGGCGACATCGTCTACTACGCCGACCTCGGCCGCAAGCTCACGATCGGGCTCGGCGCGCGCACCGGCCGCAAGGTGTTCGAGCACGAGCGCGGCTCCTACAACCCGGTCGTGTCGGACGGCGAGACGATCTTCCTGACCGGCTACCACGCGATGTACGCCCTCCAGCCGCTCTCGACGGCCGACAGGAAGGCGCGCGCTGCCGCGGGGCGCAAGCGCGCGGCGCGGCGCAGGAGCGACCGCCGGGACTGCCGGCAGCGCGCCCGCGAGGCTCAGCGTGGCAGGCCGCGAGCGCAGCGCCGCGCCTACCGGCGCTGCGTCAAGCGCCGTGGCGCGCAGCGCCGCTGAGCCGCACCGGCACGCCCGCTGCGTCGAGCACCGCCTTGGCCTCCGCGACCGAATAGCGGCCGAAGTGGAAGATCGAGGCGGCGAGCACCGCGTCGGCGCCCGCCGCGAAGCCTTCCACCATGTGCTCAGGCCCGCCGACGCCGCCCGACGCGATCACGGGCACATCGACGGCACCGGCGATCGCGCGCGTCAGGTCGAGGTCATAGCCGTCCTGCGTGCCGTCGCGATCCATCGAGGTCAGCAGGATCTCCCCCGCCCCGCGCTCCACGCCCTCGCGTGCCCACTCCAGCGCGTCGCGGCCGGTCGCAGTTCGCCCGCCGGCGACGAAGACCTCCCAGCCGCCCGCGCGCTGCTTGGCGTCGATCGCCAGCACCACGCACTGCGCGCCGAGCACGCCGGCCAGCTCGCCGACCAGACCGGGCCGTGCGACCGCCGCGGAGTTGACGGCGACCTTGTCGGCGCCGGCGTCGAGTACGGCTTGCGCATCGGCCAGCTCCCGGACGCCGCCGCCGATGGTGAACGGCACGAAGACCTCATCCGCGGTCCGGCGCGCGAGCTCCACCACCGTCGCGCGCTTGTCCGAGGTGGCGGTGATGTCGAGGAAGATCAGCTCGTCGGCGCCCGCTCGGTCATAGAACGCCGCCAGCTCGACCGGGTCGCCTGCATCGCGGATGTCGAGGAAGCGCGTGCCCTTGACGACCCGCCCCGCGTCGACGTCCATGCAGGGGATGACGCGCTTGAAGTGCACTCGTGGGTTAGGATCGCGCAATGCTCATTCTTGCGCTGAGCGAAGCCGCCAAGACCACGATCTCGATCATCGTCATCTGGGGCATCGCGTTCCCCGCCCTCGTGACCGGACTGATCGCCGTCGGCTTCGCACAGACCTACCGCGAGTGGAGCGAGAACCAGGCCAACAAGCGGCGCCCGCCGTCTTAGCTTGACTCAGGCCAGCGCGGCCTTTGCCTCGGCGATCGTGAAGCGGCGCTCGTAGAGCGCCTTGCCGACGACCACACCGGACAGGTTGACCTGGCGCAGCCCGCGCAGCTCGCGCAGGTGCTCTAGCGAGCCCACGCCGCCGGCGTAGAGGAAGTGCCCACGTACTGCTCGGGCGATCATCTCGACGTCCTCCAGCGACGGTCCCTCCAGCACCCCGTCGCGGTCGGCGTCGGTGTAGATGAACGAGGCCACGCCGCGGTCGTGCAATCGCTCGATCGCGTCCGTGGCCGGCATGTCGGTCAGCTGCGTCCAGCCCGCGGTCGCGATCTTCTGACCGCGCACGTCGACCGAGACGAGCACGCGCGGCCCGTACGCCGCGACGATGTCGTCGAGGAAGTCGAGGTCGCGCAGCGCGGCGGTGCCGACGATCACCCGCTCGGCCCCGGCGGCCAGCGCTTCGCGCACCGCGCCGACGGTGCGCAGTCCGCCGCCGTACTGCACCGGCACGCCGGTGCCGCGCACGATCTGGCGCAGGTGCTCGATCGCCGCCGGCACACCCGACCGGGCGCCGTCGAGGTCGACGACGTGCAGGAAGCGCGCGCCGCCGTCGACCCACGTGCGCGCGGCCGCGAGCGGATCGTCGTCGTAGACGGTCTCGTCATCGAAGCGCCCCTGCGTGAGCCGCACGGCCTTGCCGCCGCGGATGTCGATCGCCGGGTAGAGGATCACGCGGTCACCCCGGCGCTCGCGAAGTTGCGCAGCAGCGCGAGCCCGTCGAGCGAAGACTTCTCGGGATGAAACTGCGCTCCCACCACGTTGCCGCGCTCGACGATCGAGACGAACGGCTCGCCGTACTCGCCCAGGCCCAACACGTCGGTCTCCTCGTGAGGCCGGCAGGCGAAGCTGTGCACGTGGTAGAAGGCTGCGGCCTCGCCCAGGCCTTCCGTCAGCGGGGATCGGCGCGTGAATGTGACGGTGTTCCAGCCGATGTGGGGGATCTTCAGCCCGGGCGCGCGCAGGCGCCCGACGGTCCCCGCGAGCAGCCCGAGGCCGGCCGCGCCCTCGTGCTCGTCGGAGGCGTCGAAGAGCAGTTGCATCCCGAGGCAGATCCCCAGCAGCGGCACGCCCGCGTGCGCGCGCTCGCGGATCAACTCGACGAGGCCGAGCGCGGCGAGCCGCCGCATCGCCTCCGGGAACGCCCCGACCCCGGGGAGCACGATCGCGTCCGCCGCGCCGATCACCTCGCGCTCAGCCGTGCGCACGACGCGCGCCCCGACGTGCTCGAGCGCCTTCTCGACGCTGCGGCGGTTGCCCATCCCGTAGTCGACCAGCGCGACCGTCACGTCAGCGTCCCCTTTGTCGAAGGCACGCCGGGCTCCTCAGGATCGATCGCGACCGCGATCCGCAGCGCGCGGGCGAAGGCCTTGAAGCAGGCCTCGATCATGTGGTGCGCGTTCGCCCCTGCCTGAAGCTCGATGTGCAGCGTCAGCCGCGCAGCGCTCGCCACGGCGCGGAAGAACTCCGCGGCGGCCTCGTGCTCGAAGCCCGCGATCGTCCCGGGCGGCAGCTCGAGCCCGCCGAAGTGACAGTACGGGCGGCCGGAGACGTCGATCGAGCAGGCGGCGCGCGCCTCGTCCATCGGCACGACCGCGTGACCGTAGCGACGGATGCCGCGCCGGTTGCCGAGCGCCTGGTCGAGCACCTGGCCGAGCACGATGCCGGTGTCCTCGACCGTATGATGCGCACCGGTCCCGAGGTCGCCGGTGACGGTCACGCCGAGGCCGATCCGGCCATGGCGCGCGAGCAGGTCGAGCATGTGGTCGAAGAAGCCGACGCCGGTGTCGAGCTTGCCCGGCGGGCCCCCGTCGAGGTCGAGGCTGACCTCGACGTCGGTCTCGCCGGTCGTGCGGCTCAGCTGTGCGGTGCGGCTCATATGATCACCGATTCTCACGGATCCGGGCGGACATCGACTCCGCGTGCACCGCGAAGCCCTCGGCAGCGGCGATCGGGACGCCCGCGCGGGCGAGCGCCGTCGCGGCCCCGCCGACGTGCACCTCGGCCATGCTCCGGCGGAAGTGACCGACGTTCAGGCCCGAGGCGAAGCGCGCCGCCCCGGCGGTCGGCAGCGTGTGGTTCGAGCCCACGACGTAGTCGCCGAAGGCGGTGGCGCTAGCGGCTCCGACGAACACGCAACCGGCGCGGCGCACGTGCGGTGCGAGCGCCTCGGCCGCCTCCCCCACGAGCTGCAGGTGCTCCGGCGCGAGCGCCTCGGAGAACTCGAGTGCCGCCGCGAGATCGGCTGCCTCGACCAGCACCTTTGGCCCGGCTGCGACGCTGGAGCGGTCGCGGCCGAGCGCCTCCAGCGCGCGCTCGACACTGTCGAGCAGGGCGGCGTCGTCGGAGGCGGCGACGACGAGCGAGTCGTCGCCGTGCTCGGCCTGCGCGAGCAGGTCGAGCGCGGCCAGGTGCGGATCCGCTCCCGCGCAGGCGATCACGAGCAGGTCCGACGGCCCGGCGAAGCCGTCGATGCCGACACGGCCCGAAAGCTGGCGCTTGGCCTCCTGGACGTAGAGGTTCCCCGGGCCGACGATCACGTCCGCGGGCGGGATCGTCTCGGTCCCGAGGGCAAGCGCGGCGATCGCCTGGGCGCCGCCCATGCGGTAGACCTCGTCGGCCCCGCAGAGCGCGCAGGCCGCGAGGATCACCGCGTGCGCCGGGGCGGCGACGACGATCTCCCTCACGCCCGCCGCGCGGGCGGTCACGACGCCCATGACGACCGAGGACGGGTAGGGCTTCCGGCCGCCCGGGGCGTATACGGCGGCGCGGGCGACGGGCAGCTCGCGCAGGCGGATCCGCTGGCCCTGGGGCAGGTCGACGTCGCGGTCCTCGCCCAATCCGGCCCGCGCCACCAGGCCGACGTTGTCGCGTGCGAGCTCCAGCCCCGCCCGCACGTCCGGATCGAGCGTGTCGAGCGCCGCGCGCAGGTCGGCGTCTGAGACGCACAGCCGAACCGCCTCGCCGGCGGGGGCGAAGCGCCGCTCGTGCTCGCGCAGCGCGTGGTCGCCGCCCGCGCGAACCGACTCGATGGTCGCCGCGACCGTGTCGGCGACCGAGCCCGGCGCGGGCACCATGCCGCGCACTTGGGCCGCGATCGCCGCGGCATCGCCGGCCGCGAGTGTGAGCCGCTCAACCATCGCGCAGCGCCTCGCGCATGCGCGCGACCAGATCGTCGAGCGCCGCCGCCTTGAGCTTGTGCGCGACGGGGTTCGCGATCAGCCGCGCGGTCGAGGCGAGGATCTCCTCGCGCACGACCAAGCCGTTCTCGCGCAGCGTCGTGCCGGTCGCGGTCAGGTCGACGATCCCCTCGGCGAGACCGGTGAGCGGCGCCAGCTCGACCGAGCCGTTGACCTCGACGATCTCGGCCTGGCGGCCGGTGCGCTCGAAGTGACGGGTGGCGATCTTCGGGTACTTGGTGGCGACGCGCATCACGCCGAGGCGCCGCAGCGACTCTGCGAGCCGGTCCTCGCCCGCGGTCGTGGCGACGACCATCGCGCACGCGCCGAAGCGCAGGTCGAGCAGCTCGTAGACCGCGCGCTCGGACTGCTCGGCGAGCACGTCCTTGCCGGTGATCCCGAGATCGGCAGCGCCCGCCTCGACGTAGGTGGCGACGTCGGACGGCCGCATCGTCACGATCCCGGCATCTTCGAAGAGCAGTTTGCGGTCGTTCGCGCGCACCTCCGCGGTGTCGACGCCCAGACCGTCGAGCAGTGCCAGCGTGTCGCGCATCAATGCGCCACGCGGGACCGCGAGCGTGAGCCCGTTGAGACCGCTCACAGCCGCTCCCCGCGGCGCTCGCCGACCAAGGCGATGTGCAGCCGCTCGACGTTGAGCGCCCAGCCCGCCGCCGGGAGATCGCGTCCGAAGCGGCCGAGCAGGTCGTCGTAGCGCCCACCGCCCCCCAGCGGGACACCCAGCGCCGCGTCGTAGACCTCGAACACGGCGCCCGTGTAGTAGCCGAGTGATCGAGCCAGGCCGAGGTCGAAGATCACGCGGCCCGCGACCGCCGCAGGCAGGGCGGCATAGACACCACGCAGCCCGTCCGCAGAGGCCCCGACCTCCTCGAGCACCGCCGCTCCCCCACGCCGCTGCGGCACGTCCAGCAGCGTGCGGGACGCATCGCTACCCAGCCCCAGACCATCGATCGCGCGCTCGAGCCCGACGAAGTCGCGCGCCTGCAGCTCGCGCAGGATCGCCGCGCGCGCGCCGGCGTCCACGTCATGCGCATCCAGCAGCGCCGGGTAGAGCGACGCATCTCCGAGGCCGACCCGGTAGTCCTCCAGGCCGGTCGCATCGAGCGCCTCGCAGAGCACGGTCAGAGCCTCGGCGGTCCCCTCGGGGCCGGGCACGCCGACGACCTCGATCCCCGCCTGCAGCATCTCGCGGTCCTGCCCGCGCTGCGGTCGCACCGAGCGGTAGGCGTGCGCGACGTAGCAGAAGCGCAGCGGCGGATCCGCGTCCGCGTAGCGGGAGGAGACCACGCGCGCGATCGGGATCGTCATGTCCGAGCGCAGCACCAGCACGTTGCCCTGCTCGTCGAACAGCTTGTAGGCCGGATCGGCCGCCGCCGGGTCCCCGCGTGTCAGCACCTGCTCGTACTCGAGCGCCGGCGTGCGCACCTCGCCGTAGCCACGCGCGCCGAAGACGCCGCGCAGCGACTCGACGACCGCATGCAGCTCGCGCATCTCGTCGGGCAGGACGTCGCGCGTCCCGGAGGGAGTCGGGTGGATCGTCGACATCGCGATCCGGCGACGCTACGCGACCTGGCGCTCGATGCGCGCACCGAGCGCTGCGAGGCGCTCGTCGATGCGCTCGTAACCGCGGTCGATCTGGCGCACGTTGCCGATCTCCGAGATGCCGTCGGCGCACAGCGCGGCGATCAGCATCGCCATGCCGGCGCGGATGTCGGGCGACTCCAGGCGGGCGCCGCGCAGGCGGGTCGGGCCTGAGATCACGGCCCGGTGCGGGTCGCAGAGGATGATGTGCGCGCCCATGTTGACCAGCTTGTCGGTGAAGATCAGCCGGTTCTCGAACATCTTCTCGAAGATCAGCACCGTGCCCTCGGACTGGGTCGCGAGTGCCAGCGCGATCGAGGTCAGATCGGCAGGGAATGCGGGCCAGGGCCCGTCCTCGACCTTGGACTGATAGCCGCCGGCATCGCGCTCGACGATCAGCTTCTGGCCGCCCGGCACGACGACGTCGTCGCCGTCAAGCTCGGATCGCAGGCCGAGGCGCTGGAACACGAGCCGGATCATGCGCAGGTCCTCTGCCACGCAGTCGGCGATCCGCAGCTCGCCGCCGGTCACGCCGGCCAGTGCCATGAAGGACGCGATCTCGATGTGGTCCGGGGAGACGCGGTGCCGCTCGGTGCCGCTCAGCCGATCCACGCCGTGCACGTGCATGACGTTGGAGCCGATTCCCTCGATCGCAGCGCCCATGCGGGTCAGCAGCCGCGCAAGGTCCTGCACGTGCGGCTCGGAGGCCGCGTTGCGGATGACGGTCGCACCCGGCGTCAGCGCAGCCGCCATCAGCGCGTTCTCGGTGCCCATCACCGAGGGCTCGTCCATGAAGAAGTCGCACGCCCGCAGGCCGCCGTCGGGCGCGCGCAGGCGGATGTCGCGCCCATGCTCGACGTCCGCGCCCAGCGCACGGAACGCGTCGAGGTGCGGGTCCAGCCGGCGGCGTCCGATCACGTCGCCGCCGGGCGGCGGCAGCAGCGCCTCTCCGAAGCGGGCCAGCAGCGGGCCGGCGACCAGGAACGACGCGCGGATCGACTCGGCCAGGTCAGGGTCGACGTCGGTCTTGGTGACTGCGTCGGCCTGTAGCGCGATGGCGTTTCCGCCGCGCCGGTCGATCTTCACTCCGAGGTCCTCCAGCAGCACCATCAGCGCCTCGGTGTCGCGGATCCGCGGCACGTTCTCGAGCACGACCTGCTCGTCCGTGAGCAGGCAGGCGGCCAGCAGCGGCAGGGCCGCGTTCTTGTTGCCGGCGGGCACGACGGTGCCGGACAGCGGCACGCCGCCTTCGATGACGAGCTTTTCCATCAGGGGTGGCAGCGACGGGGACGGACGGGCGTCGGTCCGGCCCGGAAGCTGGGCTAGGGTACCAGCCATGTCGCTCCAGCTTTCGCGCCCGGAGGCCTGGTCCCTCTTCTGCGAATGGACGCAATCGCCGTCGCTGCGCAAGCACGTTCTGGCGGTCGAGGCGGCGATGCGGGCGTATGCCCGGCGCTTCGGCTCCGACGTGGAGCTGTGGGGCATCACGGGGCTGCTGCACGATCTCGACTACGAGCGCCATCCGGACCTCGAGACCGGCCATCCGCGGATCGCCTTGGCCGAGCTCGAGGCGCGCGGCTACCCGCCCGAGCTGCTGCGCGCCGTGGCGTCGCACGCCGACCGTCTCGGTGTCTCGCGCGACAGCCCGCTGGAGAAGACGCTCTACGCGGTCGACGAGCTGTCGGGCTTCGTGATGGCGTGCGCCTACGTGCGCCCGACCGGGATCCACGGCTTGGCGCCGAAGTCGGTCAAGAAGAAGATGAAGACGCCGGCCTTCGCGGCGGCCGTCGACCGCGAGGAGCTGCGAGCGGGCGCCGAAGCGCTCGGCGTCGACTTCGACGAGCACCTCGCGTTCGTGATCGCGGCGCTCGAGGAGCACTCGGGCGAGCTCGAGCTCGACGGTTCTGCCGCGCATGCCTGAGCCGCTGAAGATCATCGTCCTGGACGGCGACGAGACGGGCCAGGAGCTGCTCGAGCAGGCGATCCGCGTGCTCGACCCGGACGTCTGCGGAGTGGAGCTCGAGCTCGAGCACCACGACCTCTCGCTCGAGCGCCGGCGCGAGACGGACAACGCGTGCGTGACCGACGCCGCCGCGGCGATGCGCGAGGCGGGTTTCGGCATCAAGGCCGCGACCGTCACCCCGGAGGGTGCCGACGACGTCGGCTCGCCGAACCGGATCCTGCGCGAGGAGGTCGACGGCAAGGTGATCGTCCGCACGGGGCGGCGGATCCCGGGTGTGGTCGGACCCGTCTCCGGCGTGCACTATCCGATCTCGATCGTGCGCATGGCGGTCGGCGACGCCTACGGCGCCGACCAGTGGCGCGAGGGCGAAGCGGGCTCGATCGACGAGGTCGCGCTGCGCACCGAGCGGATCACGCGCGGGGTCTGCCGGGCGGTCGCCGAGTTCGCGTTCCGCGCCGCCGCGCGGTCCGGCGCGCGGGTCTACGGGGGCCCGAAGTGGACGGTCTCGCCCGTGTACGAAGGCATGCTCAAGGAGGAGATGGACGCCGCCGCCCGCCACCACCCCGAGGTCGACTACAAGCCCGTGCTGATCGACGCGACCTACGCGGGACTTCTCACCGGGGCCGCCGACGCGCCGCTCGTCATCCCCGCGCTGAACCGCGACGGGGACTGCCTGTCGGACCTCGTGATGCCGATGTTCGGCTCGATCGCCGGCGCCGAGTCGGTCCTGCTCGCCTTCGACGAGGACTTCGCGGTCAACGTCGCCATGGCCGAGGCGCCGCACGGCACCGCTCCGTCGCTGCAGGGCAAGGACCTCGCCAATCCGATGGCCATGATCCTCGCCTGCGCCGCAGTGATGGGACAGGCCGGCGCGAAGGGGTTCGAGGGCGCCGAGCGGGCCTCGCGCGCGATCTACGAGAGCACGCTCGAGACCACGGCCGGCGGCGTCAAGACGTTCGACCTCGGCGGCCACGCCACGACGACCGAGTTCACCGTCGCTGTCGTCGAGAGGATCACGACGAAGGTCGAGATCTGGTCGTCGCTGGGCTCGTCGGTGTAGCGGAGAGCCCGCCGGCGAGACGTTCCGGATCGCTCAGGTGACGCCGCCTGCGGCGCATGTAGAGCTGCCGCTGGACGTAGAGCACGACGCTTCC
>Ga0136622_10000392_pt1 | contig 17913 bp, 17 predicted proteins | sample AntDrymUQ4482106_2_FD_104803 | JGI IMG/M metagenome (GOLD analysis project Ga0136622, IMG submission 104803) | Polar desert sand microbial communities from Dry Valleys, Antarctica - metaG UQ448 (21.06) | ecosystem: Environmental > Terrestrial > Soil > Desert | place: Antarctica: Dry Valley...
AGCAGCCGGTCCCGCGCCCACCACACTGGGGTGGCTGGCGGGTGGTGCCACAGCAGATGGAGTTCTGGCACGGCCGTCCCGGGCGTATGCACGACCGGCTGCGGTTCGTCCGTACCGCCGGGTCCGGGTGGCGGCGCGACCGCCTCGCCCCCTGAGGCAAGGTCCCCTCAGCCTGCCCTGCACGGCCGACACGTACCGGACATGGGTCGGCCCGCAGGGTGCGGTGCACCACACCGGCGTCCGGCCGGGGAGGCTCCGCCTGCCGAGCGGACGGGGCTCGGCACCCTGCGGGCCGGGTGACTGCCGTGGATTCGCCGGGTCGCAGCGCGGCCTGCGGATCACAGCAAGCAGTGGCGACTAGCGGGCAGCCACCTCGCACGTCCGTCTGTCACTCATTGATCGGACCACCTCCTTCCCTGCGTACGACGAAAGTACGTGGCCGTGTTCGGGGTGCACAAGAGGCTTTCCCCCACCGCTGCTGTGTCAGTGCCGGGGTCAGTGCCGGGGTCAGCGAGGGTGGAACCAGGCCGCGGTGTCCGGCTGCAGCGCCCCGTCGAGCACCGCACCGGCCCGGCTGGTCAACACCGCGGTGTCGGGATCGACCCGGAGCGGGGCGAGGGGGACCGCCGCGGCGCCGCACGCCAGCACGCAGACGAGCCCAGCGGCACCCTCCGGCGAGGGCCGGCGCACTACGAGGACGTCGGGGCCGACCTCGGGCAGGTCGACCGTGTGTCCGAGAGAGCCGGCCAGGCGCCGCCGGACCCGCACCGCGTCACGCACGAACCTCAGCGTCGACGCCGGGTCGGCCTGCTGGGCCTCCACCGACAGCTGACCCCAGCCGTCGGGCAGCGGCAGCCACGGCAGGGCTCCGCCGGGCGGGGAGAAGCCGTAAGCGCTGCCGTCGCCGCCCGCCGCCGTCCACGGCATCGGGACCCGGCAGCCATCGCGACCCACGCCGCGGCCGTTCAGGAAGATCGGGTCCTGCCGATGCTCCGGTCCGATGTCGACCTGCGGTAGTCCGAGCTCCTCACCCTGGTACAGGTAGGCCGAGCCGGGCAGCGCCAGTATCGCGAGCAGCGAGCTGCGGGCCCGGTCCAGCCCACGGGTACCGCCGCCGAAACGGGTGACGGTGCGGACCACGTCGTGGTTGGACAGCACCCAGGTGGGCGACGCGTCCACCAGGTCGGTGGCCGAGAACGTCTCCCGCACGACCGCACGCATCGAGTCGGCGGACCACTCGGCCTGCAGCCAGAGGAAGTTGAACGCCTGCTGCAGCTCGTCCGGGCGTACGTAGCGGGCCAGTGACTCCGCCGTGCCCACCCACGCCTCGGCGATCGCCATCCGGTCGCCGGGGTACTCGGCCAGTACCCGGTGCCACCGCCGGTAGACCTCGTGCACACCTGGCTGGTCCTGGTATGGACGGCCGGTCTCGTTCAGGGTGTGCTCCACCAGCTCGCCGCTCTCTGCGCGCAGCTGCTCGTCGGTCAGGTCCGGCAGGCCGTCCGCCTTCACCAGGGCGTTCGCCACGTCGATGCGGAACCCGTCGACGCCCCGGTCGAGCCAGAACCGGAGCACCCGCTCGAACTCGTCGCCCACCTCGGGGTTGGCCCAGCAGAAGTCCGGCTGGCCGGTGTCGAACAGGTGCAGGTACCACTGGCCGTCAGGGACCCGGGTCCAGGCCGGCCCCCCGAACATCGACAGCCAGTTGTTCGGTGGCTGGTCGCCGTCGCCCCGCCCGTCGCGGAAGACGTAGCGTCCCCGCTCCCGGCTGCCGGGCGAGCCCGCCATGGCCGCCCGAAACCAGGGGTGCTGGTCGGACGAGTGGTTGGGGACGATGTCCACGATGATCCGGATCCCCAGGTGGTGCGCCTGCTCGAGCAGCTCGTCGAAGGCCGTCAGGTCACCGAAGAGGGGGTCGACGTCGCAGTAGTCGCTGACGTCGTAGCCGTGGTCGGCTTGCGGGGACGGGTAGAACGGCGTCAGCCACACCGCGTCGATCCCGAGCTCGGCGAGGTAGGGCAGGCGCGAGGTGGCGCCGGCGAGGTCGCCGACGCCGTCACCGTCGGCGTCGGCGAAGCTGCGGACGTAGATCTGATAGCAGACGGCATCGCGCCACCAAGGGGCGTGCGTCATGGCAGTCTCCGGGGGCTCGTGCCGGCAGGCGCGCCGCGACTCGTGCCGGCAGGCGCGCCGCGACTCGGGCAGGCCACTTTGTGAAATTGCCGCCTTGGCCAGCGAGACACGGCGATGCAGGCGGCGTTTCGCAGCCTAGCCTGCGGAACTGCGTCGGCCGGGCGCGGGTCGAGCAGCCAGGTGGCCTCACAAGACACTGCGAGCCACGGTGAGGTCGGCCACCACCGCGGCCAGGGCCCCGTCGCGGTCGTCGGCACGCAGCACCGCCGACGGGTGCACCGTGCCCATCAGCCAGCCGGCCTGTACCAGCCCCGGGTCGGCCGAGCGGGCGGTACGCGGGAACAGCAGCCCGCGCTGCTTGGTGACCCGGAAGTCGGGTCCGAGCAGCGCCCGTGCCGCCGACGCGCCGAGGCAGACCACCACCTGCGGGTCGACCACCGCGAGCTCGGCGACCAGCCACGGCCGGCAGGCTGCCAGGTGCGCCAGGTCAGGCGTCTTGTGCAGCCGGCGCGTCGCGGTGTGGGTGAACCGGAAATGCTTGACCGCGTTGGTCACGTAGGTGTCGGCGCGGTCGATCCCGGCCTGGTGCAGGGCCTGGTCGAGAAGCCGCCCGGCCGGTCCGACGAACGGGGCGCCGGCCCGATCCTCGGCGTCGCCGGGCTGCTCACCCACCAGTGCCAGCCGCGCCGTCGGGGAGCCGGAAGCGAACACCGTCTGGGTCGCATCGACATGCAGCTCACAACCCTGGCAGTCGGCGGCGGCCGCACGCAGCTGGTCCAGCCCGGCACCTGCGGGCACCCGGGCATGCGCCCCCGGCCGCTGCTCCACCGGCCCATCCAACCCCACCAAAAGGCGACGGCGTCAGCGCAGGGCCTGGTAACGGGCGAGGGCGTCGGCGCGCTCGGCCTTGTGGTCCACCATCGGCAGCGGGTAACCGTTCGGCGGCCCGCCGGGCAACGTCCATGGCTCGTGCGCTGCCGGGCCGTCGACGTCGGCCAGCTCCTCGACGAAACGGCGGACGTATGCGCCGTCCGGGTCGAACTTCTTGCCCTGAGTGACCGGGTTGAACACGCGGAAGTACGGCGACGCGTCGGTGCCGCTGCCGGCTACCCACTGCCAGCCGTGGTTGTTCGACGCCAGGTCGCCGTCCACCAGCCAGTGCAGGAAGTGCCGGGCGCCGTGCTGCCACTCGACGTGCAGGTCCTTGACCAGGAAGCTCGCCACGATCATCCGCACCCGGTTGTGCATCCACGCCTCGCGCCGCAGCTGGCGCATGCCGGCGTCCACGATCGGGAAGCCGGTTCGCCCGTCCGCCCACGCCGCGAGCTGCTCGCCGGGGCGGGCGTACGACATGCCGGCGAACTCGGCGCGCAGGTAGTCCCGGGCCGAGTCCGGCCGCCGCCACAGCACGTCGGCGTAGAACTCTCGCCACGCCAGCTCCTGGCGGTAGCTGCGCAGCGACTCCCCCCGCTGGCGAGCCGACGATCCTTGGTCGGCGAGGTCGCCGAGGTCGGCAAGGTCGGCAAGCATCGTGCGGGGGTGGATCTCGCCCCACTTGAGGTGCACCGACATCCGCGACGTGCGGTCGAGGTCCGGCCGGTCTCGGTCGCCGCGGTACCCGTCGACACCGTCGTCGAGGAATGCCCGCCATTGACGCCGGGCGGCGGCCTCACCGGCTGCCGGCAGCCTGGTGCCGACCGACGGCTCGGCTGCCGGCAGGTCCACCGACGCCAGCGGGCGCGCCCAGTCCACGCCACGCGGCGAGCCCACCGGCCGGCGCCACCCGTGCTCCGCCCAGGCCCGGCTGAAGGGGGTGTAGACCGCGTACGGAGTCCCGTCGTCCTTGGTCACCCGCCCGGGCGTCACCGCGTACGGCGAGCCGGTCCGCACCAGCTCGATGCCGTGCTCGGCCAACGCCGGGCCGACCCGCTGGTCGCGCTGGCTGCCGTACGGCCCGGAGTCGGCCGCGATGTGCACCGACGAGGCGTCGGCGGCACGGGCCACCCGGACCACCTCGTCGACCGGGTCACCGCGGCGCAGCTGCCAGCCGCCGATCCGCTCACCGAGGTCACGCAGGCTCGCGGCGAGATACGCCCGCCGGCTGGGCCCCGCCGGCCCCCAGAGCGCCGGATCGAGCACGAACAGCGGCACCACCCGTCCGGACCCCCGTGCCGACGCCTCGTCGACGGCCGCCCGCAGGGCGGGGTTGTCCGCGAGCCGCAGGTCCCGCCGGAACCACATCACTGTCGTCATCGACCCATGCTCGCCGGGTTGGGCAACAATGGCGCGGTGAGCGGGCCCTGGATCGACACCACCGAGATGTACCTGCGTACCGTCTTCGAGCTAGAGGAGGAGGGCGTCACCCCGCTGCGGGCCAGGATCGCCGAGCGGATGCACCAGAGCGGGCCGACGGTCAGCCAGACGGTGGCCCGGATGGAGCGTGACGGGCTGCTGACCGTCGAGGGGGACCGGCACCTGGAGCTGACCGATGCCGGCCGCCAGGCCGCCACCCGGGTGATGCGCAAGCACCGCCTGGTCGAGCGGCTGCTCACCGACGTCATCGGCCTAGAGATCGAGCTGGTGCACGAGGAGGCCTGTCGGTGGGAGCACGTGGTGTCCGAGCATGTCGAGCGCCGCCTCGTCGCGCTGCTCGACCATCCGACCGAGTCGCCGTACGGCAACCCGATCCCGGGGCTGGCCGAGCTCGGTGAGGGCGGCCGGGCGCCAGAGGGGTTCCTCGTCGGGGTGCACCCGCTGGCCGACGTGGTGGCTGCGGCCGCGCGCCCCGGCAGCGAGCTGCAGGTGCAGGTGCGCCGGATCAGCGAGCCGCTGCAAAGTGACGTCCCCGTGCTCGCGTCGCTGCGGCGTACCGGCGCGCTGCCGGGTCGCTCGGTGCGGGTCCGCGCCGACGGTGACGGGGTGCACGTCCGTGGCCCGGACGGGGCGGTCACGGTGCTGAGCGGTGGTGCCGCAGGGCAGGTGCTCGTCCAGCTCAGCTGAGCCAGCACGGTGCAGTACGTCTACGTCGGGTCGTACCGCTCAGGCGGTCATCACACCGAGGGGCTCGGGGATGAAGTTGGGGAACACCTGCGAGGAGTTGACGTCGGGGAACCGGGAACGCACCACCTCGGTGAGCACGCTGCGGTAGTCCTGGAGCACCGCAAGGTCGCCCTCGACCAGCGCGGAGCCGGCCAGCCCGGGCCAGCGACCGTGCACCTTGCCGCCGCGCACGCCGGCGCCCAGCACGAACATGCAGCTGCCGTAGCCGTGGTCGAGGCCGGCGCTGCCGTTCTCCTGCAGCCGCCGTCCGAACTCACTGATGGTGACCACGGTCACCGACGAGGCCAGCCCACCGAGGTCGGTGAAGAAGGCGTTCAGCGCCTGGGCCAGCTCGCGGGCGTTGGACTGCATCGCGCCCCAGTCAACGGTGCCGAGTTGGGTGTGCATGTCCCAGTCGCCGTAGTCCACGGCGATGACCCGGGCGCCGACCTTGGCGCGGATGAGGGCGGCGGTCTCGCTCAGGGTGTGACCGAGGTCGCCGGTGGGGTACTGCGCACCGTGCTGCGGGATGGGGTCGAGCGTGCCCAGGAATCCGATGCGGTCGGTGGTCGTCAGCGCGGCCTGGGCGCCGCGGCCGAGCGCGCCCTTGGCCCCGCCCCAGACCAGGTCGTACGCGACCCGGCGCAGCCGGCGGCTCTCGGGGTCGTCGGGACCGGGCAGGTCGAGGTTCCTGAGCTGTCGCAGGCCGAGCACCGGGCTCGGGCCGTAGAGCGACGTCGGGACGATCCCGGAGCCGAGCTGCACCGCGTCCTGGGGTGCCGCGGTGCCGATCTGGCCGATCATGCGGTTGATCCAGCCGCGACGCTCGGGCGAGCCCGGGTCAGCGTCCTCGACGACCTCCATCGCGGTGAAGTGGCTGCGGTTGGGCTGGGGCAGCCCGACTGCGTGCACGGCGCCGAAGGTGCCGGCGTTCCACATCGGCAGCAGCGGCGCGAGCGACGGGTGCAGCCCGAAGGTGGAGTCCTTGGCGAGCAGAGTCGACGTCGGCACCGCGATCTTCGGTCGGGCCGCGGCGTACCCACGGTCGCTGTGCGGGACGACCAGCGACAACCCGTCGGCTCCGCCGCGCATGCTGAGCACGACGAGCACGTTGGTGTCGCCGGGCGCACCGAAACTGACCTGGGTGAACGCGTCGCCGACCGTGCTGGCGAGCACGCCCGCGCCGGCGGTGGCCGCGGCGCCCTTGAGGAAGCCCCGGCGCGTCGAGCGCAGCGAGGAGCCGAACTCCGGGCAGCCGCAGGTGGTCGCAGTGGTGGTCGCGGTGGTCATTGCAGTGGTCATGGCATTCACCGGCTCATGTGGGCAGGGGTGTCGAGCACGACCGTGACGAGCTTGGCCAGTCGGTACTCGCTGATGTCGGAGGGCCTGCTGATCCGCTCGGCTGGCTGTATGCCGGTGTACGCGGTCGCCGCGCGCTTGAGCTGCGCGGTGGCCGGGCGGGCGAGCAGTCGTCGGCTGACGTCGTCGACCAGTTCGGCGAACGTCACCGGCAGGGTCGGCAGCCACTGCGCGTGCGAGCGGTACGTGGCGGCGCCGCGGGGGTAGTAGCCGCCGGCCAGCTGCCAGTGGGCCTGCCAGGAGCCGATCATCCGGCTCACCCCCGTCCACGCGTCGGCGACGTCGGGGAACCCGTCTGGTCGCGGCCAGTCGAACGGCTGCTGGCCCATGTTGCCGACCTGGAAGACGAAGGCGTTGGCGAAGTCGTCGAACTTGACCGGCCGCTGCGGCGCCACGCCGACCGCGCGGATCGTCGCCACCGCGTCATCGGTGGGGGTCCGGGTCTTGGCGCCGATGGAGGCGGCGAACTCCGGGTGGGAGGTCAACGCGCGCAAGGTGGCCTTGATGTCGGTGCCGGACTGGGTGAACGCCTGCGCGACGTGAGCGACGACCGCCTTCGACGGGGCATCGCTGATGAAGCGGGTACACAGGCGGCGGGCGACGCGCGTCGCGGTGGCGGGGTGCCGGGCCAGGTGGCGTAGGTAGCGTCCGGACAACTCGCGGCCGTCGCGGCTGCCGTTGGGGTCGCTGAAGCCGAGCACCTGGACGGGACCGGTCGAGTGGTCGGCCTCCGAGTAGTAGACGTTCCAGGTCTTGCGCTCATCGACCCGCCAGCCGGTGAGGATACGCGCGCTGTGCACCACCTGCGCCTCGGTGTACCCCGCGTTGATGCCGACGGTGTGCAGCTCGAGCACCTCGCGGCCAAGGTTCTCGTTCAGGTCGACGGAGGTCGACTGCGCGTTGTCGAGGTAGCAGCCCATGCTGGGGTGCAGGACGCAGGCGACGAGCATGTCGTCGAAGCGACCGAGCGCGTGCTTGCGGACGGTCGTGTCGTAGTCCGACCGGAACGGCCACGCCTTGCCGTTGGGGGCCTGGACGTGCAGCAGGTTCGACCAGAACTCGGTCATCTGCTCGTGGACCTGTCGGGTGCTGAACGCCCGCCGCAGCAGCGTCCAGCGCTGCAGGTCGGCGCCGACCTCCCAGCCCTCGCGCACGCCGTCGAGATTGGCTGCCCACAGCTGCTGGGGAGTCTTGTCGAGGTAAGGGAACCAGGAGCGCATGGCGCCGGCTCGCTGGTCCGGGATCGTCGTCGGCGTCAGCTGGCGCTCGAACCAGCGACGGGCGCCGCCGGCGGCGTACGCCCGGTCGACCAGCTCTGGGGTGACCCCGTAGCTGAAGCGGGTCAACAGATGACGGTCGGCGGCTGTGGGCACACGGCGGGGTACGGAGCCAGCGGGCATGAGCAGATCAAGCCACAGGAGGGCCGTTGCAACAAGTGATCAAAGAACTACTGCACGTAGTGAGGATGGGGAGTCACCCCAACGGGCAGTTACTGGTGGCACCGGCTGCGAAGGACACTGCACTGTCGGCCGGGCTCGCGCCGCCGACCCGGCCGACGACCCCGATCGGCGCACGTCCGGTAGCCGCCAGGGTGACACCGTGCGACGAACGGACGACGCAACAGCTGGCTCAGGGTGCCGAAGCGCGTTGGCTTGACTACCGTGTGTCGTCGCACCAAGTGGTCCGACAGGCGCGCGCGACAGGAGGCGAAGGTGGCACCGGAGAGCCAACCGCTGTCGAGTCGCGTCTTCGACCAGGCCGTTCTCGTCGTCGCGATGCTGCTCACCTTGGCGTCGGGTGCCGTCCTTGGCGGCCTCGAGGGATGGACGCACGAGACGGTGTGGCTGTGGCTGTGCGTGCCGGTGATCGTCGGCATCTCCCGGTATCCCGTGACCATGGACCGTCCCGGCGGCGCCATTGAGATCGGCTTCGACTCCTGCGTGCTCGCCTTGCTCGGAACGCTCGCGCCCGCCCAGGAGGGTGCCCTCATCTGGGCTGCCGGCGCCCTGATCTCGCAGCTCGCCGGCCCGCACCGCCGGGTCGCCAGGGTCTTCAACATCGGGGTACAGACCACGTCCGGTATCGCCGCGCTGTGGGTGATCGACTGGCTCGAACCCGCCCCCGACCGCATAGGATCCGTCCAGCAGTTCGGGGCGGTGATGGCCGGTTGCACCGTCTACCTGCTGCTCGACTTCATCATCTCGGAGATCTCGGTCGCCCTCGAGGGCTCCACGCCGTTCGGCACCCGGCTCGGCCAGACCGACGCGATGCTGTGGATGATCGGCATCGTCGCGGTGGACTCCCTCGGCTACCTGGCCGCGCTGGTCCTCAACACCGCGCTGGTCCTCAACATCGGTTCCAGCTGGGTCGCGGTGCTGCTCATCGTCCCGGTCGCGACCCTGCTCATCGCCGCCAAGGTGACCGCACGCGACCGGGAGCGGTCCCGCCGGATGCGCCTGCTCTTCGACCTGTCCCTGGCCGTACAGAGCCAGACCACTACCGAGGACGTCTTGAGCATGCTCGCCACCGGGGCCCGTGACTTGGTTCGGGTGCAGACCTGCGGTCTGCGCGACGCCCCCCCGGGCCAGGGCGAGGTGGGCGCCCGGGTTACCGACGGCAGTCGGGACTGGTGGCTGGTGACCCCAGAGCAGCTGCGCACCCGGGCCAGCATCGCGTCCGATCGCGAGCACCTCGCCCAGCTGGCGCTCGCCGGCTCGGAGGCACTGTCCCGGCTCAAGCTGACCCGAGAGATGGTCTTCCTCGCCCGCCACGACACGCTGACTGAGCTGGCCAACCGGGGGGTCTTCCTTGACCGGGTCGAGCATGCCGTCGAGGTGGCCCGCCGCCGAGACTCGCCGATCGCCGTGCTGTTCTGCGACCTCGACGGCTTCAAGCAGATCAACGACCGCTTCGGCCACAACGCCGGCGACGCGGTGCTGGTGACCATCGCGCAGCGCATTGCGGCCTGCGTCCGTACCAGCGACACCGTCGCGCGCCTGGGCGGTGACGAGTTCGCCATCTTGCTCGAGGACGTCCGGGAGCCGATCGACGTCGACCGGGTCACCTCGCTGCTGCTCGAGGCGGTTGTCGCGCGGATCGAGGTGAGCGGGCACCTGGTCTCGGTCACCACCAGCATCGGAATCGCCACGTCCGACGGCTCCGACAGCGCCCACACCGTCCTGCGTAGTGCCGACATCGCCATGTACGAGGCGAAGGCCAAGGGCAAGAACTGCGTCGCTCGGTACCAGAGCGAGTTCGGGGCAGCGCGCGTCCGCAAGCTGGAGATGGTCGAGGCCTTGCGTACCGCGGTCGACGAGGACGACCTCGGGCTCGTCTACCAGCCGGTGTTCTCGGTGCGCAGCGGAGCCGTCATCGGTCTGGAGGCACTGGCCCGCTGGCAGCGTGAGGGCCTCGAGGTGCCTCCGAGCCAGTTCGTGTTGCTGGCCGAGGAGACCGGCCTCGTCGTCGGCCTCGGCGAGCGGATCCTCGACCGGGTCGCGCGCGACGCCGCCCAGATCCGTGGCCTCGGCCTGCCTCCGCTCCAGATCGGCGTCAACATCTCCGCCCAGCAGCTGCGCTCGCCCGCCTTCGTCGAGCGCGTCCGAGCGGCCTGCGTGGCGCTGGCCGACAACGAGCTGTTGTTGGAGGTGACCGAGCGCGACGTCGTGCGCGAGGACTCGCTGAGCCAGGAGGTCATGTCGCGTCTGGTCGCCGAGGGCGTACGATTCGCCGTCGACGACTTCGGCATCGGCTTCTCGTCCATCGGTTACCTGCAAAGCCTGCCGGTGCACGTGCTCAAGACCGATCGCATCTTCGTCTCGGAGATCGAGCACAGCGAACGGTCGGCGAACCTGCTGCGCTCGATGCTGCTGATGGGGCGCGCGCTTGGCATGGACGTGGTTGTCGAGGGCGTCGAGCGGGAGTCGCAGCTCGAGCACCTGCGGGCTATGCACAACGAGGTGTTCGCCCAGGGTTACCACCTGGCGCGCCCGATGCCACTCGCCCAAGTCCTCGAGCTGCTGCGCTCCGAGCACGGCGTCCGGGCCACGGTCGCCGGCTGATCCGCACCAGGTCGGAAGATGCGTTCGCGCTCCGGCGCCGCCGTACCTATCTTCCGACGGTTGGGTGGCCACGGCAGCCGGCAGGTCGGAAGATCCGTCCGGGCTCTGGCGCCGCCGTACCTATCTTCCGACGGTTGGGTGGCCATGGCAGCCACCGGGTCGGAAGATCCGTCCGCGCTCCCGTGCCGCCGCGACCAATCCGTCGCGCCCCCGCGCCGCCGCACCGATCTTCCGACGCTTGGGTCGCCATGGCAGCCACCGGGTCGGAGGATTCGTCCGGGCTCTGGCGCCGCCGCCCAATTCGTCGCGCTCCCGCGCCGCCGCACCGATCTTCCGACGCTTGGGTCGCCATGGCAGCCACCGGGTCGGAAGATCCGTCCGCGCTCCCGCGCCGCTGCACCGATCTTCCGACGGTTGGGTCGCCATGGCAGCCACCAGGTCGGAACGTGGGCCCGGCGACACCCGTGCTCGTCCACGCCGGCGCGGGTGGCCGGGCCGCAGCGGGCGACGGGCACCGGGTGCGGGTTTGCGCAGGCGTACGTAGCGTTGACCGACCGGTCGCCACCGCGCCGGATCATCGTGACAGCTTTCAGGAGGACACATGGCCCGCCGCAACGCCCTTCTCGTGGGAGGGCGGACTCGACGACGGCAAGGGCCGTACGAGCCTTGACTCGTCTGGGGTCGCTTCTTTCTACGTGTCGTTCCCGTCCCGCTTGGCGGACTCCCCACAGCAGGGCCAGACCGACCCTGAGGAACTTGTCGCAGCGGCGCACGCCACCTGCTTCACCATGAACCTCAGCGGGGCATTGAACGCTGCCGACCTCACCGTGCAGTCACTGCAGACGAAGGCCCAAGTGACGCTCGGCAAGAATGACTCGGGCCTCGCCATCACCGGGATTGCACTGTCCGTGGTGGGTCAGGTCGAAGGTGTCGATCAAGACCGCTTCGCCGAGATTGCGGCCGAGGCTGAGCGCACCTGTCCGGTTAGCAAGGCGCTCACCGGCACCGAGATCACGCTGGACGCCCGGCTCGACGGGTGACGTTCACCTCATCCATCCCCGGATGAGTCGGTACCCAGCCCGCGCGCTGGGTACCGTGGAGACTGTGCCGCACCTTCCTGGAATCACCACGACCCTTTCGCCGAAGAAGATCGCCGTCGCGGTGCTCGGTGCCGTACTGGTGCTGGCCGGCATCGCGGCCCTGCTGTTGCCCGGACCGGGGCTCTTGCTCATCCTGCTCGGGCTCATCGTCTGGGCCTGGGAGTTCGAGTGGGCCGCAGCGCGAGTCGAGTGGATGCGCGGGAAGGCGCTCACCGCCGCCAAGACGGGGGTGGAGACCGTGCCCCGGATCGTGGCCAGCACGCTCAGCGCGTTGACGGTTATCGGCATCGGCGTCGTGTGGGGCCTCGACCCGGAGGTCGACAAGATCTGGATCATCGGGCCCGGCCTGCCATTCGGCGGCTGGGGCACCGGGGTCGTGATGATCCTCGGTGGCGTGGTGGCCCTTGGGCTGCTGGTCTGGAGCGTCGTCCGCTTCCGTTACGGCAGCAACACGGCCTCGTCCACTGCCGCCCGTCAGCGGGTCTGACCGCTCGTTGCGCCGACCTGTCACGGGGGGGCCGTGGCCGCTGCCACGCGGTGACAGGTCGTGATTGGCTGCTCAGCCGACGATCTCGGCGAGCCGCTCCAAAGACGCCGCCATCCCGCGACGGTTGCGCTCGGGGAAACCGAGCAGCCGGAGACCCGGCCACAGGTGGGCCACACCGGTGGAGTCCCACTCCTCCCGGACCAACGTCCCCCCGGAGACCGCGGTCAGCCGGTAGCGCCAACGGTGACCGGCGAAGTGCCGCCACGCGATCAGCCGCGGCTCGTCGAACTCCACCACCACGTTGGTCACCCGGTACGGCAGCATCATGCGCATGTCCATGGAGAAGCGGGCACCGGCGTACAACCGCGCTGGCAGCTCACCTCGCCCGCTGCGAACCGACCCCGACCCGTCCAGGGCAGGGTGCTGTGCCGGGTCGGCCAGCACGTCGAACACCGCCTGTGGGCTTGCCGGGACCACCCGCTCGACCCCGACCACGTAGGGACCCACGGCTCAGATGCCCATGTCCCCGCCGAAGTCGAAGCCGCTGACGTCGCCGGTGTCGCCTCCGAGGTCCCCGCCGCCGTCGCCGTCACCGCCGTCTGCGCCTTCGGTCTCGCCGTAGCCGCCGCCGAGACCGGCGCCGAACATGCTGCCCATCGCGGTACCGAGGAACAGCGACGAGGCGATGCCGTACCCCCCGAAGTACCCCATCGCCATCGGTGCGAACGCCGAACCTGCCTGCCAGTACGGGACGCGCGCGGAGCCGACCAGCACCTGCCGGCTGTGCGGCTCTGCGCCGGCGTGTACCCGCTCGGTGTCAAGGGCGCATGCGGGTACGTCCCGCAACGCCCCGCCGGGCGGAGCCCACCGCACGTCGACCACCGACGGGCCGTGTCGCGGATCGAAGAAGCACGGCGGGCGCCGGGTGGGCAGCGGCGTGCCGTCGACCCTGGCCTGTACGCAGGCGATCGCATAACGGCCGTCGTCCAGAATCTCGGTGACGTGCTTGGCGTCCTCGGGTCGGCGCATCGCCTCCGCCGACTGTTTGGCGTCCTCGTAGGCGTCGAGAGCACGCTGGTGGTCCGCGAGCAGGGACTGGTCCGTCGCGCCCGGGGGCAGGTCGGCGTCGAGGCGTTGCAGCTCCTCGCCCAGCACGGTGACGTCCTCATCGACGGTGCGGCGGACTGCGGCCAGGTCCGCGGCGGCCAGCTCTCGCTGCGCAGTGCGGTGCCGGTTTGCGCTGACGTACGCGACGACAGCCAGGACCAACAACCCGAGCAGCAGCCACGTCATGCAGCTGAGTGTGCCACCGACCGGTTCGCCTTTGACCCGCGCTTGGGGTACGCAGTACCCATGCCCGACGTGCCGCGCCTGCTCGCCGGCCGCTACCGCCTCGACTCCGTCATCGGCCGCGGAGGCATGGGCCTGGTCTGGCTGGGGGTGGATGAGACGCTGGGCCGCGAGGTCGCGGTCAAGGAGGTACGGCTCCCGCCGCAGCTCGATGACGAGGAGCGCGAGGCGCTGTGCGAGCGGATGCTGCGCGAGGCCAGGCTGACCGCCCAGCTGAGTCACCCCGGCGTGGTCACGGTCTACGACGTGGTGTCGGACGACAGCCGGCCGTTCATCGTTATGGAGCTGGTGCGCGCCCCGAGCCTGTCCGACGAGGTGGCGCGGGCCGAGCCGCTGCCGCCGCACCGGGTTGCTGGGATCGGGCTCGCCCTGCTGGACGCGCTCGACGCCGCGCACCAAGACGGCATCGTGCACCGGGACGTGAAGCCGAGCAACGTACTGCTGTCCGGTGAGCGAGTGGTGCTCAGTGACTTCGGCATCGCGATCAGTGAGTCCGACCCGCGGATGACCAGCACCGGGCTGCTGGTGGGCTCACCGATGTACATGTCGCCGGAGCGCTTGCGTGGCCAGCCCACCGGGCCGCCCGCCGACCTGTGGTCGCTCGGGGCCACCTTGTATGCGGCGGTGGAGGGGCACCCACCGTTCGACGCGGGCACCACGATGGGCACCGTCTCGGCGGTGCTCACCGACGAGCTCCCGCCCCCCCCGACCCGCGGCTCGCTGCGGGAGGCGATCGTCGGGCTGCTCGACAAGGACCCCACCCGGCGGTACGACGTGCAGCGGACCCGTGCGCTGCTGCGTTCGGCTGTCACGGAGACCGCGGCCGGGGTCGGCACGGCGGTGCAGGCCGAGCCGCTTGCCCTGCCGACGGCCGCCCCGAGGCCCCGGCCGGGGGCCGACACGCCGACGTCGGGGACCACAGTCCTCCGCGTGGACCAGGGCCGGCCGCCGTCTGTCACCGCGTCCCGAGGAGGGGTCGGCGGGCGGGCTGGGGGACGGGTCGGTGGGCGGTGGCTGCTTGGCGCGGCGGCCCTGCTCGCGGTGCTGGCCGTGGTCGTCCTGGTGGGGGTGTTGTTGTCCCGTGGCCCGGACGCGACACCGAGCGCGGGCGGCTCCACCCCGAGTTCCGACGAGGCGGCCGAGGACCCCGCGACCAGCGACGCCCCGGCCACCGAGGACCCGGCCACGGAAGACCCGGCCACCGAGGACCCGGCCACCGAGGACCCGGCCACCGAGGACCCGGCCACCGAGGATCCGGTGGTGCCGGTGGGGTTCCGGCTGCGCACCGACCCGCTCGGCTTCGAGGTGGCCGCGCCGGTGGGGTGGCAGCGTTCGCTCGACGGCCCGACCCGCGTCGACTTCGTCTCGCCGGACGGTTCGATGTTCTTGCGCGTCGACCAGGTGGCCGAGGCCGGCCCGTCGGCTGAGCAGGCCTGGCTTGACGCCGAGGAGCCGGTCTCTCAGGAGCTGCCAGGCTACGAGCGCATCCGCATCGAGTCAGTCGACTACCGCTCGTACGACACTGCCGACTGGGAGTTCGTGTGGGAGGGCGACAGCGGCACCGTGCATGTGCTCAACCGCGGCATCGCGACGGACACCCGCGGCTTCGCGCTGTACGTCTCGACACCCGACTCGGCATGGGAGGACGAGGGGATGGCGGTGTTCGAAGCCGCCGCTGACTCCTTCCAGCCCATCGAGTGACCCCCGGTCGTCGCTGCCGCCACCGGGGCCCCATACGTCGTCTCGTCACGGTGGACTGGGCGCGCGTACCAGCGGGTGCTTCGCAGGCTGACCTGCGAAAGTGGCTCGCCTAGGACCGTCGGGTGGGTCAGGCGGAGACGGTGTCAGAGCCGAACCGGCGCGCGCCGCGCTCGCGCGCCTTGGCGGCTTCGGTGTCCCGGTCTCGCGGCGGCATGGTGAAGACCAGAGCGTCAAGCAGCTCGCGGGTCGCCGCACTCACCTCGGCGACCGCCCGGTCGACCGCCTCACGGTTGGCTGCCGACGTCGTGCCGCTGACCTTGCGCACGTACTGCACGGCAGCGGCCTGCACCTCCTCCGGCGTCGCCGGCGGGTCGAAGTGCGACAGGGTCCGGATGTTGCGGCACATGTCGACGACCCTGCCACATCACCCCTAATCGGGGGTCAGCCGCCGCGACCCGTCCCAGCCTTCACCGGAGGCGTCGCCACCGCCCCAGCTGCCTCCACCGGAGCCGTCGCCGTGGCGGGTGTGAACGGCCAATCCGTATGCGATCGCGGTGCTGGTGGACAGCGCCGTACCGGCGAACAGCAGCTCGACCGCGTCGGCGCCGTAGTAACCGGCCGCCAGCTGCCGGAAGGCCGGCCCCGCGCCGGTACGGCCCGAGCCGGGTGCCCACCAGGACCTTGCGCGGGTGCGGCTGGACGCCTGTCCGCATCCGCTCGGCGTCGAGGGCACCGGCCGGCACCTCACGCATCGAGGCGCCAGACGGGCCCAGCGCACGTCCGTCGTCGACGGCCCGCTCTTCGCCCACCAGGTCGACATCGAGCTTGCTGGAGATCCTCACCCGGGAGCGATGACGTTCTCGTCCAGCGTCTGCCGGAGCAGGGACAAGTCGTCCTCGTCCAGCCGTTGCTAGGTCGTACGTCTCGCCAGCGCAGGTAGCCCGCCCGGCCACCATCACCCCCGCTAGCAGGATCCACACCCCACGTGGTCGAGTGTGACGGCGAAGACACCGCCACCGGTGCCCCAGGCAGGAATCGAACCTGCGACCTACCGCTTAGGAGGCGGACGCTCTATCCCCTGAGCTACTGGGGCGGGACGTGCGGATATGCCTGTGGAAAACCGAGTGTAGTGCTGTGGCTGTCGGCCGTGTCCGCTGTCCGGGGGATCTTACGCGGCGCGGGGCCGCGGCAAAGCGCCCGTAGGGCGTCTTGGAGGCAAGCTCTGCGAACGCTGCGCGCCACGGCGTCAGTTCGCTCCTCGCCGCTGGTTGTGGTCAACCCTGCCTTAGCCATCATCACCAGTGTCCCCGCCGATGCCACCCGGCCCGGAATCCACGCCCGCGCGTTGCCCGCTCAGATGGCAGGTCAAACCGTACGTACGACCCACCGAGAACCGCATCTACCGCGATGTTGGCAGGCACGCCCCGTCTCCTGGCAGCCACCGGCGGCGTCCACAAAATCCAGCGGACATCCTGTATCGCCAGGCCGAGCTGGCCGCGGCGGCCAAGCGACCGGGACTTCCGGCCAGCCGACGCCCGACCAACTGTGGGTGAATCCGCCCAACGACGGCAGGCCGGCGGCGTTGCGCAAACCTCAAGCTCAGCGGCCTCAGGTGCGCGCCGACGGCCAGGTGCCGTTGTGCGCGGTGCGTCCGATGGCTGGGTGCTCAACGCCGACTCCAAATAGCCGCGCCGATGATGCCGACCTGACTGCTCGAGACGTTCCTTCTCGTCTCCAGCCCCCCGGCGCGGGCCAGGCGGGCGCGCCGCGTCAACCTCACCAGCTCGGGCAGCCATGACCTCAACACCGGGCCGGACGGAAGGCGCACCAGGGGCCTGACCCTTTCCAGCCCCCGCTTACGGCGACCTGCGCGGCGCGCCACCAACTCAGCGACTCGGGAAGCGATGCAGCAGTCGGGTTCCGGTTCCGACCTCGGCACTCAACCGGGGACTACCCGTCAAGCGGACAGCGGCAGTGCCCGCCGTGACATGGCTCGCGCGGGCACTGCCACCTCGTCCGGCAACCGTCAGATCTCGGTCTTCAGGATGCAGATGGCGAGATGGGCGTCAAGCACGGCTTCCTTCGTGGATTCCCCAGCGCCAGTGTCTGCCTCGGCGGCAGCCTTGGCGCTGTCTCCGGCTTGCTCCAACTCGATCACCGCATCGCGCGCGGCGGCCTCGGAATCCGTATGTAGATTCGCCTTGTCGGCCTTGCTGTCGAACTCGCGGACGACCGCAACAAGCACAACGGACGCTCCCGAGTCAGCCTCGGCGGCGCGCAGGGCGCCGGTGGTCTTCTGCTTCACATCGTCGAGGCGGGGCAGTACATCAATCATGCAGGTCCTTCTTCCCTGACGGCCGTCCCCGCTCGCGCATCGTGCACCAGACGCCGGTGGCGGGGCAAGGGTGCCGTCTCAGCTGGGGCAGCACCGATGGCCTAACGCACCACCCCGCCAGCGGTCTTCTACCGCCGTGGGTATGGCGGGTCCGTCCGGCGCAGCTCGCCCGCAGGTCGCCAGTGCCGATGCTGCATCCCCGGGCCGGCGTAATAGCGGACCAGTCCCCACCAGCCGTCCGGGTCACGCCGCTGCGCGGTCACGTACCCGTTGAGCCAGGCACCGCTCGTGGTGCACCTGCACTGGCCGCGGGGTGATCGAGGATGGTGCACCTGCCGGTCGCGTTCC
>Ga0136622_10000393_pt1 | contig 17901 bp, 19 predicted proteins | sample AntDrymUQ4482106_2_FD_104803 | JGI IMG/M metagenome (GOLD analysis project Ga0136622, IMG submission 104803) | Polar desert sand microbial communities from Dry Valleys, Antarctica - metaG UQ448 (21.06) | ecosystem: Environmental > Terrestrial > Soil > Desert | place: Antarctica: Dry Valley...
CTCCGCGCTCGTGTTGAGCTCCTCGCTGCCCATCAACGCTCCAGACCCATGGACGCGGCAACTTACCGAACAGCCGCGCCGGAGGGAACCGCTGGCGCCAGTAACGGGCGTGCCGCCGCGCTAGGCGGCGAGGCGCTGCATGCCGCCGGCGGCGCGGAAGTCCGACGGCGCGAGGCCCTTCTCGCGGCGGAAGGCCTTCGCGAACTGTGCCGGCTGGCGATAGCCGACGCGGTGGGCGACTTCGCGCACCGTCACGCTGCGGCGCTCGAGCAGCTCGGCCGCGCGGTCCATGCGCACGCTGGTGAGATGACTGCGGAACGTCGTGTTGCCGATCTCGGAGTACGCGCGCTGGAGTTGGCGCCGCGAGGAGGCGACGCGGCGCGCGATGTCGTCCAGTGAGATGTCGGCCGCGTACTCACGCTCCACGATCGCGGTCGCGTCGGCATAGAGGCTCGAGCGCAACTCGACGGTGACTGGGCGTTGAGTGGGCACAACATGGTTACGCGCGCGGGGCGCCTGATAGATGATCGCGATGCCGTGCTGGCGCGTTGCCGCTGCTCGCCCTGGCGTCGCCCGGCATCGGTAGGCTTGTGCGAAACGTCACAGTCAACCGAGCGTGGAGGGTGAGTACGTTGCACGTGCGGGAGGGGATGAGCAGCAGGGTGCTGACCGTCGGACCGGGGCACACGCTCCGCCAGGCGGCCAGCCAGATGGCCGATCGCAGCGTCGGGGCCGCTGTGGTGCTCGATCCCGACGGCATGGGCCCGGGCATCATCACGGAGCGCGACCTGATGATCTCGCTCGGACGCGGGGAGGACCCCGACACGGAGCTCGTCGCCGACCATCTCACCTCCGATCTGGTGTTCGCCGGGGGCGAGTGGTCGCTCGAGCAGGCGGCCGTCGCGATGGTCCGTGGGGGCTTTCGCCACCTGATCGTGATCGAGGACGGCGAGACCGCCGGCATCCTGTCCGTGCGCGACATCGTGCGCTGCTGGACCGACGACGGCGCGAGCTGCGAGCTGCCCCAACCGCCCGGGCTGGCGCGAGCGGGTTAGGCGTCCGCCGGTCAGTGGTGATGCTCGAGCGGGAGGTCCTCCATCTCCCGCCGGGCGTCACGGATCCAAACGATCGCCGTGCCGGCGAACAGCAGCAGGCCGGCGACCACGAGAATCATCGAGATCGTGACCCCGACGATCGCGGTGGCGAGCCCGGCCGCGTTGAGCACCGGGATGATGCTCGGGGCGGGCATGTGGATCTGCTCACCCGCCGGCGCCGCGTCCACGCTGTTGTCGCGCGTTTCCATCACTGCGTGTAGATCAGCGCCGCGACCCACGTCATCGCGAACATGAAGAGCATGATCGCGCAGACGACGAAGGCGGTCCGGAGGTTCTTGCGGGCGAGCCGGCGGTCCATCGTGTCGGCAGTCTACAAGCGGGCGTCCAGCACCATGGCGCAGAACAGCAGCGCGAGGTAGGCGAGCGAGAACAGGTACATGCGCAGCGCGCTGCGGCGCTCGGCCTCGCGCCACAACCTCAGCGCGAGCGAGACGAAGGCCGCGCCCAGCAGCACCGCGACGCTGCCGTAGATCAGGCCGAAGTAGCCGAACACCACGGGCATCAGCGAAAGGGCGACCAGCAGCACGGTGTAGAGCACGATCAGCTGGCGCGTCTCGTCCTCGCCGCGCACGACCGGCATCATCGGCACGCCGACGCGCGCGTACTCGTCCTTCATCAGCAGCGACAGCGCCCAGAAGTGCGGCGGCGTCCAGTAGAACACGATCGCGAACAGGTACAACGCGGTCAGCTCGACGCGCCCGGTCACTGCGCTCCACGCCACCAGCGGCGGCACCGCGCCCGCGGCGCCGCCGATCACGATGTTCTGCGGCGTCGTGCGCTTGAGCCAGATCGTGTAGACGAACACGTAGCCGAGGAAGCCGCTGAGCGCGAGCGCCGCGCTGAGCACGTTGACCGTCAGCGAGAGCTGCACGAACGACAGCGTCGCGAGCGCGATCCCGAAGCTGAGCGCCGCGCGCGGGCTGATCCGCCCCGCGGGCACCGGCCGCGTCGCGGTACGCGGCATGCGCGCGTCGATGTCGCGGTCGTACCAGTGGTTGACGGCGCCGGCGCCGCCCGCTGCGAGCGAGCCGCCGAGCACTGTCCAGAGCACGAGCGCCAGCGAGGGGTCGCCGGCGACGAACATCGTCGTCACCGTGGTCAGGAGCAGCAACGACTGCACCTTGGGCTTGGTCAGCGCGACGTAGTCCGCGACGACCTGCCGCACGTTTGCGGCGGCGAGCGCGGGTGGCGCGGTGGTCGTGGCGATGCGCGAAGCCTCCATGCCGCCTACACGTGCGCCATCGGGCGGCCGGTCTCAAAGCGCTGCGGCGCGCCCGACTGCTCCTCGACCTGGCGCCGGTAGTCCTTCATCGGCTCGACCGAGCGCACGCGTGGCACGGCGTCGAAGTTGTGCTCCGGCGGGGGCGAGGTCGTGAACCACTCGAGCGTGTTGGCCTTCCACGGGTCGGGCCCGGCGGGAGCGCCGACCTTCAGCGCGCGGACAACGTTGAAGAGCGTGACGGCGACCGCGAGCGCGATGATGAAGGCGCCGACGGTGGAGATCAGGTTGTAGACCTGCCAGCCGGAGTCCGACTGGTACTCGAACACCCGCCGCGGCATGCCGCTCAGGCCGGCCGAGTGCTGCACGAGGAAGGTCGTGTGGAAGCCGATCAGAGTGAGCCAGAACGAGACCTTGCCCAGGCTCTCGGAGAGCATCCGCCCCGTCAGCTTCGGGAACCAGAAGTAGAGCGCCGAGAACATCGCGAAGGCGCTGCCGCCGAACGCCACGTAGTGCATGTGCGCGACCACGAAGTAGGTGTCGGTGAGCTGCCAGTCAACCGGGAAGACGGCGAGGAAGATGCCGGTGATGCCGCCGATCACGAACGTCCCGATGCCGCCGACCGTATAGAGCAGCGCGACACGGAACTCGATCGTGCCGCGCCAGAGCGTCGCGATCCAGTTGAAGATCTTGACGCCCGTCGGCACCGCGATGACGAAGCTCGAGAGCATGAAGAACGCGAGCACGACCGTCGCGCTCGGCGTCGAGAACATGTGGTGCGCCCAGACCAGCATGGCGAGGAAGGCGATCGCGGCAGTTGCCGCGGCGATCGCCTTATAGCCGAAGATCGGCTTGCGCGCGAACACCGGTATGACCTCGGAGAAGACCCCGAACGCGGGCAGCACGAAGATGTACACCTCGGGGTGGCCGAAGAACCAGAACAGGTGCTGCCAGAGCAGCGCCGAGCCACCCTCGGACGGGTCGAAGAAGTGCGTCCCGAAATGCCGGTCGGTCAGCAGCATCGTGACCGTGGCGGTCAGCGACGAGAGCGCCAGTACGATCAGGTAGGAGTAGATCAGGATCGTCCAGACGAACAGCGGCAGCCGGCCCCAGCCCATGCCGGGCGCGCGCATGTTGTGGATCGTCGCTATGAAGTTGACCGCGCCGAGCATCGACGAGAGGCCGGTCAGGTGGGCCATGAAGATCCACGCGTCCTGGCCGCCGCTGGGCGAGTACTCCTTCGTCGACAGCGGCACGTAGGAGAACCAGCCGGCCTCGGGCGGCGTCCAGAACAGGGATGCGTAGAGCGCGAGGCCGCCGAACAGGAACATCCAGTACGACCAGGCGTTCAGGCGCGGGAAGGCGACGTCGCGCGCGCCGATCATCAGCGGCAGCAGGTAGTTGGCCAGGCCCGCCCACACCGGGACGACGACGAGGAAGACCATCGTCGTGCCGTGCATCGTGAACAGCTGGTTGTAGCGCTCGGGCGTGATGAACGTGTTCTCGGGCGCACCGAGCTGCACGCGCATCAGCAGCGCCTCGACGCCGCCGAGCACGAAGAAGACGGCGACGGTCCACAGGTACAGGATCCCGATCCGCTTGTGGTCGGTCGTCGTGATCCACGAGGTCCAGCCGGTCGGCTCAGGCCGCACCTTCGCCGTGATGATCTGCGGCCGCGCCGGCCGCTGCTGCTGCTGCTGCGCGTGCTCCGCCCGGGTCATCTACTCGCTTCCGCCGTCCGTGTTCGTGCTGGACCCGCCGCCGGTGCCCTGGACGGCCTCTTCACCCTTCCGCTGCTCGAGCTCCTCGCGACCCTCGGCGGCCGCCTGCTCGGCCGCCTCGATGTCGGTTGCCTGCTTGTCGTACCACGCCCGCCACTCCTCATATGGCAGTGCGATCACGCGTGCGTACATGTTCGCGTGGTTGCGCCCGCACAGCTCGGCGCACTGGCCCTTCCACTCGCCCGGCTCGGTCACCTTGAACCAGGTCTTGTTGGTGTAGCCCGGCAGCGCGTCCATCTTGCCCCCGAGCGCCGGGATCCACCACGAGTGCTGCACGTCGTTGGAGCGGATGTCGAGCGTCACCGTCATGCCGACCGGCACGTACATGTCCGTGAACGAGTAGACCTTCTCGTCGTCGATCGATGGGTAGGCGAAGCGCCAGACGTACTGCATCCCGTCGACGGCGATGTTCATCACCGCGCCCTTGGGCGGAGCCTCCTGGTCGGTCGATGCGAAGGCGGCGTTGGAGGCGATCGGGTTGCCGTTCATGTCGATGTCCGAAGCAGCGGGATTCTTGATCCCGGGCAGCATCACGAACGTGGCGATCGTGAGGAACACGAGGATCACCGCAGCCCCGACGGTCCAGCCGATCTCCAGGCGCGTGTTGCCGTGGATCTGCGCCGCGACGCGGCCCTTGCGCGCGCGGTACTTGAACATGCAGTAGATCAGCACGCCCTCGACGCCGACGAACACGATCACGCCGATCACGAAGACGATGATGTAGAGCGTCCGGGTGTCCTCGGCCTGCTTGGATCCGCCCCCCGCCTCGGGCAGGATCAGCCCCGCGGCGGCGGGGGACGCGGTCACCAGCAGCGCCAGCAGCGCAGGTGCGATCGCGCGCCGCAGGAGGGTCTGATGGGAGGACCGGTCCATCGGGCAGCGCAGTGTATTGCTTGGCCAAGCGGGAGCGCTACCTGCCCGTGAAGCGTGGCGCGCGCTTCTCCAGAAAGGCCATCACGCCCTCGCCGAAGTCGTCGGATCCCGCCAGCTCCTGCTGCTGGGACGCCTCCAGCTCGAGCTGCTCGTCGAGGCCCGCGTACACGTGCGCGTTGAGCTGCTGCTTGGCGCCGGCGTACGCACGCGTCGGGCCGGTGGCGAGCCGCTCGGCCAGCGCGTCGACCTCCTCCTCGAAGCTGTCGTCGGAGGCGAGCCGGTCGACCAGTCCCCACGCGCGGCCCAGCGCGGCGGGCACGCGCTCGCCGAGCAGCGCCATCTCGGCCGCCCTTCCCGCGCCCGCGCGCGCGGGGACGAGGACCGAGGAGCCGCCGTCCGGGACCAGCCCGATGTTGACGAACGCGAGCAGGAAGTAGGCCGACTCCGCGGCGAGCACCAGATCGCACGCGAGCGCCAGCGAGCACCCGATCCCGACCGCCGGGCCGTTCACGGCGGCCAGCACCGGCTTGGGCATCCGCCGCACGCCGGTGATGATCGGGTGGTAGCGCTCGCGCAGCGCTGCACCGACGTCCGCCCGCCCGTCCGGCCCGGCGTCGAAGCCCTCGCGCAGGTCGGCGCCGGACGAGAACGCGCGCCCGGCGCCGGTGATCGTGACCGCCCGCACGCCGTCGTCGCCGGCCGCCAGCTCGATCGCGGCGAGCAGGTCGGCCCCCAGCTGCTTGTCCCAGGCGTTCATGCGCTCGGGCCGGTTGAGCACGATCCGCAGCTCGGCTCCGTTCGATGCGCCACGGCGCAGTGTGATGGTGTCGAGCTCGGGCAGGGCGGCGGTCATCGCGGCAGCGTAACGGCGACGTTACGCTGCCCGCGTGCGCACCTCCACCGCGATCAGTGCAGCGGCGGCCACGGTGCTCACCGCCGGTGTCGCTGCGCCGCTCGTGCGCCGCCGTCTCAAGCTCGCGCCGCCGGTCGTGACCGCGACGGCCGCGGCCGCCCCGTTCGCGCTCTGCGTCCTTTACCCGCGCTCGCGCGCGCGCGATACGGCGGTGTGCGTGCTGCAGATGTGGGCCTACGTCGCAACCTACGAGATGCCCAACGACGATCCGGAGGCGCTCGAGCGCCGCGTCCGGGTCGCGTACCCGGTGCGCGTCGACCGCCTCATCGGCGGCGGCACGACGCCGACCTTGCGGCTCCAGCGCGCACTCGCCAACGCCGGTGGCTTCCGCCGCTGGGAGAAGGCCCTGGTCTGGTCGCACTGGCTCTGGTTCCTGTTTCCGCACGGAACCGTCCTCTACCTGCGCGCGCGCCACCCGGAGCGGTTCGCGCGCGCGGCCGCGCACGTGTACGCGACGTTCGACATCGGGGTCATCGGCTACTGGGCGATTCCGACGGCACCGCCCTGGTACGCGGCGCGCCAGGGACTGATGGACGACGGCCTGACGCCGGAGCTGCGGCGCATGATGGTGGAGTACGGGGAGCAGTTCTGGGGATCCCGCTGGGGGTCGCTGTACGGTTTGCTCGGGGGCAACCCTCTCGCCGCCATGCCGTCCCTGCACTTCGCCACCTCCGTCACGGCCGCCCACCTGCTGGCAGAGACGGGTCCCGTGGCGGGTGCGCTCGCGTGGGGATACACCGGCACGCTGGGCGTCGCGCTCGTCTATCTCGGCGAGCACTACGTGGTGGACCTGGCGGCCGGGCTCGCGCTCGCCGAGGGGATCCGCCGTGCGGCGCCGGTGGTGACGCCGCTGCTGATGCGCGTGACGGCCGGTGTCCAGGGGCTGGAGGCACGAGCGCGACCATGATCGACCCATCCGGGCGACTGGGCTCCACCCCGCACGGTCCCGGGGTGAACCCGCAGCCGGAGGAGGACGAGGACGAGAGCCATTCGCTCCAGGTCACGCGACGCAACCTCGTCGTGCTGGCAGGGTTCCTGCTCGCTGCCTTGGTCGCCCTCTACTTCCTGCTGCCCCAGCTCGCGGGCCTGGACGACACGTGGAAGCGGATCGAGGACGGGCGGCCCGAGTGGACCGCCGCCGCGCTGGTCCTGACGACGGGGATGTTCGCCGGCTACGTCGCGATGTTCCGCGGCGTGTTCGTACGCGCCGGCTCGCGCATCGGCTGGGCGGCGAGTTACGAGATCACGATGGCGGGGCTCGCTGCCTCGCGACTGTTCGCGGCCGGAGGCGCGGGCGGGCTCGTGCTGACCGCGTGGGCGCTGCGCCGCTCCGGGATGGCCAAGCGCACCGTCGCCGACAAGACGATCGCCTTCCTCGTGCTCACGTACCTGCCCTACGCGATCGCGGTGATGATCTGCGGCTTCGGCCTGCACTGGGGCTTGTTCCGCGGCCGCGACCCGTTTTCACTGACCTTCGTGCCGGCCGTGGTGGCGCTGCTCGCGCTCGCGCTCGCGCTCGCGCTCGCGCTGATCCCGACCGACCTGGAGCGGCGACTGCGCCCGCTCGCCCAGCGCAGGGGACGCCTGGCGCGCCTGGCGCAGCGGCTCGCCGCAGGCCCGGCCGCCACCTCGGCGGGGGTCCGCGACGCGCTCGAGCACCTGCGCTCGCGCGATCCTGCGCTGTTGGGGGCGGTGCTCTTCTGGGGCTTCCAGATCGCCGTGCTGTGGGCTGCCTTCCACGCGTTCGGTGACGCTCCGCCGATCGCTGTGCTCACACAGGCGTTCTTCATCGGCATGCTCGGGAACCTGCTGCCGATGCCGGGCGGCGTCGGCGGGGTGGAGGGCGGCATGATCGGAGCCTTCGCCGGCTTCGGCGTGGACGGCGGCCTGGCGGTCGTGGCGGTGCTGGTGTACCGGGCGTTCACGTTCTGGCTGCCGCTCGTGCCGGGCGTGTTCGCCTACTTCCGGCTGCGCCGCACCGTGGAGGATTGGAAGCACGAGCGCACGGCCTCCGTCGGCGTTTGAGGGCTATACTATACAAAGTGAAGTAACGGACACGGGCATCGGAGATAGCGAAACGAAATGGCAGAGCACGAGCAGGTCATCATCATCGGAAGCGGGCCGGCCGGCTACACGGCCGCGCTGTACGCGGCGCGCGCGGACCTGTGCCCGCTGGTCATCGAGGGCTTCCTCTGGGGCGGCCTGCTGCAGCAGACCACCGACGTCGAGAACTACCCCGGGTTCACCGCGGGGATCATGGGCCCCGAGCTGATGCAGACGATGCGCGACCAGGCCGAGCGGTTCGGCGCCCGCTACCTGACCGACAACGTGACGCGCGTCGAGCCTGCCGCGGATGAGGGTGGCCTGCACACGGTCTGGGTCGGCGACGAGGAGTTCCACGCGCGCAGCGTGATCCTTGCGATGGGCGCAGAGCACAAGAAGCTCGGCGTGCCCGGCGAGGAGGAGCTGGCCAACGGACGCGGCGTGTCCTACTGCGCCACCTGCGACGCGGCGTTCTTCAAGGACCGTGAGACGATCATCGTCGGCGGCGGCGATTCCGCGATGGAAGAGGCGATCTTCCTCGCGAAGTTCTCCTCGAAGGTGACGGTCGTGCATCGGCGCGCAGAGTTCCGGGCGTCCCAGATCATGCTCGACCGCGCCAGGGGGACGGACAACATCGAGCTGCTCACGCCCTACGTGGTCGAGGAGTTCCTGGCCGGGGAGAACGGCGCGCTCGGCTCGGCGCTCCTGCGCAACCCGGAGACCGGCGAGCAGCGGGAGCTCGCGGTGGCGGGCGCGTTCGTCGCCGTCGGCCACGAGCCGCAGTCCGAGATCGTCACGGGCATCGTCGACACCGACGCAGAAGGCTACGTCGCCGTCGACGGGCGCTCGACGCGCACGAAGGTCCCCGGCATGTTCGCGGCCGGCGACCTCGTCGATCACACCTACCGCCAGGCGGTCACCGCGGCCGGGTCCGGCTGCCAGGCGGCGCTGGACGCGGAGTGGTACCTGCGTGACAACCCGCACGTGCCGACGCCCGCCGCGCTCGAGGGCACCGGCGATCTCGCGGAGGGGCAGTGGTTCCGGCACGAGCCGGCTGCGCGCCCTTAGCTTAGAGCCTGGATCCAAGCTGAGGCTCAGCGGGCGCGTAGCCGGTAGCCCGCGTTGAAGAGCTCCACCTGCTTGTCCGAGTCAAAGCCCACAGCGACGTAGTACGTCCGTGTCCGGCCCCTGCGGTTGCGGACGTTGATGCGCTCCGTCGCGCTCCCTCGCCGCGACGAGGAGCGCAGCGAGCGACTCTCGTCCACGCTGCGCGCCGCTGAGTCGAAGACGAAGAGGTCCGGGTCGCCGGCGGTCGGGAACAGGGCCAGCCGCACACGGCTGCCCGCCGCGACCTTCACCCGGTAGACGTCGACCGGGTCCTCGGTGAAGTCGGCCACCGCGGCGATCGTCTTCGCCCGGCCCTTGTAGAGCGGTCGCGCCGGCTTGCCGAACGCGCGCCCGTCCACGTAGCGGATGTCGTCGTTGGGCTCGAGCGGATCGTCTGCGGGCGGCTCGTGCGTGAGCGCTCCGGGCATGTGCAGCACCCCGAATCCGGTCCCGTCCTCGTAGCCCGGTTCACCGACGTCGCGCGCTCCCAGACGCACCACCTGCGCGGCCTGGAACGGCGTCAGCTCGGGACGTGCGGCGCGCACCCACGCGACCGCGGCGGCGACCATCGGCGAGGCGAACGAGGTCCCGTCGACGAACGAGAACCCGTCCTTGGTCGCGTCGGGGTCGAAGCCGCCCGGCACGGCGGTGAGGATCCCGATGCCCGGCGCGCTCAGGTCGACGGCGCCGCTCTCGTTCGAGAAACCGGTCGGCTTGTCGTCGGGTCCGACCGCGCCGACGGTGATCACGTGCGCGAGGCTGGCGGGATACTCGAGCGGGTTTCCGCGCTCGAACTCGTTGCCCGCAGCCGCTACGGGCACGGCCCCGGCCCGAACGGCGCGCAGGAGCTGCTGCTCCTCCGCCACGCACTTCGTGGGCGAGCCGTAACTCATGTTGATCACGTCGGCACCGGCGCGGATCGCCTGTCCGATCGCACGGGTCGAGTCCGCGCACGAGATGCTCAAGCCGTCGGGCACCGTGGCGTCGAGCGCACGCGCGCCGGGCCAGATGCCGAGCATGCCGACGCCGTTGGCCGGCGCCGCGGCGACGGTGCTCGTCGCGGTGCCGTGGAAGTCCCGGACGGCGGCGCCGCTGGCGGTGACGATGTTGGAGCCGGCGATCTCCGGATGCCCGATGTCGATCTGCGTGTCGACGATCCCGATCAGCGGGCTGGTCGGCGTCACCGGAGGCGGCACCTGGCCGGCGACGACGAATTCGCGCCAGCCCGCGAACGGTGAGAGCGGATCGGGCGCAGGCGCCTGCGCGCGCCGGCCGAGGCGGTTCGGCTCGGCATAGTCGAGCAGCCCGCGCGCCTGCAGCGCGGACGTGAGGGCGCCTGTTCGGTGGCGTGGGACGAGCCAGGCGCGCGGCGCGATCCGTTGCGCACCATGAGCACGCGCCAGCGCGCCTGCGCCGGGGCGCGTGCCGACGATCCAGGTTGCGGCGTCGGCCTTCGCGGCTGCCGCGACGGCGTCTCCCGGAAGCACCACTGCCGGTGCGGTGGGAGCGTTGCCGAGCTCCGTTGCGAGCGCTGCGGCGGGGGCGGCCGCGAGCGCGATGAGTGCTGCGAGCAGCGCCTGCGGAAACCCGGCCTTCACGCCCCAAGCCTAGAGCGTCTCGGACCGGGTGCGGATACCCTCTCGGCGTGCTCGTGGCGATGCAAGCGTGGCGCCGTCCAATGATCCACGCTCGCTCTTAGTGGCGCGGGTGCTGATCGTCGGCTGCGGCTGCCGCGGGCAGGCGCTAGCGCGCGACCTGCGTGCCGCCGGCCACGCCGTGCGCGGCACCACGCGGGACCCCACGCGTACCGCCCCGATCGCCGCTGCCGGAGCCGAGCCCTACGTAGGCGATCCCGACCGCATCGCGACGCTGATGGACGGCCTGTCAGGGGTGACGATCCTCTGTTGGCTGATGGGAACCGCGACGGGCGCCGCGGAGCAGGTGGCGGCGCTGCACGACGGCCGCCTGCGGATGCTGTGCGAGAAGCTCGTCGACACGCCGGTGCGAGGACTCCTGCACGAGGCCGCCGGGCCGCTCGCACCGAACGTGCTGGCCCGCGGTCGCGAGGTCGCGCTCGCGGCGCATTCGACCTGGCGCATACCGCTCGAGCTGATCGAGACGGACCCGGCTGACCACGGGCACTGGCGCCGTGACACCGGGGCCGCGGTCGCGAGGCTGCTCGGCGGCTGATAGGACTTACCCGATGGATCCGGATGAGATCGAGTTCACCGTCGACGTCGGAGGGGGCGCGGACGGCAGCCTGGTCGCCCCGCACGGCGAGCTCGACATGGCCACCCAGGGCGAACTGCGCGCCGCGCTCGAGCAGCAAGCGGCGCGGGGCGCAGTGACGCTCGACCTCTCGGGACTGCGTTTTCTGGACACCTCGGGCCTGCGGCTGATCCTCGAGACGGCGGAGGCCTCGGCCCGCGACGGCTTCACCTTCAGCGTCCTGCCGGGGATCCCGGCGGTGCAGCGCCTGTTCGACGTCGCGGGGGTGCGCGAGCTGGTTCCGTTCGCCGATTCGGAGGAGGGAGACAAGCCCTGAGCGGCGATGCCGAGGCGAGTCGCCGGTTGGAGCTGCTGACGTCCGCCGGTGAGATCGCGGACGGTCGCGTTCCGCTCGACGCGGTGGTCCCGCGGCTGCTCGACCTCGTCGTGCCGACGCTCGCGGACTGCTGTGTCGTCTACGGCGACGGGAGCGACCCGCGCGTCATCGGTGTCCGCGTCGCCGGCTCGGACCCCGCCCGCGAGGCGGCGATCCGCCGCGAGCCGCCGCACCGTCCGCCGGCCGCCGCGCTGCTGCTCTCCGAACGCGAGCTCGGCCCGTTCGCTGCACGCTCGGGCGTGCTGCTCGCACTGCGCGCGCGCGGGCAGCCGACCGGTGCGCTGCTGCTCGCGTCATGCGAGCCGAACAGGTACACGCCCGCTGACCTGCGCTTCCTGCAGGTGTTCGCCGGCCGGCTCGCGGTGGGGCTGGACAACGCGCGGCTGCTGACCGCCGAGCGCCAGCTCGAGGCGCTCGTGGGCGCGCTGGAGGACGCGGTCGCGGTGCTGGACGGCGGCGGCCGGATCGTGATGGCGAACCCCGCCGCGGCACGCCTCATGCAGGTCGACTCGGTCGAGGTGCTGATCGCGACGCCGCCGGCGCAGCTGTGGGAGCGGTTCGCGCTCTACGACGCCGACGGCCGCCCGCTCGCCGCCGGCAATCTCGCCTGGGCGCGTGCGCGCGAGGGCGAGCGGAGGCCGCCGCCGCGGCTCGTGCGGCGCATCGATCGTGAGACCGGCGACCAGCGCTGGCTGCTGCTCAAGTCCTCGATCCTGCGCGACGATCGCGACCGTCCGGTGATGGCGATGTACGTCACCGAGGACGTCACCGCCGTGCGGCGCGCCGAGCTCGGCCAGCGGCTGCTGGCCGAGGCCGGGCGGATTCTCAGCTCGTCGCTCGATCTCGATGCCTCGCTGCAAGAGGTGGTCGAGCTGACGGTTCCCGCGCTGGCTGACTGGTGCGGGCTCGAGCTGCCCGGGTCGGGCGGGATGCTCGAGTTGGCTGCGGTCGCGCACCTCGATCCGGCCAAGGTCGCGGTGGCCCATCGGCTGCGCGCCCGTCACCCGGTGCAGCTCGACGGCGACGGCGACGGCGCGGCGCCGGGCGTGATCCGCACCGGCGTGGCGTTCAGGATGGACAACATCAGCCGCGAGATGGTGCGCGCGGCCGCCGTGGACGCCGAGCACCTCGAGCTGCTCGATTCACTCGGCCTCTCGGCGCTGCTGGTCGTCCCGCTGCGCTCGGGCGGGAACGTGCTGGGGGCGCTCACGCTCGTCTCCTCACAGGCGCACCGGCGCTTCGACGACGCGGACGAGGCGGTCGCCACCGCGCTCGCCCAGCGCGTTGCCGACGCGCTGCGCAACGCGCGCCTGCTCCACGACCGCGCCGAGATCGCCAATGTGCTCTCGGCCGGCCTGCGGCCGGAGTCCTCGCCCGTGCTGCCCGGCTGCAAGATCGCGACGGTCTACCGGCCCGCGGGTGAGGAGGTGCAGGCGGGCGGCGACTTCTACGACGTGATCGACACGCCGTCGGGCTCGATCGTGGTGATGGGCGACGTGGTGGGCAAGGGCGCGCCCGCGGCGGCGCTGAGCGCTCTGTCGCGGGTGACGCTGCGCACGGCCGGACGCCTGACCGGACAGGCGGCGGCGGCCCTGGACGAGCTCAACCACGCATTGCGCAGGCGCGGCGCCATGAGCCTCTGCACCGTTGTCGCGATCGCGCTGCCGACCGAGCTGCCCGGCACCGCCGAAGTGCTGCTCGCCGGGCATCCGCCGCCGCTGCTCGTTCGCGACGGCGTCGCGACCCCGCTCGGCGAGTCCGGGCCGATGCTCGGCGCCGTGGAGGTCGCCGAATGGCCAGTGGCCACCGTCGAGCTCGCTCTCGACGACGTGATCGTCCTCTACACCGATGGCGTGCTCGACAGCATTCTGCCGGGCGGAGACCGTTTCGGCGAGGAGCGCCTGCGGCGGCTCGTCGAGGGCGCCGGTTCAGATGTCGAGGCGCTGGCCGTGTCGTTGACGGCAGAGCTCGAGCTGCTGCGGCTGCGCGACGACGTCGCGATGCTCGCGATCCGCTGCCCGGGACCACCGGCGCTGCTGGCGCGCGGCACGCTCAGCGACGGGGCGGAGCCGTTGTTGGAGTTGCGGCTTCCCGGCGGCCCCGAGGCGCCGCGCGCGGCTCGCCATGCGCTCACCGAGGCGCTTGGCGGCCGGCTCTCGAAGCGCATCGAGGGGGACGCGCTGATCGTCGTCTCCGAGCTCGTGAGCAACGCGATCCGCCACGGCGGCGCGCGCACCCCGGGCGCGGACGTCAGCGTGCATGCCGTATTGCGCGGCGCGGCGCTGCGGATCGAGGTGACAGATCCCGGCCCGGGCTTCGATCCCGGGGGTCACGGCCCGCGCGCCGACGGCGGCTACGGGCTGCTCCTGCTCGATCGCATGGCGACGGGCTGGGGCGTCAGTGGCAGCGACCCGGTGACGGTGTGGGTCGAGCTGCAATAGGTCAAAGGCGCGCGAGCAGGTCCGCGACGATGCGCGCGGTCGCGCCCCAGATCAGGTGACCGTCGACGGCGTACGTGTCGGTGCGGAAGGGCAGCCCTTGGCGTACGAGCCGGCGCTGGGCATGACTGCGGCGCAGCTCCGCCACTGAAAGCTCGATCACCTGGCCGACCTCTGCCCGCTCGAGCACCCAGTCGAAGCCCGGCTCGATCAGCCCGACGAAGGGATAGATCGCGTAGTTCGTCACGAACGTCGGCGTCGGCTGCAGCGCGCCGAGCAGCTCGACGGCGTCCGGGGGCAGCCCGATCTCCTCCTGGGTCTCGCGCAACGCCGTTGCCCAGAGGTGCGGGTCCTGCGGTTCGCGACGGCCGCCCGGGAACGAGATCTCCCCGGCATGACGGCGTAGCTCGGGGCGGCGCTCGGTGAAGACGGCGTGTGGCGCGCCGGCCGCGTCGAGATAGAGCGGCACCAGCACGGCGGCGGGCTTGGCGCCGGGGACAGAGAGCTCGACGGCCTCGGCGGGATCGAGCAGCGCACCGCGCAGCGCGGCCGCCAGCGCCGAGCGCGCGCTCAGACGAGCTCCACCCGCTCGGCGAACGCGACCTCGCCCTCCAGCGTGCGATGCACCGGGCACTTGGCGGCGATCACCTGCAGGCGCTCGACCTGCTCCTCGGACAGATGCGCCGGCAGCTTCATCACGAGGCCGAAGCGCGTCGGACAGCCGCGGGCGGCGGGGCTGTACTCGCAGTCGACCGTCATCCCGGCCACGTCCCAGCCCTTGCGCCTGGCGTACATCTCCATCGTGATCGCGGTGCACGCAGCCAGCGAGGCGGCCAGCAGCTCCTGCGGACTCGGGCCGTTGTCGTCGCCGCCATGGTCCTTGGGCTCGTCCGCGGTGAGCGTGTGCGAGCGCACCCTGATGTCATGGCGGAGGTTCTCGCGTTGCTGGGCCGTGGCGCGCATCAGCCCCACTCTAGAGCGGGTTGAACAGCATCCCCGTTAGGACCTTGGGGAAGAAGTAGGTCGACTTCGGCGGCATAACCTCGCCCGCCGCGGCGACCTCGCGCACCAGCGCGACCGGGGCGGGACCCATGAACAGGCCGGCCTGGGCGTCGCCGGAGCGGATGCGATGGCGGGCGTCGGCGGTCGAGCGCGCGTACTCGAGACCGCGCAGGTGCGAGATGTCGTCCTCGCTCATCGCCAGCGCGCCCTGCAGCAACAGCGCCTCTGTCACCGCGGTGTCGAGCCGGCGATAGGCGGCCGGCTTGCCGGGGAGCGCCGCGGAGGCGATCGCCGGGTCCTTGAGCGTCAGCCGCAGCGGGCGGTCGTGGTGCGCGTCGAGGTAGCCGATCCTGATGCGGCCGTCCTGGGGCGGCTCGAGCTCGTCGTCGCCGACCTCCTCGACCTCCCAGTCGCGACGGATCGCCTCTCGCAGCGCGATGCGGCGGGCGTCGTCGAGTCCGGTCAGCAGGCGATGGGTGGGAAAGATCGTCAGGCCCGGATCGCTCAGCGACACGAGGCACATGAGCGTGTGACGGTGAGCGCCGTCGCCGCCGACCTCCTGCGCGTACGCGCGTGCGGTCTCGTAGCGATGATGACCGTCGGCGATCAGCAGCTCGGCCGGTTCCAGCGCCTCCTGCGCGGCGGCGATCGCGTCGCGGTCGCCGACGCGCCAGAGGCGGTGCGTCGTCCCGTCGTCGTCGGTCAGCTCGCCGAACGGAGCACGGCCGAGGTGCGGGGCGAGCGGCGACCAGGCGTCGCCGTCGTAGAGCGAGAAGATCGGCGAGAGGTTGGCGCGGGTCGCGCGCGTCAATCGCAGCCGGTCCTCCTTCGGCCCCGGATGCGTTCGCTCGTGCGGACGGATCCTTCCGCGGCCGTAGTCCTCGACGCGCACGCGCGCGAAAACACCCCTACGCGTGCGGCGCGCGCCGTCGGGCCCCGTGTAGTCCTGCTCGAGCGCCCACAGCGCCGGCTCGGGATCGGTGACGACGACGCCGCCGTCGCGCCAGGCTCGCAGGGTTGCGGCGGCCTGGGCATAAGGGTCGCCGCCGGGGTCCGCGCGCGGCAGGTCGATCGCGACGACGTTGTAGGGCGAGAGCGCGAGCAGCCGCTCGCGCTGCTCGGGGTCGATCACGTCGTAGGGCGGCGCTGCGACCCGCTCGAGGCCGCCGGTGCGATCGAGGTCGTAGTGGAGCGCGCGAAGGGGGGAGATGTCGGCCACGGGCGGCGCCGGATGCTAGAGCCTCTGCGGACGCCGGGGGCGGATGCTGTGACCCAGCGTGCGATGATCTGAGGGAGACGGGGTGTAGCTCAGCCTGGTTAGAGCGCTGCGTTTGGGACGCAGAGGTTCGCCGGTTCGAATCCGGCCACCCCGACTATTCGGAACCCGCGCCAGCCGCAGGCAGCGGCGCTTCGAGGATCCGGTCTGCGATCTCCACGAGGTCGCGGCCGATGATGTCGGGTTGCTCCCCGAGTGGGCTCAGCACCATGCCAGGCCGCGCGACGAACGCCGCCCGGCAGCCGGCGGCGAGCGCCCCGCTCACGTCCCACGAGTGCGCCGCGATGAGAAGGACCTGGAGAAGCGGGACTTCGAATGTCCGGGCGACGAGCTCGTAGGGCTCGCGCCGTGGCTTGAGCGCGCGGACCTGGTCGGCGGAGAGGATCGCGTGGAAGCGCTCTTCGAGGCCGGCGTTGCGAAGCTGGTCATGCGCCACGTCGGACGGGGAGTTCGTCAGCGCGACGAGCGTGAGCCCGCCCGCGCGCAGGCGGTCGAGTGCCGCGGCCACCTCAGCGTATGGGGGCAGGCTGCGCATGCCGTCAACGATTCGCCGGGCGGCGTCGTCGGAGAGCTCGATCCGCTCGCGCCGGGCGACCATTTTCAGTGCGGCGTGCTGGGCGCTGGTGAACTCGACATACCGATCCGTGATCGCTCCGACGAACGCGAGCTGGAGCATCTGCGAGAACCACTGACCGCGCAGTGCTGGGTTGCCGAACACGGCCTCGAAGTCTGCGTCGAGCGCGCTCAAGTCCAGCAGCGTCTCGTTGACATCGAATGCGAGCACGCGCGTAGGACCGATGCGGTCGGACATGCGGTTGGTCATGCCCACACCCTGCGCGCGCAAATCCGGTGGGCGCGCTGACGGTGCGAAGGAGCTCGCACGCAGCCGACGCCCCGCCCCTCGGGCGGACTCCGCATACAGTCTCGCTTCTTCCATGAAGCGTGAGCCGCATGAGCGTGAGGACGGCAGTGATCCTGCCGGCATGGGCGTAAGGCATTAGCGTGGCCGAGCCGAGGACTGAGAGAGGCCGTGAAACGAGGGAGAAGATCCTGGTCACCGCGGCCCGCCTGTTTCACGAGCGCGGCGTGAGCGCCACCAGCGTGGAGCAGGTTCTCGCCGCGGCGGGGGCCGGTAAGAGCCAGTTTTACCGCTACTTTCCGAGTAAGGCGGACCTTGTGAGTGAGGTCATCCGCTACCAGTCGGACCAGCACCTGGGCTGGCAGAAAGCATTGCTCGCGCAGCTCGACAGCTGGGAGGGGCTCGAGGACTACTTCGACGCCCTGGTCGCCGGTCATGCAGAACGAGGGCTGCTCGGGGGCTGTCCGATCGGATCGCTTGCCGCGGAGCTGGCCGATCAGAACGAAGCGCACCGGAGCGAGCTCGCAGAGGCCTTCTCCCTCTGGGAGGCGGGCATCGAGCAAGCGATGGCGAGAATGCGAGCCGCTGACAGGCTACGCCCGGATGCCGATCCGAGCCGGCTTGCCACGACGACGCTGGCGGGAATACAGGGCGGTTATCTGCTCGCGAC
>Ga0136622_10000395_pt1 | contig 17878 bp, 14 predicted proteins | sample AntDrymUQ4482106_2_FD_104803 | JGI IMG/M metagenome (GOLD analysis project Ga0136622, IMG submission 104803) | Polar desert sand microbial communities from Dry Valleys, Antarctica - metaG UQ448 (21.06) | ecosystem: Environmental > Terrestrial > Soil > Desert | place: Antarctica: Dry Valley...
CCACCATCTTCATCCGCCGCTTGCCCTCCTTCTGCTTCTCGAGCAGCTTGCGCTTGCGGGTGATGTCGCCGCCGTAGCACTTGGCCAGCACGTCCTTGCGCTTCGCCTTGATGGTCTCCCGAGCGATGACCCTGGTCCCGACGGCGGCCTGGACGGGCACGTCGAAGAGCTGGCGGGGGATCAGCTGGCGCAGTCGGTCGACCATGGCCCGCCCGTAGGTGGAGGCCTTCTCCCGATGCACGATGGTGGAGAAGGCGTCGACGGAGATCCCGTTGAGGAGGATCTCGACCTTTACCAGATCCGCCTCCAGGTAGCCGCTCGGCTCGTAGTCGAGCGAGGCGTAGCCCCTGGTTCTCGACTTGAGCTGGTCGAAGAAGTCGAAGACGATCTCGGCCAGCGGCACCCGGTAGTGAAGTTCGACCCGCTCCGGGCTCAGGTAGGTCATCTTCCCCATCTCGCCGCGACGCTGCTGGGCCAGGTCCATCACGGTCCCCACGTACTCGGTTGGGGTCAGGATCATCACCGCCACCATCGGCTCGGCCACGGTGGCCAGCCGGCTTAGCTCGGGCAGGTCCTGTGGGGAGCGCACCTGGACCACCGAGCCATCGGTGAGCGTCGCCCGGTACTCCACCGACGGCGCGGTCGCCACCAGGTCGAGGTCGTACTCGCGCTCCAGCCGCTCCCGAACGATCTCCATGTGGAGCAGCCCGAGAAAACCGCAGCGGAACCCGAACCCGAGCGCCCGCGACGTCTCCGCCTGGTACACCAGGGACGAGTCGTTGAGGCGAAGCTTGTCGAGCGCCTCACGCAGCCGCTCGAAGTCGTGGCCCTCGGTGGGGAACAGCCCCGAGAACACCATCGGCTTCGGCTCCCGGTAACCCGCAAGCGGGAACTCGGCCTGCCTCCCGGCATGGGTGACGGTGTCCCCGACCCGGACCAGGTCGATCTCCTTGATCCCGGTGATCAGGTAGCCGACCTCGCCCGGACCGAGGCGGCGTCCCGGCCGCGGGGCCGGGGACAGGGTGCCGATCTCGTCTGCGGTCACCATCTCCCCGGTGACCATGAACCGGATCTCGTCGTCCTGGACCAGGGCACCGTCCACCACCCTGACGTGGCAGACGACGCCTCGGTAGATGTCGTAATACGAGTCGAACACCAGGGCCCGCAGCGGTCCGTCGACGACCGCGGTGGGGGCGGGGAGGCGGGCGACGATCGCCTCGAGCAGCTCGTCGACCCCCTCGCCCGACTTGGCCGAGACCCGCAGCACATCGGCGCGGGTGCCGCCGATGACCCCGATGATCTGGTCGGCAACCAGGTCGGGCTCGGCCGCGGGCAGATCGATCTTGTTGACCACCGGGATGATCTCCAACCCGCTCTCGATGGCAAGGTAGGCGTTGGCCAGGGTCTGGGCCTCGATCCCCTGGGTGGCGTCGACCACCAGCAGCGCCCCCTCGGCGGCCGCCAGCGAGCGCGACACCTCGTACGAGAAGTCGACGTGGCCCGGGGTGTCGATCAGGTTGAGGACGTAGATCTCGCCGTCGCCGGCGCGGTAGTCGATACGCACCGCGTTGGCCTTGATGGTGATGCCCCGCTCCCGTTCCAGGTCCATGGTGTCGAGAAGCTGCTCGCGCATGTCCCGCTCGGCGACGGTGCCGGTGCGCTGCAGGAAGCGATCGGCCAGGGTCGACTTGCCGTGGTCGATGTGGGCGATGATGCAGAAGTTGCGGATGCGCGCCAGCTCGGTCATGGGCCCTACGGTGAAGCGGAACGGGTCTGCTCAACACAGACATGGGCATTGTACCGGCGGCCCGCTGTGGTAGCCTTGCTCGTTCCCGTTCGCAGAGGTTTGTCGTCGCATGGCCAACATCAAGTCGCAGATCAAGCGCAACCGTCAGAACACGGTGCGACACGATCGCAACAAGTCGGTGAGCTCCGAGCTCAAGACCCGCTTCAAGACGGCGGTGGCGGTCGCCGAATCCGGCGATCCCGACGCCACCGAGAAGGCGGTCCGCATCGCCCAGAAGCGGATCGACCAGGCGGTGGCGATGGGGCTCGTCCACAAGAACACGGCAGCCCGACGCAAGGCCCGCCTGGCCCGCCGGGTCGCCGCCCTCCAGAAGTAACCGACTCGAAGAACTCGCCGCCGGCCGTCGTCGGCGACCGACCAACAGGATCGCTCCCCATGACCAGCGCCAAGACCTGGCTCACCCCTGCTGCCTACGCCAAGCTGCGCCAGGAGCTCGAGCATCTCGAGACCGACGGCAGGCGAGAGATCGAGCAGCGGATTGCCGACGCCCGTGACCATGGCGACCTGCGGGAGAACGCCGAGTACGACACCGCCAAGAACGACCAGGGGATGATGGAGGCCAGGATCCGGCAGATCAGGTCGACGCTCGACAGCGCCGACGTGCGTGAGATCGAGGACTCGGGCCGGGTCGGGGTCGGCACCATCGCCACGGTGGTCGACGAGGACGGCGACGAGATGGAGTTCCTGGTGGCCCCATCCGAGAACAAGGTCGCCGGTCTGCTGCTCGCCTCTCCCGACTCCCCACTCGGCGGCGCCCTGCTCGGAGCCGTTCCGGGCGACTCGGTGACGTATGAGGCTCCGGGCGGCACCTTCACCTACGTGGTGCGGGCCGTCCGCGTCTACGAGGGCTGAGCACCGGCCTCAGCGGGGCTCACCTGGATTCACCGCCCCGAGCCGCCGTACCAGAGGCTGAGGGCGACCGTCAGCCGCTCCAGTGTCACCCGGTGGGTGGCTTCGGGTGCCGTCTTCAGTTGGACGTCCGCCTTGGCCAGGGCGGCGAGCGCCCGCCTCAGATCCTCGGAACGCGCCCGCTGCCTCATGTTCCACAGCCGCTCGGTCCCCCGGTTGGATGCCGCTCCCGACCGGGCCACGAAGGTGTCGTAGTCGGGGGCATTGGCGGCGAGCGCCCGGCGGCGCAGGTCGTTCTGCAGGTAGCTGAGCAGGGCGAGCGGGTGGCCGTGGAGGAGGTAGTCGGACAGCCGGCGCAGCGCCTCACCGGTTCTCCCGGCGACGATCGCATCGGTGACCTTCCACATCGGCTCATCCGGTCGGTTGCGGAACCGCTCGGCGACCATGTCGGCGGTGACCGTCGCACCGTCGACGGCGAGTTGGTCGAGCGCCTGCCCCAGTGCCGCCACGTCCGAGCCGAATCGTCGGATCAGGGCCGCCTGCGCCCCCTCCCCCAGCCGGAGCGAGCGCTTCTTGGCGGCGATGCCGAGCCAGGTGGCGGCACCGGCCTCGGTCACCAGCCTGATCTGCACCGTGTCGGCCAGGGGCTTCACCACCCGACCGAGCACGGGCGGCATGGCGCCGGTGGTCAGGAACACCACCCCGAGAGTCCCATCGTCGGGGACGCTGCCGATCACCTCCGACAGCACCTCGGCCTCGGTCTTCTGGAGCTGGTCGGCGTCGACGAACAGGACCCCGGTCGCCCCTCCGAACAGCGATCCGCTCTGCAGGGCGGGGACGGCAGAGGCGACCGGGGTGCGCATGCCCGCCTCGTCCGTGTCCTCACCGCTGGCACGACCGGGCACGTCGATGCGGGTGATGTCGCTGATCCCCCACCGCTCGAACGCCTGCTGGGCGGCCTCGAACATCAGCTCACGCTCCCCGGGACCCGCTCCCCGGTCGGTGGACACGACCACGATCGGCTTCACCACCCGAGCGTACCTCCGCCACCGCACCCACCAGCACCGGCTTCCTCGACCGCCTCGCAGGTGGGCGGCGATCACCTCGGGGGGGAACGGGCGATTGCCCGATGCGGGTGACGAGCTCGGCGCTGCCCCCGCCGGCACCTGAGCCCCTGGTGCGGGGCGACGGCTACGGTGAGATCGTGGAACGCAGGGACAGGGACAAGTCCGCTGACGAGCGGACCTCGCTGGTGCAGTTCCTCGACTTCCAGCGGGCCACCCTGCTGATGAAGGCCGCCGGGTTGGACCGGGAGCAGTTGGCGCAGACCACCGCCGCCTCGTCGCTTCACCTCGCCGGGCTGCTCAAGCACATAGCGCTGGTGGAGGAGAGCTGGTTCCAGGAGGTCTTCCTCGGGTTGGAGGCACCGGACTGGTGGCGCCATGTCAACTTCGATGACGACCCCGATTGGGAGTTCCGCACCGCGGCGGACGACGACCCGGAACAGCTGGTGGCGTTGTACGAGCAGGCCTGCACCCGCAGCCGGGAGATCGTCGACGCCGCCGCCTCGCTCGACCAGCCGTCGGTGAAGCCGTCGCGCGACGGCGAGCCCTTCAGCCTCAGGTGGATCATGCTGCACATGATCGAGGAGACGGCGCGGCACAACGGCCACGCCGACCTCATCCGCGAGGCGATCGACGGGGTCACCGGCGAGTAGCTCCGGTAGAGGCACCGAGAGCTGGGGCACACACCCTGCCGGTCTGGGTCGCACCGAGACCGCGTCGCCCGCGCCGGGCCCGCTCATGGTGGGTGACCGTTGTTCGGGCAGGGGCACAATGGGACCACGATGTCACCCTGGTCGATGGTGGTCATGACCGTGGCACCGGCCCGAGCCAGCGTTTCCAGCACCTCAGCGGTGGGGTGGCCGAAGGTGTTGTCGCCGACGCTTATCACCGCCACCGGTCCGACCGTCGCCGCCAGCCAGCCGAGATCGGTGGTCGATGAGCCGTGGTGGGGCACCTGGAGGACGTCGGGGGCAACAGCAGGCAGCTCTGCCTGAGCGATCGCCCCGACGTCGCCGGTGAGCAGGACCTCGGTCCCGCCCGCCGTCACCCGCATCACGATCGAGCCGTCGTTGTCGGCGGCGTAGCGGCGACCTGGCCCGATCAGCGCGAGGTTGATCCTGCCAAGCGTGGCGCCATCGCCGGCCCCGACGGCGGCGACCGGGACACCGGCGGTGGCCGCCTCGACCAGCAGGTCGTCGAGCAGTCCCCCGACCGGCTGACCGGCTGGGTACCAGATGGCGCCGACGGAGCGTTCCCCCACCAGACCTTGCAGGCCTCCGGCGTGGTCGGCATCGCCGTGGGTGACCACGACCAGGTCGATGGCGCCGACGCCGTGGCGGCGCAGCGCCAAGCCAAGCACCAGCGGGTCGGGTCCCCCGTCGACCAGCACCACCGAGCTCGGCGGGTCGCGGATCAGGATGGCGTCGCCCTGGCCGACGTCGAGGAACACCACCACGGGAAAATCGGGCGGCCCCACCGGCAGCCCCCAGGCGATCAGGGCGGCGGCCGCTACCCCGGCGAGGACCGGGCGCAGCCGCCGTCCCAGCCAGAAGCTGGCGGCCACCGCTCCCACCCCGAGCACCCCGACCACGCCGAGCTGGGGCCACCCGGCGGCTACCGAGGCGACGACGAGGACGCCGCCGGCGGCAACCAGCCCCAGGTCGAGGGCAGGGGCGAACCCGGTCAACGCCCCGATCCCTCCGACCACGGTCGCCGTGGTGACCAGGGGCACGGCGACGACGTTGGCGATCGGGCTGAGCAGGGGCACCGTCCCGAACCGGGCGAGCAGGATGGGAAGCACCGCCAGCTGGGCACCGGCGGTACCGAGCAGCACCGCCCACAACCAGCGGGGACGCCGACGGGGTGTCAACGCCACCGCCACCAGAACCCCGGCGGTGGCCGCCACCGAGAGCTGGAAGCCCACGTCGAGTGCCAGGTCCGCCGAGAACAGCAGGAGCCCGGTCACCGCCAGCCCCAAAGCCCGCCACGGGTCCACGGGAACACCGACGATGCGCCCACCCAGCACCACCGCCGCCATCGACCCCGCCCGGATGACGGACGGCTCCCACCGGGTGGCGACGACGAACGCTCCCAGAGCGACGATCCCGAGACCGGCGCGCAGCCGCGGATCGAGCCCGAACGGGCCGATCACCAGCCACCACGCCGCCAGGAAGATGGCGACGTTGCTCCCCGACACGGCGACAAAATGGGTCAGCCCCGCCCGGCGTAGCTCATCGAGACGGCGCTCGGAGAGCCCGTCGGTGTGCCCCACCAGGAAGCCGGCGACGAGCGCCGCCGCTTCGGAGCGATCGTCGGCCAGGCCATCGATGACGGTACGGCGCAAGAGGTTGCCCGGTCCGAAGAACGGGCCGGTGGCGGCCGCCGCCAGAGCGACATGGTCGGCCTCGACCGACGCCCGGTACCGATCGCCCCGATAGCGACCGGGCCGGTCCGAGACGATACCGTCGATGATCACCTGGTCGCCGGCGGCGATCCCACTCAGGATGCCGGCGACCAGCCCCGGGCCTTCGCCCTCGCCCTCGCCCTCGCCTTCGCCGTCGCCGTCGCCCTCGCCGACGCCCGCGCCTTCACCAGGAGCGAGCACGGCCCCGTCGAGCGAGGCCAGCATGGTGATCTCACCCGCCAGGGAGGCCCCCGAGGCCCGTACCAGCATCGCCGTTCCATACTTGCCGGTGGCCGGATCGGAGAGCACACGGGCGACCAGAGCGTGTCTACCGGAGGCGACGGGCACGGTGGCCGCGGCTTCGGTCCGGGCCGCAGCCAGCACACCCGAGCCGATCCCGGCGACGACCAGAGCGGCGAGAACCTTTGCCGTCGCCCCACGGACCACGATGCCGGCGCCGACGGCGACCACCGCCGCCACCCCCACCAGCGGACCGAGCCGGGGCCCCTGGCCCAGACCCACCGCACATCCGACCCAGACGGCGGCCGCCGCCCCCAGCACCGGGTACCCGAGGGGCAGGGCGGCGGCGATGCCGTCACGGGACGACGACGTGATCACGGAGAGCGGCCAGCTTCACCTCGCCGATCCCGGATACGTCGAGGAGGTCCTCGACGGTCTGGAAGGGCCCAATGGTCTCGCGATGGGTGATGATCCGCTCGGCCAGCACCGGCCCCACCCCGGGCAGGAGCTCAAGGGTAGCGGCATCGGCGTGGTTCACCATGATCAGACCGTCGGGCTCGCTGCCGGGCGCCGCCGGCGACGAACCGCTACCCGGAGCAGACCCCCCGTCGCCGTTCACGGCGGGCACCACGATCTGCTCACCGTCGCCGACCGGCGCCGCCAGGTTGATCGAAGCCACATCGGCGGAGCGGTCGGCTCCACCGGCGGCGGCGATGACGTCGGCGATCCGGGCCCCGGCCGGCACCATGACCAGCCCGGGGTTGCTCACCGCCCCGGAGACGTGAACGGTCATGGTCTGTGTCGTGGTGACCGCGGGGGCACCGGCCGACGGCATCCGTTCCACGCTCCCGACCGGCATAGCCGCCCCACCAGGGTCGGTGCCGGACGGGAGCCCCCACCACAACACCCCGGCGAGCAGGGCGACGACGACGGCAATGGCGCCACCCGTCCGAACCCCGACGACCCCGAGCCCGCCGACCGCACCCGGGCCGGGTGGAGCGAACCGGCTCCTCCAGCCGGAGCGGGTCGGCACCCCGGCGCCCACCCCGACCGGCGGCACCGGGCCGGCGCCCCGACGCATCGCCTCATCCTGTTCTCCGACCCGCTCCGCCGCGTTTCGCAGCGGGCCGTCGTCGCTGATTGTTCTGTCGATGGCGGCCTCCTCGGTCCGCCCCTCGGGGATGTGCCCACCCGCTCCCACATGTACCACGGGGGTGTGACACGTTCCAGGGTCCCGTCGGCGACGGGCGCCGCACCCGGGTTCGTCACCGGATCAGAAGACGAGGTGGACCACGGCGTCGACGGCCTCGGCGAGCTCGTCCTCGAAGATCAGGGCAAGGGCACCGGTCAGGTTGACACCGGCGTGCACCGCGATGGGGAGACCGATGTCACCGGTGGCGAGCGCCAGCCATCCCAGGGCAACACCGATCACGAACAGGCCGGGGACGGCGTACAGCGCCCCTGGGTCGATCAGGTGCACCCCGGCGAAGAAGGCGGCTGAGACCAGGATCGCCGGCCACGGCGCCATCGAGCGCCGCAGACGCGACAGCAGGACCGCCCGGTACACGATCTCCTCGACCACCGGGGCCACCCCCACCAGCATCACCAGCAGGACGACGATCTCCAGCCACCGTGAGGCGCCGCCAACCACCCCGGCGACCGCCTGTTGGGGCAGCTCGTCGGGCGCCAGCAACCTGATGAGCCCGCCGATCAGCACCGCCACCACCACTTGGAGGGCGAGCCCGGCCAGGATGCCCCAGGTGTCCGACCGGCGCCACGCCAAGCCCACCCGCTCCGCCAAAGATCCGGTGCCACGGCTCCGGCCGAGCCCGATCAGGGTGGCTACGGTGGCCGCCGATTGGGCGAGCAGCGTCACCGTGACCTGGGCGACTGTGATCTCATCGGCCGCGGTGACGGCCACCATCACCGACCCGGCAAGGATGGCGGCGGCAAACCCGGCCCCCAGGGCCAGAACCACGTCGCCGAAGGCCCACCTGGTCTCGGGCAGGTACGCCATCTCCAGCGGGCGCCATCGGCTCACGGCGCCCTCCGTCCCGGGGCGAACCGGGCGGCCACGGTGCGGGCCTCCACCTCGAGGCGGATGTCGCGGTAGGCGTCCCAGTGCGATCGCCCGTGCCAACGTCCGCTGACGTAGTCGCCCAGGTAGCGGCCGACGTGGCCCAGCGGACCGATGCGCCGGTACTGGTCGAGGTGAACCAGCTCATGGACCACGAGGACGCCGTGCCGCCACGCCTCATCCCGGTCGGCGAGACCGGCGAAGACCTCGGGGGTGACGAAGATCCCCCAGGGCATGGTCACGGCGGCGATGCCCTTGGCCCAGGTCCGGCGGAACCAGCGGGAGGCCGGTTTGATCCTGGCCCGTCCCGGGTCGACGGTGGGCAGGGCGCGCCCGACCTCGGCGGGATCGATTCCGGCGGCGAGGAGCGCATCGCGCGCCGTGATCGAACGGCTTGCGATCACACCACGACGTTGATCAGGTTGGGGAGCCGGGCGATGACCCTGCGCGGCTCACCGCCGTCGAGATACGGCGCCACCCGATCGGAGGCGAGGGCGGCGGCGATGGCGTCGTGCTCACCGATCGTTGCCGCCACCTCGATACGGTCCCTGACCTTGCCGTTGACCTGCACGACCATCACCACCACCTCTTCCTTGGCGATCTCCGGGTCGGCCTCGGGCCATGAGGCGAGGTGGATCGAGTCAGGGTGGCCACGGCGGTGCCACAGCTCCTCGGTGACGTGGGGGGCTATCGGGGCCAGCAGCAGCAGCAGGGTGTCGACCGCCTGGTCCCATCCCCCGGCGGCGACCGATCCCTGGCGGAGGACCGCCTGCAGCTCGTTGCGGAGCGTCATCAGGGCGGCGACGGCGGTGTTGAACTTGACGTGCTCCAGATCCTCGTCCACCTTGGCGATGGTCTGATGGACCCGCCGCGCCAACCGTTCGACGGCGACCGGGTCGACCTCGATCTCCCGGTACGAGGCGGTCGCCAGCTTCCACACGTCCTCGACGAAGCGGCGCGATCCCACGATGCCTCGACTGTCCCAGGGCCCGCCCTTCTGCCACTCGTAGGCGAACATCAGGTGGGTGCGCACCGTGTCGGCGCCGTACCGCCGGACCAGGTCGTCGGGGTCGATGACGTTGCCTCGCGACTTGGACATCCGCTGCACCTCGAGACGGTGGCGGAGCTGGTTGACGTCGTTGACGCCCCGGATCGATGGGATGTCGACCGGAGCGTCGTCCGGTACCTCGACGGTGACCGAGCCCTCGTGGGTCGCCACCTGGAGGATGTTCCCGGTGCGCCGCACCAACTCGCCGGCCACCGCACCATCGCCGCCGGCGGCGTTGGGGATGACCCTGACCGAGGTGGCGACCACCCTGCCCTCGACCATCGCTCCGTCGACCACGATCCGATCGCCCTCCCGCTCCTCGCCCAGAACCTGGCCCTGGTTGCGCAACGCCAGGAACGGCTCGTCGAACAACCCGGCCGGGTCCCTGCCGTGCGCCTCCATGGCGGCGACGGTGTCGTCGAAGGCCCCCATGTCCCGCATCGCCTTGACGAAGAACCGGGCGTAGAGCAGATGCATCACGGCGTGCTCGGCGCCACCGGTGTAGGTGTCGACCGGCAGCCAGTATGCGGCCTCCTCGGGGTCGAAGGGCCCGCCGTCGAAGTGCGGCGACAGGTAGCGGAACCAGTACCACGACGAGCACATGAAGCCGTCCATGGTGTCGGCTTCCCGCCGGGCCGGGTGGCCCTCGCGGTCGACCGTGTCGAGGAACGGCTCGTAGGTCACCAGGGGGTTGGTCCCGTGGAACTCGATGTCCTCGGGGAGCAGCACGGGGAGGTCGCCGTCGGCCACCGCCTCCATGGCCCGGTCGCTCCGCCGCACGATCGGGATCGGGGCGCCCCAGTAACGCTGCCGGGAGATCAGCCAATCCCGCAGCCGGTAGTTGATCGATTCGGTGCCGATCCCCTGGCTCTCCAGCCAGTCGATGGTGGCGGCCACCGACGGATTGGACCTGCCCTTGGCCAGGGTTGTCTCGATCCCGTCGATGGGGCCGCTGCCGACCATCACCCCCGGCCCGACGTAGGAGGCCGCCATCTCGTCACCGGAAAGCGGATCCCCCCCAGCGGGATGGATCACAGGGACGACGGGGAGGTCGAACCTTCGGGCGAACTCGAAGTCGCGCTGGTCGTGGGCGGGTACCGCCATGATCGCCCCCGTCCCGTACGACAGCAGGACGTAGTCGGCCACCCACACCGGGATCTGGGCGCCGTTGACCGGGTTGGTTGCATGGCCGCCGGTGAACACCCCGGACTTGGCCGTGCTGTCCGCCATCCGCTCCAGGTCGGTCTTGCGAGCGGCCTGGGTGCGATACGCCTCGACCTCGGCCCTGCGGTCGTCCGTGGTGAGGGCATCGACCAGGGGGTGCTCGGGGGCGAGGACCATGAAGGTGGCGCCCCACAGGGTGTCGGGACGGGTGGTGAAGACACGGATCCCCTCACCGACTGCGGTGGGGAACACCACCTCGGCGCCCTCGGAGCGCCCGATCCAGTTGGTCTGCATGGTGCGCACCGGCTCGGGCCAGTCGATCCCGTCGAAGCGGAGTAGTTCGTCTGCGTAGCGCGTGATGGCGAACAACCACTGCTCCATCATCCGCTGCACCACCGGCTGCCCGGTCCGCTCGTCCTTGCCGTCGATCACCTGCTCGTTGGCGAGGACGGTCTTGAGCGTGGGCGACCAGTTGACCATGGCCTCGCCCCGGTAGGCCAGGCCGTGCTCGTAGAGCCGTTTGAACAGCCACTGGGTCCACCGGTAGAACTCCGGATCGGAGGTGACGACCTCCCGCTCCCAGTCGAACATCGTCCCCATCGATCGGAGCTGCCCTCGCATACGGGTAATGCTGGCCTTGGTCCACGTCGCCGGATGGATGTTGCGCTGGACGGCGGCGTTCTCGGCGGGGAGCCCGAAGGCGTCGAACCCCATCGGGAACAGCACGTTGTATCCCTTCATCCGCATGTAGCGGGCCCTGGCGTCCGAAGGGGTCATGCTGTACCAGTGCCCGACGTGGAGGTCCCCGGATGGGTAGGGCAGCATCGTCAGCGCGTAGTGCTTGGGGCGCGCCCAGTCGACCGTTGCCCGGTAGAGCCCGGATTCCTCCCAGCGTTGCTGCCAGGTGGTCTCGACGATGGTGTGGTCGTAGGTGGTCATACGGTCTCGGGAGGGGCGGCGAAGGGTAATCGGGACGCCGGTCGGCACGGCCGGCCGTCGGGTTCGCCCGGGTTGGCGGGCTCGAGCATTACATGGTCTTCAACACGTTGACCCGACCGTGGGAGAAGCATGTGACGACTACCCGAGCATCTCCCCCACACTGACCGTTGCAGGGCAGATGCGCTCAGTCGCGGCCCATCCAGGTGGCCACGTCGACCTCGTTCCCCTCGGCGTCGGCCAGTGTCCACCATTCCGGGGCGTACCGGTCGGTCACCAGGTGGCCGCCGGCGGCGATCGCCGCCGCGACGCGCGTCTCGGCCTGGTCGTGAGGCACGGAGATGTCGACGTGAATGCGATTGCGCTGCGGGCGCGGCGCGTCCATCTCCTGGAACCAGAAGGACGGCCCGCGTCCGTAGGGGTCGATCAGGTCCTCGTCACCCAACTCCCGGTACCCGAGCACGGCGCGCCAGAACGGCCTCACCTCGGGACCGACGAGCGCGTCGATCGCGACCTGAACCGTCTGCACGGCGGTCGGGTCGGCGGGGACGTCCAACTCACGCGCCGCCGCCGAGATCTGCCGGGCTAGCTCGACGTCGCGCTCGCTCAGCCCTTCGACCTCATGCGTCATCAGCCGCACGGTCACACCGGCATACCGCAGGTCGACGTCGGGGTGATGGTTCGCAGCGTCGGCCAGCGTCCCGATCGCGTCCACGAGCGCGACGCCCGTGGCGAACGACCCGGTACGAAAGTGCGCGCACGCCCCGCCGAACAGCACCCGCCAGTCCTCAACGCCGACGGCCTCGTGGAACTGCCGCGGCGTGATCGGCTCGGTCATGCGCCCCTCAGCGTAACACTGTGGGTCTGCGGGCGGCTATCCGGCGATGGAAGGCCACCGGCGGGCCGGCTGGCGAGTCGACGGCCGACAGAAACTCCCCGTTGACCTGGGACTTCATCTCGGTGGAGCTGAGGGGATTTGAACCCCTGGCCTCTTGCATGCCATGCAAGCGCTCTGCCAACTGAGCTACAGCCCCGGGAGTCCCGGGATGTTATCAGGCCTCGACCTTGACCGGTTCGAAGGCGATCCGTGGTGCGTCCGCCCACAGCCGCTCGAGGTCGTAGTAGTCCCTGGTCTCGGCGTCGAAGACGTGCACCACGATGTCGCCGTAGTCGAGCAGCACCCAACGGGCGTGCTCGACGCCTTCGCGTCGAAGCGGCTTGCGGTCGATCGCCTGCTTCATCTGGGCCTCGACCTCGTCGACCAGGGTCTTGACGTGACGGTTCGAGGTACCGGTGCCGATCACGAACACGTCGGTGAGCACGATCAGCGTGGAGACATCGAGGAGGGCGACGGCGGTGCCCTTCTTGTCGGCGATGGCGGCGGCGGCTGTCTTGGCCGCATCGACGGCTTGATGGTCAGCGCTGATGATGACCTTTCCTTGGAACGTGGACGGGCGTCATCCTAGAAGGTTCGGGGGCCGGAACATGAACGATGCCGCCAGGCGTTGCGCCCTGCCGCGCCTACTGGCCTCAATCCGCCCCCCGGTAGAGCCGGTGGGCGTCGACGTATCGCCACACGCCGTCCGTCACCAGGAACCGGATCGAGTCGCCCCCGGCGACGCGGGCCCGCAACTCGGTGGACGCGATCGCCAGCTCGGGAGTGCGCAGCCAGGTGATGTCGACGGGACCGATGGCGGTGTCGACCTCGTCGACGGAGACACCGGGACGGGGCATGATGGCGAAGGCGACGCCCGTCAGCAGGTCGGCGGCGCGGTGCCAGGTGCGCACCCCGGCGGCGGCGTCCGCCCCGACGATGAGCACCATGTCGTCGCCACCGAAGGATTCGATGGTGTCGATGGTGTACGTCGACCCCACACGTCGCACCTCGCGGGCATCGACTTCGACGTAGTCGATGCCGTCGATGCTGAGCTCGGTCATCGCCAGGCGGTGGTGGGGATCGCTGACCGGGCGCTCGGCCTTCTGCCACGGGCTGCCCGCCGGTATCAGCGTGACCACGTCGAGCCCGAGTTGACGGTATGCGGTCTCGGCGGCGACCAGGTGGGCCAGGTGGGGCGGGTCGAAGGTGCCGCCGAGGATGCCGCGTCGCACCCGGCGCAGCATAGGGAGCGGAGATGGTGGCCTCGATGGTCAGCCACACCGCCGAGCCGGGCGGGTGACATCCCAGCCACGGCTCGGGGTCGACGTAGACGCCATCGACCCTGACCGAGAAGTGGACGGCGTCGAGCCCGTTGTCGGTGCCGGAGGCGCCGAGAACGGAACCCGTCACCACCGAACGGCCGGCGGCGATGGTGACCGTCTCGAGGTAGGAGTATGACGTCTTGAGGCCGCCACCGTGATCGACGGTGACCGAGAGCCGCTCGACGACGGGACCGGCGAAGCTGACCACGCCGACCCCGGCGGCGGCTACCGGCGTGCCCGGCGTGGCCCCGAGGTCGATTCCCCAATGCCCGGCGTACTGCCCGATCGGTGCGAAGTCACGAAGCACGGGACCGTCGACCGGCGCCACCAGCCCGGTGCAGGTCGGGGCGGCGAGAGCCGGTGCGGTGATGAGCCATGGCACCAGCAGCGCGGCACCAGCGGCGAGCCGGGACCAGAACATTGGCCTTCCTCTCCCGCCACCGCATCCGCACCGTACCCGGTGGGTGTGACACGAAGAAGAGGGCCGGTATGGAACGAGGACGGGCCGGTGGTCCGGAACGGCTACCGGACCGCGATCCGCCGACCCGGGTGGGCGCGCTCCAGGGCTACCCGTTCCACGAAGCGCTCGAGTTGGCGGAGCGTCCGGACCTCGTGGACGCTGTCGCAGACCGCGGCGAACGTCGCCATGATCGAGTCCCCGGTGTCCCAGTAGCGATTCGCCTCTGGATTGAGCCAATGCACCGCCCGGGCCCGATCGGCGATGGAGGCGAGCACCGTCACCCCGGAGTCCCGGTAGTTGTTCCTGGCATCGCCGGTGATGATCACCGTTGATCGCGGGGTCACCGCATCGGCGAACCGCTCGGCGAAGCGATTCAGCGCCACCCCGTAGTCGCTGTGCCCGTCACGGTGGATCACCTCGGCGCTCGCCGCCACATGCTGCATGGCCTCGTCGAAGTCGGTGCCGGATCCGAAGAAGCGGGTGACCTCGTCGATGCCGTCGACGAAGGCGAACGTGCGGACATTCGAGAACTGGTGGGCGATGGCGTAGGTGAGCTGCATGGTGAACCGGGCGAAGGTGGCCATCGAGCCGGATACGTCACACAGGATCACCAGCTCCGGCTTGGCGATCCGCCGCGGTTTCCACCGCGGGTCCACCAGGGCACCACCGTGGGCGAGCGACCGGCGGATGGTGCGACGCACGTCGAGTCGACCCCGGCGCCCGTGGCGGCGCCGCGCCGCCAGCCGGGAGGCGAGCCGGCGGGCCAGCGGGGCGATCCTGGCACCGATCTCCGCCAGCTCTTCGCGGGTGGCGTGCATGAGATCGATGTCCTCGACGAGTGGGGCCCGCACGGTGCGGGCCACGGCCTCGCTCCCCCGGTCCGCCACCAGCCGGCGCATGATCTCGTCATGGACGGCGGCGCGGATCTGGTCGATCTGATCGTCGGCGAGGACGTCGGCGAGCCGCCGGTTGAACACGTCTTCATCACCCGCCTCGTCCTCGGCCGGGGTGCGCAACAGCAGACGCAGCCGGTGGGTGTCGAGACGGTTCATCACCCGATAGAGGTAGTGGCGTCCCCCGACCGGGCGGCCGGGCTGGAAGCCGGAGAAGCGGTCGACGGCGATCCGCACCAGCTGGAGCAGCCGCTCGCGGTCGCGAGAGCGCAGCGCAGCCACCATCGCCTCGACCAATTCGTCGACATCCCCTCCAGACCCCACGCCGGTCCCGCCCCCTGCGGCGGGCGGGAGGGTGATCGCCATCTGGTCGATCGTCTCACCGGCGCCGAGCGGGGCGGCGGCGAGCCCGAAGAACACGTCGAAGGCGACATCGAAGGTGCGGCGGTGACGGGCGGCCTTGACCATCGTGGCGCCAAGCGCGGTCCGTACGGCCTCTCGGTTGCCCAGGTCGACCTGGTCGATGGCGGCCACCGCGTCCATGACCTCGACCATCGAGACCGGGATCCCGGTGGTTCTGAGCTCGGCGGCGAAATCCGCCAGCGACTTGAGCACCGCCGACTACCCGGCCGAGCCGGACGACGTGAGGTCGAGCTGACGGCGCACCTTGTCGATGTCGGACTGGTACTTGAGCAGAACGTGCAGGGTGTCGTCCGTGACGGCACCGTCGACCTCGGTGACCGCCAGGGCGAGGAGCGTCCGCGCCCAGTCGATGCTCTCGCTGATCGATGGCGACTTGCGGAGCTGGACACCGCGGATGGAGCGGACCACCTCGGCGATGCGGGAGGCGAGCCGCTCGGGGAGCCCTTCCACCCTGGTCAGCAGGATCTCCCGCTCCCGGCCGACATCCGGATAGTCGATGTGCAGGAAGAGGCAGCGCCGCTTCAGCGCCTCGGACAGTTCCCGGGTGTTGTTCGAGGTCAGTACCACAAACGGGCGTGATGTCGCCGTGATCGTACCCAGCTCGGGGATCGTCACCTGGAAGGTGTCAAGCACCTCGAGCAACAGGGCCTCGCTCTCGATCTCGACCCGATCGACCTCGTCGATGAGCAGGACGACCGGCTCCGGGCTTCTGATCGCCTCGAGCAGCGGCCGGGTGAGCAGGAAGTCCTCGGTGAAGATGTCGCCCTCGAGCTCGTCCCACCGCCGGCCCTCGTCTGCCTGCAGCCGGAGCAGCTGCTTGTGGTAGTTCCACTCGTAGAGCGCCTTGGCCTCGTCGAGACCCTCGTAACACTGGAGCCGGACCAGCCGTCGACCGGTGGCGGCAGCGACCGCCACCGCCAGCGACGTCTTGCCCACCCCGGCGGGGCCCTCGGCCAGGATCGGCTTGCCCAGCCGGTCGGCGAGAAAGACGACCTGGGCGATGCGGTCGTCGCTGAGATACCCGGACCGCTGCAGGGCGTCGGCAGTCGCGGCGACATCGGTGAAGGACATCCCGGCATTCTCGCCGCCGCCGCCGCCGCGCCGGAAATCAGGAGGAGATCAGGAGGAGATCAGGAGGAGGTTGAGCCGCGATTGCCCGCGCCACCCAAACTTTGAGCGAATAACACCGCTCAGCAGAGTGAGGCGCTCAAAGTTCGGCCCCGAGAGCCCGAGCCACCCAAACTTTGAGCGAATAACACCGCTCAGCAGGGTGAGGCGCTCAAAGTTCGGTCCCGAGAGCGGACCGGACGCCGGCTAGCGCTAGCGGGAGATGTCCTGGTCGGTTTGGGTGACCCTGGTCCGCACCGTGAAGACCGAGTCACCGCTGAGGATCCCTCCCCGGCCGAGCAACCGACCCGACTGCCAGTTGGCCAGACCGAGCTCGGGCCGATCGAGGGCGTACTGCCCGTCTACCCAGCGGGTGAACCCATTCCCCACGAAGGGCGCGTCGATGGTGTCGAAGAACCGCTGCTGCTCGCCCTCGTCGGTCGACACCAGGCTGGCGATGAACCGCGGGCTCTGCTCGTTGAACAACCGAACCGCGGTGGCCAGGTCGGGGACGATGACCAGCGACACCTCGGGACTGTCCTCCCACTCCCATTCGTGGCCGAGCCGGTCGTCCGGCAGCACCTCGGTGCGCGGCTCGTCGACCTGGCCCTCGGCCCGGGCGATGCGGGCAGGGGCGAACCATGGCTCCGGGATCATCCCTTCGCTGCCCTCGGCGACGTGGAGCTTGGCCACGGTGCCCCGTCGCCTACCCGCCTCGTCCAGGGCATCGAGGAAGCGAGGCACCAGCTCGTCGGCGGCGGAGGCGATCACGCAGCAGGTGTTGAGGGTGTTGCACACCTTGCGGTCGAGCGATCGGACCACCACGGAGGCGAACATGTCGGGGTCGGCGTGCTCGGAGGCGACGATCCACGCCCCCCCGGTCCCGTGAAGGCTGACCGGCACCCCTGCCTGCCGAGCCACCGCCCCCAGCTGGGCAACGGCCGGGCCCGAGCCGCGAGCCACCGCCAACGCCAGGCGCCGGTCCGAGAACAGGGCCCAACCGGCGGAGCGCTCGGGGCTGGCCACCAGCGACACCGCTCCGGGCGGAAGGTCGGAGGCGGCGAGGGCGTGATCGAGGGCGTGCTCGACGATGGCCTCGGCGGTGCCCAGAGCGTCGGACCCGATGCGGAACACCATGGTGTTGCCCGAGCGCAGCACCCCGGCGCCGTCGGCGAACACGTTGGGCCTGCCCTCGAACACGAACCCG
>Ga0136622_10000397_pt1 | contig 17785 bp, 14 predicted proteins | sample AntDrymUQ4482106_2_FD_104803 | JGI IMG/M metagenome (GOLD analysis project Ga0136622, IMG submission 104803) | Polar desert sand microbial communities from Dry Valleys, Antarctica - metaG UQ448 (21.06) | ecosystem: Environmental > Terrestrial > Soil > Desert | place: Antarctica: Dry Valley...
CGAGCTACGGCCACTCCGGGCCGACTCGCCCCAACTCCTGGTTCCCCCGTACGGCCGGCGCTCGACGCCGCCCGATTCGGCTCACTACAACTCGTCGGAGACTGTAGCAAGCTGTTCGGCGATCCCGCCTCGAAGTCCTCCTGGCCTGGAAGGCGGGCGAGCGTGCCGACCCGTGCCGCCCGCGGGCTCAAGGATCTCTCGGGATGCCCGCCCGAGCACCGTCCCCTGCAGGGTGAGCTGTTCTAGACCGCCTGGGCGAGGGCGTCCTGGGGCGAGCTCGCGACCAATCGCCAGCCCGCTGGCGCAGATCGCCTTCCACGATCCGGGTGAGCACCGCTACCACTTCCGGCCGAAACTGCGTGCCTGAGTTGCGCAGGAGCTCGGCAAGGGCCTCATCCAGCGGTCGTCCGCGCCGGTAGGGGCGGTCGCTGGTCATGGCGTGGAAGGCGTCTGCGCAAGAGATGATCGACGACTCCAGCGGAATCGCCTCGCCCGCCAGCCCGTCGGGGTACCCGCGGGAGTCCCACCGCTCGTGCGAGGAGCGCACGATCCGGCCGACCTCTCCGAGCACACCACCAACCTGATCGAGTATCCGCTGCCCTTCGACGGTGTGGCACCTGATCACGGCCCACTCCTCGTCGTCGAGCGGTCCGGCCTTGTGGATGATCTCGAGGGGGACCGCGATCTTGCCGACATCGTGCAGCAGCGCCCCGAACTCGACGAGCCGCCGTCTCGCCGGTGGGAGCGCCATCTCGTCCGCGACCGCCAGCGAGAGCGACACCACGTCACGGGAGTGCACTCCGGTGTACTCATCGGCGCCTTCGAGCCAGTCGCTCAGGAGCAGCGTCGTGCCGCGGTAGGTCCGATTCAGCTCGAGCGCATTGTCGAGGCGAGCCTGCCGCTCGCGGGCAAACAGTGCAAGCAGACCGGCGAGCGGCAACACGAGCAGGGCGGCGGCGGGATCGACGCGACCGGCGAGCGCCGCCAGCAGCCCGATGCAGGAGAGGAGGCCGTCGACCAGGAAGGTCCAAGCGAAGAGACTGGGCTGCATCCGGGGCGGGATGCCCATCCACAGCCACTCCCGCAGCGTCGACCAGCCGAAGTCGAAGGCGAATTGCGCGGCGAGCGCCGCGAGATACACCGGCCAGTTCGACAGCGACACTCCCACCGGCCCCGCCAGCACGAGCACCAGTGCCGGCCCGACCGCGTGCCAGGCGTCCCCGACCCCCAACAGCGCGCGGCTCGGGTGCCTGCGCCGGGTGAGGTACTCAGGAAGGTTGCCGAGCGTGCAGCCCACCACCACCAGCAGCGGCACGAGCGCCGCGGGCAGCAACAGCAGCATCGGAATCAGCACGATCTGCGTCGGCGCGGTGTAGCCGAAGCCGATCGTGAAGCGGATGCGCATCATCAGCGCGTAGGCGAGAACGAGCGCCGCCATCAGCGGGACGTCGAGCTCCGGAGCAAGGTCCGTCGCCAGCACTGTGGGGGCGACCACACCCAGGAAGGCGGCGGAGACGCACACCTCTACGGCAAGCTCCCGACGGCTCAACCCCGACAAGGCGCACTCGTCGTAACCCTCGGCCAGCTCCTCGACGGCAGGGCTGATGTCGTTCATGCCAGAGCGCTATCGGCAGACTTGACCGAATCCTCAACCTCTGGACAATTGTTCTCAACTACTGGACAAATGTTCGATGCGAGTAGTATGCGGAGCTGCCGGACCCGTACTACCCGAATAGCTAATCCTTGGCGACCCAGCATGGATAGCTGATACCCCAAACGGCAAGTGGCTCGCCGGTAGTTAACCGCCCAGGACCAATACGGAGGTAGAGCATGCCACGCCGCACGGAAGGCCCCTGCGGGGGAAAACGCAGCGCGACCCTCGCGATCTCAATCGTCGTCGCCCTCACGACCCTGACCGCCGCCCCGGCCGGACAGGCCGGCCCGCTCGTCGCATCGGCCGATGGCTGCACGAACGCCCCCCTCGAGCAGCCCTTCGTGCGCTGGCTCGATGTCTCCCCTTACGTGCTCGTCGCGGACGGCGGCTTCGAGAACGGCGCGTCCGGATGGTCGCTTTCAGGAGCAGGTGTCGTGGACGGCAACGAGCCCTACCACGTCCACGGAGCGGATGAGAGCAAGTCGTTGTCCATCTCCTCCGGTGGCAGCGCCACGAGCGCCACCACGTGCGTCGGCCTCGAAGAGCCTACGCTACGGCTGTTCATGCGCAGCAGCGATGCGTCGCCGCTGTCGATGCTGAAGGTCGAGGTGCTGTTCGAGGACGCGCTCGGCACGGTGCGCGCGACCCCGATCGGTGTCGTCCCGGCCCTCGCCTCCACCTCGTGGAACCCATTTCTGCCGATGACGATCGGCGCGAACCTGCTTCCGCTGATCGACGGCAAGACGCCCGTGCGGTTCCGCTTCACCGCCGAGGGCTCGGCCGACTGGCAGATCGACGACGTCTACGTCGACCCCCGGTACCACTGAAGCGGCCGGGGGGCTCCGGGGGCGCGAGCCCCCGGTCTACTCAGCCCTGCCTGACGACCGGCCGCTTGGCCGCACCCGCCTCGTCAAGCCGGCGCACGGGCGTCGTGTAGGGGGCGTGGCGGGCGATCTCGGGGTCCTCCTCGGCCTCGTGGAGGATCGAGCGAACCACCTCGACGAAGTGGTCGAGGCGCTCCCTGGGCTCGGTCTCGGTGGGCTCGATCATCAGCGCCTCCTCCACCAGCAGCGGAAAGTAGACGGTGGGCGGGTGCACGCCGTGGTCGAGCATCCGCTTGGCGATGTCGAGCGTGCGGATCCCGAGCTTGTCGCGTGCCCCCCTGCCCGAGAGCACGAACTCGTGCATGCAGATCCGATCGAACGCGATCGGGAGGTACTGCGCCACGGCGGGCTCCGCGAGGCGGGCGCGCAGGTAGTTGGCGTTCAGGACCGCGGTCTCGGAGGTCTCCCTGAGCCCGTCACCGCCAAGCGAGCAGATGTACGCGTACGAGCGCACGAAGACCCCGTAGTTGCCCTGAAAGCCGCGCAGCTTGCCGATCGACCGCGGGCGGTCGTAGTCGAGCCCGAAGCTCGGCTCGGAGCCCGAGCCGTTGGCCGCGCTCTCGGCGCGCACCACCTGCGGCCGCGGGAGGAAGGGCTCGATGCGATCCGACACGGCGATCGGGCCGGCGCCGGGGCCGCCGCCGCCGTGGGGCTGGGTGAATGACTTGTGCAGGTTGTAGTGCACGATGTCGAACCCCATGTCGCCGGGGCGGGAGATGCCCATGACGGCGTTCAGGTTGGCTCCGTCGTAGTAGAGCGTGGCCCCGGCGCCGTGCACGATCCGCGCGATCTCCTCGATGTTGCGATCGAACAGCCCGAGCGTGTTGGGGTTGGTGAGCATCAGGCAGGCCACGTCGTCGGTGGCCTTGGAGCGAAGGTCCTCGATGTCCACGCCGCCGTGCTCGTCGGTGCCCACCTTGACCACCTCGTATCCCGCCATGGTCACAGTCGCGGGATTGGTTCCATGGGCGGTGTCGGGGGTCAGCACCTTGTGCCGGTGCTCGCCGCGCTCCTCGTGGTAGGCGCGTGTGAGCAGCAGGCCGGCGAGCTCCCCGTGGGAGCCGGCGCTCGGCTGCAGCGAGACGTGCGGGAGGCCGGCGATCTCCGCGAGCGCACCCTGCAGGTTCCACATCAGCTCGAGCGCACCCTGCGCGTACTCGGGGTCCTGCAGCGGGTGCAGGCGCGCATGGCCCGGCAGCGCGGCAACACGCTCGTGGAGCTTCGGGTTGTGCTTCATCGTGCACGAGCCGAGTGGGTAGAAGCCCGTGTCGAGGTCGAAGTTCTTCTTCGAGAGCCCGTTGAAGTGGCGCACGATCTCCGGCTCGGAGACCTCGGGGAGCTCGGCCGGCCGAGCACGGCGGGCGCCGTCGGGGAGTATCTCCTCGAGCGGCACGTCCGGCACGTCGAGCGCCGGCGCGGTGAACGCGCGGCGGCCCTCCACCGAGCGCTCGTAGATCGTCACCGTCTGCTCTCCCGCGCGGGGGTCGAGCTGGGCCATCAGGCGGGCACCCCCTCGCGCATGGAGGTGGTGAGCGCGGCGAGGCGATCGATGTCGGCTCGGCCGCGCCGCTCGGTGATCGCCACGAGCAGGCCGTCCTCGTACTCCGGGTAGGTCTCGCGCAGCCGGTAGCCCGGGTTGATCCCCTCCGCCCGGGCGAGCTCCACCAGCCGGTCGAGGTCGGGCACGCGCACGGCGAACTCGCGCACCACCGGACCTGGGTTGATCGCCTCGAGGCCGAGCGCCCCGCGGGCGTAGTGCGTGCGCTTGGCCATCAGCTCGCCCAGCTCCACGAGGCCCCGCTTGCCAAGCCAGGAGAGGTAGATGACCCCCGCCAGTGCGTTCAGCGCCTGGGAGGTGCAGATGTTGTGCGTGGCCTTTTCGCGGCGGATGTGCTGCTCGCGGGTCTGAAGCGTGAGCACGAAGCCGCGATTTCCGTCCACGTCGCGCGTCTCGCCGGCGATCCGGCCGGGCATCTTGCGGATGAAGCGCTCGTCGGCCGCGAAGAACCCAAAGGACGGGCCGCCGAAGTCGAGCCGGTTCCCGAGCGTCTGGCCCTCGCCGACGCAGATGTCGGCGCCGAGCTCGCCCGGCGGCGTGAGGATCCCGAGCGGCAGCGGGTCCGCGGCGACCACGAAGAGGGCCCCGGTGCGCTTTGCCGCCTCCCCGAGGGCCCCCAGCTCCTCGACCGTGCCGAGGAAGTTCGGCTGCTGGACGAAGACCGCCGCGGTGTCCTCGTCCACCAGAGCCGCCAGCGCGTCCACGTCTGTGGCGCCGCCGGCGTCCAGCCCAGCCTCCTCGGTGCGCATCCGGTAGCCAACGGCGTGGGTGGCGAGCGCCTCGCGGGAGTGGGGATGCAGCCCGCGGGAGACCACCAGCTTCGCCCGCCCGGTCTCCAGCTTGGCCAGGTACCCGGCGGCCGCCACCGCGGAGGGCCCCTCGTAGACCGAGGCGTTCGAGACCGGCAGGCCGGTCAGCTCGGAGATCGCGGTCTGGAACTCGAACATCACCTGCAGCCCGCCCTGGGAGATCTCCGGCTGGTAGGGCGTGTAGGGCGTGAGGAACTCCGAGCGGCCGAGGATCGAGTCGATGATCGCGGGCACGTAGTGGTCGTACATCCCGGCCCCGAGGAAGGTGACCTCCTCGTCGGCGTGGACGTTGCGCGCCGCGAGCGAGGACAGGTGCTCGAAGACCTCCTGCTCAGGCCTGCCGTCGGGCAGGTCGAGTGGGCGCTGGAGGCGCACGCCGGTCGGGATCTCCGCGAACAGATCCTCCAGCGAGTCGACGCCGATGGCGTCGAGCATCGCCTGGCGGTCGGCGTCGGTGGCTGACGTATAGCGGCTCATGTGTTCAAGAGGACTTCAGCAGGTCCCTGTAGGCGGCCACGTCGAGGAGGGGCTCAAGCTCCTCCGGATCGCTCAGCTTGACCTTCACCAGCCAACCCTCGCCATAGGGATCCTCGTTGATCTTCTCGGGGCTGTCGACGAGCGCCTCGTTCACCGCGGTGATCTCGCCGGAGAGCGGAGCGAAGACGTCCGAGACGGCCTTCACGGACTCCACCTCGGCGTAGGCACTGCCCGCCGAGACCTCGGCCCCGACCTTCGGAGGGTCGAAGAAGACCACCTCGCCCAGAGCGTCCTGGGCGTACCAGGTGATGCCGAAGACGGCCTCCTCGCCCTCGACGCTTGCCCAGTCGTGGTCGGGGTGGTACCTCAGGTGCTCGGGGTAGCTCTCGGCCACGCTCGTCCTCTTTCAGCTCTGGGGGTACAGGGGCTTCTTGCGAACCTCGGCACTGCGCTGCTTTCCGCGGACGTCCACCTCGATCGGGGTCCCCGGGCTCGCCGCCCCCAGCGGAACGTACGCCATCCCGATGCCCGTATCCAGGCACGGGGACATCGTTCCGCTGGTCACGACGCCCGGACCTGCCTCGCTGCGCACCGTGTTGCCCTGCCGCGGGATGCCGGGACCGGTGAAGGCTAGCGGCACGAGGGCCTGCCGCGGCTCGGCGCCGCGCAGGACCTCCGAGCCGATGAAGTCGGTTTCGAGCTTGCAGCACCAGCCGAGGCCGGCCTCGAGAGGATTGCGCTCCACGGAGAGGTCATTCCCGTACAGGTGAAAGCAGACCTCCAGCCGCAGCGTGTCGCGCGCGCCGAGCCCGGCCGGCGTGGCGCCCTCGGCGAGCAGTGCGTCCCAGACGGCTCCGGCGCCCTCGGGCGCGGTCAGCAGCTCGACCCCGTCCTCGCCCGTGTAGCCGGTGCCGCACACCAGGCACCCGACACCCGCCACCGCGAGCTCCACGGTGCGCATGCGAGCCGGCAGCTCTCCGTCGGTGAGCCGGGCGACGATCTCGCGCGCTCCGGGCCCCTGCACCGCGAGCATCGCGTAGCGGTCTGCCACATCCTCGACATCCACCCGGAAGCCCGCGGCGCGCTCGCTGAACCAGGCGAGATCGCGACCGTGGTTCGAGGCGTTGGTGACCGTCAGGAAGCGATCTCCGATCCGGTAGGTGAACAGGTCGTCGAGCACCCCGCCGTCCTCCTGGCAGAGCACCGAGTACTGAGCTCCGCCGTCGACCAGCCGCTCGACGTCGTTTGACAGGAGCCGCTGCAGGAATGCCTCCGCGTCGGGGCCGCTCGTCTGGATCTCGCCCATGTGGGAGACGTCGAACACGCCCGCGCCGGTGCGCACCGCCAGGTGCTCCTGGCGGATGCCCGCGTACTGCACCGGCATCTCCCAGCCGGCGAACGGCACCAGCCTGCCGCCGGCGGCCTGGTGGCGATCGAAGAGTGGTGTGCGGCGCAGGGTGTCGGCGGCTGGTGCCAAGCCGCTCGGAGGCTAGATGATCGCTCCTCGCGCGCACCGCCCCGTAGGTCGACCAGGGAGGCCCGTCAGGCGCGGTGACTGAAAAGCGAGGGGCCGCTCAACGCCGCAGGCGGATCCTGCGCCGGCCCACCCGCAGGTCGCCGCGGGCACCGCGTGCCCCTACCGCCACCACCGCGCGCACCCGCCGGGCACGCCGCAGCGCCGCGCGGACCGCGGCCCGCGCGCCACGTGAGACCTTCAGCCTGATGGCGGCCGAGCGGTTGGCCGCCAGCGGCAGGAGCACCGCCCGCAAGCGGATCGCTTCGCCCTCGCGCCTCAGGGTCAGCGTGCCCAGCGCGCGCACCAAGCAGTGTTGGCTGCACCTGACCCGAACGAGCAGACCGCGCCGCGTTAGCCGTTGCCCGCGCGGGCCGCCGAGGGCGATTCGCAGAGGCGGGGTCACCGCGTCAGGGGGGCGGTAGGTCCCGCCGGCGGCGGGCGCGACCGGGACGCCGGGGCGCGGCTCGGGGACCCGGAGCGCGCAGTCCGATGCCCCGTCCCCCTGGAGGCGGGCCACCGTGCCGCCGAGCTGGACGGCGTGGACCCGCCCGCAGGCGTCCTCGCCGAGGGCCACAAGGGTGCTCACCGAGAGCGTCGGCTCCTCCCGATCCGAGGCCGGGGCACCGGGCAGGTAGGACCGCAGGCGGGGCTGGCACAGATCGCCGTAGACGTAGCGGCCGGCGAGCTGCGGCAGCGCCGGATCGCGCACCACCACACCGCCGATCACCGAGCAGTAGCCCTGCGCCTGAGCCAGGGAGAGGGCCGGACGCACGTCTCCCACGAGCCCGCACGCGGCGGTCCCCGTCACCGGTTCGGACGCGAGGTTGCCCTCGCAGTCATCCCATCCGAAGTTGGCCCCGCGACCGGCGCCACCGGTCACGGCCGAGACGTGGTTGACCTCCTCGACGGTGCTCTGTCCGACGTCGCCCACGAAGAGGTCGCCGCTCGGGCGATCGAAGGAGAAGCGGAAGGGGTTTCGCAGGCCGATGGACCAGACCTCGTCGCGACCCGGGTCGCCCGCGCCGGCATGGGGGTTTCCGGTCGGGATCGCGTAGCCCCCGCCGGGGGTCGGGGCGATGCGAAGCAGCTTTCCGAGCAGTGAGCCGGGGTCGCGGGCGTCGCGGTTGGGTTGGTCGTAGCCGTTGCCCCCGTCGCCCGTGCCCATGTACAGGTGCCCGTCGGGGCCGAAGGCCACCGTCCCGCCGTTGTGATTGGCCGCCTCGCGGTGGAGGATCTCGATCACCGGGCGCCTGTAGCCGGGCTCGGTCCGGTCGCGACTGTCAGCCGCGCGCCGAAGCTCGTCGACCCTGATGTCCCCCTCGGCGTCGGTGTAGTAGGCGTAGAGCAGACGCGAGCGCTCGTAGTCCGGCCTGAAGGCGATCGAAAGCAGTCCCCGCTCGACGCCGGTCGTAAAGTTCGAGCTCAGGGTCATGAACGGCTGCGCAAGGCTCACGCCGTCGCGCACGACGCGCACCGTGCCGCCCTGCTCCACGACCATCAGCCGGCGCCCGTCCCCGGGCGGGGCCGTCGCCTGGACCGGAGCGGCGAAGGAGCCGCCCACCGGCACCAGCGACTGCGCCGCCGCGTGAGCGGGGGCGAGCAGGCACGCGCAGGCCGCGGCCAGCGGAAGGGTCCTCGTGCGCCACGCCCGCATCACTGACCACTGGATCGGCGGCGGGGGCCCGATCCTCAAGCGAAGGCCTTGCGCCCGCCTAGTTGTCCTTCAGGAAGGGGGGGATGTCGATGTCGTCGTCGGAGATCTCGAGCGAGGAGCGCTGACGGTCGTCCATGGAGACGTCGCGCCGGTGCGGCTCCCGGCGGCGGCCGGTTGTGTCCTCCGTGAAGAGCGGGCCGCCCGAGCGGCCGTCGAAGCCGGTGGCGATCACCGTGACCCGCACGGCGTCCCCCAGCGCGTCGTCGACCACCGCGCCGAAGATGATGTTGGAGCTTTGATCTGCCGCACCGTGGATGATCTCGGCGGCCTCGTTGACCTCGTAGAGGCCGAGGTCGGTGCCGCCCGTAATGTTGAGGAGGATCCCGGTGGCGCCCTCCACGGACTGCTCGAGCAGCGGGCTGGAGATCGCGTTCTTCGCCGCCTCGGCGGAGCGGTTCTCACCGTTTGCCTCGCCGATCCCCATCAGAGCGGAGCCGGCGTCGCGCATGATCGTGCGCACGTCGGCGAAGTCGAGGTTGATCAGGCCGGGGATAGTGATCAGGTCGGTGATGCCCTGGACGCCCTGGCGCAGAACGTTGTCGGCCTCGCGGAACGCGTCGAGGATGCTCGTGCGCCGCTCGACCACGGCGAGCAGCTTCTCGTTGGGGATGACGATCAGCGTGTCCACCTGCTCGCGCAGGCGGTTGATCCCCTCGTCGGACTGGCGACGGCGCTGGCTCCCCTCGAAGTCGAACGGCCTCGTGACCACGCCCACGGTCAGCGCCCCGATCTCCTGCTTGGCCACCTCGGCGATCACGGGGGCCGAGCCCGTGCCGGTGCCGCCGCCCTCGCCGGCTGTCACGAACACCATGTCCGAGCCCTTGAGCGCCTCCTTCAGCTCGTCGCGGCTCTCGTTGGCCGCGCCGAAGCCGACCTCGGGGTCCGCCCCGGCGCCCAGGCCACGCGTAAGCTGATCGCCGATCTGGAGCTTGACGTCGGCGTCGCACATCGCAAGCGCCTGGGCATCCGTGTTCACCGCGATGAACTCAACCCCCTTGAGCCCGGCGTCCACCATCCGGTTGACGGCGTTGGTGCCGCCCCCGCCGACGCCGACGACCTTGATGACCGCCAGGTAGCTGCCCGTGTCCATCGCCTCGATCCCCGCCTCGGTCCTAAGTCGGTTGTCCGGCCCGCCCCCGGTCAGATTGTCCGTCCGGAGGTCAAGCGATCATTGAGGGTTTTCAGGCCTTCAAGAACGCCTGCAAAGACGCACTGTAGGCGGAGTTCGACGTCGGTGTCAACAGGCCTCGCAACAAATTCTGCAATCTAACCGTCGATGTCAGCCTTAGAGTTTGTCACTAGTCTCACGTCAAGGTTGAGGGCTGGGGGCGGTCGCTCCGCCCCCCGCGGCCGGCGCTGGAGTCGGCGCGAGCTGAGAAGCGGGCGGCATCTCGCCGCCCTCGGCAATGGCGGGGTCGACGGGCGCCGTGGGTGCGCCGTCGACCGGCGGACTCGGCTGCGCCTGGCCGGGAGCCGCCGGGGCCGGGGCCGGCGACACCGGGGCGGGCGCCCCGGCAGGCGCCAGGGGCGTCACGGTCTTGACGGGCAGCCCTCCGGCGGCGGGCCGCTCGGGAATGCGCACGTCCACGTAGGCGGCGCCGGCGGCGTCCGGGTCGGCCAGGACCCTCACGGCGGCAGCCCACTTGACAGCCACCCTCGAGCCGTCGCCGAAGATCAGCTTCGGACCCCGGTCGAGCGAGGCCACGACCCCCTTTCCGCGCTCGCGCTCGATCTCTCCCACCCGCCCCCTGAGGGCCGAGGGCACGCCGCCGGCCACTCTCACGGACGCCAGCGTGCCGCCCCCGGCGATCCGTCGCGCGGGCAGGGCTCCCGAGATCCGAATCAGCGGCAGGTCGGCGTTCACGGACAGGCCGGACAGGACGGTGCCCTCGCCGGCTATCGGCACGCGGCGAGACCCGACCACGAGCAGCGCCGCGGGCCGATGCTCCAACACGTGCACGCGAATGCCGTGCGGAAAGTCCGAGCGCACCTCGACAGCGCGCACCACCGGGTACGCGGACGCTGCTCGCTCGAGCTTTGCCTCGTCCACGTGCAATGTGGTCATGCTCCGCGCGGTGGCCTCGAGCGCCGAACGGATACGCCCGGAGTCCGCGCCGCTGAGCCCGCTCACCTTCACGGTCCTGACCTCCACCACGGAGGAGTCCCGCAGCCAGAGGAGGTAGCCGGCAGCGAGCAGGAGACCGAGAATGGCCAGGGCCGCGAACCGACGCCGCAACTGCCGACCGGGTAGCAGTGAGGTCTGTTTGAGCCGGCCGGCTGGGCGGGGCCGGCCCGCCACAGTGGCTTCGGCGGTGCTCACGACTCGCCCAGCGCGGCCGTGTCCACGCGCCCCAGCAGTTGCACCTCGGGCTCCAGCAGCACTCCGAAGCGCTCCCGCACCCGCCGCCGCCCCTCGGCCATCAGCGCTATCACGTCGGCGGTCGTGGCCTCGCCCGTGTTCTCCACGAAGTTGGCGTGCTTGTCCGAGAAGCGGGCGCCGCCCACCGCCATGCCGCGGCAGCCCGCCTCGTCCAGCAGCACCCCTGCGCTGCGGCCTTTCGCCCGCGCGTCTTCGGGGTTCTTGAACGTCGATCCGAAGGTCTTGATTCCCGCCGGCTGGGCCTCCTTCCGGCGTGTCCGCATGCCGGCGAGCGTGGACTTGACCGTCTGCGGCTCGGCCGGCGTGAGCGCGAACGAGGCCCGTGCCACGATCTCGCGCGGCTCCAGATTCGATCGCCGGTAGGAGAACCCGAGCTCTCCCGGCCCGCGCACCTCCGTTCCCGCGGGACTCGAGACCTCCACCCATTCGAGCACCTCGGAGAGGTTTCCGCCGTAGGCGTTGGCGTTCATCTTCACGGCCCCGCCGACGGTGCCGGGGATGTTCACGCCGAACTCGATTCCGGCCAGCCCTTCGCGAGCCGCGCGCGCGGAGGCCTGCGGCAGCCGGGCCCCGCCGCCGCACAGCAGGCGCGTGCCCACGCGCTCGATCGAGGCGAGCTCGCCATCCAGCTTCAACACAAGTCCTCGGAATCCGTCATCGGCTATCAGAAGGTTCGATCCTGAGCCCACCACTCCTACCTCGATGCCGCAGGCCTCGCTCCAGGCCAGCAGCTCCGCCAGCCGCTCGGCCGTGGCGGGTCGGGCGAAGAAGTCGCCGCGGCCGCCGGTCCGGACGGTGGTCAGCCGGGCGAGGGGGCGGTCGCGCTCCACGCCCTCGGGCACGCTCACGGCGACTCTCCGGCCGGGGCGGCGGCGACCAGCCCGGCGGCGAGCCGGTCGATGTCCCCGGCGCCCATGGTCAGCAGCAGATCGCCCTCCCGCGCGTTGGCGCGGAGCATCTCCCGCGCCGCTTCGATCGACGGCAGCCACCACACCGGCCTTCCCTGCGCGGCATCCGCCGCCGCCGCGGCCACGAGCAGCCCGCTCACACCCGGGAAGTCGCCTGCACGCTCACGCGAGGGGTAGACGTCCAGCACGACCACCACGTCCGCGAGGGCGAGCGCCCGACCGAAGTCGTCCGCGAGCTCGCGCGTTCGCGAGAACAGATGCGGCTGAAAGCAGGCCACCACCCGTCGGGCGCCGAAGTTCCGGGCCGCCTCCAGCGTCGCGCGGACCTCCGTGGGATGGTGTGCGTAGTCGTCGAAGACGTGTGCGCCCGCGGCCGTGTGCCCGCGGGCCTCGAAGCGCCGGCCGGTGCCGGTGAAGCCCGCGAGCGCGGGGGCGGCCTGCGCGAGCGCGACCCCCGCCGCCCTGCACGCGGCGAGCGCCGCAAGCGCGTTGAGCACGTTGTGTGCTCCGGGCACGTTCAGCTCGACGGGCACGCCGTCCACCTGGAAGCGCGACCCGAGCGGGCGCAGCTCGACCTGTTCGGCGCGCAGGTCCCCGTCCTCGATCCCGTATGTGACCGCCCCTCCCTCGCCGGGCAGATCCACCCCGCCGCCGAGGATCCGGAGGCCGGCCGGGGCGGTGAACTCGGCGAACGAGGCGTCGAGCTCGGCCCGCGACCGGTAGGTGGCGTGATGGTCGAGCTCCACATTCAGGACCACCGCCACCTCGCGACCGAGCTCGAGGAAGGATCGGTCTGACTCGTCGGCCTCTACCACCACCCAATCGCCCCCGCCCCACGCCGCGTTCGTGTCGGTCGAGCGCAGCTCGCCGCCGATCAGGTACGCGGGATCGCGCCCGCAGGCCATGAGCGTGTGCGCGAGCATCCCGCAGGTTGTCGTCTTCCCATGCGTGCCGGCCACCGCGATCGACCGCTTGAGGCGCGAGACCTCACCGAGCAGCTCTCCGCGGTGGAGCACGCCGGTGCCGACGGCACGCGCGGCCACTAGCTCCGGGTTCTCCGACGCGATCGCGCTGGAGACCACGACTTCGGCCCCCGGCGGCACGTTGGCGGCCTCGTAGCCGATAGCCGGCTCGATCCCGTGGGCGCGCAACCGGCGGGCGTAGGAGGTGTCGACGTCGTCCGAGCCGCTGACCTCCGCGCCGAGGGCGTTCGAGACCAGCGCCAGACCGCTCATCCCGGCACCGCCGATGCCCACGAAGTGAAGCCTGCGATGGGCAAAGGGCTCTCCGCTCATCGCGCCTCACCTTATTCCTCGCAGCGGGCGCTACCTCGGTCGTGGCCGAGCGCTCCACACAGCGCGCTTCCCGGCGCTCCCGGGTGTGCCAGCGGCCCTGTCCCTTGTGGCGGTGGCTACCCTGAGTTGCGCGCAGCCCGCCGAGGGCCGCGGCTTGACACGCGCCATGCCATTGCGATCCGAACAAGGGAGTCCCGCTGCGCCGCCGCGTCTGAGGCGGGTCGCGCTCGCCTGCGCGCTCGCGGTCCTGGCGACGCTCGTCCCGGCGGCTTCCGCCACGGCCGGGCCAGTCCTGGCGGCGGACCCAACGCTCAGCCGGGCCGGTCGCACCCTGACGACCGACAACGGCTCCTGGATCCCGGCACAGAACACCTACTCGTATGGCTGGCAGCGCTGTGACGCGACCGCTGCGACGTGCGTCGACGTGCCAGGGCGCACGGGGAACACCTACCTCTTGACGACCGCAGACATCAGCACGCGCATCCGCTCGGTCGTTGCCGCGACCAGCCTGCTGGGCACCACGACCGCCCCCTCCGCGGCCACGACCCTCATCTCGGCCGCGCCCCCTCTCAATACGAAGCCTCCCGTCGTTACGGGAAGGGGGACCACGCTCTCGGCCACGCTCGGCGATTGGAGCGACCCGAGCCCGACCAGCGTGATCTACACCCGGCAGTGGCAGCGCTGCTCCGGGGCCAACGCGCTCAGCTGCCAGAACGTATCCGGCCGGGTGGGAGCGACCTATCCGCTGACCGCGGCGGATCAGGGCAAGTTCATCCGGGTGGTGGTGTCCGCCGAGGGGCTTGGCAAGGCGTCCGTGGGCACGGCGCCGCTGGGACCGTTCGGGCCTCTCGGCGGTGGAGGCGGCGGAAATGGTGGCGGCGGCGGCGGTTCCAACGGCGACCCGGTTGCGGCGCTGCGCAAGCTGCGCCCGTTTCCCAAGGTGATCATCGTCGGCGAGGTGATCAAGTCCGGCCGGTTCCGCAAGGTGACCCGCATCTCCGGTCTCGCGATCCGCGGGGGTCCCAAGGGTGCGTCGGTGTCCGTCAGCTGTCGCGGGCGCGGCTGTCCGCGCGGAGGGACGTTCCGCGCAAAGCTGAACCGCGCGGGCGGCCTGGGGCTCAAGCGCTATCAGCGGATCTATCGCGCGGAAGCCGTCATCGAGATCCGCATCACCAGGCGAGGGGCGATCGGCAAGTTCACGCGCCTGCGAGTTCGGGCTGGCGGCATTCCCACCCGCAGGAACGCCTGCCTCATGCCCGGGGCCAGCAGGCCTCGGCGCTGCCCCTGAGCGCTCCCGCCTTCGGCGACCACTAGCCCAGCCGCCCGACCAGGCTCAGGACCTCGGAGGCGATCCGCTGCGCGGCGTCGGGCTTGGCGACGGCCTGCGCGGCGCTTGCCATCTCCTCGAGCCGGTGAGGTGCCTCCAGCAGCGCCGCCACCTCGCGGGCAAGCCGCGGTCCGTCCAGCTGCTCGTCGGCCACCACCACGGCAGCGCCGGCGTCGGCCATGTACCGCGCGTTGGCGGTCTGGTGATCGCCTGTCGCCCACGGGCCGGGCACGAGGATCGCCGGCAGCCGCGCGGCGGCGACCTCCAGCACCGAGCCTCCCGCGCGCGCGGCGACGAGGGTGGCGGCAGCGAGCGCATCGGCGAAGGGCTCCACATAGGGAAGGAGGTGGTAGTGCCGCGGGTTGCCGCGCTCGGCGAGGCGCGCCGCGAGCTGTGGATGGTCACGCCAGCCGGACACGTGGAGGACGGCGCATGGCGATACATCACCGAAGGCGTCGAGGGCCGCCTCGTTGAGGCGCCTGGCTCCGAGCGATCCGCCGAAGATCAGCAGGCACTGCTCTCCGGCCGGGATGGAGAACCGCTCGCGCGCCTTCGCTGGGTCCGCCCGGGTGGTCCCCGCGGGGACCGGTCGCCCGAGCACCTGGTACTTGCTCCCCGTCCGGGCCTCGAGCGGGAACGCGAGAAAGACGCGCGCGGCAAGCGGCGCCAGCAGCCGGTTGGTCACCCCCAGGTGGCTGTCGGCCTCCGTGAGCGCGAGCGGAAGGCCGAGCGAGCGGGCGGCGAGCCCCACCGGACCCGCCACGTATCCCCCGCCCCCCACGACGACGTCGGCACCGACTCGCGTGAGGACGGCTCGCGCGCGCACCGCGGCACGCGCGGCGAGCGCGACCGCGCGAGCGGCCCGGAGCGGGTCGCGGCGGTCCATGCCGAGGACGGTCAGTGGATGGAATGGGTAGCCCGCCGCGGGCACGAGCTGGGCCTCCGCGCGCTCTCCGCCGACGAACTCGACCTGCGCGCCTTTATCCCGCAGCGCGTCCGCGACGGCCAGCGCCGGCACCACGTGCCCCGCCGTCCCGCCCGCCGCGATCACGACTCGCGGCACGGTGTCCCCCTTCGATCGCAGTCAGCCGCGGCCGCGCCTGGCGCGCCGGCGCCCGCTCGCCGCTTGCCACCCCCAGGAGCAGTCCCATGCCTCCGAGCAGCACCACCAGGTTGGTGGCGCCGTATGAGATGAAGGGCAGCGGCACCCCGGTGAGCGGGGCCATTCCCAGGACGGCGAAGAAGTTGAGCGTGGCCTGGCAGATGATGAGCGAGGTGATGCCCACGGCGAGGAGCTTGGAGTAGCGATCGCCGGCGGCCTTGGCGGTCTGCAGCCCGGCGTAGCCGATCATCCCGTAGAGCACGGCCACGCCGAGGATCCCGACGAGGCCGAGCTCCTCGCCGATGATCGCCAGCACCATGTCGGTGTGCGCCTCGGGCAGGTAGAAGATCTTCTGGACGGACTCTCCGAGCCCCACTCCGAGCAGACCGCCCGATCCGATCGCCGTGAGCGCCTGGACCGACTGGAAACCGGTGTTCTGCGGATCCGAGAAGGGGTGAAGGAAGGCGGTCAGCCGCGCCATGCGGTAGGGCTCCACCACGGTCAGCACGAGCGCCAGGGCGGAGAGCGACCCGCCCAGCAGGCCGAGCTGGCGCACCGGAGTGCCCGCGGCTATCAGCAGTGCGCCGATCGCAAAGCAGATCACGAGGGCCGTGCCCATGTCGGGCTGCTGGATCAGCAGCGCACAAGCCACTCCCACCACGAGCAGTAGCGGGCGAACGAGATCTCCGAAGCGAGCCACGCAGCTCGGACGGGCCGCCAGCAGTCTCACCGCGTAGAGGATCAGCGCGAGCTTCAGCAGCTCCGAGGGCTGAAACTGCAGCGGACCGGCTCCCAGCCAGCGCGTCGCTCCGTTCACCGTCACGCCGATGCCCGGCACCATCACCGCGACCGTGAGCGCGAAGGCTCCCATGAGCAGCGGCGTGGTGAGGCGCTCCACGAATTGCAGCCCGTGGCGCGAGACCACGTGCAGCGCCAGCAGTCCCCCAAGTCCGAACACCACGTACTTCTTCAGATAGAACGAGGGATCCTGCGAGCCGTTCAGAAGCGACTCCGCGGAGCTGGCGGAGTACACCATCACCGCTCCGAGCGCCAGCATGCAGAGCGTGGCCGTATAAAGGATCGAGTACTCGATCGGTCGCTTCCCACGCGCTCGGACGGACTCCATCCGAACCTCCTTCGACGTCGCGCGCCGGAGTCATTCCGAAGCCGGCACGAGATCGCGGAAGCGCTCTCCCCGCTGCTCGTAGTCCCTGAAGCAGTCAAAGCTCGCACATGCCGGCGAGAGCAGCACCACCTCGCCCGACCCGGCCGCCCGCGCAGCCTGCCGCACCGCCTCCTCGAGCGCGCCGCACAGGTGCAGCGGCACCGTGCCCTCGAGATCGAGGGCAAGCCGCTGCTCGGCCTCGCCGATCAGATAGGCGGCCCGACCGCGGGCTGTGAGGGAGTGGCGCAGTCCGGTGAAGTCGTTCCCTTTGAGGCTGCCCCCGAGGATGGCGTGCACGCCGCCCTCGAAGGCCTCGATCCCCCTCACGGCGGATGCCACGTTGGTGGCCTTCGAGTCGTTCACGTAGAGCACGCCGTCCACTTTTGCCACCTCCTCGAGGCGGTGCGCCACGCCGGGAAAATCGCGCAGTGCCCGCCGCACGGCCTCCGCGGGGACGCCCGTCGCCCGCGCCACCAGGGCGCTCGCGCGAACGTTCTCGAGGTTGTGGGCTCCGCGCAGGCGGATCTCGGCGAGCGGCAGCAGCGCCTCTCCGCGTACGAAGAGCACGCCGCCGTCCACGGCCGTCTCGGCGGCAGTCACCTCTGGATCTATGGCGAGGTCACCCGGCCGCTGGTTCTCGAAGATCTTCATCTTCGCCGCGCGGTAGCGCTCGAGGTCGCCGTGGCGGTCCAGATGGTCCTCCTGGACGTTCAGCAGCACGGCGCACTCCGGCGCGAAGGCGGAGGAGTCCTCGAGCTGGAAGCTCGACGCCTCGCAAACCACCACCGCCTCGGGCTCCAGGCTGCCCACGAGAGAAGCCAGCGGCGTGCCGACGTTCCCGGCCACGGCCACCGCTCGCCCGGCCGCGCGGTAGATCTCGCCGAGCAGCTCCACGGTGGTCGTCTTTCCGTTCGTGCCCGTCACGGCCACGAAGCGGTTCTCCAGCAGGCGCCAGGCCAGCTCGAGCTCGCCGGTCACCTCGAGCCCCCGCAACAG
>Ga0136622_10000399_pt1 | contig 17761 bp, 15 predicted proteins | sample AntDrymUQ4482106_2_FD_104803 | JGI IMG/M metagenome (GOLD analysis project Ga0136622, IMG submission 104803) | Polar desert sand microbial communities from Dry Valleys, Antarctica - metaG UQ448 (21.06) | ecosystem: Environmental > Terrestrial > Soil > Desert | place: Antarctica: Dry Valley...
TGATCACGTCCTCGATCAACGCCAGACGTTCGTCGAACGGCGCGAAAGCGCTCTTCATCGCGTTGATGGTGAACCACCGCAGGTGCTCGAGGGTGTAGCCGAACGCGTCCACGAGCAGACCCATCTCCCGGCTCATGCTGGTCGCGCTCATCAGGCGGTTGTCGGTGTTGACGGTGACGCGGAACCGCAGGTCGGTCAAGGTGCCAATGGGATGCTCGGCGACGGACGCCGCAGCGCCGGTCTGCACGTTGGACGACGGGCACAGCTCCAGCGGGATGCGGCTGTCGCGGACGTACGCGGCGAGCCGGCCGAGGCGCGGCGCGACAGGGTCGGACCTGTCGATGTCGTCGATGATCCGTACGCCGTGGCCGAGCCGGTCGGCGCCGCACCACTGGATCGCTTCGGCGATCGATGGCAGGCCGAACGCCTCGCCGGCGTGGATGGTGAAGTGGACGTTCTCGCGCTGGAGGTACTCGAAGGCATCGAGATGGCGCGACGGCGGGAACCCGGCCTCGGCGCCGGCGATGTCGAAACCAGCGACACCGCGGTCGCGGTACGCGACGGCGAGCTCGGCGATCTCCATCGAACGTGCCTGGTGCCGCATCGCGGTCAGCAGCTGCCGCGCCACGATCCGGTGACCGGCGGCGGCAGCGCGAGCAGTACCCTCCGCGAGGCCTTGTTCCACCGCGTCCACAGCCCCGGACGGGTCGAGCCCCCCGTCGAGATGCTGCTCGGGAGCCCAGCGGACCTCTGCATAGACGACGCCGTCGGCTGCGAGGTCCTCGACGCACTCGCAGGCGACCCGCACGAGGTTGTCGGCGCTCTGCATGACGGCCACGGTGTGGCTGAACGTCGAGAGGTAGCGCTCGAGCGAACCGGAGTCCGCCGACCTGTGGAACCACTCCCCCAGCGACGCCGCGTCAGCCGCCGGCAGCTCGTGGCCGATTGGCCCGGCGAGGTCGATGATCGTCTGCGGTCGCAGGCCGCCGTCGAGGTGGTCGTGCAGGACCGCCTTGGGCGCTCGTACCACCGTCTCGGCCTGCTCCGCGCTCACCATGACGCCACCCTATCGACCGTGACCTGGTGGCCAGGCAGGGGCATTTGTCCGTACATGGTGCCGATGACGACGCGCACTACATTGGCCGCATGCGTGTACTCAACGATGCAGACGAAGTGGCTGCGGCAGCCGGCGAGGACCTCGGGGTCAGCGAGTGGGTCGAGATCAGCCAGGAACGAATCGATGCGTTCGCCGACGCGACCGGTGACCACCAGTGGATCCACGTCGATCCGGAGAAGGCCGCTGGTGGACCGTTCGGCACGACCATCGCGCACGGCTACCTCACGCTGTCGATGGTGCCGTTGCTCGGCGCGCAGGTGTTCGCGTTCGCCGGCGAGGGGGCCAAGATCAACTACGGGCTGAACAAGGTACGGTTCCCCGCTCCCGTCCCGGTCGACTCGCGGGTACGCGCGCGGGTTCAGCTCGCCGAGGTCACCGAGATCCCGAGCGGCCAGCAGGTCATCCTGCGGTACGCCATCGAGATCGACGGCGGCAAGAAGCCTGCCTGCGTCGCCGAGACGGTCGTCCTGCTGCTCGCCCCCTGACCTCCCGCGGCGCGAGCGCGCCGGCACGTACCACCCCCGGCGGCCCCAACCCCAGTTGCAACTGCTCTACCAGGTTCTCCTGGTACGGCGTCACGTCACCGGGGTTGCAACCTCAAAGAAGTGTCGCTCCGCCCGGAGAAGTGCAGCCCTGGGCACACCATCATCCACGTATGAGTGCGCCATCATCCGCGTACGGGCGCGCCATCATCCACGTATGAGCGGGGTGAAATCAGGCGCCAGCGATGCGGTCCAGGATGAGGGGGGTGGCGTCTGGGGCGGTGTCGGCGACGTCGTAACCGCCGTCGAGGGCGGCCAGAGCGCGTTCGAACCGTTCGGGGGTGTCGGTGTGCAGCGTGAGCAGCGGCTCGCCCGCGCGTACCTGGTCGCCGGGCTTGGCGTGCATCTGCACGCCGGCAGCGGCCTGTACGTCCTCGCCTGCTCGGGCTCGCCCCGCCCCGAGGTGCCACGCCGCGACCCCGACGGCCAGGGCATCCAGGCGCGACAGCACACCGTCCGACGGCGCCGCGACGACGTGCGTCTCGCGGGCCGTGGGCAGGCTCGCCTCGGGGTCACCGCCCTGGGCGCGGATCATCTGGCGCCACACGTCCATCGCCCGACCGTCGGCGAGCGCAGCCGCCGGGTCGACGTCGTCCTTGTGCGCGGCGGTGAGCATCTCGCGGGCCAGCGCGAGGGTGAGCTCGACGACGTCTGACGGCCCGCCACCGGCCAGGACATCGACCGACTCAGCGACCTCGAGCGCGTTCCCGGCGGTGCGGCCGAGCGGCGTCGACATGTCGGTGACCAGGGCAACGGTCCTGACCCCCGCCTCCTCACCGAGTGCGACCATCGTCTCGGCGAGCTCTCGGGCGTGGGCGAGCTCCTTCATGAACGCACCCGACCCGGACTTGACGTCCAGGACCAGGGCACCGGTGCCCTCGGCGATCTTCTTGCTCATGATCGAGCTGGCGATCAGCGGGATCGACTCCACGGTGCCGGTGACGTCGCGCAGCGCGTAGAGCTTCTTGTCCGCCGGCGCCAGACCCGAGCCGGCCGCACAGATGACCGCGCCGACCTGCTCGAGCTGGCCCATCATCTCTGCGTTGGACAGCGCAGCACGCCACCCCGGTATCGACTCCAGCTTGTCCAGCGTCCCGCCGGTGTGACCGAGGCCTCGCCCGGACAGCTGCGGGACGGCCACGCCGCACGCGGCGACCAGGGGCGCGAGCGGGAGCGTGATCTTGTCACCGACGCCGCCGGTGGAATGCTTGTCCGCGGTGGGCCAGGACAGGCCGGAGAAGTCCATCTGCTCCCCGGAGGCGATCATCGCGGCGGTCCACCTCGCGATCTCGACGGCGTCCATGCCGTTCAGCAGGATCGCCATCGCCAGCGCGGACATCTGCTCGTCGGCGACGACGCCACGGGTGTACGCGTCGACCACCCAGTCGATCTGGTCGCCGCTGAGCGTCTTGGCGTCGCGCTTGGTCGCGATCACCTCGACGGCGTCGTGGGCCTCGGTCATCGATTGTCCTCTCCGACAGGTGTGTGCAGGTCTACGTCGATCCGCTCGTACCCGCGGAGCACGAACGTCGGGCGGCGCGGCGCTGGGCCGACCAGCCTCAGGCGGGGGTGGCGCGCAAGCAGCTCGAGCAGCGAGATCTGCAGCTCCATCCGGGCCAGCGGCGCACCGAGGCAGAAGTGCACGCCCATGCCGAAGCCTACGTGCGGGTTCGGGTCGCGGAGCAGGTCGAGCTGGTCTGCCCGGTCGAACACCGCGGCGTCGCGGTTGGCCGAGCCCATCAGCGCCGCGACCCGCTGACCTGCCTGCACCCGCTGCCCTGCGATCTGGGTGTCCTTCGTCGCAGTGCGCTCGAAGAGCTGCAGCGGCGGGTCGAACCTGATCAGCTCTTCGATCGCGGTCGCGACGTCGACGTCACCGGAGGCGACGCGCTCCAGCTCTTGCGGATGGGCCAGCAGGGCGTGAATGCCGTTGCCGAAGGTGTTGACCGACGCCTCGTGCCCGGCGTTGAGCAGCAGCACCACCGAGGCGACCAGCTCGTCGTCGGTGAGCCTGCGTCTGCCGCCGTCCTCACTGGCGTCGATCAGGTCGCTGATCAGGTCTGCCCCGCGGCGCCCGGCCCGCAGGTCGCACCTGCGTTCGGCGATGACCTCGCGAACGTACGCGCTGAACGCGGTGCTCGCCTCGGTCGCGGCGTGTCTGGTCTCCGGCCCCACATCGTGCTCGTACATGCGCACTATCGCCTGCGACCAGGCGCGGAGCCGGGCGTGGTCCACGCCAGGGACGCCCAGCAGGTCGGCGATCACCAGCACCGGGAGCGGCTCGGCGTACCCGCCCAGAATGTCGGTGGTGCCGTCGCCGGTGAGCGCGTCGAGGAGCCGCCGCGCGATCGCCTCGACCCTCGGCCGCATCCGTTCGACGTGGCCGCGCGCGAACGCGCCGGCCACCAGACGACGCATCCGGGTGTGTGCAGGCGGCTCGTTCTCCATCATCTGGTTGCGATGCAGGCTGTTGAAGGGCTCCATCGCCTCGGCCGGTTCCCAGTCCGACCACAATCGCCCGAGAGACCGGTTGCGCAAGGTCTGGCTCACCGCCTCGTGCGTCGTGGCGAGCCACACCTGACCGGGCTCGTGCCACAGCATCGGCCCGCGGTCGCGCAGCTCGGCAAGTGTGGGATACGGGTCGGCGAGGAAGTCGGGGTCGGAGAAGTCGACGTCGGGGGCCGCCGTCAACGCTCCTCCAGGTCGTGGGCGTCGAAGGCGTCGGGCAGCACCTCGCTCATCGCCTTGACGCCAGTGGTGGTGACCACCTGCAGGGTGGGGCCGCCGTGCTCCCACAGCAGCTGGCGGCAGCGACCGCACGGCATCAGGGCGTCACCGTGCCGGTCCACGCACGAGACCGCGACGAGCCGTCCCCCGCCGGTGGCGTGCAGCGCTGACACCATGCCGCACTCGGCGCACAGCGCGACACCGTATGCGGCGTTCTCCACGTTGCAGCCCACGACGATGCGCCCGTCGTCCACAAGCCCCGCGACGCCGACGGGGAAGCTGGAGTACGGGGCGTAGGCGTGCTGCATCGCCCCGACGGCATGCGTGTGCAGGACGTCCCAGTCGATTGCGAGCGGTTCCTGGCTCATCCGGCACTGCCCTTGCGATACGGCTTCCCGTCCGCCGCGGGCATTCGCAATCGTTGGGAAGCCAGTGCAAGGACCAGGAGCGTCGTGACGTACGGCGTCATGCCGGTGAGGTCGTCCGGCACGGACTCGCTGAGGAAGAACCACACGCCGATCAAGACACCGAGCACCCCCGAGACGGTTGCCGCGATGCGGTGCCCGCGGCGCAGCTGCCAGATGGCCACCAAGACGAGCAGGACGGCCACGAGCAGCAGCAGACCGTGGATGGTTTCCCCGCCGCCCCGCAGGCGCAACGTGTCGGTGTAGCCGAACAAGCCTGCGCCGGCGAGCAGGCCACCAGGACGCCAGTTGCCGAAGATCATCGCTGCCAACCCGATGTACCCGCGCCCTCCGGTCTGGCCGTCTCGAAAGCTGCTTGAGGCGACCATGGCGAGGAAGCCGCCGGCCAGGCCCGCGAACGCACCGGAGGCGATGACGGCGATGAGCTTGTAGCGGATCACGTTGATGCCGAGCGACTCCGCGGCCGCCGGGCTCTCCCCGCACGAGCGGAGTCGCAGACCGAAAGACGTCCGCCAGAGGACCCAGTAGGTGAAGACGAACAGCGACAGCGCGATAAGGGTCAGCACCGACAGGTCCGTGACGAGGGCTCGCAGGAGCGCGGCGACGTCGGAGACGACGAACCAGTTCTTGCCCTCGAGATCGCCCAGCGGGTCGGAGATCGCGGCGATGGTGATGGCGGGAAGGTCGTCAATGCCCGGCGACTGCGTTGCTCCGCCGCCAGGGACGCCGGAGAAGGTCAGTGCGGCGAGGAACTGCACGGCTCCGAGCCCGATGATGTTCACTGCGACACCGGACACGATGTGGTCCACCCCGAAGAGCACCGTCGCCACGGCGTGGAGCAGACCGCCGATGGCGCCGAGCAGGATGGCGCCGAGCACGCCCTGCCACGGGCCGTAGAAATAGCCGAAGTAGCCGGCACCGAAGGTTCCGAGGATCATCATGCCCTCGAGCCCGATGTTGACGACGCCGGCACGTTCGGACCACAGGCCGCCGAGTCCGGCGAGCCCGATCGGCACCGCGGCGACCAAGGTGGCGCGCAAGGTGCCGGAGGAGCTGAGCTCATCGACACCGGTGATGATTCGCAGTGCCGAGAGAAGGACGAAGACGCCTGCAATCGCGAGGAGGACAACCGGCAAGGTGATACGGCGCTTCTTGGCGGGCGCCTCAGTGCCACCGCCGGCTGAATTGGTCACGACGCTCACACCTTCACCTCCGCGCCCTTGTCGTCCGTGTCGTCGTCGGCCAATGCGCTGGCGACGAGGCGCTGTTCGAGTCGCACACCGTACCGCCGGACCACCTCGTAGGCGATGACGACCGTCAGCACGATGACACCCTGGGTGATCTTGACGATGTCTGGCGATACGTCGAGCAGGATCTGTAGCGGGTTCGCTTGCTCGTCCAAGAAGGCGAACAGCAGTGCTCCCAGTGCGATGCCGACCGGATGGTTGCGTCCAAGCAAGGCGATGGCGATACCGGCGAACCCTAGACCGGACTGGAAGGTCGAGCCGTAGTTGTGGGCGTCACCGAAGAGGATCGGCATGCCGACGAGACCCGCGACGGCGCCCGACAGCAGCATCGACACGAGCACCATGCGCTTGACGTCGATGCCGCTCGCGATGGCGGCTGACTCCGACGCGCCTGTCGCGCGCAGGTCGAACCCGAAGCGGGTCCGGTTGATCACCAGCCAGTAGACGAAACCGACAACCACCGCGACGACGATGACCCCGTAGACGTCGTTCGGTGCGTCCGAACCCAGGCTGAAGCCAGGGATCCAGCTGCCTTCGGGTATGTCTTTCGTGGCCGTGATGTTGCTGCCCTCGGCATCGACGGCGGCCTTGCGCAGCAGGTACGCGACGACGGCCGTGGCTATCGCGTTGAGCATGATGGTCGAGATGACCTCGCTCACCCCGCGGGTAACCCGGAGCAGGCCCGCGATCCCGGCCCACAGGGCACCGACAAGCACCGCGGCGACCAGCGCGAGCAGCGTGTTGAGGTAGCCCGGGAGCCAGGCCTCACCGGCGACGATCGCCGCCACGAAGGAGGCGATGCGGTACTGGCCGTCGACGCCGATGTTGAAAAGACTCATCCGGAAACCGATGGCGACGGCAACGGCGGACAGGTAGTAGACGGTCGCGGCGTTGAGGATGTTCGTGACGCCTCGGACGTCGGGCACGCTCAGGATCTGTTGCCAGACACCGATCACCGAGTCGCCGGCGAGGATGAGCACAAGGCTGGTGATCGCGAAGGCGATGATCAGGGCAAGCGCCGGTGCGCCGATCGCGAGAGCGACCCGCTTGAGCCGCGCGTCACTCATGCTGCGTCACCGGCCCCCGTCATCGCCGTCCCGAGCTGCTCGGGTGTCACCGTGGCGGGATCGAAGGTACCGACAAGGCGGCCGCGGAGGATCACCTCGATCGTGTCGGACAACCCGATGAGCTCGTCCAGGTCGGCCGAGATCAACAGCACGGCGAGCCCGTCACGTCTCGCCTGCTTGATGTGGCCCCAGATAGCTGCCTGGGCACCGACGTCCACGCCTCGCGTCGGGTGCGCTGCGATCAGCAACACCGGGTCGCCACTCATCTCCCGTCCGATGATCAGCTTCTGCTGGTTGCCGCCAGACAGCGCTCTGGCGAGCGTGTCGATTCCAGGGGTGCGCACGTCGTACTTCTCGACGATCGCCTGGGTCTCCTCACGCGCCCTTGCGCGGTCGATGAAGATTCGCCGGCCTGCATCCCCGGTGGTCTGGTGCCCGAGGATGCGGTTCTCCCACAGCGGTGAGTCCAGCAGCAAGCCGTGGCGGTGCCGGTCCTCGGGGATGTAGCCGATCCCGCTGTCGCGCCGTTCGCGCGTCGAGCTGCCCGCCATGTCGCGTCCCCCGAGGACGACCGAGCCGGTCACACCGGACCGCATGCCCATGATCGACTCGACGAGCTCGGCTTGCCCGTTGCCCTCGACGCCGGCGATGCCCAGGATCTCCCCGCGATGGATCGTCAGGTTGATGTCCGCGCACAGCTCGCGGCCGGCCGCCTCGAGCCGCAGGTCACGTATCTCCAGGGCGACGTCGTCGGTGACGGTCGAGCTCTCGGTACTGGGACTGGGAAGCTCCGCGCCCACCATCATCTCGGCGAGACGGCGGGAGTCGACCGAGTCGGCTTCGACCGTGTCGACGGTTGTCCCGCGCCGGATCACGGTGACGGTGTCGGCGACCGACAGCACCTCGTCGAGCTTGTGGGAGATGAAGATGACCGCGAGCCCTTCGGCCTTGAGATCGCGCAGGTTGGCGAAAAGCTCGTCGACCTCCTGGGGAACCAGCACGGCCGTCGGCTCATCCAAGATGATGATCGAGGCTCCGCGGTAGAGCACCTTGAGGATCTCGATCCGCTGGCGCGAGCCCACGCCGAGCTCCTCGACCAGGACGTCGGGATCGATGGCGAGCCCATAAGCGTCGGACAAGCGGGTGATCTCCTTGCGTGCCCCCGCGCCGATACCGTGCAGCTTCTCCGCGCCGAGGACGACGTTCTCCAGCACGGTGAGGTTGTCGGCCAGCATGAAGTGCTGGAAGACCATGCCGACGCCGGCGTTGATCGCATCGGCCGGCGAGCTGAGAGTGACCGTCCGGCCGTGGATCTCGATGGTGCCCGAATCGGGTTTCTGCACTCCGTAGAGCGTCTTCATGAGGGTCGACTTGCCAGCCCCGTTCTCCCCGACGATCGCGTGAACCGTGCCCTTGGCGACGTCGATGTTGACGTCGTGGTTGGCGATCACGCCCGGGAAGTTCTTGCCGATGTCACGCAGGCGGACGACGATGTCGTCGGCGCGGGTGGTGGTGGTCACGTCGGTGTGCTTCTCCGCAGGCTCAAGAGGGTCGTGGACGACGAAGCAGGGGCTCGGGCCCACACGCTACCGCGCGCGCCCGAGCCCCGTCACCGACCGAAGGTCACGGTTTGGTCGGGACCTTGATCGATCCGTCGATGATCTTCGCCTTGAAGTCCTCCAGGTCGGTCTTGACGTCGTCGACCTGCCCACCGCTGGTGGAGTAGCCGACGCCGTCTGCCTCGAGGTCGTAACGCGTGAGACCGGTCGGCACGTCACCGCCGTCGACATCGCTCAGGTAGGTGTCGACCGCCACGTCGACGCGCTTGAGCATCGAGGTGATGATGACGTCCCTGACCGACTCGTCAGCGGTGAGGTACTGGTCGGAGTCGACACCGATCGCCATGGCATCGGCGGCCGTTGCGGCCTCGAAGACACCGCCCCCAGAGCCTCCTGCAGCCTGGTAGACCACGTCGGCACCGCCGTCGTACATGCCTTCGGCAGCGGTTTTGCCCTTTGCCGGGTCATTGAACCCGCTGAAGTCCGGCGGCTGGGTGAGGTACGTGACATCGATCTCGATGTCAGGGTTGACCGCTTCGGCGCCGGCCGCATAGCCCGCTTCGAACTTGTTGATCAACGGCGTCTCGACCCCCCCGACGAAGCCGATGTGGTCGGACTCGGTCTTCAGTGCCGCGGCTGCTCCCACCAGGAACGAGCCTTGCTCCTCGGCGAAGACGAGGTTGGCGATGTTGTCGGCGACCGCGAACTCGTCGTCGATGATGGCGAAGTTGACCTCTGGGTACTGCTCGGCCACCTTCGCGACCGAGGCGGAGTAGGCGAAGCCAACGGCTATGACGGGGTTGAAGCCGGCATCGGCGAACTCGGTGAGGCGACCCTCGCGCGCGGCCTCGGATTCATCGACCTGAGCCTCGGACTCGCTCGTGGTGAACCCCAGCTCGCAAGCGGCCTTGTCCATCCCCTTGGCGGCAGCGTCGTTGAACGACTGGTCACCGCGGCCCCCGACGTCGTATGCCATGCCGACCTTCTTGCTCGAGTCCTCGGCGACACACTCGTCGCCGCCGCTGGACGACTCGGCGCTGTCCGTGCTCTTCTTGGCGCAGCCGGCGCTGGCGAGCACAAGTGCTGCAACGCTCATGACGGCCGCGGCCTTCGTCATACGACGCAAGGTTCCTCCCTGAGTTGGGCCGGGTCCATCCCGGGTACCCGACGGAGCCTAGACCCAACATGCACCGGGACAGAACCCCCACCCCAGATGGCCTCTTACCTGGTACGGGTTTGTGACCTGCTGCCAGCGTTGTAGCCCCGATCAGGGGTCTTTTTCAGGCGCCGGGTGACAGCAGCGCCGCGGTCGCCAGCACCTTGGCGCCGATGGCGACGGCGCGCTCGTCGATACGCAGGTTGCCCTGGTGCAGGTCGAACGTCGGTCCGTCCGGCGAGCGGGTGCCGAGCCGACCCATGGCCCCGCGAACGGCCTCGACGTACCACGCGAAGTCCTCCCCGCCCAGGCTCTGCTTGGTCGGGGCGAGCGCGCTCGGGCCGATCGCCGCGGTGACCGCCTCGCGGAAGCTCTGCGTCGAGGCGGCGTCGTTGACGACGGGCGGGACACCACGGGTGTACGTGACGTCGGCGCTGACACCGTACGGCGCGACGATGTCGCGGATCAGGCTGCGTACCAGGTGCTCGGCCTCGTGCCAGGCGGCCGCGTCCAGCATCCGCAGCGTGCCGCTGAGCTCGCCGGCGGCGGGGATGACGTTGGAGGCGTTGCCGGCGTGCAGGCTGCCCCACACCATGCTCGCGCCGGCCCGCGGGTCGAAGCGGCGGGACAAGGCCGCCGGCAGCTGGGTGACGACGGTGGCGAGGGCGTAGGTGAGGTCCTGGGTCAGGTGCGGGCGGGAGGTGTGACCGCCGTGCCCGCTCAGCAGGATGTGGAGCCGGTCGGCGGCACCGGTGATCGGTCCCTCGCGAAGGCCGAACCGACCGACGTCGAGGGACGGGTCGCAGTGCAGCGCGAAGATGCGTGAGACACCGCGCAGGGCGCCTGACTCGATGAGCTTCAGCGCGCCGCCGGGCATGATCTCCTCCGCCGGCTGGAACAGCAGGCGCACGCGTACCGGGAGCGGGTCGACGGCATCGACCGCGGCCAACGCGCACGCGGCGCCGACCAGGCATGCCGCGTGCACGTCGTGTCCGCACGCGTGGGCGACCCCGGCCGTCCGTGAGCGCCATGGGTCGGTCGTGCGGTCCTGCAGCGGCAGCGCGTCGAGGTCGGCACGCAGCGCCACCAACGGGCCGGGGCCGTCACCGACCTCGGCGACCAGCCCGGTGCTGTCCAGACGTTCGTACGAGACGGCGGCCTTGTCGAGCCACGCCGCGATGACGTCGGTGGTGCGCTCCTCCTGCCAGGCGAGCTCGGGGTGCGCATGCAGGTCGCGCCGCAGCTCGAGCAGGTCCGGGGTCAGCGCATCGACAGCGTTGACGACATCGGTTGGGCTTGGCACCAGCCCAGACTATCTGGCGCCGGCGCTCAGCCGAGCGTCCGCTTGATCTGCGCGGCGGTCTTGTCCGCGAGCCTGCGCATCGCCAGCGGCGCGAAGATGGGGGCGACGTACTGCGCGACCCCGTGGAACTCGAAGTCCGCGCGGTAGTGGATCTCGGTGCCCGCGCCGCTGGGTTTGAAGGTCAGGTGGTCGACCGTCGTGGCCGTCTTGTTGGTGCCGCGGAGCTTGAGCTCCTTGGACGGCTCATAGGTGATCGTCTCGTAGGTCAGCTCCGTCTCACGGCCGAGGAACTCCGAGACGTTCTTGTACGTCGTCCCGACGCCACCGTCCCCAGAGAGCCGGGTCGTGCGTACGGTGCCGGGGTCCCACTCCTCCGTGTTGGTGAAGTCCGCGAAGTAGGTAAAGACCTCTTCGACACCGGGACTGACGGTGATCGTGCGCTCGACGTGGGTCATGGCTCCACGCTAGGCGAGTCTGCTCCGTCCCGCAGACAGTACGGCCGCGCGCTCACCGATCTGTGAGCAGTCCCACACAACTTTCCCTCCCGGCGATTTAGCGGCACACTTCGATCATCGGGGAGCATCACGAGGACGAAGGAGCCGGCTGGATGTCAACAGGGGTCAGGGGTCCTGGGCGGGCTCAGATCGATGCGAAGACTCTCCGCCAGGACAACTGGTGGATCGCGCCCGCGACGACGTTCGTGGTGTTCACCGCGTTCGTCCTCTACTCGAGCTGGCGCGCCTTCTCCGGAGCGAACTTCTACGCAGAGCCGTACCTCTCGCCGTTCTACTCCCCCTGCCTCACCGACCGGTGCACAGACGGCGCGGCCGACCTCGGGACGCCCTTCAGCTGGTGGCAGCTGTCGCCGGCGCTGATCGTCCTGATCTTTCCGCTCGGCTTCCGACTCACCTGCTACTACTACCGCAAGGCCTACTACCGGGCGTTCTGGCTCTCCCCGCCGGCCTGTGCGGTCGCCGAGCCACACGGCGGCTACTCCGGTGAGGCCAGACTGCCGCTGATCCTCAACAACATCCACCGCTACTTCTGGTACGCCGCGGTGCTCGTGACCCTCGTCCTCACCTTCGACGCAGTGCTCGCCTTCCGCAACGAGGAGGGCGAGTGGTTCCACATGGGCCTCGGCACGGTGTTCATGGTGGTCAACGTCGTGCTCATCTGGCTCTACACGCTGTCGTGCCACTCCTGTCGCCACATCGTCGGCGGGCGGCTCCGGCACTTCTCCAAGCACCCGGTCCGCTACACGCTGTGGACCTGGGTCTCCAAGCTGAACCGCAACCACGCGGAGTACGCCTGGTACTCGCTGTTCTCCGTTGCGCTCGTCGACCTCTACATCTACCTGCTGGCCACCGACCGCATCACCGACCTGAGGTTCTTCTAGGCATGACTGACGCAAGCACCAGCCAACCGACTCAGGGCCAGATGACCGGCCGGCACCCGATGACGGGCAACCGGATGGATGCCGAGGCCGAGACCGAGGCGCACGGATTTGAGACCCACGACTACGACGTCGTCGTCATCGGCGGCGGCGGTGCGGGACTCCGGGCGGCGATCGCGGCGCACGACGCCGGCGCCAAGGTGGCGATCGTCTGCAAGTCGCTGCTCGGCAAGGCACACACCGTGATGGCCGAGGGCGGCATCGCGGCATCGTTGGGCAACGCGTGGCCGGAGGACAACTGGAAGGTGCACTTCCGCGACACCATGCGCGGCGGCAAGATGCTGAACAACTACCGGATGGCTGAGCTGCATGCGCAGGAGGCTCCCGAGCGGGTGCTCGAGCTCGAGGAGTGGGGCGCGCTCTTCGACCGTACGGCCGAGGGTCTGATCTCCCAGCGCGACTTCGGCGGACACCGCTACGCCCGGCTCGCGCACGTGGGCGACCGCACCGGGCTGGAGATGATCCGGACGCTGCAGCAACGTGCGGTGTCGCTCGGCATCGACGTGTTCATGGAGTGCACGATCACCGAGGTCTTCTCCACCGGCGGTGCGGACGGCACGAGCATCTCAGGAGCGGTCGGCTACCGCCGTGAGACGGGACGCTTCCTGGTCTTCAACACCCCCAGCGTGGTCCTTGCGACAGGTGGCATCGGCAAGTCGTACCAAGTCACCAGCAACTCCTGGGAGTACACCGGCGACGGGCACGCCCTTGCGCTCCGAGCCGGCGCGTCCCTCATCAACATGGAGTTCGTCCAGTTCCACCCGACCGGCATGGTCTGGCCCCTGTCGGTGCGTGGCCTGCTCGTCACCGAGTCGGTACGCGGCGACGGCGGTGTCCTGCGCAACTCCGAGGGCAGACGGTTCATGTTCGACTACATCCCCGACTACTTCAAGGACGAGACCGCCGACACCGAGGAGGAGGGGGACCGGTGGTACGAGGACAAGAAGAACAACCGCCGGCCACCGGAGCTGCTCCCGCGTGACGAGGTCGCCCGGGCGATCAACTCCGAGATCAAGGCGGGGCGCGGGTCACCGCACGGCGGCGTCTTCCTCGACATCGCCTCGCGCCGCGACGCCGAGTTCATCCGCCGTCGGCTGCCCTCGATGTACCACCAGTTCAAGGAGCTGGCCGACGTCGACATGACGGCCGAGCCGATGGAGATCGGGCCCACCTGCCACTACGTGATGGGCGGTGTCGAGGTCGATGCCGACTCCCAGGTGAGCATCGTGGAGGGTCTGTACGCGGCGGGCGAGGTAGCCGGTGGCATGCACGGGTCCAACCGGCTCGGCGGCAACTCACTGTCGGACCTGCTGGTGTTCGGGCGACGGGCCGGGGAGAGCGCTGCCGCGCATGCCGAGAAGGCCAAGGGATCGGCCGGGCTGCAGAGCGACGCGGTCAAGGCGTCCGCCGAGCGTGCACTCGCCCCGTTCGCTGAGGAAGGTGGCGAGAACCCGTACACCATCCAGAAGGACCTGCAGGACGTCATGCAGCGACTGGTCGGCATCATCCGTACGGGTGAGGAGCTGCGTGAGTCGCTGACGGAGATCGAGGCACTCAAGCAGCGGGCCGGTCACCTCACCGTCGAGGGTCACCGGCAGTACAACCCCGGCTGGCACCTGGCGCTGGACCTGCCCAACATGCTGCTCATCTCCGAGTGCATCGCGACGGCCGCGCTCGAACGTGAGGAGTCCCGGGGCGGACACACCCGCGACGACTTCCCCGGACCGAACGACGAGTGGGGCACCAAGAACCTCGTCCTCACGTTGGACGACGAGTCCGTCCACCTCGAGCACCAAACGTTGCCGGTCATGTCCGACGAACTCAAGACCCTTTTCGAGGAGCCCTCATGACGGAGCTGAAGATGCGCGTGTGGCGTGGCGACGCCTCTGGCGGTGAGCTCTGCGACTTCACCGTGGAGGCGGAGGAGGGCGAGGTCGTCCTGGACGCGATCCACAAGCTGCAGGCCACCCAGGCGGGCGACCTCGCGGTGAGATGGAACTGCAAGGCGGGCAAGTGCGGCTCGTGCAGCGCCGAGATCAACGGCAGGCCGCGCTTGTTGTGCATGACCCGCCTGGCGGACTTCGACCCCACCGAGACGATCACGGTCACGCCAGTGCGCGCGTTCCCGGTGATCCGGGACCTGGTGACGGATGTGTCCTTCAACTACGAGAAGGCCAAGGAGGTGCCGGCATTCGCCCCCGGGCCACCCGACGCCGACGGCAAGCGACGGATGATGCAGGCCGATGTCGAACGCGGCCAGGAGTTCCGCAAGTGCATCGAGTGCTTCTTGTGCCAGGACGTGTGCCACGTCGTGCGCGACCACGAGGAGAACAAGCCCGCGTTCGCCGGGCCCCGGTTCTTCCTGCGCTACGCCGAGCTCGACATGCACCCACTCGACACCCACGACCGCCGCGAGCTCGCTCAGGAGGCCGCGGGGCTCAACATGTGCAACATCACCAAGTGCTGCACCGACGTCTGCCCCGAGGGCATCAAGATCACCGACAATGCGATCATCCCGATGAAGGAACGTGTCGTCGACCGCAAGTACGACCCGTTGGTCTGGCTCGGGTCGAAGATCCCCAGGCGTGGCGGCGGCCCCGCCCGCGAAGACGTGTGAGCCCCGCGCTCAGGGGATCGCGGGGTTGTTGCCGCCGCTGACCACCACGACGACGGTCTCGCCCGTCTCGACGCGCACCGCACCGGACTGCAGAGCGGCAAGTGCGGCTGCCGCGCCGGGCTCGGCGAGGACCCGGCAGTGCTGCCACAGCCAGGACCGGGCCGCGATGATGTCGTCGTCGCCGACCTCGACCGGGCTGGTCTGCAGCGCTGCGGCCGTGGCGAACGCGAGCTCTCCGACCTTCTCCGCTCCGAGCGAGTCCGCCGCCACTCCGGACACCTCGATCGGCACCGGGTGCCCGGCCGCCTGGGCTCTGGCGAGGTTGGCGCACAACCGCGGTTCTACGGGCAGCACCCGGGCCGTTCCACGCAGCGCCAGCGCGGTACCGGCGTACAACCCTCCGCCGCCGCAGGCGACGAGGACCAGCCCTGCCTCTGGCACCTGCGACGCGATCTCCAGTCCGACGGTTCCGGCGCCACACACCGTGCTGGGCTGGTCGTACGCGTGCACAGTGGCAACTGAACGGCCCTCGGCCCATTGGCGCGACGCCGCGAGGGCCCCGGGGTAGAAGCCCTCGACGACATGGGCGGTCGCCCCGTGGCCGCGGATGCGCTCGACCTTCTCCGCCGGCGAGGTCGCCGGGACGAAGACATCGGCGACCAGGCCGGCCAGCTTGGACGCCCAGGCGATCGCCGCACCGTGGTTGCCGCCAGAGGCGGCGACGACGCCGGTTGTACCGGGGGGCAGGGAGAGCACCGAGTTCAGCGCACCTCGGGCTTTGAACGACCCGGTGTGCTGGGTCAGCTCGAGCTTGAGCACGACCCGGCCGGGCACGCCGAGGTCGTGGCCGTCGATCTCGAGCACCGGCGTACGGCGTACGCGTCCGCTGATGCGTTGGGCGGCAGCCTCGATGTCGGCACGGTCGGGCAGCGCAGCTCTCATCGCAGGCCGAAGGTGCAGTGCGCGGTCCATCCTGCCGCGTCGTCGTGGACGTACAACGCGAAGGAGTCGACGAGGAAGGCGCACTCGAACGTCGCGAGCACGGCGTACGCACGGTCCAGAGCCGCGTCGTGGAGGTGGTGCGCAACGGTGACGTGCGGGTGGAACGGGAAGACCGGCTCGCCGGCTCCGAGGCCGTTGCGCACCGACTTGGCGAGCAGCTCGGTGTGGGAGATGCCCTGGCTGACGGCGATGAACACGACTGGGGAGATGGGTTGGAACGTTCCCGTACCGCGGAGGTGCATCAGGTAGGCCTCGTGCTCGTCGGCCGCCATCTCCAGCGCTGCGTAGACGTCGGGCAGGTGATCCTCGGCCACCTCCATCGGCGGCGTGAGGGTCACGTGGGAAGGGACGGTCTCGGCGAGCGGGTCACCGAAGTCGGCGCGGTGCCGGCGGAGCTGGCCGCCAAAGGGCTCCGGCACCGAGATTGCCACCCCGATCGTAGGCATGCCCGAAACCCTAGCCCGCCGACGTCGGGCTGTGCGCCGGACGGGTGAGTCCGGTCTTGTCGTAGACGTCGCTCAGGGTGCGCTGCGCCTCCTCCTGGGCGCGCGCGGCGCCACCGTCCAAGAGCCGCCCGAGCTCGGCGCGGTCCTGCAGCAGATCCAAGGTCTTGGCGCGGAACGGGGTGATGAAGTCGGTGACGACCTCGGCAAGGTCGGCCTTGAGGTGGCCGTAGCCGCGGCCGTCGTACGACTCCACGAGGCGCTCGATCGTCTCCCCCGAGAGGGCGGAGAAGATCGTCAGCAGGTTGGACACCCCGGGTTTGGTGACGGCGTCGAAGCTGACTCGGCTGCCCGAGTCGGTGACCGCCGATCGAACCTTCTTGGCAGAGACCGCGGGGTCGTCCAGGAGGTCGATGATGCCGTTCGCCGACGACGCAGACTTGCTCATCTTGGCGGTCGGGTCCTGCAGGTCGAAGATCTTCGCTGTCTGCTTGACGATGTGCGGCTCGGGAACGGTCAGGGTCGCGCCGAACCTGTTGTTGAACCGTCCGGCGAGGTCCCGGGTGAGCTCGAGATGCTGGCGCTGGTCCTCGCCGACGGGCACCTTGTCCGCCTGGTAGAGCAAGATGTCGGCCGCCTGTAGGACCGGGTAGGTGAACAGGCCGACGCTCGTCCGGTCGGCTCCACCCTTGGCTGCCTTGTCCTTGAACTGGGTCATGCGGCTGGCCTCACCGAACCCGGTGAGGCAACCGAGCACCCAGGCGAGCTGGGCGTGCTCGGGCACCTGGCTCTGGACGAACAGCACGCTGCGCTCGACATCGATGCCGGCGGCGATGAGCTGGGCGGCCGATCGCAAGGTCCGCTGCCGAAGCACGACAGGATCGAAATCGACTGTTATCGCGTGCAGGTCCACGATGCAGTAGAAGGCGTCGTGCTCGTCCTGCAACGTCACCCAGTGCCGCAACGCCCCCAGGTAGTTGCCGAAGTGAAACGAGTCGGCTGTCGGCTGGATCCCGGACAGGACACGGGGTCGCGTGGGCATGGCGTGCATTGTGCCAGCCGGGCCGGTCGCTGCGACCCACCCCCTCGTCGGCACCCTCCCA
>Ga0136622_10000401_pt1 | contig 17704 bp, 16 predicted proteins | sample AntDrymUQ4482106_2_FD_104803 | JGI IMG/M metagenome (GOLD analysis project Ga0136622, IMG submission 104803) | Polar desert sand microbial communities from Dry Valleys, Antarctica - metaG UQ448 (21.06) | ecosystem: Environmental > Terrestrial > Soil > Desert | place: Antarctica: Dry Valley...
CAGCAGCCACGAGCGGAGGGCCCGGCGGGGGTCGTGCATGGACCAGAACCGCCCGCCGTACGACTCCGCACCACCCGGGTCACGCACGGATCGCAGCAGCTCGGCCCACGGGGGGGCCGAGCCATTGCGGAGCAGGCTCTGCCAGTAGGCGGGGACCAGGTCGGCGAGGTGACGCGCGCTGTACACCACCTCCACACGTCGCGGCGCGAACGCGTCGACGAGGGCACCGACCTCAGCCGGCGACGCTCGCGCCAGGCCCTCGACCGACAATATCGCGGTGTGCGAGTCGCTGTCGTGCACCTCGCGAGCCAGCCGGTCCCACCCATCGGTGCTCGGGTCGGCCCGCTGATCGGCCCCGGGATCGGCCCCCGTACGCGACAGCAACCGGTGCACCGCCCCGTGCTGGTGGCGCGCCCTAGGGAACAGCCACCCGCCGGCGGCCAGCCGGACCCTGTTCCGCCGCAGCACGCCCTGGATGAAGGTGGTGCCGGTCTTGGGCGGGCCGATGTGCACGCAGACCCGGCCGACCGAGCCCATCAGCGGCTCGCCTGCTGCCGCCGGTCGATCTCCAGCAGGGTCGCACCGAGCACCTCGTCCAGCAGCTGCACCACTTCGCCGGCACTGACGTCGTCCGGGAGGCGGGCGCCGGCCTCGGGCACCGGGACCAGGTCGCCCAGGTCGCCGACCACCCGGAACCCGCCCCGGCGCAGGTAGCCGACCGCGGCCTCGGCCCTCGGCGCCAGCCAGGCGTGCTCCGTCTCGGGGAGCACCAGCCGGAACGACTGCTCCCGCTGCTCCAGCACCTCCCGGGCGACGAAGTGGTTCACCAGGTCGACGTACGCCGACAACGGGAGCCGCTGGGCAACCCGCGCCGACAGCCGCCGCAGCACCTCTGCCTCGACCCCACCAAGCGACACGTTCGAGCGGGGGACGTCGAGGTCGTAGTGGTCCGGCTCGAGACCGACCACGTCGCAGAACCGTTCCCACAGCAGCTGCGGCGGCGATCCGGCAGGTGGTGTGGTGACCACGTGCACGCGGTCGCTCGGAACGTGGTCCAGCCACGCCGGCAGTGACTGTGCCGGGTCCTGCTGACGCCAGAACCGACCGCCGTCGGTATGCGCGTCGCCGGGACAGCGCACTGAGGCGAGGTACTCGCGCCAGGTGGGCGCGGCGCGGTTGCGGATGCGGGTCTGCCAGGCGCCGGGGATCACCCTGGCCAGGTCGCGGCCGGTGTAGACGACGTCTACCCGCGACGGGGCGAAGGACTGCACGAGGGCCTCGACCGCGTGGCTCTCGGCCGTGCACAACCGCTCGACCGACAGCAGCACGGTGTGTGCGCCGGAGGCGTCCACCTCGGCCAGCAGGCGGTCCCAGGCGTCGCGCGGTGATCGGCGCTTGGGCGCGGGGCGGGCCCGTACGCCGGGGGGACGCTGGACCAGCTTTGCCACCGACCGGCGCTGGGCCGGCCACTCGTCGCCAGGGACCGAGATGCCGGTCTCGGCCAGCGCCGAGCGATTGCGCCACAGGATGTTCTGCAGGTAGGTCGTGCCGGTCTTGTGCGGGCCGATGTGCACGTACACCTGCTGCACCGCACCCATGGGCGCGCACGTTAGCCGCTGGCCGACCGATCTCGCGACGACGCGGCGGGCGGCGGGTTACCTCGCCAGCGCCCGCACGACCCGCGACGGGCTCGGGCGGCCAAGGTGCGCCTCGAGCCAGGTGCTGGTGGCAACTAGGGCCTCCGCGTCGACGCCGGTGCGCACGCCAAGCCCGTCGAGCATCCAGACCAGGTCCTCGGTGGCGAGGTTGCCTGTGGCGCTGTGCGCGTACGGGCAGCCACCGAGCCCGCCGACGCTGGCATCGAACGTCGTCACCCCGGACCGCATCGCGGCGACGGTGTTGGCCAAGGCCTGCCCGTACGTGTCGTGGAAGTGCACGGCAAGGTGCTCCGGGCCGGTCCCGGCCGCGCGGAAGGCTGCTAGCAGAGCGGTGACGTGTCCCACGGTCGCGACGCCGATGGTGTCACCGAGGCTCAGCTCGGCTGCCCCCATCCCAAGCAGCCGGTTGCCCGCAGCCACCACCTGGGTGAGCGGGACGTCGCCCTCCCACGGGTCCCCGAAGCACATCGACAGGTATGCCCGCACCCAGACTCCGGCGGTGCGCGCCCGGTCGATCACCGGCTCAACCATCGCGTATTGCTCGTCGAGACCTCGGTTGAGGTTGCGCCGGGCGAAGGTCTCGGTCGCGCTCAGGAAGACCGCGACGTGGCTGGCGCCAGCCTCGAGGGCGCGGTCGAGCCCGCGCTCGTTCGGTACCAGCACAGGCAGCGGCGTCGCACTCGGCCACACACCCTGGTCGGCCAGCAGGGCGACGAGCTCGGCGGCGTCGCCGAGCTGGGGGACCCAGCGCGGGTGCACAAAGCTGGTCGCCTCGACCACCGGCAGCCCCGCATGCACCAACCGGGACACCAGCTCGGCCTTGACGGCGACCGGGACGGCTGCCGACTCGTTCTGCAGCCCGTCGCGGGGCCCGACCTCGTAGACGGTGACCGCCGCCGGCAGCGTCGGGTCGGGGACCACCTGCGGGGCGCGCATCAGCCACCGTCCTGCGGTTGGTCCGGGTCGAGTGAGAACAGCACCTGCCCGATCGGCACCTGGTCACCGGGCCGGGCACCGACGTGCGCGACGGTGCCGGAGGCCGGGGCGGTGACAGTGAGCTCCATCTTCATCGCCTCGAGCACCCCCAGCGCGGCGCCCGCGTCCACCCGGTCGCCCTCGTCGACGTGCACCACCAGGACGGTGCCCGGCATCGGTGCGACCACGTCGGTGTCGGTGGTGGCCAGGTGTTGGCTGGCCGCACCGAACGCGTCCGGACGCTCGAAGCGGTACACGGTCCCCTGGATCACCACGTCGACCGCGTCGACGCCCACCTGCGTGTCGTACCTCAGATCAGCACCGACAGCGGGTACGAACCTGGTGTGCCCGCCGGCGCGCAGCAGCACCCGCGTCGACGCCCTGTCGCCGGCCAGCCGCCAACCGTCACCGGTGCCGAACGGACTGCTCCGGTCACGAGCCGGGCCGCCCGCCAGCACGGCGTGGGCCGCGCGCGGCCAGGCCACCTCGGGGACATCGGGGTGTCGCAGGTAGGGCTCCGCGGCCGGGTCGTTGTCGAGCCAGCCGGTGTGCACCTGCGCGTCCGCGTAGGCGGGCCCGGCCGCGAGCCTGCGGACGAAGCCGACGTTGGTGCTGATCCCGGTGATGGTCGTGCGGTCGAGCGCGGCGACCAGGCCACCGATCGCGGCCGATCGGCTGGCGGCGTGCACCGTGATCTTGCCCAGCATCGGGTCGTAGGCCGTCGACACTTCCTCACCCGGACGCAGCGCCGTGTCGACACGGGCCAGCCCGGTCGGCCAATCGGCGCGACCCACGATCCCCGCCTGGGGCAGGAAGCCGGCATAAGGGTCCTCGGCGTAGACCCTGGCCTCGATGGCGTGCCCGGTGACCCGCACCTGGTCCTGGGTGAACGGCAGCTCGTTACCGGCGGCGACCCGCAGCTGGAGCGCCACCAGGTCGAGACCGGTGACCGCCTCGGTGACCGGGTGCTCCACCTGCAGCCTGGTGTTCATCTCGAGGAAGAAGAACTCGTCGCCGGCGACGAGGAACTCCACGGTGCCCGCGTTGACGTAGCCGACCTTGCGGGACAGGGCGACCGCGGCCTCGCAGAGCCGTCGTCGCAGGTCGCCCGGGATGGTCGGCGCGGGTGCCTCCTCCAGCACCTTCTGATGGCGGCGCTGCACCGAGCAGTCCCGCTCGAACAGGTGCAGGACGTGCCCGTGGGTGTCGGCCAGCACCTGCACCTCGACGTGCCGCCCGCCCTCGACGAACCGCTCCAGCAGCAGGGTGTCGTCGCCGAAGGCGTGCGCGGCCTCCCGTCCCGCCGCCTCCAGCGCCACCGCCAGCTCGGCGGGCTCGCGTACGACCCGCATCCCCTTGCCCCCGCCGCCCGCGGCCGCCTTCACCAGCACCGGATATCCCGGCTCGTCACCGCCGGACGTGGTCCTGTCCATGCCGGACGGTGACAGCTCGTGGGTGGGGATGACCGGGATGCCGGCGGCAGCGGCGATCTCGCGGGCGCGATCCTTGCGGCCCATCTGCTCCATGACCTCGGCCGGCGGTCCCACCCAGACCAGCCCGGCGTCAATGACCTGGCGGGCGAACGACGCCTGCTCGGACAGGAAGCCGTACCCGGGGTGCACCGCCTGCGCCCCCGACTCCGCGGCTGCGGCCAGCAGCCGTTCGGCATGCAGGTACGACTCAGTGGCCGGCGTCGGACCGAGCCGTACGGCGCGGTCGGCCTCGCCGACGTGGGCGGCGAGGGCATCGGCGTCGGAGAACACCGCGACGGTCCGCAGCCCCGCCCTGCTGGCTGCCCGCAGCACCCGGACCGCGATCTCGCCGCGGTTGGCGACCAGCAGGCTGGTGAACGGCGGCATCGCGGCCTCACATCCGGAAGACGCCGTAGCGAGGCTCTGGCACCGGCGCATGCGCCGCCAGGCGCAGACCCATGCCGAGCACCCGCCGGGTGTCGACCGGGTCTATCACACCGTCGTCCCACAGCCGGGCGGTCGCGTAGTACGGCGAGCCCTGCATCTCGTACTGCTCGCGGATCGGGGCCTTGAACGCCTCCTCGTCGGCGGCCGGCCACTCGCCCCCGTCGGCTTCGACCGAGTCGCGGCGCACGGTGGCCAGGACGGCGGCGGCCTGCTCGCCCCCCATCACCGAGATCCGGGCGTTCGGCCAGGTCCACAGGAACCTGGGGTCGTACGCGCGCCCGCACATGCCGTAGTTGCCGGCGCCGAATGAGCCGCCGATGACGACGGTGAACCGCGGCACGACCGAGCAGGCAACCGCGGTGACCAGCTTGGCGCCGTCCTTGGCGATGCCGCCGGTCTCGTACTCGCGCCCGACCATGAAGCCGGTGATGTTCTGCAGGAACACCAGCGGGACACCCCGCTGGTTGGCCAGTTCGATGAAGTGGGCTCCCTTCAGCGCCGACTCGCTGAACAGGATGCCGTTGTTGGCGACGACCGCGACCGGGTATCCCCAGATGCGGGCGAAGCCGCACACCAGGGTTTCGCCGTACAGCGCCTTGAACTCGTGCAGGCGGGAGCCGTCCACGATCCGGCGGATCACCTCGCGCACGTCGTACGGCAACCGGGAATCGGCGGGGACCACGTCGTACAGGCCGTCCGGATCCAGGGCCGGCTCCTCCGGCGGGTAGTGCGACAGGGACGGGGCTGGCTCGCGCTCCAGCGTGCGGACCGCGGAGCGCAGCACCGCGAGCGCGTCGTCGTCGTCGGCAGCCAAGTGGTCGACCACACCGGACCGGCGGGCGTGCACGTCCCCGCCGCCGAGGTCCTCCGCGCTGACCACCTCACCGGTCGCCGCCTTCACCAACGGGGGTCCGCCGAGGAAGATGGTGCCCTCGCCGCGGACGATGACGCTCTCGTCGGACATCGCCGGGACGTACGCGCCACCGGCGGTGCACGAGCCCATCACGGCGGCAAGCTGGGGGATGCCGCGCGCGGACAGCTGCGCCTGGTGATAGAAGATCCGGCCGAAGTGCTCGCGGTCGGGGAAGACCTCGTCCTGCATCGGCAGGTAGGCGCCACCGGAGTCGACCAGGTACAGGCAGGGCAGCCGGTTGTCCATAGCCACCGTCTGCGCACGCAGGTGCTTCTTCACCGTCAACGGGTAGTAGGTGCCGCCCTTCACGGTGGCGTCGTTGGCGACCACGACACACTCGCGGCCCTCGACCCGACCGACTCCGGTGACGATGCCGGCCGCCGGCACCGCGTCGTCGTACATCCCGGTGGAGGCGAGCGGGCTCAACTCGAGGAACGGCGAGCCTGAGTCGAGCAGCCGGTCGATCCGCTCCCGCACCAGAAGCTTGCCGCGGGCGAGGTGCCGCTCCCGCGCCTTGCGCGGGCCGCCCTCGCGTACCCGCGCCAACCGTGCGCCGAGCTCAGCGGTGAGCTCCCGCAGCCCCTCAGCCATGGCCGCGATCGTAGGTGCAGCGGGTACAGGTGCGTTCGCGCGTCAGGTGGGCGGGCGCGACGACGTCTGCCGCCACGGGGCCTGCTCGCCGCTCGCGCGGAAGGCGAGCACGGCGAAGACAGTCTCGGCGACGGCCAGCAGCATCACCAGCCAGCCGCTCCACCCCGGTCCGAAGCTGACGCTGCCGCCGAGGATCTCGCCACCTTCGGCATATGTGAAGGCACGCAGGACGAGCAGCAGTGTCCCCAGGGCGGCGGCGCCAGCCAGAACTAGGTTCCACCCGACCGGGATGGTGGGCAGCGACACATCGCCGAACACGAGTGCGGCCGCAACCGCCCCTACCGCCAGCAGCAGCACGACACCCAATCCGCCGTAGCTGCTCCATGCGCTGCTGACGCCGCCGGAGGGGTCGCCTCCGGTCAACGCACTGAGCTCCTCGGCATTGTCGAAGCTGACCGTCACGAAGGAGCCGACGAACGAGAACAGGAGCAGGCCGGCGGCACACCCCATCACCCCCCAGTCGGTCATCTTGACGTTGCTGGCTTGTAAGGCCATTGCTGTCCCCTCCTCCGGGCGGACCAAGTCCGCCGCGCCACGGTCCGTACTCGGAACCTAGCGGTCGCGCGGCGACCTCAGTGTCTCGACATCCGGGCCCGTCGGACAATGTCGTTCACGCCCGCCGAGCAGAGCAGTGACCGCCTGCAGGTCCACCCGGTCCCAGGCGCTCGTCAGGTCGAGGCGTGGCCTCGGGGCGGGTGCGCGACGTGGTCGAGCGGCGCCACCCGGTCAGCCACACAGGACGTCGACGGTCGCGTCGGCGCGGGTCCGGCTCGCGGCGACGAGTCGGGCGTTGGGCTCGTCGCTGCGCCGTACCCACGCAACTGCCTCCGCACGCGTCCGGCCGTGGGCGACGTGCCGGTCCACCAGCCGAGTCTGGCGTACGTCGTCACGCAGGTCGAGGAACCAGACGGCGTCGAGAAGGCCGCGCACCGGCCGCCACGGACCGTCCAACAGCAGGTAGTTGCCCTCTACGACCACCAGCTCGACCGTCGCCGGGACACTGGTCGCCGCCGGGACGGTCTGCTCGCGGGACCGGTCGAACCCGGGCACCGGCACGGCCCCTTCGTCGGCCGCACGAAGCCGGCGCAGCAGCGCGACGAACCCGTCGACGTCGAACGTCTCCGGTGCCCCCTTGACATCGGCGAGCCCGCGGGCGGCAAGCGTCTCGTTGCCGAGGTGGAACCCGTCCAGGCCGACGGTGGCGGCGCGGCGGTGGCCCCCCTGCTGCCAAGACTCGACGAGGGACGCGGCGTACGTCGTCTTGCCGACGCCGGGGGGACCGGTCAAGCCGAGCATGACCCGCTCGCCGGTTGCGGTCAGGCGCTCCAACAGCGCGAACACGGACGGCGCCGGTGGCGCCGGGAGTACCGCTGGTGCCGTTGTCCCCCGTCCCATGGCTCCGCTCAGTGCAGCAGAGGCGTCACCCCCGGCGGAGAGGTCGGTCACATGTCCAGGCCGCCGTTGACCCCCCAGACCTGGCCGGTGACGTAGGAGGAGGCGTCCGCGGCGATGAAGTGCACGATGCGGGCCACCTCCTCGGCTCGGCCGAGCCGGCGCAGCGGCACCTGCTTCTTGATGCCGTCGAGCACCTTGTCCGGCATCTTCTCCACCATCTCGGTGGCGATGAAGCCGGGCGTGACCGCGTTTACGGTGACGCCGATGCCGTCATCGGTGAGCAGGTCGGCCTTCCCGAGCTGGTACGCGGCCTCCCTGGCCAGGGTCTTGGTCAGTCCGAACAGCCCGGACTTGGACGCGGCGTAGTTGGCCTGGCCGATGTTGCCGATGTCGCCGATCACCGACGACACCATGATGATCCGGCCGGTGCCGCGCTCGACCATGTGCGCCATCGCGGCCTGGGACAGAAAGAACGCCCCGGACAGGTTGACAGCCAGCACCTTCAGCCAGTCGTCGTCTCCCATCTTGGCCACCGTCTTGTCGATGGTGATCCCCGCGTTGTTGACCAGGATGTCGAGGCGTCCGTGCTCGTCGATCACCTCCCGCACGACCCGGCGGCAGTCCTCGGCCTCGCCGATGTTGCCGCTGTGCAGGCTCACCGTGGTCCCGGTGAACTCCTCGGTGAACTCCTGCTGGAACTCCTTGGCCCGCTCGTGGCCGCTGCCGTAGCCGGCTGCGACCGTGGCGGACTGGGAGGCCAGGCTGCGGCTGATCGCGGCGCCGATGCCTCGGGTGCCGCCGGTGACCAGCGCCACCCGGCCCTTCAGCTTGTCGCCGGCGACGGTGTGCGGCCGGTCGTCGGGGATGGAGGTCGATCCGGTGTGGGCGTCGGTCATGTCAGGTCACCCATCCGCTCGAAGATCGCCGCAATGCCTTGTCCGCCACCGATGCACATGGTCACCAGTCCGTAGCGGCCACCGGTGCGCTCCAGCTCGTACAGCGCCTTGACGGTCAGGATCGCGCCGGTGGCACCGATGGGGTGCCCCAGTCCGATGCCGCTGCCGTTGGGGTTGGTGCGCTCCGGGTTCAGCCCGAGGTCGCGGCTGACCGCCAGCGCTTGCGCGGCGAACGCCTCGTTCAGCTCCACGACGTCGATGTCGTCGATCTTGAGGTCCGCCTTCTCCAGCACACTCCGGACCGCAGGAACCGGACCGATGCCCATGTACGCCGGCTCAACCCCGGCATGGCTGTAGGCCACCAGCCGACCGAGCGGGCGGATCCCCTGGGTGCGTGCGGTGTCGGCGTCCATCAGCACCACGGCGGCGGCGGCGTCGTTTATCCCGCTGGAGTTGCCGGCGGTGACGCTGCCCTCCTTGCTGAAGGCCGGCTTGAGCTTGGCCAGACCATCGAGGGTCACGTCGGACCGGAAGTGCTCGTCGGTGTCGACCGTGGTGGTGCCCTTGCGGCCCTTGACCTCCACGCCCACGATCTGTGCCGCGAAGCGGCCCTCCTCGGTCGCGCGGGCGGCCCGCTGGTGGCTGTCGACCGCCAGCTGGTCCTGGTCCTCGCGGCTCACCCCCCACTTTTCGGCCACGTTGTCGGCGGTGGTGCCCATGTGCACGTCGTTGAAGGGGTCGGTGAGCCCGCCCACCATCGGGTCGACGGTCTTGCCGTCGCCCATCCGCTGGCCCCAGCGACCGTCCGGCAGCCAGTAGGGGGCGCGGCTCATCGACTCCGCGCCGCCCGCGACCGCAATGTCGGTGTCACCGAGCATGACTGCCTGGGCGGCGGACACGATCGCCTGCAGCCCGCTGCCGCAGAGCCGGTTCAAGGTCAGCGCGGGGGTCTCGACGGGCAGGCCAGCGTTGACCGTCGCGACCCGGGCGAGGTACATGTCCCGCTTGTCGGTGTGTATCACGTTGCCGAACACCACATGTCCGACGTGGCCCGCCTCGATGCCGGCGCGATCGACCGCCTCGCGGGTCACCTGCGTGGCCAGGTCCGCGAGCGGGACGTCTTTGAGGCCGCCGCCATACTTGCCCACCGCGGTCCGTACCCCACTGGCAACCACAACGTCTCGATCAGTCATCCGGGTCTCCTTCACTGCACTGTCTCGGCGATAGCACCTGCTGACCCGTCATGCTGCCCCTACCGTCGACCGAGCGCACCCCCACCCCGCCACCACGGCCGATGGCGGCCTCGCAGCGGGGTACCTTGGGGCCCACACCCGGGTCGAGGAGGATCGCTGATGGCGCAGACGAGTTCTGAGGACACAGCCGCCGATGCGGTGGCATCGCTGGGACCGGAAGCCGGACTGTTCGCCGGAGCCGACGACGCCTTGTTCGGGCGTGCGCTCGGCACCCTCGGACTGAACCTGGCCCGGCACCCGGCCACCGTGGCAGCCGCCGGCCTCGGGTTCGCCGGTGCGGTCCTCGGCGGCTTCGCCGCCAGCGGCCGGCGCCTGGTGGGTCTCACCGCGGATGGCCCCTTCGGCAGCCCGAAGGACAAGCGGTTCGTGGACCCGGCGTGGGAGAGCAACCCCGCCTACTACGGGCTCCGGCAGGGATTCCTGGCCTTCGAGCGGCTGCTGTCGGACCTGGTCGAGAGCTCCACCGTGGACGAGACCACCAGGCGCAAGGCGCGGTTCGTGCTCGGCCTGCTGACCGACGCCGCCGCCCCGACCAACTTCGTGGCCACCAATCCCGCGGTGCTCAAGCGCGCGTTCGAGACCGGCGGTGCGAGCCTGGTGCGCGGCGGACGTACGTTCGTCGACGACCTGGTGCACAACCGCGGGCGCCCGCGGCAGGTCGACACCACGCCGTTCGAGCTGGGCCGCAACCTCGCGGCGACGCCGGGAAAGGTGGTGTTCCGCAACCACCTGATGGAACTCATCCAGTACGACGCGCAGACGGACAAGGTGCACGAGGTGCCCATCCTGGTGAGCCCGCCGTGGATCAACAAGTACTACATCATGGACCTGGCCCCCGAGCGCAGCCTGCTGGAGTGGGCGGTGCAGCACGGGCACACGGTGTTCGCGATCAGCTACCGCAACCCGGACGCATCGATGCGTGACACGCAGTTGGACGACTACCTGGTGCACGGTCCGCAAGTAGCCCTCGACGTCGTACAGAACATCACCAAGGCGCCTAAGGTCGACCTGATGGCGCTGTGCCTCGGTGGTGCCCTGGCGGCCATGCTCGCGACGTACGAGGCCGTCGACGGCGAGGACCGGATCGGCGCCATCACCTTGCTCAACACGATGCTCGACTACAGCGAGCCCGGGGAGCTGGGCGCGTTCACCGACGAGAAGGCCATCGTCAAGCTCGAGCAGAAGATGCAGCGCGACGGCTACCTGGACGGCAAGCAGATGGCCGGGACCTTCGACATGCTGCGCGCCAACGACCTCATCTTCAACTACGTGGTCAACAACTGGCTGATGGGTGACCAGCCACCGGCCTTCGATATCTTGGCCTGGAACGCCGACTCCACCCGCATGCCCGCAGCGATGCACGCGTTCTACCTGCGCTCGTGCTATCAGCGCAACGAGCTGGCCGAGGGCGACCTGGAGCTGATGGGGCGCCGGCTGTCACTCGGCGACGTCAAGTCGGACGTGTTCTACGTCGGGGCCGAGGCCGACCACATCGTGCCGTGGCGATCCGCGTTCCGCGGTGCCCGGCAACTGCCCGGCGACGTGACCTTCGTGCTCACCTCGTCGGGGCACATCGCCGGCGTCGTCAACCCGCCCAACCCGAAGTCACGGCACTGGACCGGCTCCGCCGACGAGCAGGACGCGGACCGCTGGCGCGAGGAGGCGACCCAGCACGACAAGTCGTGGTGGGAGAGCTGGGCACCGTGGGCGGCCCAACGCGGCGGCAAGATGCGCAAGCCGCCCCGGACCGGCAGCCGCAAGTACAAGGTCCTCGGCGACGCCCCCGGGGCCTACGTCCGCGGTGAGGTCCCGCCCGAGATCGCCCGGAACACCGCCTGAGCGACGCCGCCCGCTCGTCGAGTGGCCCGAGGACGCCCGCCCAGGGCACCCGGATGCATACTGCGCCACGCGGCGCGCGGGGCGCTTCGGCACGCGAGCGACACTAGGCTGAGGGGGTGGCCGACCCCCGGGAGGCACTGAGGACCCAGCGTGAGGCGCTCGGTACCTTCATCCGTGCGCAGCGTAAGCTCGCCAGCCTGTCGCTGCGGGAGATGGCCGAGGTCACCAAGGTCTCCAACGCGTACCTGAGCCAGCTGGAGCGTGGGCTGCACCAGCCATCCGTCCCGGTGCTGCGCTCCATCGCCCAAGCGCTGGGTGTCACGACCGAGACGCTGCTTGCACAGAGCGGGCTGCTCGACCCGCAGGACCTGCCGCCGGCCACGGAGGCGGTGATCCGCCAGGACGCCCGGCTGAGCGAGGAGCAGAAGGATGCCCTGCTGCGTGTCTATCGCAGCTTCGTCGGACCCGCAGAACCCTGACGCGCCGGGGGGTTCCCGCCGGCTACCGGCCGTGACCTGGGATGATGGGCCGTGTGACTGAGAACCACTCCCACAACCACACCCGGCCGACCGCCCCTTCCGAGGGTGGACTGGACCTGTTGACCCTCGACTTCGACCAGCTCCCCTCGCTGGAGGGTAGACGGCTCGGCCCGAGCCGCTGGGAGACGATCACCCAGGATCGGCTAAACACCTTTGCCGACGCCACGGGCGACCACCAGTGGATCCACACCGACCCGGAGCGGGCCGCTTCGGGCCCGTTCCAGCGCACCATCGCGCATGGCTACCTCACCTTGTCGCTCGCCTCGATGTTCCTCTTCGAGCTGCTCGAGGTGCGCGGAACCACCCAGGTCGTCAACTACGGCGCCGACCGGGTGCGCTTCCCGGCTCCGCTCCCAGTCGGCGACCGGGTGCGGATGACCGCGGACTGCAACGCGGTCCAGGAGGTCCCCGGGGGCTACCAGCTCGTGCTGGCGCTCACGTTCTCCCGTGAGGACCACGACAAGCCGGTCTGCGTCGCCGAGATCCTGTTCCGCTACTACGTCGAGGAACAGGCTCGGCTGAACACCGAGGGTGCGCCCATGGCGGTTCCCGCTTCCGGCTGAGCGGTGTGACTCGGCTCACCACGGAGCCGGTGCGGTCTCGGTTGACGTGCCACCCGGTCTGCGTACTATAGTTAGCAGAGCATCACCGGGAACCTCCCAGCACACCCGACCGAGAAAGGTGATCTCCTTGAGCACCCTCGTCCAGCAGTACACCGAAGCCGTCACCAAGAGCCAGGCCATCTTCCTCGAGAACGCCCAGGCCTGGGCGCAGTACCTCCAGGACGGGTCGCAGCGCCTCGTCGAGGTGTCGAACCCCCGCAAGCCGGTCAAGCCGACCGACTTCGTGGACACGACCTTCGAGCGCATCGACCGGCTGGTCGGCATGCAGCGCGACCTGTACCACGGTCTCGCCGCGACGATGACCCCGTACGTGGAGTCGCTGGCCAGCGAGGCGACCAAGGTCACCGAGCGTGCCGCCGACACCTTCAACCAGGAGGCCGCCGGCGCCCGCAAGACCGCCCGGGCGAACGCCCAGGAGGCCACCGGAGCCCGCAAGACCGCTCGGGTGAACAACCGGGAGGCCACCAGCGCCCGCAAGACCGCCAAGGCGAAGAAGAGCGCCTGACCCAGCACCAGCTCAGACGACCCGCCGGTACGTGCACCATCGTGCCGGCGGGTTCTGTCGTCTGAGGCCGGGAGCGGGGGTCACACGACGCGTCAGTCTTGAGCGGGCCTCAGGTGTGACCGAGCACCGGGTGCGCGACGTACGGCGCCTGCAGCGCGGCCACCTCGTCGTCGGTCAGCTCGAGCTCGACGGCAGCCACAGCGTCGTCCAGCTGTGCCGACTTCGACGCACCGACGATCGGTGCGCTGACCCCCGGTCGGCCCATCAGCCAGGCCAGCGCCACCTGCGCCATCGGTATCCCGCGCGCGGATGCCACCTCTTGCATGGCGTCGACCACCTCGCGGTCGGCGTCGTCGTGTGCGGCGTACATCGACCGGCCGACGGCGTCCGTCGTCGAGCGGGTCGTGGTCTGCGCACCGGCCGGGCGGGCCAGCCGGCCGCGAGCCAGCGGCGACCACGGGATGCACCCGATGCCTTGGTCGACGCACAGCGGCATCATCTCGCGCTCCTCCTCCCGATAAAGCAGGTTGTAGTGGTTCTGCATGGTGACGAAACGGGTCCACCCGTTGCGCTCGGCAGCGTGCTGAGCCTGCAGCAGTTGCCATGCCCACATGCTGGACGCGCCGATGTAGCGAGCCTTGCCGGCGCGCACTACACCGTCGAGTGCGTCCATCGTCTCCTCGATCGGCGTCTCCGGGTCCCAGCGGTGGATCTGGTACAGATCGACATAGTCGGTGCCGAGCCGGCGCAGGGAAGCATCGATCGCGTTCGAGATGTGTGTGCGCGACAGCCCGCCCGCGTTGGGACCGTCGGACAGCGGCATGAACACCTTGGTCGCCAGCACGTAGTCCTCGCGGCGCGCGAACATCTGGTCGAGCAGCCGCCCGGTGACCTGTTCGCTGACCCCAAGGGAGTACATGTCGGCGGTGTCGAAGAAGGTGATGCCCGCGTCGACCGCCGCGCGGACCACCGGTTCTGCGTCGTCCTCGTCCAGCACCCACTCCCGCCAGCCGGGGTCGCCGTAGGTCATCATCCCGAGGCACACCGCGGACACCTTCGTGCCTGTCGTTCCCAGTCGTACGTAGCGCATGGCGCGAGCGTAGAGGCGGCTAGCCGGCCGGCGACACCTGGAGCGGCAGCCGCACCTCGAACCAGGTGTCGCCCGGGACCGACCGCAGCCGCAGGTCACCGCCATGGCGCCGCACCACGATCCGGTACGAGATGTCCAGGCCGAGCCCGGTGCCCTCACCGACCCCCTTGGTGGTGAAGAACGGCTCGAACACCCGCTGCCGCAGCTCGTCCGGCACCCCTGGCCCGGTGTCGCCGATCGACACCAGCACCTGGTCGCCGTCCCGCTCCGTCCGCACGGTCAGCGTGCCCTTGCCTTGCATCGCGGCCAGCGCGTTGTCGACCAGGTTCGTCCAGACCTGGTTCAGCTCGGCCGGGTAGCCGGGAACGGGCGGCAGCGAGCGGTCGAACTCCTTGACCAGCCGGATGTCGCGTCCGAGCTTTCCGCCGAGCATGACCAGCGTGGAGGCGAGCCCGTCGTGCACGTCAGCCACCTGGTGCGGCGCGCGGTCCAGCTGCGAGTACTGCTTTGCGGCCCCGACGAGCGTGGACACCCGGGTCACGGCGTCGGAGATCTCGTTCATCAGCAGCTCGGTCTCGACCGTGTAGGCCACCCAGCGCAGCGCGCTGTCGACGCAGTCGGCCGGCACCGCGAGCGTGAATCGGTCGAGGAACTCGACGTCCAGCCCGGCCTGCACCAGGACCGGTGCGACGTCGTAGGACCCGGTGATGTCGTGGACGTCCAGCCAGTCCGAGATCTCGTCCTCCCGGTCACCCTCGTCCAGCGCGGTGAGCTGCGGCGCCTTGGCGACCCGCTCGGCGGCCTCCTCCTGCAGCTCGGTCAGCCGACCGAGCATCGCGGCGTCCAGCCGGCCGCTGGCGAGGGCCGCCAGCTTGTGCCGCATCGCCGACACCCGCTCGCGCAGCGCTCCCGTCGCCCTTACGGCGGCCGCCGCCGGGTTGTTCAGCTCATGGGTCAGCCCAGCCGAGAGCTGACCGAGGGCGAGCAGCCGCTCGCGCTGGCCGATGATCTCGTTGGTGTTGCGCAGCCCGACCCACAGCCCCTCGAGCAGGTGCATCGCCATCGGGAACCAGGTACGCATCAGCCAAGCGAACGCATCGGCAGAGATCACCAGGAAGTCACAGTCGGACACCGCGTGCAGGGAGTTGCCGTAGGCGCCCGCCGTCTCCTGATCGAGGTAGGCCTGCGTCGCACCCGCGTACGCGCCGCGCTGGTCCGTCCGTATCAGCTCTACGTCGTCGCCGCGGACGTTGCGGCGCATCGACGCCGTCCCCCGCAGCAGCAGGAACAAGCTGGTCGCCGGCTCGCCCTCGGCGTACACCAACTCGCCGGCCGCCCGGTGGTCGACATGGCTGTGCTCGGACAGCCATTCGAGCTGGCCGCGGTCGAGTGCCTCGAACAGGAACAGCGTGCCGATCTCGTCCCGGCCGAGCCGCTCCGCCGGCCCTTCCGTCGACGGGATGGACGCCACGTCGTCGCTCACTGCTGCTCCAGCCATCGATGCACGAGAGTGACGGCCAGGGCACCCTCGCCGACGGCTGAGGCCACCCGCTTGACCGAGGTCGCCCGCACGTCGCCGGCAACGAAGACTCCGGGGACGCTGGACTCCAGCAGGTACGGCGGACGGTCCAGCGGCCAGCCACCAGGCAGCTCACCGGCCGGGGTCAGGTCGGGGCCGGTGAGCACGAAGCCGCCAGCGTCGCGGTGCACCTCGGGCGGTAGCCAGTCGGTGAACGGCTGCGCTCCGATGAAGACGAACAGGTGGCTGGCCTCCAACGTCTCGGTCTCGCCACGGGCCGAGTCGGCCAGCTCGACCCGCTCGAGGTGTCCATCGCCGGCGCAGCTGCGCACGTCGGTACAGGTACGGACGTCGATGGCCGGGATCGCGTCGATCTGCTCGATCAGGTACCGCGACATCGACCGTTCGAGCGTCGGGCCGCGGACCGCGAGCGTCACCTTCGCCGCATGCCGTGAGAAGAAGACGGCGGCCTGGCCGGCGGAGTTGGCGCCACCCACGACCAGGATGTGCTGATCGGCGCAGGAGGCCGCCTCCGTCGCGGTCGAGCCGTAGTAGACCCCGCGCCCGGTGAAGTCGTCGACGCCCGCCGCGCTCAGCTTCCGGTACGACACCCCGGACGCGAGCACGACGGACTTGCCGACGATCTCGCGGTCGTCGGTGTGCAGGACGCGCGCCGGCCCCCGCACCTCGAGCCCGCGCACCTTGCTGGCACTGAGCAGCTCGGCCCCGAACCGCTGCGCCTGCATCCGGGCCCGGCTGGTGAGCTGGCCGCCGGAGACCCCGTCGGGGAAGCCGAGATAGTTCTCGATCCGCGAGCTCTGCCCCACCTGGCCGCCGACCGCCCCGGCCTCGACGAGCACGGTGCTGAGTCCCTCCGATGCGGCGTACACCGCTGCAGACAGCCCGGCGGGGCCGCCGCCCACGATCACCACGTCGTACAGCTCGGCGGACGGCGTCGTGCTCAGCCCCACCGCATCGGCCACCTGCGCAAGGGTCGGGGATGCGAGCACCTGCCCGTCCTCGTGCAGCAGCACCGGCACGTCGGAGGGGGTGGCGCCGGCGGCTGCCAGCAGCCGCTCGCCCTCGGGCTCGTCGGCGCTGACGAAACGGTACGAGACCTCGCCGCGGGCCAGGAAGTCACGGACCCGGTGCGAGGCCTGGGACCAGCGGTGGCCGATCAGTCGCAGCCCCACGGTCGCGTGCTCGCGGGTCTCCCGCCAAGCCGCGATCATCGCGTCCACGACGGGGTAGAGCTTCTCCTCCGGCGGATCCCACGGCTTGAGCAGGTAGTGGTCCACGTCAACCACGTTGATCGCCGCGATGGCGGCCTCGGTGTCGGCGTAGGCGGTGAGCAGGGCCCGACGGGCGTGCGGGACGACGTCCATCGCCTGCTCGAGGAACTCGATGCCGGTCATGCCGGGCATCCGGTGGTCGGCAAGCAGGGCAGCCACCGGGGTCCCGCGCAGCCGCAGTTCCCGCAGCACCTCGAGCGCGTCCGCCCCCGATTCGGCTCGTACGACCCGGAACTGCTCGCCGTAGCGGCGGCGCAGGTCGCGAGCGACCGCTCGGGACACCGACGGGTCATCGTCGACTGTCAGCAGCGCCGCTACGGGCCGGTCGCGCCGCCGCTCGGGTGCCGAGACGCTCACGTGCTCATGGCCTCGTCGAGGTAGCACCAGCGCCAGGTCTCGCCTGGCTCATGGGAGGCCGCCACCGGGTGCGCCGACTCGCGTGAGTGGGCGGCTGCGTGCCGCATCTGCGACGAGTCGCAGCAGCCGACGTGGCCGCAGTCGACGCACAGCCGCAGGTGCACCCAGCGCGTGCCGTCGCGCAGGCACTCCTCACACCCTTCGGGCGTACGGGGGGCCGGTGAGCTGGAAGCACTCGCGCGCAGGTGGTCACACGAGGCCATCGGGCGGCCTCCCTCCG
>Ga0136622_10000403_pt1 | contig 17690 bp, 15 predicted proteins | sample AntDrymUQ4482106_2_FD_104803 | JGI IMG/M metagenome (GOLD analysis project Ga0136622, IMG submission 104803) | Polar desert sand microbial communities from Dry Valleys, Antarctica - metaG UQ448 (21.06) | ecosystem: Environmental > Terrestrial > Soil > Desert | place: Antarctica: Dry Valley...
ACAGCAGGGTCCACCGGCTCGGGGGAGTAGTGCCGCACCATGCGACGGCGGCGCACGACCTCCTGGAACTCCACGGACCTGATCATGTCGTTTGAGCGGATGTGGCGCGACCTCGCCCCGGTCGGACACTTGAGCGCCACCGGCGGCTACCGTCGCTCGCCCTTCGGCTCCGCGGAGCGTGAGTGCGCCGCGTGGTTCGAGGAGGAGTGCGCCCGGCGCTCGCTCGACCTCGAGCGCGACGGCAACGGCAACGTCGTGGCCTGGTGGCGGCCGGACCAAGCCGACTCAGCCGGCGCGGCAGGAGTCGTCACCGGCTCCCACTTCGACTCGGTGCACGACGGTGGGGCCTACGACGGCCCGCTCGGTGTGCTGTCCGCGCTCGCCGCGCTCGACCTCCTCCGCGAGCGCTCGTTCACGCCGAGTCGACCGATCGGCGTCGCGTCGTTCGTCGAGGAAGAAGGGTCTCGTTTCGGGGTCGCCTGCCTCGGGTCGCGGTTGCTGGCCGGCTCTCTCGACCCCGAACGCGCACACGAGCTGCGCGACGACGACGGGATCTTCCTGCTCGACGCGATGTCCTCGGCGGGGCTGCAACCGTCGCTGGGCAGCTCGGGTCTGCTCGATGACGTGGACTGCTTCGTCGAGCTCCACGTCGAGCAGGGCCGCGACCTCGTCGAGCGCGACGCCGCGATCGGAGTCGCCTCGGCGATCTGGCCGCACGGGCGCTACCGGTTCGACTTCATCGGCGAGGCGAACCACGCCGGCACGACCCTGATGGAGGACCGGCACGACCCGATGCTGACCTACGCGATGACGGCGCTCGCCGCGAACAAGCAGGCGAGGCTCGCCGGCGCGCGCGCGACATTCGGCCGCGTCGACGTACGACCCAACGCCACGAACGCAGTGCCGTCCGAGGTCACCGCGTGGCTGGACGCGCGGGCGGCCACGTCGCGGGAGCTAGAGGAGCTGACCGCCGAGGTCACCCGCCTGGGCACCGAGCGAGCCGGGCGAGACGGCACCCGGGTCGTCGTCTCCGAGGAGTCGAGCTCGGCGCCCGTGCGCTTCGACGAGGGCCTTGCCGGCCGGATCGCCACGCAGCCCGGTGGGGAGAGCTGGCCGGTGATCCCCACGATGGCCGGTCACGACGCAGGGGTCCTCTCGGCCGCCGGCGTCCCGACCGCGATGCTCTTTGTGCGCAACCCGACCGGCGTCTCGCACTCACCCGACGAGTTCGCCGAGTGGGTGGACTGCGAGGCCGGGGTGGTCGCACTCGCGGACACCTTGCAGCGGCTCACGTCGTGAGCCGCAGCTACTGGCTCGAGCGGGCGTGGCTCGGGGGGCCGTCGGTCACCAGCGGTGTCCTCGTCACCGTGGACGCCGGCAGGTTCACCCGCGTCGAGACCGTCGCACGCGCACCCGACTACACGCACCGGCTCGCCGGCCTGACGATTCCCGGTCTCGCGAACTGCCACAGCCACGCCTTCCATCGCGCGCTGCGCGGACGGACCCAGGCGGGAGGCGGGTCGTTCTGGACGTGGCGAGAGCAGATGTACGGCGTCGCCGGCGCGCTCGACCCCGAGACCTACTACGACCTCGCCTTGGCGACCTACCGCGAGATGCTGGCCTCGGGCATCACCTGCGTCGGCGAGTTCCACTACCTGCACCACCAGCCCGACGGGACCCCGTACAACGACCCGAACGAGATGGGCCTTGCCCTGGTGAGTGCCGCCCGTGATGCGGGGATCCGGATCACCCTGCTCGACACCTGCTATCTCGCCTCCGGGATCGGGCAGGCACCGGAGGGTGTGCAGGTCAGGTACTCCGACGGGGATGTCGAGCGCTGGCAGCAGCGCGCCGCGGCGTTGGCGTCGGCTCAGAGTGGTCCCGATGTCGTGGTCGGTGCGGCGATCCACTCGGTGCGCGCCGTGCCACGAGAACAGGTCAAGGGTGTCGTAACCTGGGCCGAGGAGCGACGCGCGCCGTTGCACGTGCACCTCTCCGAGCAGCCCGCCGAGAACGAGTCCTGCCTCGCCGCCTACGGCCTCAGTCCCACTGCTGTCCTGGACGCCGAGGGCGCTCTCGGGGCGCGGACCAGTGCCGTGCACGCGACGCATCTCTCGGAGCCCGACATCGAGCTGCTTGGACAGAGCTCGACCCGCGTCACCTTCTGCCCGACCACGGAGCGTGACCTCGGCGACGGCATCGGCCCCTCGCGCTCGCTGCATCGGGCGGGTGCGCGGCTGACACTCGGCACGGACAGTCATGCGGTCATCGACATGTTCGAGGAGATGCGCGCGGTCGAGATGGACGAGCGGCTCGCCAGTCGGCGCCGCGGTCACTGGTCGGCAGAGGAGCTGCTCGTCGCGGCCACACGGAGCGGACACGAGAGCCTCGGCTTCGCAGACGCTGGACGGATCGAGACGGGTGGGCGGGCAGACCTCGTCACCCTGGACACGAGCAGCGTGCGGACCGCGGGAACCGGAGCCGATCTCGCGGCGGTCGTGTTCGCCGCGACCGCGTCGGACGTGACCTCGGTCGTCGCCGGCGGACGGCAGGTCGCGACCGGCGAGGACCGGGCAGAGGTCGGTCGCGAGCTCGACCGCGTGCTCCAACGGGTGAAGGAGCGATCATGACCTCGCTCGTGCTCACCGGGATCGCCGAGCTGGTCACCAACGACCCCGCGATGGGTGACGGCAGTGACCTGGGCCTGATCCATGACGCCGCGCTGGTGATCGAGGGCAAGCGCGTCGCCTGGGTCGGGCCTGCGGTGGCTGCTCCGCAGGCGGACTCGGCCCACGACGTGGGCGGGCGCGCCGTCGTACCCGGCTTCGTGGACTCACACTCCCACCTCGTCTTCGCCGGCGACCGCTCCGAGGAGTTCGCCGCCCGCATGGCCGGCCGCAGCTACTCCGCGGGTGGGATCGGCGCCACGGTCGCGGCAACCCGCGCCGCGAGCGACGAGCAGCTTGCCGCAAACCTTGCCCGGCATGTGGCCGAGATGCGTCGGCAGGGGACCACCACCGTCGAGATCAAGAGTGGCTACGGGCTCACGGTCGTCGACGAGTCGCGCAGCCTGGCGCTCGCGCGACAGGTCACGAACGAGACCACGTTCCTCGGCGCGCACATCGTGGCGCCCGAGTATGCCGGCGACCCGGACGGGTACGTCGACCTGGTGACCGGGCCGATGCTCGACGCCTGCGCGCCCCACGCGAGGTGGATCGACGTCTTCTGCGAGCAGGGGGCCTTCGACGTCGACCAGGCGCGCACGATTCTGCAAGCCGGCAAGGCGAAGGGACTGGGAGCGCGGCTGCACGCCAACCAGCTGGGACACGGTGACGGCGTGCAGCTCGCGTGCGAGGTGTCGGCGATCGCCGTGGACCACTGCACCTATCTGTCCGACGCGGATGTCGACGCACTTGCGTCCTCCGGCACGACGGCCACGCTGCTGCCCGGCGTCGAGTTCTCCACCCGCTCGCCATACCCCGATGCCCGACGTCTCCTCGACGCCGGGTGCTACGTCGCGCTGGCCACCGACTGCAACCCGGGCTCGAGCTACACCACCTCGATGCCACTGTGCATCGCCCTCGCGGTGCGCGAGATGGGCATGACCCCGGGGGAGGCGCTGCTCGCCGCCACCCAGGGTGGTGCCGGCGCGCTGGACCGGGACGAGGTCGGTCACCTCCAGGTCGGTGCCACGGCGGACATCGCGGTGCTCGACGCCCCGTCGTACCTCCACCTCGCGTACCGTCCGGGTGTGCCGCTCGTGCACGCGGTCTTCATCGAGGGCCGTCAGTGACCCGGGTGGTTGAGGAGGGCGAGGGACGAGCCCGTCTCGAAACCACCGCTGGGGTGCAACCCGCAGAGGAGCAACCGTGAGACATGCCGGGATCCTGGCCCACAGCACCGAGGGGGCCGCGCTCTGCTTCCGAGCCTTCGCACAGGTCGGCTTCGCGAAGCTCGGGCCGTACGACCATCCCGATGTGAGTCTCGACTGCATCTCGATGGCTCGCAGCATGCCGTTGTGGGACTCGGGCGACCACGCCGCGATCCGTGACACGCTGGCCGAGAGCGTGCGGCGGCTGGCCGGCGCGGGCGCGGACTTCTTCGTCTGCCCCGACAACACCGCCCATCTCGCCCTCGAGGAGCCCGGCCCCGACCTGGCGCTTCCCGGCCTCCACATAGCCGAGGTCGTCGCCGACCGGGCAGCGCGTGGCGGACGCGAGCGGGTAGGCGTGCTCGGCACCAAGTACCTGATGGACGGGCCGGTCTACCCACGGGCGCTGGCCGCGCGAGGCATCGCCGCCGAGCTGCCCAGCCCCGAGGACCTAGCGGTCGTGAACCAGATCATCTTCGAGGAGCTGGTCAACGGGGTCTTCACCCCTGCCGCGCGGTTCGAGTACCTCCGCATCATCGAGGAGCTCGCCTCACGCGGCTGCGACGCGGTCGCCCTGGTGTGCACCGAAATCCCGCTCCTGGTCACCCCCGACGTCTCCCCGCTGCCGACGCTGGACTCGACGCGCTTGCTCGCGAAGGCGGCCTACGACGTCGCCGTCGGCGCGACTCGCCTCCCCACCTGGCGCGGCGGCCCAGTCCCCGACTAAGGCACCCGACTAAGGCACCAGACCGGCTCAGGCGGCCGGGATAGGGCCTTCTCCCGATGTGGGGAGGCTCCTTAGAAGCACAGGATCGAGGCATCAGAACAACAGATCCTGACTCACAAGGAGCACGCCATGTTCAGCACGCCTGACTACTACCTCGGCTCAGAGGTCGCCACCCGCCGCGACCGCATCGCGCGGGACTGGGAATCCGCCAACGCCGGCCGGCGCCGCAGGCGGCTCCGCCGCCAGCGCAACCGCCTACGCCTACCGGCCAAGGCTCCGCTGCCGCAGTTCGCGCCGCCCAGCCAGCCCCTCTTTGTCTGACCCAGCGCCGGCGGCATGATGGTGGACGTGGCAGCGGAGTTCACGCCGTCGCGCCCGCTCGTCGGTCGCGGCAAAGAGCTGGAGCAGCTCGCCGACCTGGTGGGGATGCGGCAGCCACCGCGTTCCCACGGCGTGCTGCTCGCCGGTGACGCGGGAGTCGGCAAGACCCGCACCCTCCTCGAGCTGCGAGACCAAGCCCGCACTCTCGGTTGGCAGGTGGTGGTCGGTCACTGCCTCGACATCGGCGACGGCGCCCTGCCCTACCTTCCTTTCTCGGAGATCGTCGGCGGCCTGGCTGCCGACCCTGTCCTTGACACCCACCCGGCAGTCAGTGCCTTGTTGCCTGGTCGTCGGCTCCTCTCCGACGCGCAGGCTGGCGGTGGGATGGCGCCAGAGGGGGATACGCAGGTCGACCGGGGCGAGCTCTTCGAAGCGGTTCACGCCGCGCTCGAGAGCCTGGCCGATGGCGAGTCACCGCTGCTGGTCCTCGTCGAAGACGTGCACTGGGCTGACCGGTCGACCCGGGAGATGCTCAGCTTCCTGTTCGCCCGGGCGTTCGAGCATCCGGTCGCCCTCGTCGCGTCGTACCGCAGTGACGACCTGCACCGCAAACACCCGCTGCGGGGCAGCCTGGCCGAGTGGGCGCGGATCCCTGGTGTGACCCGCGTCCAGCTGCCGCCCCTCGGTGACGCCGACGTCCGCGCGCTCGTGCGCTCCCTGTATGCCGGGCCGATGCGCGAGGGGGACCTCGGGGCCATCGTCGACCGGGCCGAGGGCAACGCGTTCTTCGTCGAGGAGTTGGTGGTGGCGGCCGAGCTCGGCGGCGCGCGGCTCCCCGACGACCTGGCCGACCTGCTGCTGGTGCGGCTCGACCGCCTCGATGACCAGACGCGCCAGGCGGTGCGGGCGGCGTCAGTGGCCGGTCGGCGGGTGTCCCACGAGAGTCTCTCCCTCACCGCCGGCCTGGGCGCGGGAGCCCTGGACTCGGCGTTGCGTTCGGCGGTCGAGTCGCACGTGCTCGTCACGGTCGAGCCCGCCGGCTACTCCTTCCGGCATGCCTTGCTGGCCGAGGCGGTCTATGACGACCTCCTGCCCGGCGAACGGGTCCGCCTGCACGCGGCGTACTCCGCGGCCCTCCGAGAAGGGGCCGTCGACGGCACGGCCGCGGAGCTGGCCCGGCATGCCCGTGCGGCCCACCACATCGAGACGGCGATCACCGCCAGCATCCAGGCAGGTGACGACGCGATGGCGGTGGGAGGCCCCGACGAAGCGGCCCAGCACTATCAGCAGGCACTCGAGCTGGTCAGCGAGGCCCCACCACCGCAGGCCGCGGAGCTCGATGTGGTGGGCCTGACCGCCCGGGCCGCCGACGCGATCAGCGCCGCCGGCAATCCCTATCGCGCACTCGCTTTGGTGCAGGACCAGCTCGACCAGCTCCCGGACGACGCGTCGGATCAGGATCGCGCGCGGCTGCTGCTTGCCGTCGGCACCGCCGCGCTGCTCAGCTTCACCGAGGTCTACGCGCTGGAGGCGACCACTCGAGCGCTCAGCCTGCTCGGCACCGAGGCCAGCGCTCTGCGTGCCAGAGTCCTCTCCGTCCACGCGCAGGCGAACGCCGACCGCCAACGCGACGACGAGGCCACCCGGTTTGCTGGCGAAGCGCTCGAGCTCGGGCACTCGCTCGGGCTTTCGCGAGTGGTGGCCGACGCAGCCACCACGCTCGCCGAGCTTGATGAGAGGGCTGGTGACCCGGAGACGTCGCGGAAGAGGTTCGAGGGGATCGTCGAGGAGGCGAGAGCCGAGGGTCACGTCGCCGAGGAGCTCCGTGGCCTGCACTCCCTGGGGGCGCTGCACTTCGAGGCCGGCGACTTAGGCAGGGCAGCCGACAGCTATGCCGTCGCGATGCGCAGAGCCGTCGAAAGCGGACGGCCGTGGGCGCCGTACGGGTTCGATGCCCGCGTGATGGCCGGGCTCACCGCCTTCATCCAGGGGCGCTGGCAAGAGCTGGAAGACCTCGTCGACGTGACCGGTCAGCGGCCCCCCGCACTGGCGGAGGCTTCGCTCGCGGCGCTGTCGATGACACTCCAGGCTGCGCGCGGCGACCTCTCCGCGCTCGAGCGACTGCCGCACATCCGGCCGTGGTGGGAGCGCGACGGGTTCGTGGCCATTCTCAGCGGCACCGCAGCCATCGACCTGTACGGCGACAGCGGCCGGCTCGGGTCCGCGATCGAGATACACGCGGACGTCGTCGCGACGGTCAGCACCGTCTGGGAGAACGAGCACTTCATGGCTCAGCTCCGGTTGAACGCTTTGCTCCTGGGCCAGCTCTGCGCCGGCCTCGCAGCATCGGCCGCCGCGCGATGGCCGTCGTTGCTCGAGCAGGCGGGCCGGCTGCTTGCGGCGGCGGAGGCGGCTTTCGAGCGAGGCGAGCGACGCAAGAAGGCGATCGGGCCGGAGGGGATTGCCTGGATGGCTCGTGGCCGCGCCGAGCATCACCGGTTGCGCTGGCTCACCGGCCTCGACGCTCCGGGCGAAGAGGAGCTGTTGGCCGCATGGCAGCGATCCGTCGAGTCATTCGAGACGCTCGGGCACCGGTTCGAGACCGCGCGGTCGCAGGCCCGTCTGGCGGCGGCTCTACGGGCCGCCGGTCGCGCAGCCGAAGCCCGGGAGTCCGTCGACCGCGCACGGGCGACCGCGCAGGAACTGGAAGCCGCCCCACTGCTCGCCGAGCTCCGTGCGCTGGGGGGCTCACGACCTGCCCGTTCGGCGGAGACGTCGCGGCTCGGCGAGGCGCTCACGCCGCGCGAGCAGGAGGTCCTCGAGCTCGTTGCCCAAGGGCGCAGCAACAGCGAGATCGCCCGGCGTCTGTTCATCAGCGCGAAGACCGTCAGCGTGCACGTCTCCAACATCCTGGCGAAGCTCGGTGCCGCGGGCCGCACCGAGGCCGCCGTGCTCGCCCGACACCAGGGCCTGCTCCCTGACTAGCCAGCCGAGTTGCCACATCCTCCCAGGACTAGGGCGTCCTAGCGGTGCAGCCTTGCATTCGTCCCACGAGGGTGCGACGAACCGGTACGCAGGACGGAGGGGAGCAAGGCGGCGCCGGGTGCCTTCGGTGAGAGCGCCATGACGTCCTCGGGATTGGAGAACGCGCACGCCTTCAGTGACAGGCAGCCGCAGCCGATGCAGCGGTCGAGGCCGTCTCGGAGCGCCTCGAGCGCCGCGACCTGCTCGTCGAGGCGACGACGCCAGTGTCGCGAGATCCGGGTCCAGTCGGCCTTGGTCGGGGTGCGCGACTTGGGCAGCCGGGCGAGTTCGGCGCGGACCTCGTCGAGAGTGAGACCCACATTGGTCGCTGCTCTGATGAAGGCCAGCCGGCGCAGCACGTTGCGGGCATAGCGTCGCTGGCCGCCGCTGGTACGGCTCGCCGAGATAAGCCCCTCCCTCTCGTAGTAGCGGAGTGCGGAGGCGGCGAACCCGCTGCGGTGAGACACCTCCGAGACGGTTAAGACATCAGATGACTGCATCTTCCTCCTTGACTTAAAGCGCACTTCAACTTGAAGTATGGACCCAGACAACCGAGCAGGCAAGCAGGAGGAAACCATGACGACCGCACTCATCACCGGCGCCTCGGCCGGTCTAGGCCAGGCGTTGGCCCATGCGCTGGCCCAACGCGGATGGCGCCTGGTCATCGACGCGCGGTCGGCAGAGCGCCTCGCCGAGACCCGGAAGGAGCTCGCGGAGCTCACCGACGTGACCGCAGTCGCCGGTGACGTGACGGACCCATCTCATCGAGCCGAGCTCGCTGCGGCCATCACCGACACCGGCGGCGGGCTCGATCTCCTGGTGAACAACGCGAGCACGCTCGGCGCGAGTCCGCTCCCCCGCTTGGCGACCCTGTCGCCAGAGGTCTTGCGGAAGGTGCTGGCCACCAACGTCGAGGCACCGCTGGGGCTGACCCAGCTCCTGCTGCCCGCTCTGAAAGGCGCCCGCGGCGTCCTGCTCAACATCTCCTCGGATGCAGCCGTGGAGCACTACGAGGGCTGGGGAGGCTACGCGGCGTCGAAGGCTGCTCTCGACCACCTGACCCTGACCCTGGCCGCGGAGACGCCAGAGCTGGCGGCGTACGCCGTCGACCCTGGCGACATGCGCACGGCGATGCACCAGCGTGCCTTTCCGGGCGAGGACATCTCCGACCGCCCCGATCCGAGCACCGTCGTTCCGGCGCTGCTCAGCCTCCTCGACCGGAGGCCGCCCAGCGGGCGCTACCGCGCAGCCGACCTCGTGCCCGAAGCCGAGGCCCTGGCCGCCGGGGCGGGTGCCCGGTGACCACTCTCACGGAGCGCCCGCTCACGAAGTTCGGCAACCCTGACGGCCTGACTGCCGCAGCCCCACCCGAGCATCGCGGTGTGCCGCGCGACGGGGTCCGTCTCCTCGTGGCTGCGGACGGCATCACGCACGCGCGGTTCCGTGACCTGCCGCGCTTCCTGCGGCCCGGCGACCTGCTGGTGGTCAACACCTCGGCGACCGTCCCGGGCGAGCTCGACGCCGTCCGCTCCGCGGCGGGCCCGTTGGTGCTCCACGCGGCGACCGAGCTCGACGACGGGACGTGGGTCGTAGAGCTGCGCTCGGCACCCGATGCGGAGAAGCCGGTCCTGGACGCATCAGCCGGAGAGGTGATCGCGGTAGCAGCCGGCATCTCACTGACCTTGGTCGCGCCGTACCCGCACGCGGGCTCGGCCCCGGTCGGTGGAGGCAACCGGCTGTGGCGAGCACGAGTGCACGGAGCCCTGCGCTCGACGCTGGACCGCCACGGACGCGCGATCGCCTACGGCTACCTCGACCGCAGCTACCCGATCGAGGACTACCAGACCGTCTTCGGCCTGCACCCCGGCAGCGCGGAGATGCCGAGCGCGGCGCGGCCGTTCACCCACGAGCTCGTGACGCGACTGGTGTCCTCGGGAGTCATGGTGGCGCCGGTCACCTTGCACACGGGGGTCTCCTCGCAGGACGCGGGCGAGGCTCCGCAGCCGGAGCGGTTCGAGGTGACGCCAGCCACGGCGCGGCTGGTCAACATGACGAAGGCGGCCGGAGGACGCGTCGTCGCAGTGGGTACGACGTCGACCCGTGCTCTCGAGAGCGCGACCGGTCGCGACGGAGTGGTGACCCCGGCGGCGGGATGGACCGAGCGGGTGATCACCCCCGACGACCCAGCCCGGGTGGTCGACGGGTTGGTGAGCGGATGGCACAACCCCGACGCCTCGCACCTGCTGCTGGTCGAGTCGGTGGCCGGGCCTGCGCTGACCCAGCAGGCCTACGCCGAAGCGTTCGCGCACGGATACCTCTGGCACGAGTTCGGAGACTCGAGCCTCTTCCTGCCCCATGACTGAATCCGGTGCTCACCCGGCACAATGAGAGGCTCCGCGGCGGTATCGACGGGACGGAGCGGGTGTGCTCGAGGCGGGACTGTGGGGCTTCGTCGGGGGTGCCGCCCTGCTGATCGGGGCGCTGATCGGCATCTACCTGCCGGTGTCCATGCGCCTGGTCGGTCTGGTGCTGGCCTTCGGTGCCGGTGTCCTGGTCAGCGCCCTGTCCTTCGAGCTGACCCTGGAGGCCTACGAGTCGGCGGGCGCTGCGGCGACGATCATCGGGCTCGCCGCAGGGTCGCTGACGTTCTTCGCCGGTGACTTGCTGATCGACCGTCGCGGCGGCGACCGTCGCAAGAACCCGGAAGGCATGCAAGCAGGTGCGGCATCGGGGGCACTCGTGCTCGGCGCGCTGCTGGACGGCGTGCCCGAGTCCGCGGCCATCGGGGTGAGCCTGATCGACGGCGGCATGGTCGGCGTCACGGTGGTCGCCGCGGTGTTCTTGTCCAACGTGCCCGAGTCGATGGCCGCCTCGAGCGGGATGAAGGCCTCAGGCAAGTCGGCGACGTACATTCTGCTGCTGTGGGTGGCGGTCACCACCGCCTCCGTGGTCGCGGCCGTCCTCGGCTTCGGACTGCTCAGCGGAGCCGGCCCGGGCCTGACCGCCGTGGTCGAGGCTTTCGCCGCGGGCGCCATCCTGACGATGCTGGCCGACACGATGCTGCCAGAGGCAGTCCGCTACGCCGGGCCGGCCGTCGGCGTGATGACCGTGGTCGGGTTCGCCTGTGCGTTCCTGCTCGCGATGGCCTGAGCCGCGTCGCACTGAGCGGTTTCCGGGGACCGTCCTGGTGTGGCGCCCACCCCTCGCGAGGGAGCGTCTAGGGGCCTGGCCGGGGCGTCTTCCGGTGGCACGCAGGGGGTACCAAGGGAACGTAAAAGGGCTTGGCCGCGGCGGCCGGCGCGATGCCTCACCACAGCGAACCGCGTCCGGCCGACGCGCCGCCCCAGTGAACGGGTACCCCTTGCGTGCCACTGGAAGACGACGCACCGCCCCAGCGACCGGGAAGGGTCGGCGCCACGCCAGGACGGCCCCGCGGCCGCTCAGCCTTGAGCGGCTGTGACCAAGGCCCGGAAGAACCCCGCGTCGTGGACCATCTCGGGGTGCCACTGGACGGCCACGCAGAAGCGGTCGCCGGGCATCTCCATCGCCTCGAGCACGCCGTCGGCCGCCCATGCCGCGGCGACGAACCCTGGGTGCTCGCGCACCGACTGGTGGTGGTGACAGTGCACGGTGAGCCGCTCGCCGACCATCGCGCTGACGCGTGACCCGGGCTTGGTCTCGACCTCGATCTCACCGAACGCGTCACCGCCGGGGTTGTGCGTCTCGTGGCCGACCAGGTCTGGTGTGTGCTGGTCGATGCGGCCGCCGGCGCGCACCGCCATGACCTGCATCCCCCGGCACACCCCGAGCACCGGTGTGCCCGCATCCTCTGCCGCCGCGAGCAACGCGAGCTCCCACGCGTCTCGGTCCTCGCGCCACCGCACGGTGTGCTCGTGCGGCTCGTCGCCGTACCGGTGTGGCGCGACGTCGGCACCGCCGGTCACGATCAGGCCGTCGAGACGGGAGAGCGCGACGGAGGCGGACTCGGCGGGTGTCGCGGAGACCGGCAGCAGAACGGGGACTCCGCCGACCGCCTCGACCGCCTTGGCGTAGACGGTCGGCAGCAGGTCGGCAGCGGTGTCCCAGACGCCCCAGCGCGCCGGCTCGCGGTACATGGTCAACCCGATCAGCGGCGTGCTCATCGCGGGCTCAGACTCTGCTCATATCGGGGTGACGTAGGCGGCCGAGATCCCGCCGTCGACCAGGAAGGTGGCTGCGGTGATGAAGCTGGACTCGTCCGAGGCCAGGAACAGCACCGCGTGGGCCATCTCCTCCGGCTCACCGAACCGGCCCATCGGGACATGCACGAGCCGTCGCGCGGCCCGCTCGTAGTCGGTGGCGAACAGCTCCTTGAGCAGGGGGGTGTTGACCGGGCCGGGGCAGAGTGCGTTGACCCGCACCCCCTGTCTCGCGAACTGCACCCCGAGCTCCCGTGTCATGGAGAGCACCCCGCCCTTGGACGCGGAGTAGGAGACCTGCGACGTCGCCGCCCCCATCACCGCCACGAAGGATGCCGTGTTGATGATCGAGCCCTTCTGCTGCTCGAGCATGTAGGGCAGCGCCGCCTTGCAGCAGAGGTAGACGCTGGTGAGGTTGACCTCCTGCACCCTGCGCCACGTCTCGAGGTCGGTGTTCAGGATGGACTCGTCGTCGGGCGGGTTGATGCCGGCGTTGTTGAAGGCGACGTCCACCGACCCGAAGGTCTCGTGCGCGGCTCGGAACAACGCGTCGACCTGCTCCTTGTCCGCCACGTCGGTGTGCAGGTAGAGGCCTTCGACCTCGGTGGCGGCTGACTCACCGGCCTCGTCGGAGACATCGCCGATCACCACCGACGCACCCTCTTGTGCGAACCGCCGCACCGTCGCCAGCCCGATGCCCGAGCCGCCGCCGGTGACCACGGCGACCTTGCCTGCGAGTCGACCTGCCATCAGAGGTCCTGCGCGAAGTAGATGTTCTTCTCCTCGGTGAACGCGTTCGGCGCATCGGGCCCGAGCTCTCTGCCGATGCCGGACTGCTTGTATCCACCGAAGGGCGTCCAATAACGCACCGACGAGTGCGAGTTGACGCTGATGTTGCCGGCCTGGATGCCACGGGAGACCCGCAGCGCGCGACCGAGGTCGCGGGTGTAGACCGACCCGGACAGCCCGTACTCGGTGTCGTTGGCCAGGTCGATCGCGTCCTCCTCACTGTCGAAGGCCATCACCGCGACGACCGGCCCGAAGATCTCCTCGCGCCAGACCCGGTGCCGCGGAGAGTCGGGCGTGACCACCGTCGGCGGGACCCAGTACCCGTCGCCAGAGGGCGCCGACCCGGTGAACGCGACCTCGGTGTCATCGAGGTAGGTCAGGACGCTGGCCTTGTGGGCGGCAGAGATCAGCGGCCCCATCTCGCTGCTCTCGTCGGCCGGGTCGAGCACGCGCAGGGCCTTGACCGCCGGCTCGAGCAGACCGAGGAACTCGTCGTACGCCGACCGCTCGACCAGGATCCGCGAGCGGGCGCAGCAGTCCTGGCCCGCGTTGTCGAAGACGGCGTACGGCGCCGCTGCCGCCGCCGTGGGGAGGTCCGCATCGGCGAACACGACGTTCGCGCTCTTGCCGCCCAGCTCGAGTGTCACCCGTTTCACCTGATCCGCGCAGCCGGCCATGATCTGCTTCCCGACCTCGGTGGAGCCGGTGAAGCACACCTTGCGCACCAGCGGGTGCGCGACGAACCGCTCGCCGACCACCGACCCCTTGCCGGGGACGACGTTCAGCACACCCGCGGGGACTCCGGCCTCGAGCGCCAGCTCGCCGAGCCGGATCGCGGTCAGCGGTGTCACCTCGGCGGGCTTGAGCACGACGGTGTTGCCGGCCGCCAGCGCAGGCCCCAGCCCCCAGCCCGCGATTGGCATCGGGAAGTTCCACGGCACGATGACGCCTACGACGCCCAGCGGCTCGTGGACGGTGATGTCGACGCCGCCTGCCACCGGGATCTGTCTTCCGAACATCCGCTCGGGCGCGGCTGAGTAGTAGTTGAGCACGTCGCGGACGTTCCGCGCCTCCCACCGGGCGTTGCTCCAGGTGTGGCCGGCGTTGCGCACCTCGAGCTCGGCGAGCTCCTCGACGTGGTCGTCGACGACGGTGGCGAACCGGCGCAGCAGCCTCGCTCGCTCACCCGGCGCCACGTCCCGCCATGCCGGGAAGACCTCGTGTGCCCGCTCGATGATCCGGTCCGTCTCGTCAGGCCCGGTCAGCGCCACGTCGCAGACGGGTTGCGCGGAGGCCGGGTTGACCACCGTGTAGCTCATCGTCTGCGTCGTCATCGGTGACGAGTCTCCTCTCCTGAGCGGGCGTTCAGAGTCGTTCGAACCCTCGGCGGCGCTCCCAGTCGGTCACCGCGGACTCGAAGGCGGCGAGCTCGACATCGGCCATGTTCGTGTAGTGGTCCACGACCTCGTCGCTGAAGGCGGCTCGCGCGACTGTGGACTCCGCGAAGGCGTCGCGCGCCGCGCGGAGCGTCTTCGGCACCGTCGGCGCGTCGGAGAGGTAGGCGTTGCCCACCAGCTCGTCGCCGAGCGGCAGCTTCTCATCGATCCCGTGCAGGCCGCCGGCGATCATCGCCGCCAGCGCCAGGTAGGGGTTCACGTCACCGCCGGGCACCCGGTTCTCCATCCTCGCGGCTGGTCCACGGCCGACCAGCCGGAGCGCGCAGGTGCGGTTGTCGGTGCCCCAGGCGACCGCGGTCGGGGCGAACGACCCCGCGGCGAACCGCTTGTAGGAGTTGACGTTGGGCGCGTAGAGCAAGGTGAACTCGGCCATCGTGGCGAGGATCCCGGCGACGAAGTGGTCGTAGAGCTCGCTCCGCGCACCGTCTCCCTCGTCATCCCAGAACACCGTGCTGCCGTCCGTGCCGCGCAGCGACAGGTGGATGTGACAGGAGTTCCCCTCGAGCTCGTTGAACTTGGCCATGTAGGTGATCGACTTGCCGTGCTGAGCGGCGATCTCCTTGGCCATCGTCTTGTACACCGCATGGTTGTCGGCAGTGACCATGGCCTCGTCGAACAGGAAGCCGAGCTCGTGCTGGCCCAGGTTGCACTCGCCCTTGAGGCCCTCGACGTTCATCCCGGCGGCGTACGTCGCATTCCTGATCTCGCGCATCAACGGCTCGACGCGGGTGGTGCCGACGATGGAGTAGTCGATGTTGTACTGGTTGGCCGGAGTGAGGTCGCGATAGCCGCGCGTCCATGCGTCCTCGTAGCTGGTGTCGAAGAGGATGAACTCGAGCTCGGTGCCCGCCAGCGCGACGTAACCCTGCTCTGCGGCACGCTCCACCTGGGTGCGCAGGATGGTGCGCGGGGACTGGATCACGGGGGCGTGGTCGAGCCAGACCAGGTCGCACTGGACCATCGCGGTCCCGGGCAGGTGTGGCAGGGCGCGGAGGGTGTCGTAGTCCGCGACGAACTCCATGTCGCCATACCCCTTGTCCCACGAGGAGATCGAGTACCCGTCGACGGTCTCCATGTCCACGTCCACCGCGAGCAGGTAGTTGCACCCCTCGGTGCCGCCCTCGAGCGCGTGGTCGAGGAAGTATCCGCTGTGGAGTCGTTTTCCTTGCAACCTGCCCTGCATGTCAGTGATCGCGAGGACGACCGTGTCGATCTCCTCGGCGGCAATGCGCGTCTTCAGCGTCTCGAGGCTCAGGTACCGCTCGTTGGGTGCAGGGCTCATGGGGCGCTTCCAAACTGTCGAGGGTGGTGGTGTCGGGTCATCCCAGCAGTCCCCGGAGCAGGGCAGCCGTGTCGTCGCAGTGATGCTCCATCGCCAGCCGGGCCTTGGCCGCATCGTGGCGCAGGATCGCCTCGAGGATCGAGTCGTGCTGCGCGTCCGAGTGCTCGATGTTGCGCTCCAGCACCGGGATCGCGTTGAGCATGCCGTGCAACCGGGACTGCACGGCGATCACGGCGCGCACCGTCAACGGCGACTCGGTGACCGTGGCGATCGCGAGGTGGAACCGCGAGTCGGCCTGCCGGTGGGCAGCGGGATCGGTCGCGGCGTCCACCTCGTCGTGCGCATCGAGGAGGAGGTCGCGCTGTCGGGTGGTCAGCTCCCGGCGGGCCGCGATGTGGCACGCGCCGGGCTCGGCGACGCGCCGGAACACCAAGACGTCGCGCAGCTCCTCGGGGCGCGCCTCCGGGTCGAGCGGGTTTCCCTCGGCCGGCGCGCTCGGCCGGTGCTTGACGACGGTCCCGCCGCCGCGGCCCCGTCTGGTCTCGACCAGCGCCGCTGCCCGTAGTGCCGCGATCGCCTCGCGCAGGGTCGCCCTGGAGACGGCCAGCCGTTCGGCGAGCTCGCGCTCGGGGGGCAGGGTGCTGCCGAGCGGGTAGACGCCGAGCCGGATCGCGGTGGCCAGCTGTTCGACGCATCCTTCGAACGCGTGGTGGCCGCCCACGGGTCGCAGCACCGCGTGGGTGAGCTGCTCGTGCGACGCGACGGCCAATGGTCAGACTCCAAACCTTTTCGCTGCAAAAGTCTAGACGCTAAGTTTCGCCCCGCGCTAGCATCGGCCAACGGTCACCGGCAGCGGGAGCGGCGTATGCCCGAACAATCCGAACTCTCAGAGGACGAGCGAAGGCTGGCCGAACTCGGCTACAGCCAGGATCTGGACCGGTCGTGGTCCGGCTTCTCCAACTTCGCGATCTCGTTCTCGATCATCTCGATCCTGGCCGGCTGCTTCACGAACTTCGGCGCTGGCTGGAACAACGGCGGTCCGATCTCGATCTCGTGGTCGTGGCCGATCCTCAGCGCCTTCATCCTGATCATCGGGTTCACCATGTCCGAGCTCGTCTCGGCCTACCCGACGTCGGGCGGCATCTACTGGTGGGCCTCCAAGCTGGGCGGACCGGCCGCCGGGTTCTTCACCGGCTGGCTGAACCTGATCGGTCTGGTCGCGGTCACCGCAGGTGTCTCCTACGGGTGCGCGACCTTCATCGACCTGACGTTGAGCGCTTGGTCGGAGTCGTGGGCCGGCGGCTACTCGCTTACCCGAGTCTTCGTGATCTTCCTGATCGTGCTGGCGCTCGCATCGATCCTGAACATCTTCAGCGGTCACCTGATGGCCGTGATGAACAACGTCTCCGTCTGGTGGCACGTGGTCGGCGCGAGCGCCATCGTCTTGATCCTGATCTTCGTGCCCGACCAGCACCAGTCCGTGGGCTACGTGTTCACCGAGCGCTTCAACAACTCGGGGTTCCTCGAGGGGAGCACGGGCAGCTTCTGGTTCTTCTTCGCGATCATCCCGTTCGGCTTCCTGCTGACGCAGTACACGATTACCGGCTTCGACGCCTGCGCGCACCTGTCCGAGGAGACGGGGTCCGCCTCGATGGCTGCTGCCAAGGGCATCTGGCGTTCCATCTTCTACTCGGCCGTGGGCGGCTACATCCTGCTGCTCGCGGTGGTGTTCGCGGTCCCGAACGATGCATCCGGGAACCCGGACAACGCCGGCGTTGGCGTGGGCGGAGTGAACTTCATCTTCCTCGAGTCACTGGGCTCCAACTGGGCGACCGTAGTGCTGTTCATCTCGGCGTCGGCGCAGTTCTACTGCGCCACGTCGTGCCAGACATCGGCGTCGCGGATGCTCTTCGCGTTCAGCCGCGACCGGGCAGTCCCGGGCTCGGGGCAGTGGTCGAAGCTGAACGCGAGCCGGGTGCCGGCGAGGGCCGTCCTGCTCGTCGGTGGGGTGGCCGCGCTCATCACGCTGCCTGCGCTGATC
>Ga0136622_10000404_pt1 | contig 17638 bp, 19 predicted proteins | sample AntDrymUQ4482106_2_FD_104803 | JGI IMG/M metagenome (GOLD analysis project Ga0136622, IMG submission 104803) | Polar desert sand microbial communities from Dry Valleys, Antarctica - metaG UQ448 (21.06) | ecosystem: Environmental > Terrestrial > Soil > Desert | place: Antarctica: Dry Valley...
CTTGACGCTCGCTCCATGAAGGAGTTGAGCGTGGCAGAGCAGCGGTATCAGGCGGTGTTGGTGATCGTCGATGGCCTGCTAAATGCCGCTGGAGTCATAGCTGTCGGGGATGTCGACCTGCTGATCGCCGTAGACCACGGTGATTTGCTGCTCGTCCGCAAGGTTGAGCAACGCCGGATCACCGGTCTGGACCTCGCCATTAACGTAGACCTTCAACGGCTCGCCACTTAGCGAGCCGAGCTGGCTTGTGGTCAGACGAACATTCCACTCGGTAAAGAGCTGACCTAAGGTGAAGGTCTCACCCACCGTGTCGGCCTCAACGTGGACGATGCCGTCGGGTGTGTGGGTGTGCACGGCAGACATCGCGCCGGTGGCAGGATCGATCCCGAGGTCGGCTGGCACCGCGACTTGTCGGCCGTCAACGATGATGTCGAGATGGGCGTGGTAATGATCCGCCGTTCCCATCGGGCCCGTGTCTAATCCGGCCGCTGCTACCCGCTGCACCGGATCGTCCGGCAGAGCCCAAGGCGGAGGGGAGGCCGAGCCCACTCCGCTGACAGCTTCCAGCGCCGTCGCAGACGTGGCCGGCTCCGGATCTCCGGCGGCGCGTATCCCGACGATCGCAACGGCGACCAAGGCGATCGCCGCAGCCGCGACCACACCAACGGTGACCCACCGTCGGCGACGTTCTCGCGTTTCGGCTGCTTTACGGATTGCTTCAAGGCGATTCTTGGCGGTCTGAGGGCGCCCCGCATCAGCGAGCCGGCTCTTCTTTGGTGTAGGCATGCTCTTCTCCGAGGTGGATTCCTTCGCGCGTTGGTGTCTCGGGGTTGGCCTGGTGCGGGAGGAACCGGACTTCGACCTGAAACGGTCACAATCGTCGGGCTCCTCCAGCACGGTCACTCCCAGATCAGGCGGGCACGACCGACTCGTGGCGTCGGGTGAGCCACTTGACGGCCGGGTAGCCGGTGAGGAGGCCCAGAACGACCCCGATCTGCATGAGGAACCAGAACGCGCTTTCGGTGACCGGCGGCATCAGGTCGTTGAAGTGCAGCAGGAGCATCCAGCCGACCATGCCGATGTCGAACGCGGCGACGGTGATGAAGGCGGCCGCGATGGCAGACCCAATCGAGATGCCACGGGTGCGCCCGGTCCGCGGGCCACGGCTGGCTACCCGCTCATAAATCACCAGCATGACGATCGCAAGGACGGCGATGACGAGGATCATGGGCCACATCGCCAGACCCGCGATCGTCCAGCCGACCGCAACAACGAATGGCACCGCAATCAGGTGTGCCACTGCGGATGCCCCTCCGCCGGGGAGCACGGCGACCGCCGTGCCTTCGGCCTCTCCAGCGATGTTGGCAGTGACGGTCGTGGAAGTGGGGTTGGCGCGCCCCCGGCGCAGATAGCCCGCAACGGCGAACGGACCCAGGTAGAGCGCCGAGGTGATCCACACCAGTTCGACGGCGACGGAGTCGTGGCGATGGCGGCGAGCGTAGATATCGAAGGCAATCGCGGCAGCACTGAGCAACGCCAGTGCGATGAAGAGCCAAGCGATAGGGGTGAGCCAGTCGGGAACTCGGTCGGTCATGTCCATGTTGGTTAACGTCCTCATTGGGTCGAGAGCGCGCTGCAGCGTCATGGTCGTCTCTGGCGACCGTCGCGTCAGCAGCGCATGATGAAAGGGAACCCGCCGGCGTCGCTACGACCGGCGGATGGTGCGGGCGGGTGCCTACACCTCAGGGATGGGCTCAGGATGTTTCTGAGCGACCAGTCAGACCCTCATCACACAAAGTCTTGTTGGGGACAGCACCGTCCACGGTGGTGTTCCCTCCCACGCACGTCGCAGCGCTCCTGAAGATTGGAGGCGTCGAGCAGCATGCAGGAACGTGGAACGACGCAAGGCCAGGAGCAAACCGAACAGACTGACTGCGGTCAGTGCGACCGCAGATGAACAGCCTTGATCACCGTCGAGGACACAGACACTCTCGCAGCCCTGCGACCCAGCCATGCCGGCCGCGCCGCCGTCTGCGAACACAGCAGCACCCACCGCGTCGAGGCCGCTGATCGGCTGAATCGGGCCCGCCCCGTCCACGTCCATTGCAGCAGAGGAGCCCCCGAAGACAAGCACACCGCACAACGCAGCCCCTATCCCAGCAACTGCGCACACCGCGCGGAACCATCCGACAACGGGGCTTCGCACGGATGAGGACGACACGATTCCGAACAATACCGGGGTCTACCAAACATCGTTACGAGGCGAATTGGCGCAGCCAATGGACGGACGATCAAACGTGGCTCAGGCTCATCGGCCGAGACTTGCCCTGGTCGGAGGTAGCGACGCCGGAATCTCCGCCCGCTGCGCGCCCGCGAGCTCGATCCCTCAACCGGTGTGACCGTCGTCACAGGCTACCCAACGGTGAGTCGTGCCTCGTCGCCGAGAGAGATGGTGCCGGTGCGGATGACATGTGCCTGCAGACCGAGCAACACGTTATGAGCGCGTCCCAGTGCTTTCAACATCGGCGCATCGGCTGGTACGTCGACCTGTGGCTGGTCGACCATGACGCAGCGGGGCATACCCGGCCCGAGGCCCAGCACCACTTCGGGGCCGATGGCCAGCGCAGCCCCACTCCAGGCGTCCTCGATGAAACCAGTGCCGTCGGTGCCCAGGACGATGTTTGCCCGCGACCGCCGAACATCGACCCGGTTGCCGACGAGCTGCGACACCTCGCGGACCGAGGACGTGGTGACCAGATGGATACCGCAGTCATCGTGGTGCGGGACCGTTGTCTCCGGACGCAGCGTCAACGGCTGGCCCAACGCCTGGCTGAGGGCTTCGGTCGCCGCCGGGCTGTCGACCCGGTAGGTGTTGCCGTCTGGGCTGTGCAGCAGCGCCCCGTGGTCGCCGGCCGTTGCGCTCATGGTGGACCGCCAGTCCATGAGGCCCGCTACCTTGCGGAAGCGGCGGCTGGTCTTGCCGCTGGCGATCCCGCCGTCAGAGGTGTACACGCCCCAGTGCCGGTCGTGGACCAGCCCGCGGTGATCGAGTGTCGCGGCCGACAGGGTCTCACCAGCCGTCGACTTCACCGGGAAGCGGGTAAGCAGGGTGACGACACCGACGACCGAGTCGCCGACCGGCGTCGGAACCGTCTGCCGTGCGGATGAGCCCACCTCGCACACACTCCCGTCATCAAGTACCGCCCCAGCGAAGGAGAACGCACACCGACCGTACCGGTGTGGACGGATCAGCACGCCTCACAGGCGCCAATACCTCGCAAGCCCTCGTCCACCGACACCCGTTGGCCTTCTCGGCGCTGCTAATTGCCGCACCGGGCGCCGTAGATCTACTCCTCAAGGCGGTGATCGACTCCACATCGCAGACGTTGTCGGTCATCACAGTCGGCATCATCAGCGGCGCCCTGCTGAGTGTTCTCGGCGCACTCGTCGTCGGGCGCCTCGGCCTGTGGCGCCAGACCGGTCTCATCGGAGGGCCGGCGCGGCCGGTAAGCCTCCTGTGGTTCCTGCCGTTCGTGGTGTACGGATTGCTGCCTCTGACCCAAGCGCCGACATGACGGCGGAGCTGGCCGCAGGCGCCGCCGTCTTCGGCTTCTTGATCGCCTTCTGGAAGCTCGTCGTGCTCGGTCTGCTCATCTACGCCTGGCTGCCCAGCGGTGAGCGGTCCGCCGCCGCGCTGGCTGCGGCATTCTGGGCCACCATGCACCTCGGGGGTATTCTCACCGGGGGGATCGTCGTCCCGACGCTGCTTCTGTGCCTCTCGTACATCTTTCTCGCATTCGCCTTCGGTGCGGTCCGACTACGAACTGGCCTGTTCTGGCCACTGATCGTCTCCTACGCCCTGCTCCTCGTGGGTGCCGTTGCGGTGCAGGACGGCGAGGCGAGCAATCTGGTTCCCTCGGTCGCCGCCATCGTGCCCGCCGTGGTGATCTCGGCGCTTCTCGCCGGCTTCGGCCTGCTGGAATTGCCAAGACACAAGCAGCCCGTGGAGCAGCGTCCGCACCACGATGTCGGGGCCGACGTGTGAACGCGGCCACTACCTGGCCGCGGTCGTCACCGAGATCTAGCGGTCGGTCAGTTCCACATGGTCACGTGGCTCGAGGGCCGGAACCGGCCTACGGTGACGCCCGCGCCGCCCACCATGGCATGGGTCGCACGCGGCGTGGTGACGAAGCCGATGAACTCCGCCGCTGCTGGCGACGTCCTACCACCGGTGAGGGAGAGGATTCCCCAGTCGCCTTTGGTGGTCACCGACTGCTCATAGATCCGCTTGAGGTCGCCGTTCGCGATGTCCTGTGAGACCGCGAACGACACGGCCAGTGCGACCCCCTTGCCGCGCTTGGCCGCTTCGAGGGCGGCGACGTGGCTCTGAAAGATCTGCTGGCGCTTCTCAGGCACGTTGATCCGTCGCAAGATGACGGAGATGAGCCCGACCCTTGCCGCGGCTGACGGGCCGAGCAGCCAGGTCTGTTCACGCAGCTGGCTCATGCTCGGCTGGATGGCCGTCAGCGGGTGGTCCGGAGCGGTCACCATCGCGACCTGAAAGTTGAGGATCGGCTTGTACAAGATGGACTCGTCGAGATCGGGTGGGCGTGGTCCGATTGCGACGTCCACGGCTCGGGTGGTCAACAGTGCTTTGAACGTACGCGGGTCGTGCACGCTCAGCTCGACATCGAGGTCAGCGGCTCGGCCGGCGAACAGCTCGATGAGGCCCGGCGCGGCGTGTTCGGCGAACAGGCTCGACGCGGCGACGCGAAGCAGCCGCCGACCGCTCCCGGCCTGGCTCACCTCGAGGATGGTGCGTTCTTGGAGTCCAAGAATCTCCGCTGCCCGGCTGGCGAGGCGCAACCCTCCCGGGGTGAAGGCCAAGCCGGCAGCGGTGCGCGTGAACAGCTTGTCGCCGAGCTCCTTGCGCAGCTGGCCGACGTGCAACGACACCGCCGCGTCTGAGACGGCCAGCTCGGCGGCCGCGCTCTTGACCGAGCCGAGCCGGACCACCGCGGCGAACGCGCGCAGCTGGGTCGGTGTCACGATCGGACTTCCTTCACACGCCGGTCGGCGCCGGTCGCGACGCCGCCTCCAAACTACCGCTCGAGCAGAACGGCTCTTTCCTGGCGCTAGGCGGGGGCGGCGCAAGCGGTCTCGTACGCACGGCGTGACGCCCACCAGCATGCGGAAGTCGCGCACGAAGTGCGCCTGGTCGGCGTACCCGAGGCCGGCGGCGATCTCGGCCCAGCCGCCCCGATCGCCGGCGGCGATTCGCTCGGCTGCGCTGTGCAGGCGATAGCGCTGGAGTACCCATTTCGGGCCGGCACCGACGTAGCGGCGGAAGAGTCGCTGGAGCGCCCGTGTCGACATCTCGTGGTGCGCTGCGACATCGGTGACGCGCGAACCCACCGGACACCGAAGCATCCAGGCGATGATGTGCTCCACCAGCTGCGCGGTCGGATCGGGGGTCGTCAGGCGCGCACGCAGGAAGGTCTCGATGGCCTCGATACGCGCACCCGCGCCGGTTTGCGCCTCGACCTCCAGCTCCAGTGTCGTGCCGTCTGGCCCGAAAACCCGCAGCCAACGACAGGCTGCGGTCGGCGAGCTCAGCCATCGGAACTCTCGTGAAGCTCGCGAACATCCCCGACCGGAACGTTGTCCCTACCGTCATGCCGCTCCCCGCGAGCAGGTGACTCGCCCGCCGGGTGTGGACGCCGTGCACCGACGCGCCAGCTGGCTCGAAGCAGACGTTGGCGCACGGGTGTGGGAGCACCTCCTGCAGGAAGGGCTCGCGTCCGCGGAGGTCCCACTGCACCGACCAGTGTCGCCCGACCACGCCGGCCAGATCAGCGGCCGGCGGGTGCCAGGAGAACGCGAGCCGCTCCTGGGCTGCTCGCGGGTTCAGGATCCCGGTGCTGTCGGTGCGGAGCGGCATGTGTCGCATTCTTTCAATACACCGGTCGTGCTTGGGCCTACGGTGGCAGCGATGACCGATATCGCGTTCACGACACCGGCCGGCGAGCGGGACGCCTACCTCGCCCAACCGCACGGCGAAGGTCCGTGGCCGGGGGTGGTGATCGTCCACGAGATCTTCGGGCTCAACGCTGACATGCGGGCGTTGAGCGACCGGCTTGCGGCGATGGGCTATCTCGCGCTGGCTCCGGACTTCTACGGCGGCGGGACGTGGTGGAGGTCGATGCGCGGCGCGCTCGGTGAGCTCGAGACGGGCAGCGGGCCGTTCTTCGACGCGATCGACGCGGCCCGTGCCTGGCTGGCCGCCGACGAACGCTGCACCGGCACGATGGGCCTGGCCGGCTTCTCCCTCGGCGGTGGGTACGCCCTGCTGGCCGCGGCCAGGTACCCCTTCTCGGCGGTGAGCGTCAACTACGGCGAGGTGCCTGACGACGCGGAGAACCTCGTCGCCGGGGCTTGCCCGATCATCGCCTCGTACGGCGGTCGCGACCGCACGATGCGAGGGCGGCCCGAGCAGCTGCGGCACGTACTGGCGGCTGCCGGTGTCGAGCACGACGTCAAGACCTACGCCCTCGCCGGTCACAGCTTCCTCAGCACGCAGGGCTACCCGAGAGGCGTGGCATCGCTCGCGAAGATCATGGGTATGAGCGCGGGCCCGCACGCCGAGTCCGCGGAGGACGCCTGGCGCAGGGTCGACGCCTTCTTCGGCAAGCATCTTCGCGGCCAGCCAAGTCTCAGCTCCTGATTCTGCGTCGTACTTGCCTGTGTCCCCGGGGGCCGTCGAGGAGTTGACAGGTTCTGTTCACCCTCCGTTTGGTTCATTCCGAAGATCAGTTCACGGCCGCTGCCTACGTTTCTCATCGTCAGACGTACTAAGGACCGGACTCCCCGGCCCTTACAGAGAGGCGGAAGCCAAGTGACTTCAACAATCCTGCGCCGCGCGGCACTGCCTGCGGTGCTCGTGCTGACTCTCGGGCTCTCTGCCTGTGGTGGCAGCAACGAGTCCGGATCAGAGGGCGACGTTTCGGGTGAGGTTCTCGCGGACGGGTCGTCAACGGTCCAGCCCCTGACTGCCGCGGCCGGAGAGCTCTTCGCCGAGGAGGAGCCTGGTGTCAACGTCTCGGTCGGCACTGCCGGCACCGGCGGTGGCTTCGAGGTGTTCTGCCAAGGGAAGACCGACATTTCCAACGCATCACGTCCCATCGAGGACGAAGAGGCCGCGCTCTGCGACAAGGCCGGTGTCGAGTACACCGAGCTGCAGGTCGCGACCGACGCGTTGACCGTTGTTGTCTCGGCGGAGAACGACTTCATCACCTGCCTGACCACCGACGAGCTCAAGACGCTCTGGGAGCCGGCGGCCGAGGGCAAGATCACCACCTGGGACCAGGTCAACCCCGACTTCCCCGCCGAGGAGATCAGCCTCTTCGGTGCCGGGACCGACTCGGGCACCTTCGACTACTTCACCGACGCCATCAACGGCGAGGAAGGCGCGAGCCGAACCGACTACAACGCCACCGAGGACGACAACGTCACGGTGACCGGCGTCAGCGGCTCACCCACGGCGATCGGCTACTTCGGCTTCTCCTACTTCCAGGAGAACAGCGACAAGCTCAAGGCTGTCGAGGTCGACAGCGGCGACGGTTGCGTCGCGCCGAGCCCCGAGTCCGCACAGGACGGGACCTACACACCGCTGGCCCGCCCGCTGTTCATCTACGTCAACAACAAGTCCGCAGCGGACAAGCCGTACGTGAAGGCGTTCGTCGACTTCTACGCCGAGCAGAACGCGGACATCGTGGCCGCCGCCAAGTTCATCCCGCTCAACGAGGAGCAGAGCACAGAGCTCGCAGACACCGCCCAGTCACTGGGCTGACGTCCGCCGGCGAGGGACCGACGAGCTCGGTCCCTCGCCATTCCTCGCAAGTCCGGAGAACGAATGTGACCAGCAACGCCGCCCAAGCGCCCCTGTCGCTGAGCAGGCAGTCGCCCCGGTGGGGCGAGCGGATCACCATGGGCTTCCTCGCCGGGGCCGCTTCACTGTCCGTCCTGGTCACCGTCGGCATCGTCCTGGCGCTGCTGCTACCGGCGCTGGAGTTCTTCAAGGAAGTCAGCGTCTGGGAGTTCCTCACCGGCACCCGGTGGACCCCTCGCTTCACCGGCCAGGAGTCCTACGGTGTCCTGCCGCTGGTCACGGGCACAGCCTTCACCACCGTCATCGCGCTGCTGATCGCGGTGCCGTTCGGCCTCGGCGCGGCGGTGTTCCTGTCCGAGTATGCCTCGCCCAAGATGCGCAAGATCCTCAAACCAGTCCTCGAGGTCCTCGCCGGGATCCCCTCGGTCGTCTACGGCTTCTTCGCCCTCAGCTTCGTGGCGCCATACGTGCTCAACGACCTGCTGCACATCGACGTCGGGACGTTCAGCGTCCTGGCCGCCGGCATCGTGCTGGGCATCATGATCATCCCGACCATCGCGTCGCTGTCGGAGGACGCCATGTCCGCAGTGCCGGCGGCGCTGCGGCAGGGATCACTCGCGCTCGGTGCGAACCGGATGCGTACGACGCTCCGGGTCGTCTTCCCGGCGGCGGTCTCGGGCATTGCCGCTGCCGTCGTCCTCGGTCTGTCGCGGGCGATCGGGGAGACGATGATCGTGGCGCTGGCCGCCGGGACGCAGGCACGGATGGTCAGCAGCCCGACGGAGTTCGGACAGACGATGACGGGATTCATCGCGCAGACCGCGACCGGGGAGAGCACGCCGGGGACGCTGACCTTCAACACGTTGTACGCTGTCGGGCTGCTGCTGTTCCTGATCACCCTGGTCATCAACATCATCAGTATCCGGCTCGTCCACCGCTTCCGCGAGGCCTACTGATGGCAACGATCGGCACCCTGTCGCGCCAAGTGGCGACCCCGCTCAAGGCGGAGCGCCACGGTGACCGCAGCATCGCGTCCATCGCCTTCTTGATTGCCCTCTGGGTGGCACTCGCCTTCGCCGTGGTGTGCCTGGCCGTGCTGCTCATCGACTCCTTCGTCAAGGGCCTGCCGCGGCTGGACTCCAACCTCCTGACGCGCTACTCCTCGCAGGTCATCCCCGAGAGCGCCGGAGCGCGTGCCGCCATCCTCGGATCCATGTGGGTCATCGTGACCACGGCCGTCCTCGCCATCCCACTCGGCGTCTCCGCGGCCATCTACCTCGAGGAGTTCGCGAACCCGCGGCGCTGGTACAACCGCCTCATTGAGGTCAACCTGCAGAACCTCGCGGCCGTACCGGCGATCGTCTACGGGATGCTGACGGCCGGGTTCGCCCTCGCGGTCGGCCTGCGCCGCGGCATCGTGCTGGCCGCCGGGATCGCGTTGGCGCTGCTGATCCTGCCGGTCATCATCATCACCACGCGCGAAGCCCTGCGAGCGGTCCCCGCCGAGATCCGCGACGGCTCCCTGGCGCTGGGCGCCACGCCGCTGCAGACCGTCTGGCGCCAGACACTGCCCTCGGCCATCCCCGGCATCGCGACCGGCACGATCCTGGCCCTCTCCCGCGCCCTGGGCGAGGCAGCGCCGCTGCTGCTGCTCGGGGGGCTGGTGTTCATCAACTACGACCCGGACGGCTTGTTCTCCGGGTTCACGACCCTTCCCATCCAGATCTTCGACTGGACCGGTCGACCAGAGGATGCGTTCAAGGAAGTCGCTTCCGCGACGATCATCGTGTTGCTGGTACTCCTGCTCGCGATGAACGCCCTCGCCATCATCATCCGTAACCGCTATCAGAAACGCTGGTGAGACCCATGGCAACGTACACCACCACTGATACCAGCCAGAAGACGGGAACGCCGATGGCGACCGATGCACAAAGCACCTCCGACGTGTCCTCCGACGGAGCTCCGTCGAAGGCGATGTTCGAGCCGTCCGCCAACAGCCGCCGCTCGGGCACGCTGCGCGAGAAGCCGAACCCGCTGATCGAGTGTGACGATCTCAGCATCTTCTACGGCGACTTCCGCGCCGTCAGCGGGATCTCGATGGTCTTCGGCAAGAACGAGATCACCGCGCTCATCGGTCCGTCCGGCTGCGGCAAGTCGACGGTGCTGCGGACGCTGAACCGGATGAACGACCTCATCCCCGGGACACGCGTGGAGGGGAGGGTCAGCTATCACGGCCAGGACATGTACGGCAAGGAGGTCGATCCGATCGAGGTCCGCCGGCGGATCGGCATGGTCTTCCAGAAGCCCAACCCGTTCCCCAAGTCGGTCTACGACAACGTCGCGTACGGTCCCAAGGTCACCGGCATGAAGGTCGCCGACATGGACGGTCTGGTCGAGGACGCACTACGCGGTGCGGCGCTGTGGGACGAGGTCAAGGACAAGCTCAAGCAGTCGGCGTTCGGCCTGTCCGGTGGACAGCAGCAGCGTCTGTGCATCGCGCGCACCATCGCGGTCAAGCCTGAGGTGATCTTGATGGACGAGCCGTGCTCGGCGCTCGACCCGATCGCGACCTCGCGGGTGGAGGACCTGATGTCTGAGCTGCGCGACGAGTACACGATCATCATCGTCACCCACAACATGCAGCAGGCGGCGCGCGTCGCGGACCGCACCGCGTTTTTCACCGCCCAGGCGGCCGAGGGCAACGGCGACCGCACCGGCCAGCTCGTGGAGTACGACACCACGCTCAACATCTTCGGCAACCCCGCCGACAAGCGGACCGAGGCGTACATCTCCGGCCGCTTCGGCTGAAGTCGCCGCGCGCGGTGCCCGGCTTGGGACGACCCTTTTGCATACGAGAACCATTGTCATTAGAGTCGGGGCATGCGTCGCCCCCGCCATCTTGCCCCCGCCCTCGCCGCCTCGATGGCGCTGGCGGCCTGCGCGCCGGGTGGACCGTCCGCTCCCGCAGCGGATGAGACGCTCGGCGTGGTCGCCTCCACCAACGTCTACGGTGACATCGCCGCCACCATCGGGGGCGACGCGGTAGCGGTGACCTCGATCGTCTCCGAGCCGAGCCAGGACCCGCACTCCTACGAAGGCGACACGCGAAGCGTGCTCAGCGTGTCCGAGGCGGACGTGGTGATCGAGAACGGCGGCGGGTACGACGACTTCATCGACCGGATGCTCGCTTCCGGCGACAGCGACCCGGTCGTCCTGAACGCCGTCGACATCGCCGGGTACGCCGCCGCCGCTGGCGCCGAGCCGAACGAGCACGTCTGGTACGACGTCGTGACGATGTCCGCGCTCGCCGACGAGATCGCCGCTGCCCTCGGCGACGCCGACGCGGCGAACGCCGACACGTACGTCCGCAACGCGGAGGCGTTCAACGAGGAACTGACGGCGCTCGTCGGGCAGCAGGAAGCGCTGCGGCGGAGGCACGCCGGCGAGCCGGTCGGCATCACCGAGCCGGTGCCGGTGTATCTGCTCGAGGCGATCGGGCTCGACGTCGTCACCCCCGAGGCGTTCAGCGAGGCGATCGAGGAAGGTGACGACGTCTCGGTCGCGGTACTGCAGGAGACACTGCGGCAGTATCGCGACCACGAGGTCGAGGCGTTGGTGCTCAACGAGCAGACGAGCGGGCCGATCACCGACCAGGTGGGCGCCGCGGCAGAGGAGGCGGGCGTACCGGTCGTACCGGTCACCGAGACCTTGCCCGAGGGGGAGACGTACCTTTCGTGGATGAAGGCCAACCTTGACTCCATCGGATCGGCGCTCGAGCAATGAGCGAACCGGCCGTTGTCGAGCTGGTCCAGGCCGAGCTCGCCTACGGTGAGCGCTCGCTCTGGTCCGGTCTGGATCTGGCCGTCGAGGCAGGGCAGTTCGTCGCCGTCCTCGGGCCGAACGGGTCGGGCAAGACCAGCCTGTTGAAGGTGCTGCTCGGGCTGACCGACCTGACGTCGGGCACGGCGCAGGTGATGGGCCGACCAGTACGCCGTGGCAGCCCTCGCGTCGGCTACGTCCCCCAACGGCACGGCTTCGACGTCGACGTACCGTTGCGGGGTCGCGACCTCGTACAGCTGGGTATCGACGGTCACCGGTGGGGCGTGCGGCTGCCGCGGCGGCGACACCGCGACACCATTGACGAGCTGATCGAGGAGGTGGGCGCCTCGTCGTACGCGCACGTTCCGCTGGGTCAGCTGTCCGGGGGCGAGCAGCAGCGGTTGCGCATCGCGCAGGCACTGGCGACCGACCCCGACATCTTGCTGTGTGACGAGCCGCTGCTGTCATTGGACCTGCTTCACCAGCGCACCGTCGTAGACCTGCTGCACCGGCGCTGCCGCGACCACGGCACGGCGGTCTTGTTCGTGACTCACGAGATCAACCCGATCGTCTCGGTGACCGACTCGGTGCTCTACATCGTCGCCGGCGGGTTCCGGCACGGCCCGCCGGAGACCGTCATGACCACCGAGGTGCTCTCGGAGCTGTACGGGTCGGACGTGGAGGTCATGCGTCGCGGTGAACGCATCGTGGTCCTCGGCGCCGACGAGGCCGCGCACCACCACGAGCACGACCGGCACGAAACGGTACGCGCATGACCTCCGCGCTGTCCGGCGTCTCGTGGAACGACGTCTTCAACTTCGCCGACTACGCCCAGCTGTTGCCGCTCGTGCGCAACACGCTGATTGCCGGCGCCGTGCTGGGCGTCGTGGGGGGCGTCGTCGGCGTCCTGGTGATCACCCGCGACCTGCCGTTCGCGGTGCACGGGATCAGCGAGATCTCCTTCGCCGGGGCATCGGGTGCGCTTCTGTTCGGCGCCAGCGTGGTCGCGGGTTCGTTCGCCGGCTCGCTCGTCGCCGCCCTGCTGCTCGGTGTGCTCGGCTTCCGGGCCCGCGACCGCAACGCGGTCATCGGCGTCATCATGCCGTTCAGCCTCGGGCTCGGCATCTTGTTCCTGTCCCTGTACGACGGCCGCGCCGCCAACAAGTTCGGCCTGCTCACCGGACAGATCGTGGCCATCGACGACACGTCGTTGGTGACGTTGGTGGTGACCGCCGTGGGAGTGCTCGGCGTGCTCGCCGTCATCTGGCGACCGTTGATGTTCGCCAGCGTCGACCCCGACGTCGCGTCCGCCCGCGGCGTGCCGGTGCGTGTGCTCGGGCCGTTGTTCATGCTCCTGCTCGGGTGCACGGTCGCGGTCTCCATCCAGGTGGTCGGTGCCTTGTTGATCCTCGCGCTGCTGTGCACCCCCGCCGCCGCGGCGCTCAAGGTGACGGCGTCGCCGCTGTGGGTCGTCCTGCTGTCGGCCGCCTTCGCCTGCACCTCCATGGTCGGCGGCATCCTCGTCGCGCTCGGCACCAGCATCCCGATCTCGCCGTACGTCACGACGATCTCGTTTCTCATCTACCTGGCCTGCCGCGCCGTGGCAGCGCTGCGTCCGGCGCCGGCCCGACTGGTCGCTGCCTGAGACGGCGCTCGATTCGGATGACGTCCCGGCTATTGCCAGGTGGGGTCGCTTTGGTGCCCGTGACCGCGCTCGCTCAGGAGTCGTAGTCGACGGTGATCTCGTCGCTGACGGGGTAAGACTGACAGGTGAGGACGAACCCGGCCGCCACCTCCTCCGGTTCCAGGGCGTAGTTGCGGCGCATGTCCACCTCGCCCTCGGTCACCTGCGCGCGGCAGGTGCCGCACACGCCACCCTTGCAGGCGAACGGCAGGTCCGAGCGCGCCTGCTGCGCCGAGTCGAGCACGGGCGACGACCGCGGCAGCCTCAGCTCGGTCGACCTACCGTCCATCGTGATCGTCACCTGGCTGCTCGGCCCCACGACGCCACGGTCGTCATGGCGTACGGGATCAGGCGGGGGCGCGTCGACGTAGAACAGCTCGCGATGCACCTGTGCGGGGAGCACACCCAGCTCGTCCAACAGCGCACGCGCCTCGGTGACCAGTCCCAAGGGTCCGCACAGCCAGAAGTGGTCCACGAGGTGCACCGGGACCAGCGCGGTGAGCAGCGCCCGCAGCCGGGCACCGTCGAGGCGACCGGAGAACAGCTCGACCTCACGAGGCTCACGCGACAGCACGTGCATGACGTCGAAGCGAGGTCCGTACGTGTCCTTCAGGTCGGCGAGCTCCTCGGCGAACATCACCGTGTCGGTGCGGCGGTTCGCGTACACCAGCGTCACCTGCGCGTCGCCGCCGGCCAGCAGCGAGGAGACGATGGACAGCACCGGAGTGATGCCCGAACCGGCAGCGATCAGCAGGTGGCGCCCTCCGCCGGCCGGGTCAGCGGTGAAGGTGCCCGTCGGTGTCTGCACCTCCACCTCGTCACCAGGGCGGGCATCGTGCACCAGCCAGGTCGAGAAGGCGCCGCCGGGCACCTCGCGCACCCCGATGCGCGGGCGGGCTCCGGCCGCGGCGCAGATCGAGTACGAACGCCGCTCCTCGCGTCCGCCGACGGTGCGGCGCAGTGTCAGGGACTGGCCGGGCAGGAACGCGTACGCCTCGGCGAGCCGCTGGGGCACGTCGAAGGTGACCGCGACGGCGTCGTCGCACAAGAACTCGACGCTGGCGATGACGAGGGTGTGGAACGCCGCCCGGCGGGCCGACGTGGCGGCGTGGGGGCCAGCCGTCACCGTCATCTCAGATCTCCTTCACCCGGGCGAACGGTTCACCGCACCGGCGGCACTGGTGCAGTGCGGTGCATGCGGTGGACCCGAAGTACGACGTCTCCTGGGTGTCTGCGGATCCGCAGAGCGGACAGTGCGTCGTACGCGACGGCGCGGCGAGCGTCAGGGCGACAGGCCCGGCACTGCGTGCGGGTGCCGGACCGGGCGGTGCGATCCCGTGCTCGGTGAGCGCGCGCCGGCCGTCGGCGGAGATCCAGTCGGTGCTCCAGGGCGGGTCGAGCGCGGTGCGTACGTCCACGTCGTCGAAGCCCGCGGCGTGCAGCGCGACGACGAGGTCGGCGCGGATCGTCGCCATCGCCGGGCACCCGGAGTAGGTCGGGGTGATGGTGACGACGACGGCTGACCCCACGCTGGCGACGTCGCGCAGCACGCCCAGGTCGGCGAGGGTCAACATCGGCATCTCGGGGTCGCGGACCGTGGCGGCGACCTTGCGGGCGCGTTCGAGGTCGACGGGCGTGATCGTGACCGCCATCGTCACCACCGCCCTATCGGGTGGGTACGGGCGACGTCCTGCATCTCGGCGAGCATCGCGTCCAGTGCCGCCGAGTGCGCGCCATCGCGACCCGTCATCCCAACGGCATCGGCGATATCGGGTACGGGGAGTCCGGCGGCGTGCAGGACGGTCCCGATGACCTTGTCGAACTCCGGACGGAGCTCAGCGGTGTCGACACCGACACCGGTCGCCACCAACGACCGCTCGGTCGGGTGGCCGGTGAAGAGCTCCGCGACGTACGGCCACACGCGGGGGATGGCGGCGGCGATCCGGCGACGGGAGAGGTCGGTGCCCCCGGCGAGGGTGACCACCCAACGGGCCGCGTAGTCGCGGTGGTACGTGACCTCGTTGGCACCCTTGGCTGCGACCGCGGCCAGCACCGGGTCGGCGGAGGACCGCAACCGCTGCAGCAGGGCGAGGCGCCAGGTCGAGAAGATCAGCAGCCGGGCGACGGCATCGGCGAAGTCGCCGTTCGCGATCTCGCACAGCACGACGTTGCGGAACTCAGAAGCGCCGCGGAAGAACGCCAGCGCGTCCTCTGGCGGCACCGGCGATCCGGCCGGCAGGGCGGGTACGACCGATGCGTCGGCCGCCGCGGCCCGGGCGAGCAGGAGGCGCGCCTGTCCGAGCAGGTCGAGGCCGATGTTGGCGAGAGCGACCTCCTCTTCGAGCTCGGGTGCATGGGTGCTCCACTGAGCCAGCCGCTGCGACGCCACCAGCGCGTCGTCGGCGAGCATCAGGCAGTACACCGCGAGGGCGCCGCCGTCGACACCAGGCGGCAGCGTCGTGTCCACACCGGCGAGGGGGTCGTCGAACCCGGTCCCGAACGCCCACCGGGCGTCGTCGCGCGCCTCGACGAGCCCGCCGTAGGCGTTGTCGTGGTCGATCATCAGGTGCTCCTTCGCCGGCTCGGTGTCACATGTGGGGGACGTCGTCGGGGATGTCGTAGAAGGTGGGGTGGCGGTAGATCTTGTCGTGGCTCGGCTCGAACCACGGGTCCTTCTCGTCCGGGCTCGACGCGGCGATCGCGTCCGAGCGGACGACCCACAGGCTGCAGCCCTCGTTGCGGCGGGTGTAGACGTCGCGCGCGTGTCGCAGCGCCATGGAGTCGTCGGCGGCGTGCAGCGACCCGACGTGCACGTGGTTGAGTCCCCGCTTGCCGCGTACGAACACCTCGTAGAGCGGCCAGCCGGCCTCGGCACTCATCGCGCTTCCCGTGCGGCGAAAGCGGTGGCGGCCTCGCGTACCCAGGCGCCGTCATCATGCGCGGCGCGCCGGTGCGCGATCCGTTCGGCATTGCACGGTCCGTCGCCACTGATCACCCGCGCCAGCTCGTCCCAGTCCGGTGCGCCGAAGTCGTAGGAGCCGCGCGCTTCGTTCCACCTCAGCTCGGAGTCGGGGAACGTCACGCCGAGCGCGTCTGCCTGCGGGACGGACATGTCGACGAAGCGTTGACGCAGCTCGTCGTTGGTGTGCCGCTTGATGCCCCATGCCATCGACCGCGACGTGTTGGGCGAGTCGACGTCCGGCGGACCGAACATCATCAGCGTCGGCCACCACCACCGGTTCACGGCGTCCTGCACCAGCGACTGCTGCTCATCGGTCCCGTTCATCATCGTCATCAGCAGCTCGTACCCCTGGCGCTGGTGGAACGACTCCTCCTTGCAGACCCGGATCATCGCGCGGGCGTACGGCCCGTAGGAGCTGCGGCACAGTGGTACCTGGTTGCAGATCGCGGCGCCGTCGACGAGCCAGCCGATGACACCGACGTCGGCGAAGCTGACGGTGGGGTAGTTGAAGATCGAGGAGTACTTCTGGCGGCCGTCGATCAGGCTGGCGGTCAGGTCCGCGCGATCGGCACCCAGCGTCTCGGCGGCTGCGTAGAGGTAGAGCCCGTGACCGGCCTCGTCCTGCACCTTGGCCATCAGGATCGCCTTGCGCCGCAACGACGGTGCGCGCATCAGCCAGCTGCCCTCGGGCTGCATCCCGATGATCTCCGAGTGGGCGTGCTGGGCGATCTGGCGGACCAAGGTCTTGCGGTAGCCCTCGGGCACCCAGTCCCGAGGCTCGACCCGCGCGTCGCGCGCGATCGTCTCCTCGAAATACGCCTGCAGCTCCGGCTCGGCGGCCGTGGTCTCGGACATGGTGCCCTCCTCAAACCGAACGTTCGGTCGGTGGATCGATTGTGCCCGTTGGCCGAGCGATCCACAAGGCCGTCTGCACTACCCCACGATGTGTGAGCGCGTGGCTGCTTCTGGTGACCGAAAGCAACGCTGTGTTCACATATCGTGGGCGGATGTGCGCAGGCCGTCGAATGCGAGCTGAACGACCCGATCGGCCAACTCGTCGACGTCGCCGTCTCGCCGGCCGGGCCGGTACCACTCGACGAGCGAGTTGATCATGCCGAAGACGAGGCGCGCGGTGGTCCTGGCGTCGATGTCACTGCGCAGGTCGCCCTCGTCGATGGCGCGCTGAACGAGCGACGCCACGACCGAGTCGAACGCGCGCCGCTGTTCCAGCGCCCACGCCTCGGTCTCGGTGTTTCCGCGGACGCGAAGCAACAGCGTGACGTAC
>Ga0136622_10000406_pt1 | contig 17618 bp, 14 predicted proteins | sample AntDrymUQ4482106_2_FD_104803 | JGI IMG/M metagenome (GOLD analysis project Ga0136622, IMG submission 104803) | Polar desert sand microbial communities from Dry Valleys, Antarctica - metaG UQ448 (21.06) | ecosystem: Environmental > Terrestrial > Soil > Desert | place: Antarctica: Dry Valley...
ACGACGCGCCGCACGAGCTCGAGCGAGGGCTCGGCCGACAGCGCGCCGTCTAGGTCGACGAGATGGAGCCAGGAGGCTCCGCCGTCGGCGAATCTTGCGGCCGCGTCGACAGGATCCCCGCCTTCGACGGTGACCCGCTCCGGGTCACCCTCTGCGAGCCGCACGACTCGGCCCGCGAGCACGTCGATGGCGGGAAAGATGGTGAACTTCTGTGTTAGCACATTAGCATGCTAACATAGAGGCATGGACCTTAGCGAGAGCATCCAGCGTCGGGAGGTCGAGCCGATTGCCGGCCTGGACGCCCTGGCGGATTGCGTGATCGGCCTCCGCACGCGCGACGAGGCGCGGCGCTTCCTCCGCGACCTCTGCACGCTGCCTGAGCTGGAGGCCCTCGCACACCGCTGGCAGACAGTCCAGCTGCTCGAGCAGAGCGTTCCGTACCTCGAGATCGCGCAGCGCGTGCCAACCAGCACGGCGACCGTGACGCGGGTCGCTCAATGGCTGCGGCACGGGACGGGGGGCTACCGGATCGCGCTCGACCGTGCGAAGCGGCGGCGGAGTTCGTGAATCGGCTTCCAGTCACGAACGGCTCTGACCGCGCCGGCGCCGATGGCCGATTGACGCTCGCCGTGCCGTCGAAGGGACGGATGGCCGAGCCTGCCCTGAAGCTGTGCGCGGACGCGGGCCTCGCCTTCGAGGCGACGGAGCGGGCGCTCGTCGTACCGTGCGCGAATGCTCCTGTCGACCTGCTGCTCGTCCGCGCACACGACATTCCGGAGTACGTCGGGGACGGGGTCGTCCACCTGGGCATCACGGGCGCGAACCTCGTCGTGGAGGCGGCGGCCGAGGTGCAGATCCTCGCCGAGCTCGGCTTCGCGCGCTGCAGCTTGCAAGCGGCGGTGCCCGAGGACGCAACGCAGGCGGAGATCGCCGACCTCGACGGGCTGCGCGTCGCGACCGCGTACCCGGTTTCGACGAAGTCCTACCTGGAGCGTCTCGGCGTGAAGGTGGAGCTCGTCCCTGTCTCGGGCTCCGTCGAGGCCGCGCCGCGGCTCGGTCTCTCGGACGCGATCGTCGACCTGGTCTCGACCGGATCGACGGCCAGTGCCAACGGGCTCCGCCTGATCGGGACACTGCTCGTTTCCCAGGCCGTCCTGATCGGGAGCGACGCAGCCTTGGCGGAGCAGCCCGACGCGATCGGCAGGCTCGAGCTGATGCTCTCGGCCGTCGTCGCCGCACGGCGTCGGCGCTACCTGATGATGAACGCTCCGGTCTCGGCGCTGACAGCGATCAGGAACGTGCTGCCGAGCATGGGCGCACCCTCGGTGCTGAATCTGGCCGACGAAGGCGAGATCGCCGTTCACGCCGCAGTCGACGCCGATGACGTCTGGAACCTGCTGCCGTCGCTCAAGGCCGCCGGCGCCTCGTCCATCCTCGTGCTTCCGGTCGAGCGGCTCGTCCCATGAGAGCGCAGGGGCTGGACGACGTGCTGCCGGAGGTGGCGGCGATCCTTGCGGACATACGCGCCAGCGGCGACGCCGCTCTCCTCGACTGGACGGAGCGGCTCGACGGCGAGCGGCCCGAGTTGCGCGTCCCGGCCGAGGCGCTCGCGGTCGCACGCCTCGAGGACGATGTGCTCGTGGCCGTGCGGGAGATGATCGCCGCCGTGGCGGCCTTCTGCGCCTCGCAACGCCCGCCGGACACGAAGGTCGAGGCGGTGCCGGGCATCCTCGCAGAGCGCCGCTGGCTGCCGCTCTCCTCGGTCGGCATCTACGTCCCTGGCGGACGGGCCGCGTATCCGTCATCGCTCGTCATGGCGGCCGTGCCCGCGCTGGCGGCCGGGGTGGAGCGGATCGCCGTGGTCACGCCGCGGCCTGCCGAGGCGACGCTCGCCACCGCGCGCGAGCTTGGGCTGACGGAGGTCTACGCGGTCGGCGGCGCCCAGGCGGTCGCCGCGCTCGCCTTCGGCACTGAGACGATCGCGCCGGTCGACAAGATCGTCGGTCCCGGCAATCGCTGGGTGACCGCCGCGAAGCTCCTCGTGTCGAGCCGCGTCGCGATTGATCTACCCGCCGGACCGAGCGAGGTGATGATCGTCGCCGACTCGGTCGCCGACGCCGCGCAGTGCGCTGCAGATCTGCTGGCGCAGGCCGAGCACGGTCCCGACAGCGAGGCGATCCTGCTCAGTCTCGACCACTCGCTGTCCGAGGCCGTCGGAACGCTTGTTGCCAAATATAACAACGTAACCGTCGAGGACATGTCCACGCTCGACGAGGCTCTCGCCCGCGCGGAGGCGTACGCGCCGGAGCATCTCGAGCTCTGGTTGTCCGATGCGGAGACGGTCGCGCAGCGGGTGCGCAACGCCGGCACGGTCTTCGTGCGCACGTCCGCGGTCGTCGGGGACTACGCCGCGGGAGCCACGCACGTCCTCCCGACCGGAGGCCTCGCACGCGGGGCCGGCGGGCTCGGGCTCGAGAGCTTCCTCAAGCCGGTGCAGATCGTCCGTGCGACCCAGGAGGGGCTCCGCCGCGCGCGGCGCATCGTCGGGCCGCTGGCACGTGCCGAGGGCCTTCCACTGCATGCGGCTGCGGTGGAGGCGCGATGAACCCCCGCGCCCTCCCCGAGGGCTTCGCGCCCTACGCGTGGTCGCCGAGCTCCCGCGAGGTGGCGGAGCGGCACGGCCTCCGCCCCGAGCAGGTGCTCCGCTACGACCAGAACACGCCGCCGGTGCCCGGCGTTCCGCAGGTACCGCTCGCGGAGAGCTTGGCGCGGCTCAACGAGTACCCGGACGGAACCTATCGCGAACTGCGGGAGGCGGCCGCCTCCTACTGCGGCGTGAAGGCCGAGCAGGTCGTCGTCGGCGCGGGTGCCGACGATCTGATCGCGCTCTGCGCGCGGACCTACCTCGGGCCCGGCCGTGCAGCCTGCCTCTCGCCGCCGACCTACGCGCTCTACGGCCTCGTGACCCAGCTCGAGGGAGCAGAGGTGACGACCGAGCCGGAGGGGGCAGCGCTCATCTGGATCTGCAACCCGAACAACCCGACCGGCGAGCTGCTCGATCCGGCCGACATCGCCGAGCTAGGGCGCGCTCACCCGGACGCGGCGGTCGTGGTCGACGAGGCGTACTTCGAATACTGCGGCCGGACCTGCGTCCCGCTGGTGGCCGACCAGCCGAACCTGATCGTGCTCCGGACGCTGTCGAAGGCGTTCGGGCTCGCGTCGCTCAGGATCGGCTACGCGGTTGCGTCTCTCGAGGTCGCGGGCGAGCTGGAGAGACGGCGCGCGCCGGCAAACGTCACCGGTCCCTCCGCGAGGATCGCCGCGGCCGCGCTCAGAGAGCCTCGGCTCGACGTCGAGGAGACGGTCGCGGAGCGCGTGCGTGTGCGGGCGGCGCTCGTCTCGGCCGGCTACGACTGCCCGGAGACGGCGACGAACTTCGTCTACGTTCGGACGGATGAGCCTCTGGGCGCGGGGCTGGAGGAGCTCGGACTCGTCGTACGCATTTTTTCGGACGGCATCCGGATCACCCTCCGCCGCCCGCACGAGAACGACGTGCTGCTCGCGGCGATCGGCGCTACTTCCGCGCCCGCGACGCCTCGGTCGGGCTTCGTCTCCCGCACCACGTCCGAGACTGCCGTCCGCGTGTCTCTCGACCTCGACGGCCGTGGCCGGGTGCGCGTGCAGACCGGAATCGGGTTCCTCGACCACCTCCTGACGCTGTGCGCGTTCCACGCCGAAGTCGATCTCGAGCTCCTCGCCGGAGGCGACCTGGAAGTCGACGAGCATCACACTGTCGAGGACGTCCTGTCGGCGTTCGGCGATGCCCTCTCGCAGGCTCTCGGCACGCGAGAGGGGCTCGCACGCTATGGGTCTGCGACGGTCCCGATGGACGAGGCGCGCGCGATGGCGGCCGTCGACCTCGTCCGGCGGCCGCACGCCGAGGTCGATCTGCGCTTCGGCGGCGATCGGGTCGGTGGGCTCGCTCTCACCCTGCTCCCCCACGCACTCGAACGTCTAGCGATGCAGGGCGGCTTCACCCTGCACGTCGAGTCCTCGGGCGCCGACGATCACCACGTCGCGGAAGCGGCCTTCAAGGCGCTCGGGCAAGCGCTGCGCCAAGCGTGCGCAGCGGGAACCGCAGGCGTCCGCTCGACGAAAGGCCTCTCGTGAAGCGTCCTGCGTCAAAGCCCTACGCCCGCGCGTTCCTCGGCGAGGGGCGCGCGTGAATCGCCCAGACGTGGTGCTGTGCGACTACGGGGCGGGAAACCTGCGCAGCGTGTCGGCCGCCTTCGCTCGGGCGGGTGCGACCACCGTCGTCTCGACGGATCCGGCCGAGGTGCTCGAGGCGCCGCTTGCCGTGATCGCCGGAGTCGGTCACGTCGAGAGCGCCGCCCGCGGCCTTCAGCAGGTGGCCGCAGCGCTCCGCGAGCGCGCCGCCAGGGAGCGCCCGACGCTCGGCATCTGTGTCGGCATGCAGCTCCTGTTCGACGAGAGCGAGGAGGGCGGCCGCGGCCTGGGCCTGCTACGCGGCCCGGTTCGCCGGCTGCGCGCCCGTCGCGTGCCGCACATGGGGTGGAACTCGCTGGAGCTCCGGCGCGAGTCGGTTCTCCTCGAGGGGCTCGACGAAGCAGACGTCTACTTCGCCCATAGCTACGCAGCGGAGCCGACGAACGGCCTCGCCGTCGCCGAGGTCGAGCACGACGGCAGGATCGTCGCTGCCGTCGAGCAGCATGCGCTAGCAGGCGTGCAGTTCCACCCCGAACGGAGCGGCTCCGCCGGCGCCCGCGTGCTCGAGAACGTGCTGCGGTGGTCAAGAAACGCCTGATTCCATGTCTCGACGTCGCCGGTGGCCGCGTCGTCAAGGGCGTGCGGTTCGAGTCCTTGCGTGACGTAGGCGACCCGGTCGAGCTCGCGCAGCGCTACTCGGAGCTCGGCGCCGACGAGATCGTCTTCCTCGACATCGTCGCGACGGTCGAGGGCCGCGGCCCGACACTAGAGCTCGTGGAGCGCGCGGCCGAGTCCCTGACCGTTCCGCTGACGGTGGGCGGCGGCATCGCCGGTCTCGAAGACGCGAGGTCGCTGCTCCGCGCCGGAGCCGACAAGGTCGCGGTCAACCGGGCCGCGGTCGAGGAGCCGTCGCTGCTCGGCGAGCTCGCGGCCGAGTTCGGCGCGCAGGCCGTCGTGTGCGCGGTCGACAGCCGGGGAGGCGAGCTCGTGACCCACGGCGGCCGCCGCTCGCGCGGGATCGACTCAACCGTGTGGGCCTGCCGCGCCGCCGAGCTGGGTGCCGGCGAGCTGCTCGTCACCTCGATCGACGCCGACGGCACGCGAAGTGGTTACGACCTCGAGCTGACGAGCCGGATCGCGGCGGCCGTCGAGGTGCCGGTGATCGCCTCCGGTGGTGCAGGCGAGGCGCGACACCTCGCGGAGGCGTTCGAGGCCGGAGCGGAAGCCGCGCTCGTGGCGTCGATCGTGCACGAGCGCCCCGAGCGCCTCGGGGAGCTGAAGGTCGAGCTGAGGGCGGCGGGGTGGAACGTCCGGATCTGACGCCCGCGATCGTGCAGGACGCATCGACAGGACGCGTGCTGATGCTCGCCTGGATGGACGACGAGGCGCTCCGTCGCACGCGCGAGAGCGGCGAGGCGTGGTTCTGGAGCCGGTCTCGCGAGCGGCTCTGGCGCAAGGGCGAGACGTCGGGCAACACGCTCGCCGTCGAGGAGCTGCGCGAGGACTGTGACGGCGACGCCATCCTGCTCCGCGTGCGCCCGGCCGGCCCGACCTGTCACACGGGCTCGAGCTCGTGTTTCGCACCCTGGCTCTGGCGCCGAATCAAGGAGCGGGCGCAGGAGCGCCCCCACGGCTCCTACGTGGTCTCGCTCCTGGACGACCCGAGCCGGGCGGCGCGGAAGGTGGGGGAGGAGGGTGTCGAGGTTGCGCTGGCGGGCGTCGCAGAGTCGGACGAGCGTCTCGTCGAGGAGGCCGCCGACCTCTGGTTTCACCTGTACGCGCTACTCGCCGCCCGCGGGCTCGATCCGGCGCAGGTCGAAGACGAGCTGCGCCGACGCGCCAGCGCCGACGAGCGCCCGTAGCGAGACCGTCCTGCGCGAGTTTTCAGCGTTCAGACTCGCGCGCGAGTAGGTCGGCCACGGTCTCGCGTCGCAAGATCAACCGCGCGTTGCCGTCACGGACGAAGACGGCCGCCGGTCGCGGCACGCTGTTGTAATTCGAGCTCATCGCGAGCGTGTACGCGCCCGTCGCGGGTACGGCCAAGATGTCACCCCGCCTCGGCTGGGGCAGTCGTGCTCGCTCGATCAGGACATCGCCGGACTCGCAGTGCTTGCCGGCGATTGCGAAGTCGTCCACGGCCGCTTCGTCCGCGCGGTTCGCCAGCAGGGCCGAGTAGCGTGCCCCGTAGAGCTGCGGGCGCGGGTTGTCCGACATGCCGCCGTCGATCGCGACCCAGCTCCGCATGCCTGCCTCTTTGACCGTGCCGACGCGATAGAGGGTGAACGCTGCAGGCCCCACGAGTGCCCGGCCGGGCTCGACGATCAGCCGGGGAGTGGGGAGGTCGCGCGCCGCCCACTCTCGTCCGACCGCCCCGAGGACGTCGCGGACGAGCGCCTCAACGGGCAGCTCCGGTTCGTCGGGCACGTGACGGACGCCGAAGCCACCGCCGACATCGACCACGCGCGGCGTCCACCCGAGTTCGTCCCGGCACGCGACGGCCAGATCGGCGAGTCGCTCGACCGCCAGCAGGTGCGCCGCGACATCGACCAGCTGAGACCCGACGTGGACGTGGAGACCTTCTACGTCGAGGCCGACTGCGAGCGCGGCGCGGACTGCCTCCAACGCCATCGTCGCGTCGAGGCCGAACTTCGAGCCGAGGTGGCCGGTGCGGATGGCCGCGTGGGTCTCGGCGTCAACGCCCGGGTTCACCCGAACGAGCACGCGCCGCACGCCCACGGCAGCCGCGCGCTCGGGCTCGTCGGGCGCGTCGAGCACGACGAGCGCACCGAGCTCCGCCGCCGCCCGTAACTCCTCGTCCGACTTGTTGTTCCCATGCACGACGAGTGACTCGCCCGCCAGGCCGGCCGCACGTGCGAACCCGAGCTCGCCGAGCGTGGACACGTCCGCTCCGAGCCCCTCTGCTGCCAGCAAACGCAGCAGCGCGACGCTCGCGAACGCCTTCGTTCCGTAGACGACGAGAGCGTCGCCCGCCGCTCGCCGAAAGAGCTGCGCCCGCTGGCGCAACGTCTGCTCGCAGTACACGACGAGCGGTGTGTCGAACCGCTCGGCGAGCTCCGTCGCGCGCACGCCACCGACGACGAGCTCCCCTGCTTCGATCCGGGCGGTGGATGGGAAGAGTGCTAGCATTGAGGGAGTGAAGCAGCTTCTTCTGTAGCGCAGGAAGCACCGCGGCGGAGGCCGCGGCGGCTTCCCACGAGCCTCTCCAAGCGAGAGGCTTTTTTGTACCCGGAAACGGTGGAGATGGAGACGGTATGGATCCCGAGACGATGATGGAGCGGTACGAACCCCGGCTGATCGAGCCGAAGTGGCAGCGTGTCTGGGAGGACGAGCGGGCCTTCTCCGCCGCGAGTCCCTCGCCGGGCTCGCCCCGCTCGGAGACGACGACATACGTCCTCGAGATGTGGCCGTACCCCTCGGGGACGCTCCACATGGGCCATGTGCTCGTGTACACGCTGGGCGACGTGATCAGCCACTTCCGCCGTCGCAACGGAATGCAGGTGCTCCGCCCGATGGGCTGGGACTCCTTCGGGCTGCCGGCGGAGAACGCCGCGATCTCCGAGGGCGGTCACCCACGCGAGATCACCGAGCGGAACATCGTCTCGATCAAGTCGTCGATGAAGAAGATCGGCTGGGCAATCGACTGGGAGCGCGAGATCGCAGCGCACCTCCCCGAGTACTACCGCTGGACGCAGTGGCTCTTCCTCCGCTTCCTGGAGGCCGACCTGGCCTACCGCAAGGAGTCGCCGGTCAACTGGTGCCCCCGCGACCAGACGGTTCTGGCGAACGAGCAGGTGAAGGACGGTCGGTGCGAGCGCTGCGGCAGCGAGGTCGAGTCGCGGAAGCTCGAGCAGTGGTTCTTCCGTACCACGAAGTACGCGGACGAGCTCCTGGAGTCGATGAAGGAGCTCGAGTGGCCCGCCCGCGTGCTTGCGATGCAACGGCATTGGATCGGCCGTTCGGAGGGGGCCGAGGTCAAGTTCCGGATCGAGCAGCTGGGAGAGGACGTGCCGGTCTTCACGACGCGCCCGGACACGCTGTTCGGCGCGACCTTCTTCGTCCTGGCGCCGGAGCATCCGCTCGTCGAGCGGCTCGACTCGGACGAGGTGCGCGACTACGTGCGTCGAGCGGTGGCGAAGCGCGCCGGGGAGCGTGCGGCCGCGGCCGAGAAGACAGGCGTCTTCACGGGCCTCTACGCCACCAACCCTGTCAACGACGAGCAACTGCCAGTCTGGGTCGCCGACTATGTCCTGCTGGACTACGGCTCCGGCGCGGTCATGGCCGTGCCTGCCCACGACGAGCGCGACCACGAGTTCGCCCGCCGCTACGACCTGCCCGTACGGACGGTCGTCGCACCCGTCGGCGGGGACGTGCCCGTGTCAGGCGCCTTCTCCGCCCACTCCGAGAGCGAGGTGCTGGTCGACTCCGGTGCGTTCACCGGGTTGAGCGCCCCCGAGGGAAAAGAGGCGATCGTGGCGTGGCTGGCCGAGCGCGGACTCGGCGAGGCAACGACGAACCTTCGGCTGCGCGACTGGGGGTTTTCGCGCCAGCGCTACTGGGGGTGCCCGATCCCCGTCGTCTATTGCGACACGGACGGCATCGTCCCGGTGCCCGACGCTGAGCTCCCGGTCGTGCTGCCCGACGTCGACGATTACCTGCCCCGCGGCCAGGCGCCGCTCGCGAGTGCGGAGGAGTGGGTGCAGACGTCCTGCCCCGCCTGCGGCGGCCCGGCACGGCGCGAGGTCGACACGATGGACACCTTCGTCGACTCCTCCTGGTACTTCATCCGCTTCTGCGACCCCGGTAACGACGGAGTCCCCTGGGATCGTGCGCCGGTCGATTTCTGGTGTCCGGTCGACCAGTACACGGGCGGCGTCGACCACGCCACGATGCACCTGATCTACGCGCGCTTCTTCGCCAAGGCGCTCAACGATCTCGGCCTCGTCGGCTTCCGCGAGCCGTTCCGCCGCTTCTTCGGCAACGGCTGGGTGCAGATGGACGGCACCAAGATGTCGAAGTCGAAGGGCAACGTGATCGGACCCGACGAGCTCGTCGAGCTGTACGGAGCCGATCCGGTGCGCCTCTACATCCTCTTCATCGGCCCCGCCGAGCAGGACATGGACTGGACGGAGGGTGGGATCGAGGGGATGACGCGCTTCGTCCGCCGGCTGTGGCGGGTCGTTCACGAGGTGGTGGCGCTCGAGCCCGTCGGCTCCGGTGACGGAGAGCTCGCCCGGAAGGCGCACCGGACGATCGCGAAGGTGACCGACGACATCGGCCGTCGCTACTCGTTCAACACCGCGATCGCCGCCGTCATGGAGCTCGTGAACGAGATCGGGCGTGCTCCCGACGCTCCTGGCGCTCGCTTCGCGGCCGAGACGGCCGTCTCGCTGATCCAGCCGTACGCGCCGCACGTCGCGGAGGAGCTGTGGACCGTGCTGGGGCACGAGCGGCTCTGGGAGGAGGCATGGCCGGTCGTCGACGAGACGATGCTGGAGCACGAGATGCTCGAGCTCGTCGTGCAGGTGAACGGGAAGCTCCGCGACCGCCTGCGGATCCCGGCAGCAACACCCGACGACGAGTTGGTCTCACTCGCCCGCGCGTCCGCGAAGGTGCGTGCCTACCTGAACGGGGCGGAGCCCCGAAAGACGATCGTCGTGCCGGGCAAGCTCGTCAACTTCGTGCTCTAAGACCGGACGAACCGGCACGCTTCTGGAACAGAGTCGTCACACAGCTGTGACGACTGCCCGGGCATCGTGGGCCTATGTCCTCCTTGCCCGTCTCGCGCCGCCAGGCTCTGGTGGCGGCGGTCGCATTGCTCGCGCTGCTCGCCGTCGCCGGGCGCACTCTGGCTGGTGCCGGAGCATCTGCACCGGTCGCCCAGACCGGCCTCGTCCCTGAGCCGGCGGAGGCAGCGCCCAGGATCGTCGTGCACGTGACAGGCGCGGTCGCGCGGCCCGGCCTCTACCGGTTGAAGGAGGGCAGCAGGGTCGCCGATGCCGTCGCTCGCGCGGGCGGTGCGACGGAGAAGGCCGACACGGCCGCGGTCAATCTCGCCGCGCCGCTCGCCGACGGGATTCAGGTACTGATGCCGAGTCGGGTCGCCGGCGGGGCGGGGGCGGCCGCGGCCGCAGGTGGCAGGGGCGCCGGGGGCGCCGGTTCGGGCGTCCCCATCAGTCTCAGCAGCGCGACGATCGCTGAGCTCGACACCCTTCCGGGCGTCGGCCCGGTCACTGCCCAGAAGATCGTGGACCACCGCGCGGCCCACGGCGCGTTCAGCTCGGTCGACGATCTCGATGCGATTCCGGGCATCGGTCCTGCGCGCCTCGGGCAGTTGCGGGGTCTCGTGACGCCGTGATCGAGCGCGTCTGGCCCACGCTGCTGATCACGGCCGGTTGTGCGGGGATGGCATTCGCGAACGCGGTACGTGCTCCCGCTCCATTCCTGCTCGCCGTCGCAGGCGTTGCGGCCTGCGCAGTCGTCGCCCGCCCGTCGTCGCGGCCCGTGCTTTGCGCCGTCGCGATCCTCCTCGCGGGGTGGTGGTGGGGGTCGCTCCGCCTCGATGCATTCGACCGCAGCCTGCTTCAGCCCCAGCTCGGACGGAGCGCGATTGCAGAGGTGGTCGTCACCGGCCCCGCGCGTCACGGCGAGTTTTCCCTCCGCGTGCCCGCCGAAGCGCGTCGCTTCGGTGACCTCTGGGTGCGCGAGCGCATCCTGCTGGAGCTCCCGGTCGGACGATCGCCGCCGCAGGGTGCGATCCTCGCCCTGCGTGGGACACTCGTGTCTCCGCGCGTGCCCGACGGCAGCGGCGACTTCGACGAGAGGGGTTGGCTCGCCCGAAGGGGCGTTCACGTCGTCCTCCGCGGGGGTGACTGGAGCATCGTCGGCAGGCGTGGCGGTATCGGTGGCCTATCCGACCGGCTCCGGGAGCACCTCTCGGTCGCGATCGGAACCGGGCTTGCCGGAGAGCGGCGGGCAGTCTTGGCAGGGATCGTGCTGGGCGAGGACGAGGGGCTGACCGAGGAGCTTCGAGACAGCTTCAAGACCTCGGGGCTCTTTCACCTCCTGGCGGTGTCGGGACAGAACGTTGCCTTCGTTGCCGGAGCAGTTCTCGGCCTCGCGTGGCTGCTGGCAGTCCCGAAGCTCATCGGGCAGGTCGCGGCGCTCGCCGCCATCGTCGCCTACGTGTTGGCGGTGGGCTGGCAGCCGTCCGTAGTCCGCGCGGGCGTCGCTGGCGCGCTCGCCTCCCTTGCGTGGCTGCTCTCGCGGCCGGCAGACCGCTGGCACTTCATGTCCCTCGGAGCGGCAGTGCTGCTCGCCTGGACGCCCGCCTCGCTGCTCGAGCCGGGTTTTCAGCTCTCGTTCGCCGCCGTGGCCTCGATCTTCCTGCTGGTGCCGCGCATCGACCGGGCGCTCGAGGGCTATCCGCTCCCGCGCGTGCTCAGGGTCGGACTCGGGATCTCGATTGCCTGCGGCGCGGCGACGGCGCCGATTCTCTGGCTTCAGTTCGGTGAGGTCCCGCTCTACTCCCTGCTCGCGAACGTCCTGGCGAGCGCCGCGGTCGCGCCGCTGCTCGGCCTCGCTCTCGTGGGGGCACTGGTCGAGCCGGTCGTGCCGTCCGCGGCGGGCGCGCTCGCGTGGATGAACGGCTGGATCGCCGCCTACCTCGCCGGGTGCGCGCGGCTCGTCGCACAGCTGCCTCATGCTCGCGTCGGATCGGGTGTGGCGGTCGCCATGCTGGTGGCCGCTCCTGTGGCGGTCGTCCTCCTGCGCCGCCTCCCGCCCTGGCGCAGGCCGCTCGCCACTGCGGGCGCAGCTCTCTCCTTGCTCCTCCTCGTCGTCTGGCAGCTCTGGCCTGGACGGACGCTTCCGCCACCGGCCGGCCTGAGAATCACGTTCCTCGATGTCGGCCAGGGCGACGCCATCCTGCTCCAGGTTCCGGAGGGAGCCGTGCTCGTCGACGGAGGGCCGCCGGAGGCAGACGTCGCCCGCCAGCTGCGCGAGCTCGGCGTCCGCCGGCTCAGTGCCGTCGTGCTCACCCACCCCCAGCGCGACCACATTGGCGGCGCCGCCGAGGTGCTGCGCCGTCTCACGGTCGAGCGCGTGCTCGACCCGAGGCTCGAACGCTCGAGCTCCTACGAGGACGAGGCGCTGGCGGCGGCGTTGGAGCGCGACGTCCCGGTGGTGCTCGCCCGGGCCGGCTCCATCTGGCGTCTCGGCGGGTTGCGGCTGCAGGCGCTCTGGCCGGACCGGCCCGGCCTCGAGAGCGAGGACCCCAATCGCCTGCCGATCGTGCTCCTCGCCACCTACGGCCAGACGGACGCGCTGCTGACGGCGGATGCCGAGACGGAGGTGACGGCGCGGCTCCTGTCCCGCCGCGTCGAGATCCTCAAGGTCGCTCACCACGGGTCGGAAGATCCGGGGCTCGCGGCTGAGCTCCGCGAACTTCGGCCCTCGATCGCCGTCATCTCGTGTGGTGACGACAACGACTACGGGCATCCCCGACCGGAGACACTGGCCGCACTGGGAACCGTCCCTGGTCTCCGGCTCCTCCGCACTGATCTTCACGGTCGCGTCGTCGTGGAGTCGGACGGGCGAGAGCTCTCGGTTCAGGCCGGAGGATAGGCTGGCAAGGTGGCGGACCCATCCGAGCTGAAGCCCGTCTACCTGCTCACCGGCACCGACCGACCGAAGATCGGGCGCGCCCTGCAGCGGTTGCGGACCCGGGTGGGGGAGAACGCGATCGAGCACCTCGATGCGCCCCCCGCGACCGGCGACGACGCTGTCGCCGCGTGCAACTCTCTCGGCTTCTTCTCCCTCGAGGCGCGTCTCGTCATCGTGGCGTCCGTCGACAAGTGGAAGGCGGCCGACGTGAAGGCGGTCGCCAGCTACCTCGATAGTCCTGCACCGGGCACGGTGCTCGCTCTCCTCGCCGACGACCTCAAGGCGGACTCGCCGCTGGCGAAAGCCGTCGCCAAGAACGGGCAAGTGCTCGCGTTCTCCGTCGCCAAGAAGCAGCTTGCGCAGTGGGTCGCGGAGCAGTTCAAGCTTGCGGGCGCCCGGGCCGAGCCCGACGCGTGCGCCGCCCTCGTCCAACTGGTCGGCGAGGATCTCCGACAGCTTGCCTGCGAGGTGGACAAGCTCGCAACGTGGGCGGCGGGCGAGCCGATCGGCGAACACGAGGTGGAGGGCCTCGTCGCCGCGGTCGCCGAGACACCGACCTTTGCCCTGACCGACGCCTGGGGCAGACGTGACGCCGCGTGCGCGCTCGACGCGAGCGAGACGATCTTCGACCGGGAGGGCAGGCCGCGGCGAGACACCGCCCCCCGCCTCGCCGGAGCGCTCGGGAACCACGTCAGCCGCGTGCGCCAATGCCAGCGGTTGGCGGCGGAGGGAGTGCGGCCGCGCGACGCCGCCGGCAAGCTCCGCATGCACCCTTTCTACGCGGAAAAGGTCTTCGCCCAGGCAGCCAACTTCTCCGAGGACGAGCTGCGGCAGGCTGTCGTCAGGCTCGCCGAGCTCGATCTCGCCCTGAAGGGCAAGAGCCGCGTGCAGCCGGACCTCGAACTTCAGCGCGCACTGGTCGACCTCAGCCGCACGAGGTAGAGCCTCGCGAGTTCAGCCGAAGCGGAGTAGAACGCCGCGGTGTAGCCGCACTGGCTAGGTCGAGGAGCGCTAGCTCGAGGAGCCGACGAGGCGGGCGGCGCGAGCCTTCTTGCGTGCCGCGGTGTTCTTGTGCAGGGCGCCGCGGGCGGCGGCCTTGTCGATGAGGCGGACGAGCTCGCGGTGCTCGGCGGCGATCTTCTCGGCGTCGCCGTCGGTCGCGGCTGCCTCGAGCCGCTTCGTGAGCGTCTTCACCGTGGAGCGGTAGCGGAGGTTCTCGTCGCGCTGCCGGTCGGCGATGCGTACGCGCTTGATCTGTTGCTTGATATTCGGCATCTGCGAAAAGAGGCCCGCGAGTGTGCGGGCGGCGGCCATGCTAGCAAAGCGGCTCCAAACCCGTGCCCGGCGGCGGCTGACTCCGTTCCTATACTCGCCGCGTGGAGACGCGAGCCAACGCGCGCCGGCTCGCGTGGTCGACAGCGGTGTTTTCGGCCGCAACGGGCCTCTCACGCGTGCTCGGCTTGCTGCGTGAGGTCGTGGCGGCGAACTTCTTCGGCGCCCGCGGCCCCATCAACGCCTTCACGGTCGCGTTCCAGATCCCGAATCTGGTCCGCGCGCTCGTCGCGGACGCCGCGCTCTCCTCCGCCTTCGTGCCCGTCTTCAGCGAGCTGCTCGAGAAGGGTGAGCGGGCACGCGCCTGGCGCGTCGCCTCGACGGTCTTCTGGCTCTTCCTGCTGATCGTCGGCGGGTTGACCGCCCTCTTCGTGCTGGCCGCGCCCCTGCTGATGCCGCCGCTCACGGACGCCTACGACGGTCTGACGGTACGTCTGGCCCAGATTCTCTTCCCGATCGTTGTGCTGATCGGGCTCTTCGGAATCGTCACCGGGATTCTGAACAGCTACGACCAGTTCTCGATTCCGGCCCTGACGCCGGTCTTCTGGAACGTGGCCATCATCGTCGGCCTCGTGATTGGTGTCCCGCGCGCGGACACCGCGGATGGAAAGCTGTACGTCTACGCCGGCTCGATTGTCGTGGGCACGCTGATTCAGCTGCTGCTGCCGCTTCCCTGGCTACGTGGGCTCGATGGGCGGCTACGGCTCGCCCTCGATGTCCGCGATCCGGCCGTCAAGCAGGTCTTCAAGCTGATGGGCCCGGTGATGCTCGGGCTCGGCCTGATCAACGTCAACGCCGTCATCGGCACGATCGTCGCGGCCCGATTGATTGATCCCACGATCGCCCCCAACGCGATCGACAAGGCGTTTCGCATCTACATGCTCCCGCAGGGGATGTTCTCCGTCGCAGTCGCGACCGTGCTCTACCCGTCGCTCGCCCGCCTCGCCGCACGGCGCGACTTCGACGGGTTTCGCAGCACGGTCTCGTCGGGCCTGCGCCTGATCAACTTTCTGCTCGTTCCCGCCGCCGTCCTCTCGGTTGTCCTCGCGGAACCGGCGGTGCGTCTCCTCTATGAGCGCGGTGCCTTCAACCCGGACGAGACGACCGTCGTCGCCCAGGCGCTGGCGGCATTCTCGATCGGGCTCGCCTTCAACGGGATGATGTTGATGCTGAACCGCGGCTTCTTCAGCCTGCAGGCGCCCTGGGTGCCGACGGCGGTGGCGCTTGGTGTCGTCGTCCTGAACACGGCGCTCTACTTTGCGTTCTACCGCGTGGGCGCCTGGGGCGTCCCGCTCGCGATCTCGCTCGCGAACATCGCCGGCGTCACGCTCCTCGTCCTCGCGTTGCGCCGCCGCCTCGGTCGGCTCGACCTGACCGCCATCGCCCGTTCCTTCCTCCGCGTCGCGGCCGCCTCAGCCGTTCTTGCCGCCGTCGCGTTCGGCACGTGGTGGCTGCTCGACGACGCACTCGGCCGTTCCTTCGGAGCCCAGGCGCTCTCCCTCTCGGCGGCTCTGGCGGCCGGTGGCGCCGTCTACCTCGGGGTCTGTCGCGCTCTCGGGGCGCCGGAGGTGGCCTCGCTACTATCGCTGCGAGACCGCTTCCGACGGGGTTGATCACGCATGGACCAAGCACACATCCGCAACTTCTCGATCATCGCCCACATCGACCACGGCAAGTCCACGCTCGCCGACCGGATCCTGCAGCTCACCGATACGGTCGCCGAACGCGACATGAAGGAGCAGCTGCTCGACTCGATGGAACTCGAGCGCGAGCGCGGGATCACGATCAAGGCGCAGGCCGTGCGCGTGCTCTGGAAGGGGCACCAGCTGAACCTGATCGATACCCCCGGTCACGTCGATTTCACCTACGAGGTGTCGCGTTCGCTCCAGGCCTGCGAGGGAGCGTTGCTCGTCGTCGACGCGGCGCAGGGGATCGAGGCGCAGACCCTCGCAAACGCTTACCTCGCGATCGAGAACGATCTCGAGATCACGCCCGTCGTGAACAAGATCGACCTGCCGCAGGCGGACCCCGACGGCGCCTCGTCCGAGATCGCCGACCTGGTCGGCGTCGACGCCGGCGACGTACTGCGCATCTCGGCGAAGACCGGCGAGGGTGTGGAAGCCGTGCTCGATGCCATCGTGGAGCGGATCCCGCCGCCGCGAGGCGACCCGGAGGCCGCGGCACGCGCGCTCGTGTTCGACTCGTCGTACGACCAGTACCGCGGCGTCGTCGCCTTCGTCCGCGTCGTCGATGGACGCTTCGAGAGCAGGGATCCCCTGCGTGCGATGGCGCAGGGCACGAGATTCGAGGCCGAGGAGCTGGGCTTCCTCTCACCCGAGCGTCGCCCGGTCAAGATGCTCGAAGCCGGCGAGGTCGGTTACGTGATCACGGGGTTGAAGGATGTGTCGAAGCTCCGCGTCGGCGATACGTTGACGTGCGAGCGTCGTCCTGCCGCCGCGCCCCTGCCGGGTTACAAGGACGTGAAGCCGATGGTCTTCGCAGGCCTCTTCCCGACGGACTCCGACGACTACCCGGAGCTCCGCGATGCGCTCGAGCGGCTGAAGCTGAACGACGCCGCGCTCTTCTACGAGCCAGAGACCTCGCAGGCGCTCGGCTTCGGCTTTCGCTGCGGCTTCCTCGGTCTGCTGCACATGGAGATCATCCGGGAGCGGCTCGAGCGCGAGTTCGATCTCGACCTGCTCGTCACAGCCCCGAATGTGGCCTATCGGGTTCAGGAGCGGCCCGGGGGCGAATGGCTCGAGGTGCACAACCCGGCTGACATGCCGCGTGAGCTCGAGGCCGTGGAGGAGCCGTACATCAGGGCGTCGGTGATCGTGCCGAAGGAATACGTGGGGGCGGTGATGGAGCTCTGCAACGAGCGCCGCGGGCGCTTCGACCAGCTGGAGTACCTGTCGGAAGAGCGCGTGCACCTGACCTACGAACTCCCGCTCGGGGAGATCGTGCACGATTTCTACGACCAGCTGAAGTCGCGGACGCGAGGCTACGCCAGCTTCGACTACGACCTTTCGGGTTTCCGCGAAGGGACGTTGGTGCGGGTCGACGTGCTCGTCGCAGGGGAGCCGGTGGACGCGCTGTCGCTGATCATCCACCGCGAGTTCGCCTACGACCGCGGCAAGCTGCTCGTGGAGCGCCTGCGCAAGGAGATCCCCCGCCAGTTCTTCGACGTCCCGATCCAGGCGGCGATCGGGGCGCGCGTGATCGCGCGCGAGACGGTGAAGGCGAAGCGCAAGGATGTGCTAGCGAAGTGCTACGGCGGCGACATCTCGCGCAAGCGGAAGCTGCTCGAGAAGCAGAAGAAAGGCAAGAAGCGGATGAAGCAGGTCGGCGGCGTGGACGTGCCGCAGGAGGCCTTCCTC
>Ga0136622_10000407_pt1 | contig 17603 bp, 19 predicted proteins | sample AntDrymUQ4482106_2_FD_104803 | JGI IMG/M metagenome (GOLD analysis project Ga0136622, IMG submission 104803) | Polar desert sand microbial communities from Dry Valleys, Antarctica - metaG UQ448 (21.06) | ecosystem: Environmental > Terrestrial > Soil > Desert | place: Antarctica: Dry Valley...
AGTGACCGTCGCATTTGCGGCCCAGGGTCGGGCCACGTCCGGGTGGCGGAATAGGCAGACGCGCTAGCTTGAGGTGCTAGTGCCCGTAACAGGGCGTGGGGGTTCAAGTCCCCCCTCGGACACCAGGCAATCCCGGTCTGACCTGGGATCTTGTCGCGGTGAGGTGGCAGGAGGTTGCCCAGCGGCAGCCGGTCTCTCCTGGTGAAGAGGCGTGCACACGCGTTGGAAGGACATGTCTCACCCAGCCAAGGACCCGCCGAAGATCTGCCAGGCCAGCGCGGACTTGGCGCCCAGGCTCAGCACCAGGTAGACCTTCTCCCCGAACGCGTAGCTGCGCCACGGCCCGACTTCGCGGTACTGCATGTACTGGTTGAGCGCGAAGGACATGAAGAACACGAAGAGCGAGATGAAGATGCGACGAACCCAAGGACCGTCTTGGACCCGACGATGTTGAGGCTGATCGCGACCCAAGGGGCGGCGCCAGCGATGCAGCCGAACCAGAACGGCAGCATCGTCGTCGACGCCCGGTCGGGGGGGTTCATCTTCTCTTGGAGCCAGCCGAAAAGGATCATCGCCACGTTGGTCCCGATGATGGCCATCGCGGCGGTGAGCTGGGTGATCCCGGCCTAGAAGGCGATGAGCAGAATCATGATCGTGGCACTGAGCGTGTACTCGACCCAGCGGAACCGGTTGATCCCACGCTTCAGATCGCCTTCATAGCGGGCGCGAAGCACCGTCGAGCTCAGACCGTGGTCGAGCGCAGCCAACGCCAAGAACGCGGCCACGGCGACGCCGACGGGTACGTCGAAGATGTTGGACGGTTGAGGAAGACGGCTGCCGGGCGGTCCTTCAGGGTAGGCCGTGGACAGATCGATCGCGAAGTCCGAGGCAAGGACCAGCACGGCGAGCGCCTGAGCGGCATGGAGCACCGTCAGACCAAGGTTCCACCGCCTCATGTCGATCAGTCGGGCCTCGTCGACACCTGAGGCGACCATTCGTGAGGTGTGGGAGGAACGCTGTTGGCTCGTCACGCGGTTCAGTATTGCCACTGCGAGTGACTCGGCCAACGAGAGAAAGCGACCGGTGCCATCGCCACCAGAGCTCTATCGCCAGGGACGCCCGCATCCATCGCGAAGCGCAGTCTGTTCGCGCGGGTCCAGTCCGACGGTCCGCATACCATCGCAGAGTGGCTCTGCAGCATGTCGTCCGCAGGGTTCGCCTGGTCACGGGAGTCTCGCTGCCCTACGTCGTCAGAGGCGATCCGTCAGGCGCCGCGGTCCTGCTGCTGCACCCATGGGCTGAGTCGCTGCGCTGCTTTGACCGCCTCATCCCGCTGCTGCCGCCGTCGCTGCATGTTGTGGCGATCGACCAACGTGGCCATGGTGACGCAGACAAGCCGGCCGACGGTTACTCGCTCGCGTCGTTCGCGAGCGACGTTGTGGCCTTCATGGACGCGGTCGGTCTGACCTCCGCGGTTCTGGTGGGCTCTTCCAGCGGCGGCTACGTCGCCCAGCAGGTGGCCATCGACAGCCCCGACCGGGTGGCCGGGCTCGTCCTGGTCGGTTCACCGCGCAGCCTGCACGGCCGTCCCGCGTTCGCGGATGAGGTGGAGCGCCTCCAAGACCCGGTCAACCCGGCGTGGGTGCGGGAGTCCCTGACCTGGTTCCCGCGAGTGCACCACGTGCCGGACTGGTTCGTCGAGGCCCGGGTTCAAGACGGACTCCGCGTGCCGGCGCATGTCTGGCGTGACGCCCTGATGGGTCTCTTCACAGCACCACCACCTACTGACGTGGGAAGGATCGCCGCCCGCACCCTCATCATCTGGGGTGACCATGACGATCTCCTCCCGCGAGTGGACCAGCAGGCCATGGCTGCCGCCATCCCGGGCTCGCGGCTGGTCGTGTACGAGGACACCGGCCACTTGGTGGTGTGGGAGCAGCCGGAGCGGCTCGCCACTGACCTCACCGCCTTCATCAGCGGTCAGCAGTCAGCAACAGCGTCGAGCTGAGGGCATTCGCCAACTACCGGGTCTGCGACGACCGCGCGGCGGAAGGAGGTGCGCAAACGCCGCTTGCGAGAGCAGGCGTCGAGGACCCTCGTCGCGCGACTGCCGTGGCAGGTGCGCTTGGCCGAGCTTGCGGCAGCATGAGGGTATGAATCAACGCGAGGAGTTCATCACCTGGGTGCACTCGGTTCTCAGGGATGCGGAAGTGGCCGTTCACAGCGGTGACGCCGGGCCGCGCCGCGCCATCTGGTCCCGAAACAATCCGGTGACCGTGCTCGGGGCTTGGCGGAATGCCGTCGGACAGCAGGAGCTCGACGAGCTGTTCACCCATCTCGCGGACAGCTTCTCGGACTGCACGTCCTACGAGTTCGAGCTCCTCGAAGCCGAGGTGCTCGGGGACGCCGCCTACACCGTCGGCTTCGAGCACACGACGGCGTCGGTCAACGGGGTGCCGAGCAGTTACACCTTGCGGGCGACGCAGATCTATCGGCGGGAAGCCGCCGAGTGGAAGGTGGCCCACCGACACGGCAGCGCCCCTCCCGGTTGACCAGTTGAGTCCTCGGCAGGCTGTACCCAACGGAGGGAGGCCCCGCTGGGGCCACATCAACGGGGGGTGACCCGCTGGCGGGGGCTCGATTCAGTAGGGAGCGAGGAGCTGGTCGCGGCACGCCTCAGCGAACCAGGTTTCCCATTCTGCCGGTGACCAGCCCCGCCGGTCCACGAGTAGTAACCAGACGTCGGGGTGGTTGAGCGTCCAGAGCAGGTCAGTGGCGCGCTCGACGTCGAGGCCGGGTCGCAGGGCTCCCTTGCTTGCCAGGCTTACGACGATCGCGTGCTGGTTGGCCCAGAAGTCGGTCTGAATCAGTTCCCACAGCGCCGCGAGGTCAGCGTCGACGGAGGCGGCGTCTCGGATCACCTTGAGCATGGGTCCTATACGTGTCTTGACGACCCGGGAGTTCGCGGCTGTCATCGCCAGCTGCCGCTGTGGATCGGGCTCGGACCAGAGCGCCGTGTACCAGGGTCGTTCGGCGACAGGCGTGTCGTCGAGGTCGCCCTTAAGGGACAGGTCCCACACGGACCTGAGCAGACCGGACTTGTTGGCATAGGCGTTGTAGACAGTCTTGAGCGAGACGTTCGCGCGTGCCGCTATCGCGTCCATGGTTGTCGCCGGGTAACCCCGCTCGACAAAGAGGCCCCGAGCCGCTACGGCCAGTCCCAGGCGCCGCTCAGCTGCCTGACGTGCTCGCAGCGTGGAGTCGTAGCTCCGCGGGGTCTTGACTTCATCCACCACGAGCCACAGACTAGCCGCATTCGTTACTCACGCAGTGTAGCTAATCTGGGGAGGCGACCACATGACAACCGACACCGTCCAGCCCACCGCCCAACAGATCCGCCAGCGCGTCCACGCGATGTGGGGGGTGGTCGCCGAGTCGTGGGGTGAGCATGCCGACCATGTCGAGCAACGTTCCCAGGTGGTGACACGCCTGCTGATCGATGCTGTCGCGCCTGCTCCCGGCGATGAGGTGCTCGAGCTTGCCTGCGGTGCGGGTGGCCTGGGGTTGGCCATCGCCGACCGGGTCAGCCCCGGAGGACGCGTGATCCTCTCCGACGTTGCGCCTGAGATGGTGGCGATCGCCGCCGCGCGCGCTGCGCGACGAGACACAGCAGGTGCAGCAAGCCCAGAGATACATGCGCAGGTCGTCGACCTGGAGCAGATCGATCTGCCAGACGCCTCTTTTGACATCGTGCTCTGCCGCGAGGGACTCATGTTCGCGCTCGACCCCGCCCAGGCCGCGAACGAGATCGCCCGCGTCCTACGGCCCGGTGGACGAGTGGCAGTCGCCGTGTGGGGCCCGCGCAACCGCAATCCCTGGCTCGGGGTGCTCGCAGACGCGGTGCAGGAGCACACCGGCTCCCCTGTTCCCCCTCCCGGCGTCCCCGGTCCGTTCTCTCTGGGTACGGACGGTGCGCTCGCGAGCACGCTAGCCGGGGCCGGGCTCGAGCAGGTGGCCGTCGAGCAGGTGGCCGTGCCCACCCACGACCCATCATTCGAGGACTACTGGCAGCTGCGCACCGATCTGGCAGGGCCACTCAAGAGGCTCCTCGAAGGCATGCCCCAGCAGGATCGAGCCGCAATCCAGCAGACCGTCCGCGCGAGGTTGTCGCCGTACCAGACCTCAAATGGCCTCGAGATCCCTGGCCTGGCTTACATCGGCTTCGCCCGCCGAGCGCCCCACGCCCAGTAAGTGACCGCAGGCCCAGGTCCGGCACGGTTGATCTAACTCAGCTTGGCCCCGACTGTGTCGGTAACCTAAACGACCGAGTGCCGACGGGCCGGCGTTCGTGGGAGGGATAAGCCGGAACGGAGAACGGTGCTCATGAAAGGTCAACGTTTTCACGCTGCGGCGCCAGCACGGTTGCGCAGTGGCGCAAGCGCCGTGCTCCAAGTGACGACCTGGTCCAGCATCGTGTTGAGCGTGGGCAGGCTGTGATCGCTTGGCTTGAAGGCGCTGAAGTTCTCGAACTCGGTCTTCAGCGACAGGACCACCTGCTGTCGGACGTCAGCCATCTGTAGTTCCCCTGCGATCAGCCGCAGGTGCTCGACGGCTCGGGCCCCACCGGTGGCGCCGTAGGAGACGAATCCGACCGCCTTGTTGTTCCACTCGGCGTACAGGTAGTCGATCGCGTTCTTCACCACACCGGAGGTGCTGTGGTTGTACTCGGGGGTGACGATGACGAAGCCGTCGAACGAGGCGATCTTCGCCGCCCACCGCTTGGTGTGGTCGCCCTGGTACTGACCGAACGACGGAGGCGGCGGCTCGTCCAGGTGTGGGAGCGGGTAGTCGCGCAGGTCGAGGAGTTCGAAGCGCGCGTCGCGGCGGCGCGACGCCACCTCCAGCACCCAGCGGGCGACCTGTTCACCGTTGCGATTGGGGCGGGTACTGCCGAGGATGATCCCGATTCTCGTCACGGTTGGCTCTCCTTAAGTTGCTGCGTCAAGCAAGTGTATCTAGCACTTGCTTCGCAAAGCAAGTACTCTGGGCCCCATGAAGACGAGAGCCGCCCGAGCCCCAGCCGTGGCCCCCCTGAGCGTCGAGGAGGAGGTATTTCTGCGTGCGTGGTCTCGGGCGGCCTTGACCGTCCCTCGTGCCCTGGACGCGGACCTGCTGGTTGGCCAAGGCATGTCGCTGAGCGAGTACACCGCGTTGATGCATCTGTCCGAGGCATCCGGGCGAACCCTGAGGATGAGCGATCTGGCGTCGGCGTGTGCGCTCTCGCTCAGCGGCATGTCGCGGATCGTGGGGCGCTTGGAGACCCAGGGGCTGGTGAACCGGGAGCGATCCTCCTGCGACGGTCGTGGCTTGAGCGCCGTGCTCACGGAGGCTGGCCTGGGCCGGCTCCGGCGCGCGTGGCCCACTCACCTGGCGAGCGTGAGGCGGAACGTTATGGACCACCTGGGCAACCTCGACCTGCCCGCCGTCACCAACGCCTTGCAGAGCTTCGCCTCCGACAGCTCGATCGGGACACGCGCTGGAGGTTGAGCTGCCGATGCTTGGCCAAGCACTTGCCCTGCAACGCCGCAGCCAGCATCTGCCGGGCACCCTTTCGCAGCATCTAACGGGCTAAGGACGGAGCCGGTTGCCGCGATTGCCGAGGTCTGGCCAGATCGATGGCGAACCTTCGGTGTACGGCCGAACGGCCCTACGTCACGGACGAACGGTTACCGCTGGTGCATCAGAGCCTCGACGTCTGGCAACCGCTCGAAGGCCGTGAAAGTGCCCACCCCCGCTATCTCCTGGGCTGCCTGGAGGAAGCCGGCCCACGCGGTGCGTGCAAGCGTGCCGCCCACGCTGATCCGCCGGACTCCGAGTGCGGCTGCCTGTGCGACATCGATGAACGGGGCGTTGATCAGTAGGTTCACCGGCTTGGGAGACACCGCGTCGACGATTGCCGCAACGTGCTCGACGGTTCCTATCCGTGGGGCGTAGAGGCAGTCGGCACCGGCCTCGGCGTACGCGCACAGCCTGCGGATGGTCTCGTCGATGTCAGGACGACCGACGACGAACCCTTCGGATCGCCCGGTCAGAACGATCCCCGTACCGCTGTCATCGATGGCCTGGCGCGCGGCGGTAACCCGCTCTACCGCCAGCTCGAAGTCATGGAGTGGGGAGGACTCGTCGCCGGTGAAATCTTCGATCGAGAGGCCGGCGACCCCGGTGCCCGCGGCGAGTGTCACGTTCGCGTGAACCTGCTGTGGATCGTCCGCGTGGCCGCCCTGGAAGTCTGCGTTCACCGGGACGTCCACCGCGCCCGCCACCACCCGTAGGTGCTCGATCGTCTGATCCAGTTTCACCTCGTTGTCCGAGCGACCCATTGTCCAGGCGAAGCCGGCACTCGTCGTGGCGAGCGCCTTGAAGCCGAGCTGTTCCAGGGCGCGTGCGCTCCCGACGTCCCACGGGTTTGTCATCACGAAGCAACCGGAAGCGTGCAAGCGGTGGAACTCAGCGACCCGATCACTGAATGGGCTCATGCGACACCTCTCCGGTCAGGGGCCGGGGGTCCGTACTCTAAACCGAACTGAGGCAGCGGCGGCCAGCCGGCGTGGCGCGGCTCATCCGCAGCCGATCGGCCCGCCTCGGTCGAGGACGCGACCGGCCGGTGTCACGAACGTGTACCGGTACGAGGTCGGGCGCAGGGCGAGCCGGAGCACGCCGTGACGGTCGTCGATCACCCGGCGGCTCAGTGCGGCGTACGGAGGCGTCAAGCGGTTCAGCGGAACACCGCCGGTGCCGACGATGAACTGGCGGACACCGCGGGCGTTGGCTGCACCCGCCGGCCCACGGGGGGCGAACCGCTCGTAGTTGTGGTTGTGCCCGGTCAAGACGATGTCGGCATGATGACGGGCCAGCGCCTGCCACATGTCGCGCACGTGCTTGTTGCCGCCGTTGTCCGAGCTCGCCCACGGCGGGTGGTGGAAGTAGCCGAGGAGGCAGCTGCGGGGGTGGGCACGCAGATCACGCTTCAGCCACTCGAGCTGCTTCGAGCCGCGTTCGCAGCCCACCGCGTTGCAGAGTCCGTCGTTGCTGTTGAGCGCCACCATGTGCCAGCCCCGGATGCCGAAGCTGTAGTAGCCGGAGTGTCTCTGGTGCGCACGGTTGCCGAAGTACTGGTAGTACCCCCGTGCCCCGGGCGTGAGGTACTCGTGGTTGCCCAGAGCGGGCCGGGTGCGCCCCTTGAACGAGCCCCAAGTCTTGTCGTACTCGCGGGCGAACTCCGCGGCGGCACCACTCTCGTACTGGGTGTCGCCCAGCGTGAGCACCAGCGCCGGGTCGATCCGCCGCACCAACCCGGCCGTACGCCCGGCCGCGCAGCTGGGGGGCGCGCAGGCGGAGATGTCGCCTGCCGCGACCACGATCGCCGGGCCGCGGGCGGCGGGCACAGCTGCCTGGCCGGTCTCGCCGGGGCTTCCGGTGCCAGGCAGCTGCCCCGCCGCCTGGGGCGGCCCCGTCACCCCTTGGACGGCGACCCCAGCAGCCAAGACGACCAGCAGCACTAGGACAACAGCAGGAACGCGTCGCCGCTCATCGGATCTCGCCATGATCGCCCCGTCCCCGGCAGAGCCGCCAGGATGGCGCTCGTTGCCTGACCGGAACGTTGCTGTCGCCGCGGTATCACTGAAAGTAGCATGACAATTACGATTTGCTACCTTCGCCGGCGATGCTGAACCCAGCGGCACCCCGGGCTTGTTCCTCGTACACCTCGACATGGTCGACCCGCGCCGCGTCCGGGCCGACCCGTGCCCAGTCGACCACCTGCTCGACGGCGTCAGCGGGCCCCTCCAGCACGATCTGGACCGAGCCATCGTCGAGGTTGCGCACCGATCCGGAGGCGCCTGCCGCAGTCGCAACCTGTCGGCACGTATCGCGGAAGAACACCCCCTGCACGGCCCCGCGGACCACCAGCCGACGCCTGATCGGCGAGGTGGGAGGCGGCATCGACAAAGCATCGCAGAAGGAGGTGGGTTCGGTCGGCTGCCAGACGAAGGGGTGCTCGGCCTGCGAGAATGAACCCATGGAGACCTACGATTTCATCGCCAAGTACCGCCGCCTGTGGCACTTGGCACACGCGGACGCATGGCCGGGTCTCCAGCGTCATGGGCTCCTGAGCGCCGCCCAGCTGACCCATCTGCTCGGTGACAAGGATGTCGCGGCCCCGGGCACGCACCGCCCGGTCGCCGTGGCGCTGAACCACCCGGACCAGGGATCGGCGGTGCTGCGCGAGCAGGGCCCGCAGCACGTGGCCAAGCTGACCACCGCCCTGACCGACGACATGACCGTGGACAAGTGGCTGCGACTCATTGATGCGATGGCCTTCTTCTTCCCCAGTGAGAAGTCCATCGAGACGCTTCGCCGGGCGTACAAGGGCAGACCCGTCATCGTGCTGTCTGTCGACACCCGGAGCCTGGTCCGCGAGCACGAGCACTGGATCCGGTTGGCGTCCAGCAGCACGGGCTCCATGCTCTACCGCCCCGCCACGCGCGGTCCGGACACGTTCTTGAGCATCCGCCGCTTCGACCACTCCAAGAAGACCGTACGTGAGGTCGGGGTCGTCGAGGGCGTACCGGATCTCGAGGACCACCTCATGACCGCCGAGCGATGGGAACCCGACGGCAGCCGTCAGCCGCTGGGCTGACCTCTGACCGGCTGCTGTCCGGCCGTCAGGAGCTGATGTCGGCCGCGACGGCCTGCCGCTGAGGGATGACGCGTCGAGGCAGCACGTGCTGCCCGTTGCGGGTCACAACGGCACTTAGCCACACCGCCACCGCGCCGATGGCCACGCCGCCGACGGCGTCGATCAGGTAGTGCCAGCCGAGGTAGACCGTGGCCACCACTGTGACGGCCAGGAAAGCCCACAACCCCCACCGCCACACCGCGTGCAGGCCGGCCAGGTGCGCCACCAGACAGGCGGAGGTGAGAATGCCGACGTGCAGAGACGCGAACGCCGCGATGGTCTGTACCGAGCTCGTCGCGAACGGGTTCGCGATGGCTTCGAGTCGCTCGGCGTGCATGGTCTCCTGCAGGCTCGTCACCCAGGTGCGCGGCAGGTCCGCGAACTGCTCCGGCTCACGGTAGATCGGACCCAGGGTCGGCAGCGCGTAGTACGTCCCCACGCCGAGCACCCAGTCCACCGCGATGGCGGTGACGTACCACGACCCGAGCGCGATGTTGCGCGACCACACCATCGCCGCCGCCAGCGTCAGCGGGACGAAGACGATCCACGCCACATAGAAGAAGCTGAGCAGATGCGCAGCCGCCCCGGTGCCGAGCAGGTCGTGCAGCACGTCGGCCGGGTCGCGCCCGAATGCCAGCACGCGGTCGGCGCTGGCCACCGCGGCGTCGTCGACGCCGTCGCGTACGAAGGGCAGGAAGCTCTTGAGGTTCCGGAAGGCGGCGTAGGTGAGGTACCAGCTGCCGAGGCCGACGAGCACCAGCTGGAGCTGGCGGACCGGCCACCGCTCCCGCCACACCGCCACCAAGGCATTGCGCAGACCGCCGGCGGACCAGGCTCGCCGCACCGTCCGCGGCAGCACGTCGATGACGATCGCAAGGGCGATCACCGTCGGCAGCCAGACGTACGCCGGCCCGATGGCACCGTCGGGGTCGCGCAGCGGCAGGTGATGCACCTCGGCCACGACGTACGCCGCGGTGGCCAGCCCGAGGGCCAGCACGACCGCGAACCCGTACGCGCGCAGGACCATGGCCGGTCAGGTTACCCGTGGGCGGGGCGCGGTTCTGCGACCGAACGGTGACCGACACCCAGCACCACTAAGCGTAATCAGATAAATCCGGAGCGTCGCCTACACGGATCGCGGTCTCACCACCCGCGGGTGCCGGGCTCCCCCTTGAACGGTCCGGTGACCCGGTCGGTGATCCATCCGCCGTAGAACCCGCCCGCCTGCGGTCGTACGACCTCGTCGTCCACAGTGCACCGGTCGACCCTGCCCGGATAGACGGCGACCGTGTCCCGCAGCATCTCGAAGAGATGGGTCGGCCGAGGGTAGGTCCAGCCGGCGGCCGCGGCGCGGGTCTCGCCGCTCACCAGGTCGCAGTAGGCGGCCATGCCCTTCCACTCGCACCACGACCCGCCGGTCGCGGGTTGCAGCGTGCCAGCCGTGAAGTCGGCGGCGGGCACGTAGTAGGTCGGCGGGTGGCTGGTCTCCAGCACTCGCAGGCTGCTGGTCGATCGGGCCACCACCTGCCCGCCGAGCACGATCTCGACCGTCTCGTTGGACGGCTCCACCCGCGGGGGCCGCGGGTAGTCCCAGACCGACTCGGGGGTGCCGCTCGGCCCCCCCGCGGTCAACGGGATGCCTCGCGGCCGAGTCGACCGACGTCACTCAGCGGCTGTGTACGCCGCGTCCCCTGATCCGACATGACTCCCCAGTGGCGCTTCGCGAATGTGGTGGGCGGGCATGGCCGCGCTAGCCATGATGCTGCGGTGCCGGGCACGTTCACAAGCACCGCCGGGCCCGCTGCCGGCGTCGGCCGGGGCAGAATCAGCCGCATGGCTCACGACCCTGCATGCGAACTCGCCCACGGACACGGAGCGGTCGACGGGCAGGCCCCCGCTCTCGCGGTGGTGTTCGCGTCTGCGGTGGCCGAGCACCTGGTGCACTTCGCGCACCATCTGGGCTGGCGGTGCGTGCTGGTCGAACCCGAGCCACAACGGGTCGACGACCGACTGCACGCCGCCTGCGCCGAAGTGATCAGGGATGCGCGAGACGTGGACGGTTCTGACGTCGTGGTCAGCGACCATGACCGACCCGAGCTGGGTACGGTGCTGCGCGACGCGCTGGGCACCTCGGCCCGGTGGGTAGGGGTGATGGGCAGCCCGCGGCATCCGGCGCCGCACGTGCCGGCACTGCGTGACCTGGGTGTCTCGGACGACGACATCGCCCGGGTGCACCGACCGGTCGGGCTCGACATCGGCTCCCGTACGCCCGCCGAGATCGCCCTGTCGACCCTGGCCGGGCTGGTCGCCGACCGCAACGGCCGGCCGGGCGGCTTCACCTTCGATCAGCGGGCTGGACCGCGACGATGAGAGATCTCCGCCGCTCTGACAACAGGTCTGACTCATCGTCGGCCCCGTCTCCTCGATAGTCGATGTCCGACCCGACGCGGGCAGCCCCTGTCCCCCCGCGCCAGCAGCGCGAGCTGCTCGACCGTCTCGCTTCCCTGTCGCTGACAGATGCACACCGGCTCGGCCGGCGGCTCGAGTCCGTACGTGGGCAGCGTGATCCGCGCAAGCGCGCGACCGTGCTGCGGCAGCTCGGGCTGGACGTCGAGGCAGCCGAGCGACGCGCCGACCAGCGTGCCTCAGCCCAGCCGCATCTGGTCTACCCGCACGAGCTGCCGATCAGCCAGGCCCGCGACGAGATCCTCGACGCTCTGCGTAGCAACGCGGTGGTCGTGCTCGCTGGCGAAACCGGCTCCGGCAAGACCACCCAGCTGCCGAAGCTGCTCCTAGAGGTCGGCTGCGGTCGGCGCGGCTGGATCGGGCACACCCAGCCGCGGCGGATCGCCGCGCGCAGCGTGGCCGAACGGCTGGCCGAAGAGATGCGCACCGACGTCGGCAAGCAGGTCGGCTACGCGGTGCGGTTCACCGATCAGGTCGGAGACGACAGCCTCGTCAAGCTGATGACCGACGGCATCCTGGTAGCCGAGATCAGGCGCGACCCCCTGCTGCTGGGTTACGACGCCATCGTCATCGACGAGGCCCATGAGCGGAGCCTCAACATCGACTTCCTGCTCGGGTACCTGCGCGCACTGCTCCCCCGGCGCCCGGACCTGAAGGTCGCCATTTGCTCGGCGACCATCGACCCAGACCGGTTCGCCGAACACTTCGGCGGCGCACCGGTGCTGGAGGTCTCTGGGCGGACGTACCCGATCGAGATGCGCTACCGACCCGTGGTCGACCCCGAGGCGCCGGCCGGAGACCCGGCCGCAGACCCTGATCACGACACGGTTCAGGCGTTGTGCGAGGCCGTCGGAGAGGTCAGCGCCGAGGGGCCGGGCGACGTGCTGGTGTTCCTGTCCGGCGAGCGGGAGATCCGCGACGCCGCCGACGCGCTGGGCGAGTACTGGGCGGACAACCGAGCCAGCACCCTTCGGGCGCGGCGCGACCCGGTCGAGATCATCCCGCTGTACGGCCGGCTGTCGGCCGCCGAGCAGCACCGGGTGTTCGCACCGCACGACACCCGCCGGGTGGTGCTGGCGACCAACGTCGCCGAGACCTCGCTGACCGTGCCCGGCATCCGGTACGTCGTCGACACCGGCGCAGCACGAATCTCCCGCTACAGCCAGCGGCTCAAGGTGCAGCGGTTGCCGATCGAGGCTGTGTCGCAGGCGTCTGCCGACCAGCGCGCCGGTCGCTGCGGCCGCACGGAGGAAGGCATCTGTGTGCGGCTCTACTCGCGCGAGGACTACGACTCGCGCCCCCGGTTCACCGACCCGGAGATCCTGCGCACCAACCTGGCCTCCGTGGTCTTGCAGATGGCTTCGCTCGGTCTCGGCGAGATCGCGGACTTCGGCTTCCTCGACCCTCCTGACAAGCGGGCCGTACGTGACGGCGTCCAGCTGCTCGAAGAGCTCGGTGCGCTCACCCCCACCGGGACCGATCCAGCCGCCCGGCTCACCCAGATCGGACGCCGACTTGCGCGGCTGCCGCTCGACCCCCGCCTCGGCCGAATGGTGCTGGAGGCCGACCGGCTCGGCTGTGTGCGCGAGGTGGTGGTGGTTGCGGCGGCGCTCGCTATCCAGGACCCGCGCGAGCGACCGACCGACAGGCGACAGCAGGCCGACGCCGCGCACGCCCGGTTCCAGGACCCGGCGTCAGACCTGCTGACCTACCTTGCGCTGTGGCGCCACCTGCGTGCACGGCAACGCGACCTCAGCTCCAGCCGGTTCCGGCGCATGTGCCGCGAGGAGTTCCTGCACTACCTGCGCGTCCGCGAGTGGCAGGACCTGGTGGCGCAGCTGCGCCGGGTGCTGGGCGACCTCGACGTGACGATGTCGAGCAGCCCCGACGACCCCGACCGCATCCACCGGGCGCTGCTTGCCGGGCTGCTGTCACACGTCGGTCTGCGCCAGCCGGAGACGCGCGACTACCTCGCCGCGAGAGGTGCGCGGTTCGGGATCTTCCCCGGATCCGGCCTGGCCAGGGCGAGGCCCGACTGGGTGATGGCCGGTGAGCTGGTCGAGACCTCGCGGCTCTGGGGAAGACAGGTGGCCCGGATCGACCCCGCGTGGATCGAGCCGCTGGCCGGCCACCTGGTCAAGCGCTCGTACGCCGAGCCGCACTGGGAGCGAAACCGCGCCGCCGCCGTGGCGCTGGAGACGGTGACGCTGTACGGCGTCCCGATCGTCGCCGGCAGGCGCGTCAACCTGGGCCGCGTCGACCCCGCGACCGCGCGCGACCTGTTCATCCGGCACGCCCTGGTCGAGGGAGACTGGCAGACGCGTCACCACTTCCTGCACGCCAACCGGACCCTGCTGCGCGAGGTCGAGGAGCTGGAGGAACGCACCAGGCGCCGCGACATCGTCGTCGACGAGGACACGCTGGTGGCCTTCTACGACGAGCGCATCCCGGCACACGTCGTGTCCGGGCGTCATTTCGACACCTGGTGGAAGACCGAGCGCCAGCACCGGCCGAGCCTGCTGAGCTTCGAGTGGGACCTGCTCGTCCGCGCAGACGCAGCCGCGGTCGACCCCCGCGCCTACCCAGACACCTGGACTATCGCCGACACAACCCTGCCGCTGTCGTACGCGTTCGAGCCCGGCCAGAGCCACGACGGCGTGAGCGTCGATGTGCCCCTGAGCCTGTTGCCGCACGTACGCGCGGCCGACTTCGTCTGGGCTGTGCCGGGGCTGCGGCAGGACCTGGTCACGGCGCTCATCCGGTCACTGCCCAAGCCCCTGCGTCGTCAGCTGGTGCCGGCACCCGACCACGCGGCGAGGGTGCTGCCATGCCTCGCGCCGGACAACGAGCACGGCGGTCTGCTCGGCGCCCTGTCCGACGAGCTGCGCCGCGGCACCGGCGTCGTGGTCCCGGTCGACGCCTACGACCTGTCCCGGCTGCCGGAGCACCTGCGGCTGAAGTATCGGGTGGTCGACGACGACGGGCGCCAGGTCGCGACCGGCAGCGACCTCGACGCGCTACGAGGTCAGTTGCGAGGCCGGTTGCGGGACGCCCTCAGCGAGGCGGCCGGCGACCTGGAGCGCTCCGGGATGCGCGGCTTCGAGCTCGCAGAGCCGCTGCCTCGTACCGTCACCACGAGCCGGGGGGGCCACCCGGTCACGGGCTATCCGGCGCTGGTGGACGAGAGTGACACGGTCGGGGTCCGGGTGCTCGAGTCCGAGGCGGCACGTGACCTGGCGATGGCGCGCGGCACGGTGCGGCTGCTGCGCCTGACCGTTCCCTCGCCGGTGGCATCGGTGGCTCGTGGCCTGGACAACCGCACCAAGCTCGTGCTCGGGCACAACCCCTACGGCTCGGTGCCGGCGCTGCTGGCCGACTGCGCTGACAACGCGACAGGGCACCTGGTGGCCGGCCACGGGGGCCCGGCCTGGGACGCCGCGTCGTTCGCGCGGCTGCACGACGCCGTGCGGGCCGACCTGGTGCCCGCCACCGAGCACGTCGTGGGCATGGTGCAGCAAGTACTCGCAGACACCCACACCGCTCGGGTGCGCCTGGCCGACCTCACCGTGCCGTCGCTGCGGGTCGTGCGCGACGACATCGGCTGGCAGCTCGACGACCTTGTCGGCGCGGGTTTCGTGTCTGCCGCCGGATGGGATCGGCTCGCCGACCTCGTTCGCTATCTGCGCGGCGTGCTGGTGCGGCTCGACCGGCTCACCGATGATCCGCGCCGAGACCTGGCCGGGCTTGACGAGCTGCTCGCCGTGATCGGCGAGTACGAGCGGGCGCGCGAGGAGGTGCCGGAGGGGCGAGAGCCTCCGGTAGCGCTGGGTGAGGTGCGGTGGATGCTGGAGGAGCTGCGACTGTCGCTGTTCGCGCCCGGCGTGCGGGCCGCTCCCGGCGCCTCCGCCACCCGCATCCGCCGCCGCCTCGCGCCCAGTTGAGCGATTGTGCACCGGCGTGGCGTTGCCATACCCAAGCGTCGCGCTGACGAGTCGATACGTTGGGCGGCATGGCACCTACCAAGGACCAGCAGCGGACCGATCGCATCATCGGCGTGCTCGAGGAGGCGTTCGCCGACCTGATGGCGGCCGACCCGCACGCCTTCCGGCTGAAGTTCCGCAAGATGGCCGCCGACCCGTTCGCCTTCTACCGCGGCAGCGCCTGCCTGTTCTTCGCCGACCAGAACGAGCAGGACGACCCGTGGAACGACACCAAGACATCGCGAGTGTGGATCCACGGCGACCTGCACGCACGCAACTTCGGCACCTACATGAACTCTGACGGCGTCCTCGTCTTCGACATCAACGACTTCGACGAGGCGTACCTCGGTCCGTTCACCTGGGACCTGATGCGGTTCGTTGCCAGCCTCGGCCTGATCGGGCGGTCCAAGGCTTTCCCCGACGAGACCGTGCGCGAGCTGGCCAGGGGCTATCTGGACGCCTACGCCACCCAGGTTGCCCACTATGAGGACAGAGACGACGACGAGGACTTCGCTCTCCGGCTGGACAACACACACGGTGCGGTGCACCAAGCCCTGCTCACCGCCCGCGGATCGAGCCGCACCCAGCTGCTCGAGAAGACAACCGAGGTGGTCGACCACGAGCGGCGGTTCAGCGACTCGGCGACCGCCAGACGACTGGGCGCCGAGGAGCACTACCGGGTGATGCAGGCCTTCGAGGAGTACCTCGGCACCATCCCCAAGGACCGTCGCCACCGCCGCGGCATGTTCTACCGGGTGAAGGACATCGTCGGTCGCTCCGGCTTCGGGATCGGCAGCGCTGGCCTGCCCGCGTACAACCTCATCATCGAGGGCCCGAACCAGGCGCTGGAGAACGACATCATCTTGTCGATGAAGCAAGGCAACGTGCCGGCGCTGAGCAAGGTGCGCGGCGACGCCAAGGCGGACGCGTATTTCCAGCACGAGGGGCACCGCACGGTGCTGTCGCAGCGTGCGCTGCAGGTACACACCGACCCGTTCCTCGGCTGGTGCGCCATCGCAGACACCGGGTTCATCGTGGACGAGCTGTCGCCGTACGAGTCAGACCTCGACTGGGGTGACCTCACCGAGCCGGACGACGTCGCGCCGGTGCTGGCAGATCTCGGCCGCGCCACAGCGAAGATCCACTGCGCCTCCGACGAGGACAGCGACGAGAGCCTGATCACATTTCAGACTGAGACCGCGATCGCCAAGGTCGTGCGCGGGCGCAGCGGCGACATGATCGACGACCTGCTCGACCGCGGACTCGCCTACTCCGAACGGGCCGGCGCGGACCACGAGCTGTTCGTCGACGCCTTCCGGGAGAATCGGATCGCCGGGGTCAGCGCCACCTGAGCGGCGCGCCGGCCCTTGGGGCCGCCAAGACCTCAGTTGAAGTCATCAGGGACGGGGCCGATCCGGTTGCCGTCATCGAGCGCGCCGATGCTTCCCATGTCGGCGACCTCGAGCTCGAAGTCGAAGATGTTGAAGTTCTCCTCGATGCGGGCCGGGGTCACTGACTTGGGAAAGACGATGTTGCCGAGCTGGATGTGCCAGCGCAGCACCACCTGTGCGGGGGTACGACCGAGCCGCTCGGCGATCTCGGTGACCGTCGGGGAGTCGAGCTCGCTGCCCTGTCCGAGCGGAGCCCACGCCTCGGTCGCGATCCCGAGCTCCTTATGCGTCTGGCGCAGCTCGTGCTGGGTGAAGGTGGGGTGCAGCTCGACCTGGTTCACCGCCGGCGCCACCTCGGCGTCGTCCCGGAGCCGGTGCAGATGGTTGGGCTGGAAGTTGGACACACCGACGGCCTTTGCCCGGCCTTCGCGGTAGACGTGCTCCAGCGCCTGCCAGGTCTGCACGTACAAACCCCGTTCCGGCAGCGGCCAATGGATCAGGTACAGGTCGACGTGGTCGAGGCCGAGGAGCTGCAGGCTCTCGTCGAATGCCCGCAGGGCCTCGTCGCGGCCGTGGGCGTCGTTGTTCAGCTTGGTGGTCACGTAGATCTCGTCCCGGTCCAGCCCGGAGTCGCGGATCGCCTGGCCGACCTGACCCTCGTTGTCATACATCGCGGCGGTGTCGATGTGGCGGTACCCGACGCCGAACGCGTGCGCCACCGCCGCCGCGGTGTCTTCGGGCGGGATCTGGAACACGCCGAAGCCGAGCTGCGGGATCTCGGTGCCGCTGTTGAGCTTCACAGTGGGTACGGACACGCCTGTTCCTCCGGTCAATGGGTGCTGGTCGCCTACATCTTGCCCTGCCAGTGCCTTGCCTTCGAACCCGGCGCCCGTCGAGCGGAACCGGGCACGGCTCACTCGACGATGAGGCAGTCCGGTTGCCCCCGGCGACGGGAATGTCTCATGGCCTGTCCCCCCGAGTGACCAGCAGACATTAGGTTGGCGCGGTGCGACCTCCGCCCGGATCACG
>Ga0136622_10000409_pt1 | contig 17569 bp, 14 predicted proteins | sample AntDrymUQ4482106_2_FD_104803 | JGI IMG/M metagenome (GOLD analysis project Ga0136622, IMG submission 104803) | Polar desert sand microbial communities from Dry Valleys, Antarctica - metaG UQ448 (21.06) | ecosystem: Environmental > Terrestrial > Soil > Desert | place: Antarctica: Dry Valley...
CCGGGGTCGGACGACATTGCGGGTGGATGCCGTAGGTGAGAGGATGCGCGCGGGGTCGCATCGAAGGGGAGGAGATCTCAATGAAGTACCAGCGCTTACTTGCCTCGCTAGGGGTGCTTGTCGCAGCCCTCGTGCTGGCAAGTGCTGCGGCAGCGCAGACGGCAGGGGTCACTGTCGTCGCAAGTGGCCTCAACAACCCTCGCGGCCTCGTCCTCGGACCCAACGGCGAGCTCTTCGTCGCCGAGGTAGGGAATGGCGGGGCCGGGCCCTGTGCCGTCGCAAGCAATGGGAATACCGTCTGCTTTGGCCTCACCGGTGCGATTACGCGCATCAGTTCCGGCCGAGGCGGCTTTCCCTTCCAGGATCGGGTTGCGCGCGGACTGCCCTCGCTCGGTCTGGCGGACGGAACCGGCCACGCTGGGCCGCACGATGTGACACTCGGAGCCGGCGCAATCGACATCGCCATGGGCCTCGGCGGCAGCCCAGCCTTCCGAAGCCTGTTCGGCCCCGCAGCCGCGCTGCTCGGCCACGTCGTGAGGCTCGACCTCGAGGGAAGGCCCCGCTCGGTGGGTGACTTCGCAGCGGTGGAGGCGCTGTTGAATCCAGACGGCGCCGAGATCAACAGCAATCCCTACAGCCTGGTGTTCGTGCTCGGCGGCTACAACGTCGCGGACGCAGGCGCGAATGCCATCCTCCGAATCGAGCCGGACGGAACACCGCGGGTGGCCGCATTCTTCCCACCGCGACTCTTCCCGGCACCGTTTCCACCGAACCCGCTCATTCCGACCGAATCGGTGACGGACAGCATCGTGATCGGCCCCGACGGCGCCAACTACTACGGCGAGTTGACCGGCTTCCCGTTCCCGGTGGGCGCCGCCCGCGTCCACCGCCGGGCCCCGGGACCTGGCCAGCCGGTCACCGTGTTCGCGACCGGATTCACGAACATCATCGACATCGCCTTCGGACCGGACGGGAGCCTCTACGTGCTCGAGTTCGCGCGCAACGGACTGCTCGCCGGCCCGTTCAGCCGGCTCATCCGGGTCGCTCCGAACGGCACGCGCACAACCGTCCTCGACCAGGGTCTGATCGCGGCCAGCGGTCTCGCGATCGCATCCAACGGTGATATCTACATCTCGAACTTCGGCACGTCTCCGACGAACGGGCAGGTGCTGCTGCTTCGCGCCCCGAACACGGGGGACGTGGACAGCGGCGACCGCGACTAGAGCTCCACTCGTGCCCTCGCCGTTTCTCGCGGCGAGGGCACGAGCTCGACGTCGGGCTGATCCGCCGAGCTGCGACCTGGCTTGGCTAGCGTTCGCGTCGTGCTCCTTCGTTTCGGGCCGGCCCGCGTCCCTTCCCGCGAGAACCCGGAGGCCGCGATCGAGCTTCTGCTGGAACGCGGCTACTCCGCCTGCGAGATCGACTTCGAGGGCGGCTTCTGGATGGACTACCCCTGGGCCGAGCGCTTCGGCGAGCTCGCGCGCGAGGCGGGGATCGTCCTCTCCGTCCACGCCCCCATCGCCGGCTTCATGGGCCATCTCGACCGGGGCAAGAAGTTCAAGATGGCGATCGGGATGCTCGACCACTCGGCCGGCGTGGCGCTCGCCTGCGGCGCCGAGGTCGTCGTCTTCCACCCGGGCTTCCTGCTCGGCCGCGAGCGCGCGGACGCGATCGACGGGGTCGTCGAGCAGCTCGGCGAGCTCCGCGAACGGCTGGAGGGCAAGGGCCGCGGTGTGCCGTTCGGGATCGAGATCATGGGCCGGGTGCGCGAGCTGGGGACGGCCGAGGATGTCTTCGCGGTCGCCGCGCGGCTTCCCTGGGTCCGGCCGGTGCTCGACTTCGCGCACCTGCACGCCGTGACCGACGGCGGCTTCACCGGGGTGGATGCCTTCGCCGGCGTGCTCGAGGCGGCCGACGAGGTGCTCGAGCCCGGAGCGCCCTTCCACGTCCACTTCTCCGACATCGCCTTCGCGAACCGCAACGAGACGAAGCACCTGCCCTACGGGGAGGGAACGCTCCGGGCCGAGCCGCTACGCGAGGCGCTCGCGCGTTTCGAGCGCCCGGCCACAGTGATCACCGAGTCGCCGAACGAGGAGTCGCACCAGGCGATCCGGGCGGTACTCGCGACAACGATCCAGTCCGCTTGACCCGAACGGGGTCAAGACCCCCGCGGGCCAGCGAGCCTGGGAAATGCAGTTTGGCGGAGAAGCAGCTCGAGCTCCAAACTGGAAGAGACGACTGCTCGACGCTCTTCCGATCAATCGTCTAGCAGTTGGCCCCTCCGAGTGACAGGGAAGGCGCCCGCGATGAGTCCGACGGTCTCTGCGGGGTCAGCTCGGCCAGCCGCTGCTCGTAGAGAGACGCCTCGTCCTCGCGGCCGCGCTCGCGCAGAAACAGGATGATGGCTTCGAGCGGCTCCAGTTCGGCCTTGCGCAGGTCGGTCGTGCTCAGGATGTCGAGCGCCTCGCGGAGCAGAGCTTCAGCCTCTTCGTCGCGGCCCTGAGCGGCCCGCACTAGGCCGAGGGCCAGCCGCGTGGTCGACCTCGACCACATGTCCTCGGGACCGACGGTCTTGCGTGCCTGCAGGGCATAGCGCTCGGCTTCCTCGAGCTTTCCCTGGGCGAGCAGGATCTGCGCGAGCGTGCGCTGGCTCTCGACGATCGTGCCGCGATCCTCGAGCGGCTTCAGCAGCCGGATGGACTCGCGCAGGAGCGCCTCCGCCCGCACGAGATCGCCGCGCTTCAGCCTGACGAAACCGAGCCAGTTGATCATCCGCGCGAGGTGGGCGGTCGAGCCGGCCTCCTCGAAGAACGACCGTCCCTGCTCCAGGCGGCGCTCGGCCTCGTCGAGGTCACCGTCCCTGAGGGCCTGCTCGGCATGCACACGAAGCGCCCAGCCGCGAGCGGTCGGACTCCCGCTCTCCTCCGCGAGCTCGATCGCCCGCTCCTGCAGCTCGACGGCACGGTCGTCCTCGAGCCTCGCCTGGTACACGGCGACCAGCTCGACGGTACTGGCGCTCTCGAGATCCTTGCGCCCCATCCCCTGGGCGAGCTCGAGCGCCTCGAGAGCATACCGCTCCGCGCTCGAGAGATCGCCCTCCCACCAGCCGATCGACCCCATCAGCTCGAGCGCGTCGTAGCGCGCCTCCTCGTCGTCCTCGGGGACAACGGCAAGCGCGCGGCTGCCGAGCTCCCGTGCGCCCGCCGCATCGGCGCCGCTCCCGAGTGTGATGTCGCCAAGAGCGGTAAGCGCCCTTCCCTCCAGGCGGTGATCGCCGGCTTCGCTCGCTGCGAGCCTCACCAGCTCCATCTCGATCGAGACCGCGGGCATGTCGGAGAGCCGCCAGGCGGCGCGCGCGGCTTCGTAGCGGCGCTCGAGCGTGGGCTCGAGCTCCACCGCACGGAGGAGCAGCCTGCGGCCCGACGCGTTGGCTTCCCGGGCGAGGGCACGCCGGCCGGCAGCTTCGAGCGCGGCGGCCGCCTCGCGCACGAGCTCGGGCGGCACCCTTCCCTCGAGCTCGGCGGTCAGCGCCGCCGCCTGGTCGAGGTGGTACGCGCGGATCTCGAGCAGCTCCTCTCCGGCTCGCTCGCGGAGCCATTCGGCGAAGCGTCCGTGCAGCTCGGCTCGGGCGGATTTCGACAGGCCGCCGTAGGCCACCTCGCGGATGAGGACGTGCTTGAAGCGGAACGCCTGCTCGCCCGAGATCGTGGATCGCGTCTCGCGCACGATGAAGTCGCGGAGCACGAGCTCGTCGAGGCACGCCTCGACCGGCGCCTCGTCGGCGGTGAGGTACGCGAGCGCGCCGGCCCAGAACACGCGTCCGACCACCGAGGCGCGCTGGAGCAGGGCACGCTCGGGGAGGCGAAGGCGATCGATCCGCGCCGCAATCAGCGCCTGCACGGTGTCGGGGATCCCCGCGCGGCCGTCGCCATTGCCCTCGGCCACCATGCGGATCGTCTCCTCCAGGAAGAGGGGGTTGCCCTCCGTTTTGTCCAGAAGGGCCGTGCGCAGGTCAGGCTCGAGCGACTCCTCCGCGAGCAGGGCGTCCACGAGCTCCTCGCTCTCGGCGCGTCGTAGCGGCTCGAGCTCGATCGAGGTCGCGCGCACACGTCCTCCACCCCAGCCCTCGAGGACGTCGAGGAGCTCGGGACGCGCGAGGCAAAGGAGCAGGAGTGGCGCTTCGCGAACCCAGGCGGCGAGGTGCTGGATCAGCTCGAGGAGCGGCTCCTCAGCCCAGTGGATGTCCTCGAAGACGAGCACGAGCGGCTGCGCGAGCGCGAGTTGCTCGGCCCACTCGCGTGCCGCCCAGGCGATCTCGGGCTGGCCGCGCTCGCCCTCGACCGCCTCGAGCACGCCGGCCGCGAGGCCGAGCAGGTCCGCGACGGCCTCGTCCTCGCAGCACACGAGCAGCTTCTCGTGCGCCTCCTCGACGGGGTCGTCGTCGGAGATGCCCGCCGCCGACTTCACCATCTCTGCCAGCGGCCAGTACGTGATCCCCTCGCCGTAGGGGAGGCAGCGGCCGGCGAGAACCGTCGCGCCTTCGAGGCCGGCGACGAAGTCGCGGGCGAGCCGACTCTTCCCCACGCCCGGCTCGCCGAAGACCGTGAACAGGTGAGCCCGACGATCGCGAACCGTTCGCTCGAAGGTGTTCTCGAGCAGCTCGAGCTCGGAGTCGCGTCCGATGAGCGGCGCCGACAAGCTCCCGAGGGCCCGACCGCCCGCGCGGGGGCCGAGTGCGCGCCACACATGCAGCGGCTCAGCCCGGCCGCGGAACTCGCGCGTTCCCGCCGGCTCGAGCTCGATCGAGCCGGCGGCGAGGCGCCACGCTCCCGGGCCGACGAGGATCTCGCCGGGGGCGGCCGCCGCCTGAAGGCGCGCCGCGAGCGTCACCGCCTCGCCCGTTGCGAAGGTGGAGTCGGTCTCGTCCGCGACCACCTCGCCCGCCTCGACGCCGACGCGGGCCTCGAGCTCCAGATCCTTCACCGCTTCCAGGACGGCGAACGCCGCTCGCAGGGCGCGCTCGGCGTCGTCCTCGTGCGCGCGCGGGATGCCGAAGGCGGCCATGACGGCGTCGCCGATGAACTTCTCGACCGTTCCTCCGTGCAGCTCGATGCAGTGCGAGGCGCGCTCGAAGAAGCGCGTGACCCGCCGGCGGACGATCTCCGGATCGCTCGTCGCGACTAGCCCCGAGGAGTCCACGAGATCGACGAAGAGGACGGTGGCGAGCTTGCGCTCCATTCCTCGAATTGTAGGTGTCGGGGCCGTCGTTCGACCGTGCCGAAGGGCTCTGGCTCAGCTGCCGTTCGATCGTGACCGAACGTCCGGCTCGCGGTGAAGCGCGACGGCGGCGACGACGAGCGCAACCCCGAAGGCCTCGGTGCGCGTCGGGATCTGAGCGAGAACGACGATTCCGATCACGGTCGCGGTCGCCGGCAGGAGTGACACCAGCAACGCGTAGCCGGCACGGCTGAGCCGCGCCATGGCGAGCTGGTCGAAGACGTAGGGGACAACCGAGGAGGCGACGCCGACGCCGAAACCGGCCGCGAGCGCGACCGGATCGACGAGGGCCTTTGCCGCGCCCACGCCGCCGAGCGGCGTGACGACGACCGTCGCAACGAGCATCGCCGCGGCCAGGCCGTCGATGCGCGGGAGCGCCGCCGCCCTCGCGAGCCTGTGGGCGAGCACGATGTACGCCGCGAAGAGGATCGCGTTGGCGAACGCGAACGCGACGCCGAGGGTCTCCCCTTCGAGGCGCAAGTCGAGCAGCGCGTACACGCCGACGACTGCGAGTCCGAGCGCGACGAGGTTCGGCCACGAGCGCATCCCCAGCGCGGCGAGCACGATCACCGGCAGGAACTCGATCGCGGCGACAGTCCCGAGCGGCAGCCGGTCGATCGCGAGGTAGAAGCAGGCGTTCATCACGGCGAGAACGGCGCCGAGCGAGAGGACGAGCCTCCGCACGTCTCCGCCGCAGCCGCGCAGTGCGCGCCACGGCCGCCGCCACGCCGCGAAGATGATCCCGGCGCTCGCGATGCGCAGCCACGCCACACCGAGCGGGTCGACCCGGGCGAAGAGCAGGACGGCGAAGGAAGGACCCAGGTAGTGGAAGATCGCGCTGACCACGAAGAACGCCTGGGGCGGCGCCGCGTCGACGAGGGAAACGCCGCGCCGCGGAGGTGTGTCGGGTACCGTCGCACCGATGATTCCTCTATCTTCGAGGGCAAATCGCGCTGCTGGAAGAGCCGATCGACGGAACTAGGGCCCTTGACGCCTCGGAAACCACGCCTGCGGGATGCGAACGCCTACGAAGCGAAGCTACTTGATCCGGTGAATCTCCGAATCCTGGCCGAGCTCAGCGAGGACGCGCGCCTCGGGATGGCCGAGCTCGGCCGCCGAATCGGCCTTTCTGCGCCGGCGGTCGCCGAGCGAGTGCAGCGGCTGGAGCGGGCAGGAGTCATCGCCGGGTACCACGCCCAGCTCGACCCGCAAGCGCTCGGGTATTCCGTCTCGGCCGTCGTACGGATCCGACCTGCTCCCGGACAGCTCCAGCGCATACCGGAGATCGCCCGCGAGACGCCCGAGGTGACGGAGTGCTACCGCATCACCGGCGAGGACTGCTACCTCTTCCGTCTCCACCTGCGCTCGATCGACGAACTCGAGGACCTGCTCGACCGGTTCACGCCCTACGGCCTCACGACGACGTCGATCATCCACTCGACGCCGGTCCCTCGACGAGGGCCGCCGCTCCAGCGGGAGCCTGGCTCATGACGTCGAGCCGCTCCTAGAGAGTCATCGGACGAGTTCGTCGCTTGACGCCCCCGCTCGGCCTGACCCCGGCCGTCCGAGTAACAGCCTGTACCTCGGAGGGACTCGTCTCCGGCCCGACTACCGAACGAAGTCGCCGCCCTGATGGGCGTACGCCTCCCCCACGCCGGCCACCTCCTCGGCATAGACCTCCGCGTCGTCCTGGGGGTGGTAGCCGAGCCGCACCCCGGCCTCACCGCTCCACCAGGCGCGCGTGTTCGCCGACACGCCGTACACGATCTCGAAGCTCAACGGCGCCGCGAGGCACGCCGCGAACAGCGAGACGGCGTCCCGGTGGCTCAGCCACGTGCTCAGGTCGCGCACCTCCTCCGGCCTCTCCTTGAAGGAACCGATCCGGAGACACACCACCTCGAGCCCGTGCTTGTCGGCATACAGCCGGCCCAGGCTCTCACCGAAGCTCTTGCTGACGCCGTAGAGGGAGTCCGGCCGAACGGGCGTGTCTGGACCGACCTCCTCGCCGACCGCCGTGAAGCCGGTGACGTGGTTGGTGCTCGCGAAGACGATGCGGCGCGCACCCCCGCGGCGGGCGGCCTCGAAGACGTTGGAGGTGCCGACGATGTTCGCCTCGAGGATCCGCTCCCACCTGTCCTCCGTGGGAATGCCGGCAAGGTGCACGACACCTTCGACGCCCGCGAGCGCCGCAGCGGTGGCCTCGAGATCCCGGACGTCGACGATACGAGCGTCCTCGCCCTCGTCCTCGAGCTCGATCGGAGTCAGGTCGAGGAGGACGAGCCGCCTACCGGGCATGCGCAACCCGCGCCGCAGCACCGAGCCGATGCGGCCGGCGGCGCCCGTGATGGCGAGCGTTCGCACCGGAGCACTGTCGCAGAGACGGGGGCGGGGCTCGCTACCATCCCGGCCGTGCTGAGCCCCGCCGTCTTCAAGGCGTACGACGTGCGCGGCCTCTACGGCTCGGAGCTCGACGAGGAGGGCGCCTACGCCATCGGCCGCGCCTACGCCGAGCAGTTCGAGCCGCGCCGGATCGCCGTCGGGCGAGACATGCGCTCCTCCTCGCCAGCGATGGCGCGCGCGCTGATCGACGGCGCCGCAGACGCGGGGGTCGACGTTCTCGACATCGGGCTCGTCGGCACCGAGATGCTCTACTTCGCGGTCGGCGAGCTGGGCCTGGACGGCGGCGTTTGCGTGACGGCCTCGCACAACCCGAAGGAGTACACGGGCATGAAGATCGTCCGCCGCGGCGCGCTCCCGGTCGGCGGCGACTCCGGGCTGCTCGAGATCCGCGAGCGCGCCGAGCGCGGCTTCGGCCCGTCCCAGCGGCGCGGCAACGTCCGGGAGGAGGACGTCTGGCCGGGGTGGGTCGAGCGCGTGCTCTCGTTCGTGGAACCGGCAGCCCTTCGTCCGCTCCGCGTCGTGGTCGACGCCGCCAACGGGATGGCCGGGGCGATGCTGGCCCCCGTGCTCGAGCGCCTGCCGATCGACGCGGTGCGCTGCTACTTCGAGCCCGATGGAACCTTTCCGAACCACGAGCCGAACCCGCTCCTGCCCGAGAACCGTCAGTTCATCATGCGCAGGACGCTCGAGGAGGGCGCCGATCTGGGCGTTGCCTTCGACGGCGATGCAGACCGCTGCTTCTTCGTCGACGACACCGGGGAGTTCGTGCCGGGTGACTTCGCGACCGCGTTGCTGGCGGAGTCGGTTCTCGCCAAGGAGCCAGGTGCCAAGGTCATCTACGACGTGCGGGCGAGCTGGGCGGTGCCCGAGACGATCACGGCCGGCGGGGGCACGCCGCTCATGAACCGCGTGGGCCACGCGTTCATCAAGCACCGGATGCGCAAGGAGGGGGCGGCCTTCGGCGGCGAGGTCTCGGGGCACTACTACTTCCGCGACTTCTCGCAGGCCGACTCGGGCGTCGTGCCCTTCCTGCTCATGCTCGAGCTCGTGTCGCGCAAGGGCCGGAAGCTGTCGGAGATCCTCGCTCCCTTCCGCACCCGCTACTTCCTGACCGGAGAGCTCAACACCCCCGTCCGGGACGTCCCCCTGAAGCTGCAGGAACTGAAAGAGCGCTTCGGGCGCGAGGGAGAGGTCAGCCACCTCGACGGGGTGTCGGTGACGGCCGCCGACTGGCACATGAACGTCCGCCCCTCGAACACCGAGCCGCTGCTTCGCCTGAACCTCGAGGCGCGCTCGGCCGAGCTGATGGAGCGCAAGCGCGACGAGGTGCTCGCCGTCATCCGGGCGTGAGCGAGAAGGGAGGCCTGCCGATCCTCGACCTCGCGTCGCGCGAGGACTGGGAGGCGTGGCTCGCCGAGCAGCACGCGAGTTCCGACGGGATCTGGCTCAGGATCGCGCGGAAGGGCTCAACCGAAGAGAGCCCGTCCAAGGCCGACGCGCTCGAGGTGGCGCTCCTCTACGGCTGGATCGACGGCCAGAGCCGCTCGCTCGACACGGAGTTCTGGCTGCAGAAGTTCACGCCGCGTAGGGCGAGGAGCATGTGGTCGAAGATCAATCGGGCGAAGGCGACGGAGCTCATCGCGCAGGGCCGGATGCAGCCCGCCGGCCTGCGCGAGGTGGAGCGGGCGCAGGCCGACGGCCGCTGGGACGCCGCCTACGACGCCCCGAGCAGCGCGACCGTTCCGGAGGATCTGCAGCGCGAGCTCGACGGCAACGAGGGGGCGCGGGCGTTCTTCTCGGGCCTCGACCGTCAGAATCGCTACGCGATCCTGCACCGGATCCAGACCGCCAAGCGCCCCGAGACTCGGGCGCGGCGCATCGCGCAGTTCGTGGCGCTGTTGGCGGAGGGGAAGAAGCTCTACCCGTAGAGGCAGTCTCGCGGCGAGCGGCAGCAACTCGTCGGGACGTCGAGGCGAGGGAGAACCAGCCGGTTCCCTCCTCGCCTCGCACCGGCGACGAACTCCGAGTCTGTCATGGGTGTGCCACAAATTGTGCTACGATCTCGCCGTGGCTTCGCGAACCGTCAGAGCACGTCTCGACCCGCAGTCAGAGGCCGACTTGACGCTGTTGCTCCGCGACGGGGGAACCGAATCGGACGCGGTCCGATTGGCTCTCGCCGAGGCCGCGAACCGCCGGCGCCGACGGTCAACGCTCCGAGCCGAGGTGGCCCGTCTGGCGGCCGACCCCCATGATCGCCGGGCGCGCGAGGAGGCGCTGAGCGACCTCGACGGGCTCGAGGCTCCGTGGCCGGACTGACCCGAGGATCTCTCTGTAGCGTCAGACTCGGTCGCACCGCCGGACGCGAGCAGTCAGGTCGACGCTTCGCCGTCATCATCCAGAGTGACGACCTCTGGCTGCTCAACACAATCGTCGTCGTTCCGACCTCGACGTCGGCGCGTGCGGCGACGTTTCGCCCCGAGATCGTGGTCGCAGCGCAGCGAACCCGAGTGCTGTGCGAACAGATCCGAACCATCGACGCCCGGCGCATCGGAGACACCGTCGGCATGCTCTCGACCGACGAGCTCAGCAGGATTGAGGACGCGTTGGAGGTCGTCCTCGAGCTCTAGGCCGTTTTGGGACGGCTCGCCCACGTCGGCTGCGGCGCGATGCGTTGATGATCGCCAGAGTTCCCGCGGCCCTATGCGAACAGGGCTTTGAGCTACGGGCAGGCTCGAGTTCGTGGCGATGCTGGAGGACGGGACGGAGCTCTACCCGTAGAGGGCAGGTGTCGTGGCGACCGGCAGCAACTCGTCGGGACGCTCGAGACGGAAATAGAGGCTGCGAGCGATGTGCTTGCGGTTGATCCGCTCGACACGGTCGTCTCCCGGCTCGAGCGCCCGAGCAACCTCCGGAAGGGAGAGCTTGCCGAGCTCCACGGCAGCGGCCAGGGGAATCGCGATCCGCTCGTCCTCCTCGGCCCCGAAGACCTCTGCGCTTCGCGACGGCAGCGAGCACAGAGCATCGAGAACCAGCCGGCTCTCCGTCGCCGCCGCGTAGCGCGAGCTGACACACTCCCCGAGCGCGTCGGCGACGTGCGCGGCGGCGTGGGCCCAGCCCTTGCCGGGGACGAAGCCGCGCAGATCGCGCTCGGAGGCAGCGTATTCGAGCGTGGCCGCCAGCACCTGCGAGAACTCCTCGTCTGTCAGGTAAGGAGTGCGGTTGTCCACGGCAAGTGCCAGGGCGATGACGAGGACGGCAAAGCTCCGCGCGAAGACATTGTCCGTTCCCTCCTCGCCCAGGCCGCGCCGGATGCCGTCTTCGGAGCGGGCAAAGGCGAGCAGCGAGCGCAGCTCGCTCGGCACGAGCAGATCCCGCTCGTAGACCCAGTCGGAGAGGAGCCCGAACGCGAGCACGTCACGCAGCCTCGGATCAGGTGAAGCCAGGAACGGCAGGATCTCCCGAAGCGTCGGCCACACCTCGGGCGGAGGCTCGTTCGCCGCGGCTCTCGCCAGCGCTTCCGCATCCACGCGCACAGATGCTCGCACGGCGGCGATTAGCATGCGGCCGGTGATCCTCGAGCGCGGCCGTCCCACCTCGCGCAAGCCGCCCTTCAAGTTCTCGGCGTTCACGCGCGTCGACTTCTCCGACACCGACGCGCAGGGGATCGTCTACTACGGCCGCTACCTGCCCTACTTCGACCTCGCCCGCGTGGAGTACCTGCGTGCTCTCGGCCTGCTCGCGCGGCAGGTGGGAGATCCCGAGTTCGTGATGCGCGCCTCGTCGGTCGAGTACTTCGCGCCCGCGCGCTTCGACGACCCGATCGAGATCTTTACGCGCCACAGCCGGCTCGGCCGCACGAGCGCGACCTGGGAGTTCGCGGCGTACGACGGCGACGACGTGCTGATGGTGACCGCGCAGCAGGTGCTCGTCCTCGTCGACCTCGCGAAGCGGCGGCCCACGCCCGTGCCCACGAGCTACCGCGAGCCTGTCCTGACGTTCGAGGGGGCCGACTGCGCGGCCGCTGCCGCGTTGTGACCACCGAGCAAAAGCGACGAGGGGCGCTCGAGGCGCTCGACCGGGTCCTCAACCGCGGTGGGGATGCGGACGACGTGCTGCGAGAGATCCTCGTCGTGCTCTCCGGGCTCTTTCCCTATGTCGGGGTCACCTTCGTGGAGGACGGGGAGCTCGTGGCCGGGCCGTCGCTCGGCAGCCGTGAGGAGGACGTCTCCACCTTCCCGGTCGAGTTCAACGGAGTGCGCGTCGGCGCGCTCGAGGCCTCGCCGCCCGTCCAAGCAGAGGATCGCCCCTTCCTCGAGCGCGTCGCCCTGCTCATCTCGCCCTACTGCCTCGTCGGCTGGGACACCGGCGGAGAGCGTTGGACGCCGTAGAACGAGGGGGAGGCGTTCACTGGTCGGCCAGGACTTCCGAGCGACCACGTGCAGAGCCGCGCGCCCGCCCATCGGGAGAGCTCCGATGAGCGGGCGGCGCAGCTCTTGCAGCCCCTCCCCCTACGTCACGTTGTAGTCGGATCCGGGACGATTGCCATCCCTCCTTCGAGGGAGGGGGTGCGGGTTCATGATCCCTCAGAGGGGTGAAGTGAGTGCCCCCAGAAGTACGGTCGGCCGTACGAACCCTCCCTGCGTCCGTCGCGGACGGCCGGCCGCCCGACCGTGACCGTACTTCCGGCGGTGGTACTACGACGGCGTCACGCGGTAGGCGTCGAAGACAGCCTCCACGTTCCGCAGCGAGGTCAGGAGCGCCCGGAGCCCCTTCACGTCGCCCACTTCGGCCGTGTACCAGTTCTTTGCGAGCTGATCCTCCACCGTGCCCCCGTAGGAGACGATGTTGGCGCCGTGCTCGGCGAAGGTGCGCGCGACGTCCTCGAGCAGGCGCGGGCGGTCCCAGGCGTCGACGGCGACCTGGACGCGGAAGCTCTGCGAGGAGCCACCGTCCCAGTCCACGTCGGTGAACCGCTCCGGGTTGCGCTTGAGCGCGCGCACGTTCGGACAGTCGTCGCGGTGGATCGTGATCCCCTTGCCGAGCGAGATGTACCCCACGATGTCGTCGCCGGGCACCGGCGTGCAGCACTTGGCGAGACGCACGAGCACGTCCTCGATGCCCTCCACGTTGATGCCGAAGGAGTCACTGCCGGCGGTCTCGCGCGCCTTCGGCGCCTTGAGCGGCACCGTCTCCTCCTCGGCCACCTGCTCGGTCTTCAGGCGCTGCAGCACCTTGTTGACGATCACGCCGGAGGTGAGCTTGCCCGCGCCGAGAGCGAGGTAGAAGTCCTCAGCCTTCTTGAACCCGAAATCGCGGATCACCTGCGCGAGGAGCGCTGAGCCGGCGAGCTTCCGGTAGGGCAGGTTCTGCGCCTTCAGCGCCGCCTCGAGCGTCTCGCGGCCCTTCTGCTCGGTCTCCTCCCGGGTCTCCCGCGAGTACCACTGCCGGATTTTGTTGCGGGCGCGCGACGAGGCAGCGAGCGAGAGCCAGTCCCGGGAAGGCCCACGGCCCGTTTTCGTGGTCAGGATCTCGACGAAATCGCCGTTCTTGAGCCGGTAGTGGAGCGGCACGATCCTCCCGTTCACCTTCGCGCCGACCGTCCGGTGGCCGACGTCGGTGTGGACGGCGTAGGCGAAGTCGATCGGCGTCGCCCCTGCAGGAAGGGTCTTCACGGCTCCCTTCGGCGTGAAGACGTAGACCTCGTCGTCGAAGAGGTCGGTGCGGAAGGCCTTCATGAACTCGCTCGGGTCTGCCTCCTGCTGCTGGGTGTCCATCAGCTGGCGCACCCACGTGAGCCACTCGTCGTCCGGCCCGCTCTTCGTGCGGCCGGTCTTGTAGTGCCAGTGGGCGGCGATCCCGAGCTGCGCGGTCTCATGCATCTCACGCGTCCTCACCTGAATCTCGAGCGGCCGCCCCTCCGGTCCGATCACCGTCGTGTGCAGCGAGCGGTAGCGGTTGAGCTTCGGCATCGCGATGAAGTCCTTGAACCGGCCGGGCATCGGCTTCCAGAGCGAGTGGATGAGGCCGAGCGCGCCGTAGCAGTCGCGTGTGCCTTCCTCGCCCGAGCGCTCGACGATGACCCGCATGGCGGTCAGGTCGTAGATCTCGTTGAACTCCCGGCCCTTCTTGGCCATCTTGTCGAAGATCGAGTAGAAGTGCTTCGCGCGCCCGGAGATGTGCGCCGGGATGTCGACCTTGTCGAGCTCTGCCTTCAGGACGGCTCCGGCCTCGCGGACGTGAGACTCGCGGTCGGCGCGCCGCTCGTTCACCATCGCCTTGATCTCGGCGAACTTGCGCGGGTGGAGCGTCTCGAAGGCGAGATCCTCGAGTTCCCACTTGAGCGTGTGGATCCCTAGCCGGTGCGCGAGCGGCGCGTACACCTCGAGCGCTTCCTTGGACTTCTGGATCTGCTTCTGCTTGCCGAGATACTCGATCGTGCGCAGGTTGTGCAGCCGGTCGGGCAGCTTGATCAGGATGACCCGGACGTCCTCGGCCATCGCGACGATCATCTTCCGGTAGTTCTCGGCCTCGGCCTGCTCGCGGGTCTGGAAATGGATCCGCGTCAGCTTCGTCACGCCCTCGACGAGATGCGCGATCTCGTCGCCGAACTCGGCGCGCAGGTCGTCGGAGTCGACATCGGTGTCCTCGACGACGTCGTGGAGGAGCGCGGCGGCGACCGTCTGCTCGTCGAGCCGGAGCTCCGCGCAGATCTGGGCGACGGCGAGCGGGTGGCAGATGAAGTCCTGGCCCGAGCGGCGAACCTGGCCCTCGTGTGCCTTCGCCGCGACGCGGTAGGCGCGCTGAATCAGATCGCGGTCGACGGCCGGGTTGTAGGCCTCGACCGACTCGAGCAGCGCGTCGAGAACGTGGCCGTGGCGCTCGGCTGCTTCGACGATTGCCATACTCCCAAGTGTACTCCGGGCTCCACGCCGCTACCCCCCGCCGGGGGTGGCGGGAAGGAGGCTCCCAGCCGATGGGGAACCTGTGGCGAGCATGCGGAGATCCGAACGTCGCAAACGCCGCCAGGCAGCCAAGCTCGCCCGACTGCTTGCGGGCCTCGAGGTGGTCGCCTCCGAAGGCAGGCTGCCTCGGCCGAAGCGCACGCGGCTCTCGCTCGGCCGGGCCTGAACCCAGGCGTTTAACGCCCTCAGGGCCGGACAGAAGCGACTTTTCTCTGTCCAACCTCTGGGGGTCCTTCATGCACGTTCGCAAGCGCCCGCGTGGCCGCTTCCTTGTCCTTGCCGTTGTCGCCGCGACGGGTTGGCGATCAGCGCCGGAGCGCGCGCAGCCTCGCGTTTCGGGCCGGCTCAGATTCCGCCGAGCGAGCGTCTCGACGCGTCGGCGCGGCGCGTCGTCCAGCAGTTCCTGAACTACGGACCGCTGCCGCTCCCGTCGCTCACGCCGCGGGAGGCCCGCGAGCAGGCGGCGATCATGAATGCAGCGCAGGAGGTGGCTTCGAAACGCGGCCGGCCGACGGTCGAGCCCGTCGGCAGCATCCGCCACATCCGGATCCCGGGCTCGGGCGGTCCGCTGCTCGCCCGCGTCTACACGCCTCGTGACGCCGGGCCCTTCCCGTGCTCGTCTACTTCCACGGCGGCGGCTGGGTGATCGGCAATCTCGACGCCTACGACGCCTACGACGCCTACGACGCCTCGGCGCGTGCGCTCACGAACGCGGCGCGGCACGTCGTCGTCTCGGTCGCCTATCGGCAGGCACCCGAGTTCAAGTTCCCCGCGGCAGCCAACGACGCGTACTCCGCAAGTCAGTGGGTGATGCGAAACGCGCGCTCGGTCGGCGGCATCCCGGGACGCGTCAGCGTCGGCGGCGAGAGCGCCGGCGGGAACCTCGCCACCGTCGCGGCTCTGATGGCGCGCGACCGCGGTGGGCGCATGCGCGTGCACCAGCTGCTCGTCTACCCGGTCACGAACTACGCCTTCAACACGCCGTCGTACCGCGAGGAGGCGAGGGACATCCCGCTCGACCGGGCTTCGATGCGCTGGTTCTGGGGGTACTACCTGCGGCGGCCGGCGGACGGACGTAACCCGTACGCGTCGCCCCTGCGCGCGAACCTGCGGGGTCTTCCGCCCGCGACGGTGATCGCGGCCGACAACGATCCGCTGCGAAGCGAGGGGGAGGCCTACGCGCGCCGGCTAGAGGCGGCCGGGGTCCGCACCTCCTACACCCGCTACAACGGCGTGATGCACGAGTTCTTCGGCATGGGCGCGGTCATCCCGAAGGCGAAGCTGGCCGTCGCGCGCGCGTCGGCGGGGCTCAAGTCGGCGGTCGCCCGGTAGCGGTCACGCTGCGCGAGCCAGGGCCGGCTCGGCGAGCAGCTCTCGGAACGTCTCGGACTCGAGCAGGTGACGGCGCGGGCCGTCCCGCTCGAGTCCGAGCTCCAGGAAGATCGCCCGAGCGGCCGGCGTCCAGCCGGCCTCACCGTCCTGCCAGAGCCGGGCGAGCCAGCCCCTGAGCTCGTCGAAGCGATCGTCGGCGTCGAACACGCGCCGGATGTGGAGCTGCGGCGCCACCGTCCCGTTCCAGTGGTTCTCCTGCAGGCGGAAGGCGACGTCGTAGCGGCCGGGGCGGCGGAAGCGGTCGAGCTGCCCGCCCTGCCCGAAGGCGATCGCGCTGCCCGCGTCGCCTCCTCCCTGGCGCACCCGGAAGCGGAGGTGGCGGCCGTCCCCGACCGTGGCGAGATCCCCGAGCTCACACCCGGGCGCGAGCAGGGTGATCTCCGGATTGGCGAGGCCGAACGGCGCGAGCCGCCGCAGCTCCGCACAGAGGCCGAGTGTCGGCAGGACTCCACGCGGCAGGACGGCGTCGACGGGCGTGATCGTCTGGAGGTCGCTCTCGTCGACGCGCGCCTCGGCGTAGGCCGCGAACGCATCCCCGAACGCCTCGACCCGGGCGGGCTCGATCGAGAGGCCGGCAGCCGCGCGGTGCCCGCCCCAGCGCTCGAGGTGCTCAGAGCAGGCGCCGAGCCCTGCGTGGAGGTCGAACGAGGGGATGGAGCGGCCGGAGCCCTTCCAGCACTCCCCCTCGCCGCCCGCGATCAGTACGACCGGACGCGAGAAGCGCTCGACCAGCCGCGACGCCACGATCCCGATCACCCCCTCGTGCCAGCCGGCGTCGGCGAGCACGTAGCCGCGGCGCCGGCGCTTGGGTTCAGGCCACGAGGCGACCTGGGCGACCGCCTCCCGTGCGATCCGCTCCTCGACGGCCTGGCGCTCGCGGTTCAGGTGCTCGAGCTGCGAGGCGAGCTCAGCTGCGACGTCCTTGTCGGTCGCAAGCAGGAGCTCGAGGGCCGCCCGCGGATGACCGAGGCGGCCGGCGGCGTTGATCCGCGGGGCGAGGCGAAACCCGACCGAGCCCGAGTCGACGGCGGCGGGATCGACGCCGGCCGAGCGCATGAGCGCCCGCAGCCCCGGCTTCGAAGTGCGCGCGAGCGCGCGCAGGCCGGCGATCGCGAGCGAGCGGTTCTCGTCGAGCAGAGGGACGACGTCGGCGATCGTCGCGAGCGCGACGAGATCGAGGTGCCTGCGGGCGATGTCGGAGTCGACGCCGTGGAGTGCCTGGGCGAGCTTGAGGACGACCCCCGTGCCGCAGAGCTCCGGGAAGGGGTAGTCGGAAGGTCGGGTCGCGACCACGGGACAGGCCGGCAGATGCTCGGCCGGGCGGTGATGGTCCGTCACGATCACGTCGAGGCCGAGCCGCCGTGCCTCGTCGACCTCGTCGGCGGCGGTGATGCCGCAGTCGACGGTGAGGACGAGGCCGCACCCCTCCTCGGCAAGCCGGGCCAGCGTGCCGCGGCTGACGCCGTAGCCCTCCTCGAAGCGGCTCGGCAGGTGCCACTCGACCTCGGCGCCCAGCGCCCTGAGGGTCAGGACGGCGA